>ENA-UPAD01000555-UPAD01000555.1-bioreactor-metagenome-genome-assembly--contig:-NODE-555-length-50413-cov-105.990707_pt1 | contig 50413 bp, 60 predicted proteins | sample MGYA00238179_ERZ772710 | MGnify/ENA primary metagenome ERZ772710 (study PRJEB29004, sample SAMN07631245) | bioreactor metagenome | isolation source: Switchgrass digestor | place: USA: Dartmouth...
TATATCTTCATTTATTCAGATCTCGTCACCCCAACTATTGACAAAGAGCCAAAATTTCAACAGCAAATAATGCAGCTATAAAACAGTATGCTTCAAATGCGTCATCGGGGACGAGATGGGGCTTTTCGATTTCAAGTAGCGGGAATTATATAATAACTTCAAAAGCAATGGGGACGAACAGTAGAGTGTTGTCGGTTCCTCTTGATTACGATGCAAATGGAACAGATCTTGTACAATACACTTATTCAAATGATAGCAATTATAAGGATGAATGGATGTTTAGATGCGTTCATGTTGTATCTTTAAATGCGTTCAATCAAAGTGCATCTATCGTGAGAAATTCTTATTTTACGCCAGTACAAAATACTGTGAACGGTGCAAGCAATCAGTGCTTTTACACGGTAACAACTGATTATTACGAAGAACATACTGTCGCAGAAATGATTAACACGCTCCAAAATTCAACAATTTTCACGGTTCATACTCATGGCAAACAAGAGGGATTCCTCTTGAAAATGGGTTTGTTAACGCATACATGGATCGAAATGGACGATTTAGATGGTGTTGATTTGTCACGTATGAAATTTGCTTTATTACTTACATGCAATACGGGAGATGGTGATTATTCGTATTCAAGAATGAATTCGGGTGGTGCAATTAACATCGTTGAGAGACTTGTTGAATGCGGTGTAGATAATGTTATTGGTTTTAACGATACTACATTGGTTACAGAATGCAATGATTTTGCTCCTGATTTTTACAGATTAACTATTTCACAAGGATATAGCGTAGAAGCAGCAATCAGTTATATGAAGTCTTCAAGTGTATATGATTATGAAATGTTGGATGCCGTTGTTAGAGGGTACTTAAATGAATCTGACCCGGATATTTTCTTGAATCAATAGGAGGAATGTATAACATGAAAAAAGAATTGAGAAAACTTGTTGTTATAGCCATATGTATTTTATGCGCTATGTCTATTGCTTCGTGTTCAGCTCGAGAAAATTCCTTTTTTGTAGTTGATGTTTCAAATGATTTTCAAGGCGTATCTGTCGAAAACGATTTGTCGTTAACAGAATATGATAATCTTGCGAGTGATAATGTGCAAGTGACATTTGGCTCTCGTACATATAATTGTTCTTATATAAAAACATACAAGAGAACAAATATGTCAAGGAGTCTTATGCACTATGAAACCAACGAAGGACAAGTGATATTGTTGGATGCTATTAGTGGTGAATTCGCAGGAATCAATTTTATTACACCGCAATATTATTTGTCGCAACCATATGAACAGGATGTTTCACAAGATGAACTTGATGCTATAAAAGAAAAAGCGATAACAGAATTAGGTAAATACATTGATCTGAGCAAATATGAGAAGGAGGAATATATCCTTGATACCTATGTTGATAACAAGCCCTCGACTACTCCGATAATATTTTATAAAGTTCATTATTATAAAGTAATCGATGGTTTTGTTACTACAGAAGAAGCTAATATAGTATATGATTCTAAAGGAAACATCATAGAAATCAGCATGGTAGACAAAGGATTGTTTGATGACTTGTCAATCGCAAACAGAGTTACATCAATCGATAAAACAAAGATGAATTCTGATTTGGATTCAAAAGTTGAGTCTGTATGTAAGAGTATTGATATAAATGAATACACATATGAAGTGGAAAAATCAGTTGTTTCTACAGATGATAGTGGTTCACCCATATTGCTGGTATACTTAAATATAACATATAGCAATGGCTTGACGGGGAAAATTGTTTTGGCGAGAAATAATTAAAAATGGTATGTCATAGAAAGGAGAAATTGAAGATGAAACGGAAATTTTTGAGAAAAATACTATTATGTATTCTTGCTATTTCAATGTTGTTGACTGCGACAGTAATACCTACCTTCGCTATTTCGGGTATAGTAGATTCGGAGGATGTTGGATTCGAACTCAGACTTCTCTCAATATTCAACGCTAAGCTTTCGGAAATGGAAGCTATTGATGCAAATGAAAAATTGAGAGTATCTAATATTAAGGAGGCAGTAGATTTTGCAGGTAATGAGTATTATATTGCTGAATGTGCTCCAACCGGATATATGATTTTTAATGCCGATACCGGAGTGTTTGCCGAGTATTCTCCATCTGCACTATCTCCTTATCTTGGATGTTCTGAGGATTTGTATTACTGCGGTCCTACGTTCTACTATGTAGAGGGCGCTGAGGGGGATCTGGAGCACCTTATTGCATCCAATGAGATTATCACTGGTTCGGAAAAGACTGATTATATCGAGAGTTGTCAGCAATATTATAATACACTGGTTGCTGATACCAATCAGTTGGTTGTAAATTATTTGGATGGTCAGTACGGGAATCAGTCGTTTGTGCAGGTGGCTACCGCTGCAATGTATGCAATGGAAGAACCCCAAGATACTACATATGGCTATTTGGAAAACTATGAGTTTTTCTTCAATATGGAGGGGTGCGGATATTACTGTCCTCCAAACTCGGGCGGAATTTGTGGATATATTGGACTCGGAATGCTGATTGCATATAAAGAAAAATACAACAGTAGTGCCAATTATATGGACGATTCTTATTGGAGCGATGCAACGCATAATAACCTTAAAGGTGGCACTGATTCTTTGGCATGGCATCTAAGACGCAATCACGGAAGTGAAGATGGTACTTACTCGACAACTATCAAGGAAGTAAGTGAAAGCTATTTTTCTAGGCGTGGTGTAACTGTAAATCATGTCTCAAAGTGGTGGGGATTTTTTAACAATGATACTATTATGGATAGCATTGATGCTGATAATCCCGTGCTGTTGTTCGGAAGTTTGTTTAACCCGCAAAACGAGAACGACAATATCAATCACGCGGTAGTTGTATATAAGTATACTGATCACAGCGGCTTGTTTGGAGAAACTAAATTCACTACACATTATGGTTGGGATGGTTATGAAAATATTTATGTGAGTGGTACTTTTGGTAGTATTTATATTCTTGAGTAATGCGAAAATAAAACTGAAGCAAGAGGAGATTTTCGAATGAAATTGTGCGAGCCGCCTTCCCAATAAAAGCGTTCTTGCAACTCGCTGAGAGTGTAATTGTTTGCACTATGGTTGCTGACTGTTAAAAACGGTCGCTTGCAAGCGACCGCACAGAGCTATAAGCTCTGTGCGGTCGAAGTGAATATAACAAAGAAAGGAATTAGATATGAAAATGAAAAAGCATTCAAAGCTAATTAGCCTTATACTTACTATAGGGATGATTCTTTCCTGCGTTTCGAGTTTGGGGCTGATCTGCTCTGCAACTGATTTTTCTACTTCTGAAACTGAAAACGAAATCCCAACGAAATATGATGTATTGGCAGGCGCAGATACATATGATGAAAAAACAATCGAACAAGTTTTCGTACTCGATCTCAAACGGTTGATGACGGTACATATTACTTAAATAACGACAACAGTGGAAAGTATTTGAGGTACAGCAGTAGTTTGAGTGGTCAATCCGGATTGCTTTCCTCTTTGGGAAATTCAATTCGTTGGGAAATCACTTATAATGGTAGTTATTATTATATTCAACCGGTATCAGACTCCACAAAATATTTAGCAGTTTCTACGAGTAGTGGCAGCAATACAGTTGAACTTGTAACGGTTACAAGCACTACAGTGCCCACTCAATGCAAATGGTCTATCAGTATTGCGACGGGGGGAGGCTGTTTGGTTAAAAACGCATATAACTCAAAATATTTGAAATTGTCTGGTTCAAGTGTTTCTGCAACATCAACAACTGGAACCAGTGGCACGGCAACTTATGCTTCTTGCGTTTGGCGTGTTGCCGGTACCGACTATTATGGCAACACATCATCTCATACCAAGAGAGAACTAATGAGCGGATTTTCCATTACTTGTAGTAATGTCGATGTAGGCGAGACAATCAATCAGAAGGTCACAAAAAATCCCTCAAACGCTTTGTGGGCAAATAAATATGATTTCACGTATACAACTTCTAATACTTCAAGAGTATCTATAAACGGATATACCTTAACGGCTCTGTCTCAAGGCTCTGCATCTATTACCGCTACCCACAAAGTAACAGGATTAACTAAAACATTTTCTGTGTCGATCTTCCCGGGAACATTTGATGTGTACATTTTCGCGAGTGGTATTTCACTTGACAATATGATGGCAGGTAGTATGGCGGGGCACGGTTGGATAGAAATTATAAGCAACTCTGCGCATGAGTACACCATTGGGCACTACAAACTTGCGGCGGGTGAAGCAGTTACCATTGGACGTTGGGGAAGTCAAATAGATCAGTCAACAGATGGAAGTTTTGTTGGTTTGTGGTATAACCGAGAGATATCTGAGATGAATATTAATGATAAATATGTTAGTAAAACATATTCGTATGTTGCTGCGAGCAAAACTCAAATTGATCAAATAACATCACTTATTTTGTCATCTTATAATGGTTATCATCTTACCTCAAACAACTGTGTGAAATTTGCAATCTCCGCTTGGAATTTGTGCGCCGATTCTAATAATAGGATTAGTACTTCCATTTTTATGCCCGATGGTCTCGTCAATGCGATTGAAGATCTTGATGTGCATTTTTCCGGTACTTCAACCAGTATTCCTGCGACTATTACTTGCGGCTTCTATAATGGCTCTACCTATATAGAGCATTCATTGCCAAATTCTTTGAATTAAGAGAGGAACACTGAATATGAAAAAATCTTTTTTGTTATTTATTTCTCCGATATTAGTACTTTTCTGCTCTTTGATAATGTGGTTAATAGGAGTTGGATCGGCTATTCTGCCTATTTGGCTCTTTAGAGATTTGTGCATTCCTATTATTCATTTTTCTATTGTAAGTCAGTTTATTAAGAAATACTCTTTCAAGAATGGTAAAGTTATTTTTGCTATATTATTGTATGTTGTGACAATAGTAGTGAATATAGTTATGTTGGGACTCTTGGAAAAGAACGGTAGGCTGATCCTCTTTTTCTCGGTGTTTAATGCGCTTTGGGCGACAATATGTGGCTTAGTAATAATCGGACACAGTATAATTGTGCGGACAAATATCTCCAAAACGATCATCGGTGGAATTGTTACAGTAGAATCGCTTTTGGCACTGACAAGTAATGCAATGCTGACTTGGGTTTTGTCTCCAATATTAGCAGAAAGCTTTGCAATAGATGATGTTGAGCTACTGACCTTACCGCTATCTGCAGTAATTCTTTGCCTGTTTTCGTACTTGTTAGGAATTACGTTAACACAACATCATATCGTTTGGAAGTTGTTCGCATGGTTCATTGGAGTAACGATGTCGGTGTTTATTTCTTTGTGGTTGATTGGGTCTCCGCATATTCTTCCGTATACTGACGCCACATTAACTACTATTTGGATTGTAGTATCAATCATAATATTTGCGTGCTCTTTGATTGGTGTAATTCAGCGCAACAGAGGAATAATTGTTCAAGCCGATTAGTCTACTAACAATTACGTTATTGAGAAAGATGAATAGCAAAAAAGATTGAAATAAGAAATCATGTGAATTATTGCGATTCTTATTTCGGTTATACACGGTTAATCTTGCGAGGTTGTCTCAAAACGACAGCCTCGCTTTTGAATTGTTTTTCGCGAAACTCATGGTAGTACTGCTTTTCTTTGACTACTGCATAACAAAAAATGAACAGCGAGAGGTAGCCCTTGTGACTATCTCTCGCTGTTTTATTATGCGTTAGTTTCCGTGGAGTCAGCTCTGTGAATCTTCACATCTTGAGGTTTTCTCGCTATCTTCTCGCTTTCGGGATAATTCTGTTCGTGTTCAGTCTGCTCAACAGCATAGCTGTTAGGAGGAATTTCTTCATCATCCTTGGCTGCAGGTTTCTGATACTTCTCATGAGCAGCCGTCATCAAATCATCCTTGTTGGCGTATTTGATGTTTTGATTATCTCGAAGAGGGACAGCGAATGGCTTGTCCTCAAACTGAATGCCCCACTTGAAGAAGAGCTTCAGCTTTACCTTTATCGGATTGAAGCCTGTCTTGGTTACAACGAACGTACCTTTCGGCAAGGACTTCAGTTCGTCTGCCGTCATCAGCGGTCGCTCAATCATTTGCAGAGAACGTGACGGATCGTTTTTGCTTTGGCTCACGCTTCCTGACATAACGGTGCGTGTACCCAATGACTTAGACAGTACCTGTGCGGTTTCAGAGTTCGGTGCAAAGCCACCGAACACGGTGAGCTGGGTGTTGTCTACGATGATCTCCGCACCTTCCTTTCCGTAGTTCTTTTCGAGCTGGGCGAGGGACTGGATAATCGGCACGATGGAAACCCTACGAGAACGTGAAGCCGAGAACATCATCTCGGCGGATTCGATCTTGGGGAGTGTACCAAACTCATCGCAATAGAATACGACACGGTTCTTTAGCTTGCCACCATTTTCATCGGCGACTGCCAAGATTTCTCGGTACAGTTGCTGAATGATAAGGCTGACCATGAAGTATTTGGACGAGTCTTCTTCGGGCATGATGATAAATATCGCTGACTTTTCCGAGCAGAACTTCTCGGCATCAATCTCTGTATCGTTACAGAGGATGGTTTCAAGCTCCGAATCAAGGAAAGCATTGAGTCGAGACAGCGCCGTTGACATAACCGATGCCATCGACTGTTCCGAGGTGTTTAGAGCTGCACCTGCGAACCACTTGGCTTTGTGGTCATCGGGCAGTTTCGCCATCAGCGAATTAAATTGGTTCTTCTGCTGTTTGTTGTTGCTCGGCGCAAGGAGTTCCTGAATGATTTTGAATACCGATACGATGTGGCGTTCTTCGGGCTTACACAGCTCCGATACAAGAAGGATCGATGCTGTCAGCACACCCTCGGCTGCATCGTAGAAATATGCGTTCTGCCCGAAGGATCCTGCATCCATTCCCGACAGAATGATCGTCTTGGAAATGATCTTAGCGTACTTTTCTGCCTTTGCTTTGTAGGCGATGGTTTCGGGATGCTCGGCATATAAGTCCATATACTTGTTGACAAGATGAAGGAGATTGTTGCCGTGCGATCTCATCGGGTTACGCAGGTCAATAACGGAAATGTTGTAGCCATAGTATTTGGATGCGATGGATCCGTAGTTTCTCATGATATCGCCCTTGGTGTCGGTAGACATGAAGGACATTCCGGAGGCACAGGCATATTCGATGTTTGGATACAACCAAAATGCAGTTTTACCTACACCTGCCGCACCGATCATCATACAGTGAACGTCACCTGTGTCTACGAGACCGACAGTGTCATTGCCTACGGTTTCACAACCTACAACGATACCTTGTTCCTTGGGTCTGCTCTTGGGATCCTCACGCCACTTGCTCGGCTCGTAAGGAACTTTCGTGTAGGTGTCCTTGATCTCACGCTTTGATGCCCAACGAGCAGTACCGTGCTGACCGTGTCCGACGGTCTTGCTCTTGATGCTGTTGAGGCCGTAGAGGTGAGATGCAAGAGTGATGAATACAAAAAGACCGCCCATGATGGCGGCTACTGTGATTAAGATTTCAATACTGCCTATGGGTATCAGCTCCTTCCATATTTCTTTTCGTATTTCTTGAGTGCTTTTTGTGCTTCGCACCTTGCGCTGGCGATAGCGATCTGACGATTGAAGTACGCTTCCTCGATAGGCTTGATGGGCTGTATCGTGTACAGCAAACTTCCGTTGTGTGTTCTGCCATCCTTGGTCTTGACCTTGGTTGGCTCTGTGTAGATGAAGCCTTTTCGTTCAAGGCTTTCCACATATTTTCGTACTGTATTCTTGCTCATGCCTGTTGCGTTGCCTATCGTAGCGTAACTTGGATGGCATTGAAAGGTTTTCCGATCCTCGCAGTACATGAGGAAAGCGTATACAACTATCTCTCCGGTCGACAAGTCAAGGTTGAAGATGGATTTGGGCAACGGAAAATAATCGCCGGGGATATCACGTTTTTTGGAGTCGTAGTAAAGCAATGGGATACCTCGTGCGTAAAATAATATTGTTTTTGATCATAGAATCCTTTCCGACTTACATAGTCAATTCTATATTTGTGGGTGTTTCAGCTGTGATGATCTGCTCGGCAGGTATTGCTTCTCGACCATTTAGAGCCTTGAGATCCTCATCCCAATCCTTGTTCTGCGGAGGGACTCTCCATACGGAATATTCTCCAAGCTCGTGTATTGCCTTGGAGATTCTCTCGCAACCGAGTTGGCCTGCGTTGTCATTATCAAGGCAGAGGTACACGGTCTTGAGGTTTGGATTGTCTATCAGCATTTGCAAAGCTGCACGATCTGCTGTTGAGCAGAGCGCCACGTAGGAGTGCTTATCCCATCCTTGCTTGTGCATTGAGATATATGCCAGCATGTCAATGGGTGCTTCAAATACGAATAGGTATTCGGATGAGCCATCAAAATGAAAGCTATATTCAGCAATACTGCTTTCCAGATTTCCTTTGAAATCGGATTTGGCAGAGGTCGCTCGTTTGTGTGCGTGGACGGTTTTGCCGTTCCTGTCGTTGCCAATGAAGACGGCATTGTGATACTTTGCATCCTCATAGATGAGTCCGTCTGCTACAAAGCGATTGATGACTTGTCGGTCTATCATTCGCTCGTGCATCAGATATCCATAGACTCTACGCATATCGGTATGCTTTTCGGGCAGTTCAAAAGGTTTCTTGGGCTTGATCTTCTGAGGCATTCTCTCGCCGATGACTTCTTCACCTGCGTTGTTGCCGAGCAGACTTCGGACGGCATCGGGATAGGACAGCCCGAAAAACTTTTGAACGAAATTGACTGCACCGCCACCAACGAGTTCGTATTGACTGAACCATTCGCTTCCGTTGATTGAGACTTTACCCGACGGGGCTTCCCAAACATATTCACGACCGACTCTTTCAACCGATTCGCCGTGGGCGGTCAGATAGTCAACGATGCTTGAAGCATTCGCTGACACTTTTTCTTGTTCTGTGAAATTTATATACGGCATGGCATCTCCTTTCCTTAATCGTATATGAGTTCCGCATTTCTCTTGGCTTCATCCTCTCGACGGATTCGCTTGTCGACGGCAGGAGTGTAGATGGTTCTTCTGTTTTCGTCATCGAATTTGTCACGGAAAATGTTGCAGAGATTTTTGAATAGACGAGTGACTGCGGTAGCACTCACTCTGTTTCCCTTGGGGTAGGAGTGGACTTTTACGTTGGGATCGTAGTTCGGCGAGGAGGCTTCCTTGATGATACTGTTCTTGATGGATCTGAATTCTTTGTTCTCGGACAGGGGTATCTTCGGAGGCCGTTTGCCCGAATACATACCGAGGATTTCATATTTCAGATCATACCACAGGTCATACAGTTCCGAGATGGTATCATCCTTGGCGAGGTCATCCACAATAGATTCCACGAGATCCTTGATGTCCTTGCTCAAATAACCATAGACCTTTTTGCCCTTCGTCTTCTTTAGCTTCTCGGAGAGGAGCAGTATCTTTTGCTCGATGCTATCGTTCTCGATGGTCCTTCCTTCTGCCTTGGTGAGAATTTCGTGGATCAATTCATTGGCTGCTTTCTTCAAGCGTTGACGAAGTTCGGTCTGATCCTCGTACAGACTCGTGAGGTCTTGAGCGAATATATCTCGGACGAACTCTGAACGTATCTTCTCAATTCCATAGTTATTGATATAACCTTCCTTCGGATTTTTTGAGTAGACCATGATATGCACGTGTGGATGATGCCCTTCGTTATGAAAAGCACCGTACCATTTGAGGTTTTCAATCGGGATCTTCATTGCCGAAGCCATCTGCGCAACGTGACTACCTATCATGTCCTTCCACCGAGAAGCGTTATCATAGCCGAGCCTCTCTGCATCTTCTCGCTTGAGAGAAGCAATGAACGTCCATACGTTTCCTTGATGTTCGTTCAGCTCCTGTGATACTTTTGACAGCACTACAGGCTCATCACCCGAAGTAAAAAGTCCGTGAGAGCCGATCCTCTCGGCTCTCGGACGGGTAGCAATATAGTCGGCGTAGGTCGGAGAGTCAACGATATACGGCAGGTTATCTTCGAGCGTTCTCGTGATATACTCACTCGCATTGGCTCTGTTCGGAGCTTCTTGATACGATAAATATTCCTCACTGAATATGCTTTTGGGAAAATCTTTGACGAGCTTTTCTATCAACTCGTCTTGACTCTCTGTGCTTTTCAGCGTTAGAGACCTGTCTTCAATCTTTTCAACGTTCTCACGGGTAGCAATATATTTTGCGTAGCCACCCATCGACTTGGCACGACCGGGCTTGTAGTAGTTGACTTTCAATATCAGCTTTGCCATCTGACTGCTTCATCAAAACTGATAATGCCGTTGAGCTTTTTGACCTCATTGACACAGATACCACGCACTCTTTCGAGGGTTGCCACGTCAATGTTGTTGCTGGCTGCGACGATATTCTGCAGGATCGTCAGCTCCACAGCCATCTTGAAGAGCAATCTACCTTGACGGTTATCGCTCTCTCTTGTGATGTCCTTGAGTGTAGAAGTGATGATGTCGGGGATGACATTTGAGCAATCCTTCAGCGAATGAAGCTCGGTGTAGTAGTGAATTGCCTTGCAGATATAGTCACTTACACTCTTGCAACCAGTTTCCTTGTAGTGTTTCTTTGCCATCTCATGGGTGGACTCAGTCATATAAACACCGATCCGTTTGACGGGTTCTTGGAGCATCTCGTCGAGATTTTCAGAATTGTCCATTTGTGCAATTTACCTCACTTTCTTGAATGGAATACGTCAATGGAATACCAAAACCCGCGAAAAACCGCCGATTTCAGCCAAAATGGAGTCCAAAAAGTCAATTTTTCGCACACATAGGCGATTTTGGAATACCTTTATAAAAAACAGGCATCTCTTGAAAGCTCTCGAAATCTCCGTTTTTCTCGCAAATTCGGTCGGCTCTGCCGTCCGATGTGAGAGGAGGTTGCCGTGAGCGGCATACCTCTTTAACCTGCTTTCCAATCGAAAACCGTCTTATCTGACGATTTCCGAGACTTTTTCGTACCCTCTTAATTTTGGGCGGTTTTTTTCACGGGTTTTGATGTCTTCCTGACTAATAATAAAATTGTTTGTTACTCGCTCTGCTGATCCGAAGTTACAGGCTTCGGTGGCGGAGCATTTTTCTTTTCGATATATTCCCGAACTGCAACGGGAACAACTTTTTTGAAGACGGATTCGATGGCATCTGCGAGTTCTCGCTCGACCGTGGAGTTCTTATCTCGCAAATAAATTCGAACCGCTTCGAGCTTTTCGGTTTCGTATTCGACTTGAATGGTGGAAAACTTATTGTCCATCGTAGCCATTACTGCATCACCTGTCCTTCATTGCTGGCTACCCAATCGGCATCCGTGATCTTAAAATCAAGATCGATGTTTTCACAAGCCGTGGGAGTATTCACAAATCTTGTTCCTTCAAAGCACGTGTTGCCGATGTTACAATTGAACAGGTCGCTCTTATAGAACGTAGCGTGAGCGAAGTTTCCACCGTAAAGAAGGAGATAGGAGAGGTCGCTCTCCTTCAAGGTAGCCCCACGGAAGTTGATCTCATCGGCATTCACATACTGCATCGAGCAGTGATCAAGGAAGGCTCCGGAGAAATTTGCGAAGCAAAGTTCTGCCGAGTCCATGTTGCATCCTACGAGAAGTGAATCCGAGAAGTTGGAGTTCAAGAGTTTTCTGTTGGCGAGGTTGATTTTTTCAAGCTGACAGCCACTCATATCAAGTTGCTTACCTCCGGGGAGATCGTTGAGCCACAGGATGTGCTTTGCGTAAGCAATTTCGAACTCATCTTGATCGACTACCTCGTAATGGTTGTTTGTGAAATCGGGTTTCGGTTCGTCGGGATCCTTGAACCATGCAGACGAATTTTCAGCGAGTCCGTGGGAAGCGTAGGCGAAGGACTGAAGACGGAGCTTGTCGAAGTCTTCAAGCTCTATCATGATCTGTCCTTGATGATTGAAGATCTTTCCGACCTTCGTGGAGAGAACGTCTGCCCATTCCTCACGGCCTTGCTCGGTAATCATGTTGGCGTTCAGCTCCGTGATGGAAGCAACGATATCGCTTCCGTCCTTCTCGATGAAGTGAACGTCTTGAAGCGTACATCCGAGGAGCGAGAGCAGAGAGAACCCTGCTTCAATTCCACCTGCATTGCACTGTGGGCAGTGTTCAAGGTGATAGGTTATTTCATAACCGTCCTCGGTCTGAATGGCTTCGGCGACCTCATCTCGCATCTGAAGCTCTCGCAGAACCAACTCGTCGATGCCGTTGCCCTCGGTGATGTCGACCTCGTTGTGATGCTCATACAGTTCATCAAACGAGATTGCCCAAGCGCCATCGCTCGTGTTCAAAGTTCCTTCGGTCACACAGTAGTCTGCGATCATGTTGACATAATAGTCGAGCAGGTGACCAGCGAAAGGCAGATACGCAGAGTATCTCGCATAGGATGAACCCTCGCTGTTGACGAGGATTCCTTCCTCGGTCTGCTTATTGAGGACGAGGAGAGCGTTGGTAACGCCATCGGATCCAACACACAATGCATCGGAATGCTTGCCGATAAAATCGTAGTCATCCAAGAGCCTGTTGGAAAACACAGCCCATTGATTCTCATCCAAGATTTCAACCGCACGAAGTCTGAACGGTTTTACATCGGGTGCAGGATCCTTACTGTTGAATCTGATTTTAGGATTCGTTTGAATCACCTCCAAAATATTCGTTGAATTGATCTCTGTCGGCATCAGAGAACTCGATGCCGAATGCAGAGGAAACGTTGGTTAGCAGGTCGCTTTCCTCGCTTACAGTTAGGAAGCAATCAGCCAACCTTTGATAGAAATTATCCTCACTGTATCTGTCCGTGAGGTAGGACAGGTAGATAAGTTTCGCTTTGCTCACGTCATCTCTCGTGAGACCGTTCTCCGCAAAGACTGTATCGATTGTCTGAAGCTGAACTTCATTCTCATCGATCTGCTCTCGCACCTCTGTCGGAAGGTTTTCATAGATGGCATCGTAACCGACGATTTCGGCAACGTCACCTGCGCCCATCCAACCGAACAGACCGTAGATGGCTATCACGGGTATGAGAACAATAAACAGGGCTATGCCAATGACATAGCCCAAAAACTTTCTGCCTTTTTTATCTCCGACAAGGAATTGAAGCACTTTCAGTGCTACCTTGCCAACGGCTGCCCAAAATGCGACAATCACCTTCCTTCATGTTTCGTTGTTACATCGTCATATCAAACGAATCATCTTCGTCGATATCTTCGGGATCCTCCGAAGCGAACTCGGACATATACTGCTCGTATGCGGTGTTGTATTTCTCATAGTTTTCAGCTCCCATATCCTTGAGGGACTGCTCATCGAACTCCCACAATGGGTATTCGCAAAAGCCACTGTGCTTGGTGAAGCCTGTGGGCTTTGCCATGCCTTGTTCGAGCAGTTGAGCTGTGAAGTCACAGTTGTTCGAATCGATATAGGCACAGTTTTTCATGCCGATGAATTCACCGAATGAAACCGTCAGCATGCAGTATTCTTCGGGTTCGGCTACGTTGGTCACGTCTTCAAGTACGATTGCCAAGCCGGGCATCTCCTTACCCATGAAGTCGGTTACGGAATATAACTCCAAGCGTGGCTGTACGGACAACTCGCGACCATAAAAATCTTTGATCTGATATTGCATTCTGTTTCCTTTCTGCGGAAGTCTTTTCTTTGATTATTGCGTACTTATTTCTAACCCTTGACAGGCGGTTTATTATCGCCTGTGGGCTTCAAAAACCCTTGAAGGTCTTCGGTTGTTGAGGTGAAGGTATGTGTGGGTGGGTATTTACCTTACCGCCACACAAGCCTTCAAAGCCCCTTGGTAGACCTTGGGTTATCTGCCACCGGCTTCGCCGAACAGCTTCGCCTTATATTCGGGGGCTTTGACCTGCAAAAGGTATCTTTCATTACCGCACTTGAAGAGACAAGTACCTCTTTCGGGATATTTGATTAGATCGAACTCGCTTTCTTCGAGCTGGAGTGCATCGATATAATCTCTTGCGTTGATGTTACCACCGTTGAAGAGGAACTGATGAGTCGGAATCGAGAACAGAGGCTTGGTGAATTCCTTGATCTCGGGCAACAGAAAATCCTCGATATTCTGACTTGCGAGAATGATCGAGGATTCCTTTTTACGCACTCGCTTGGAGGCGTTTCGGATATATTCGATTGCCGTGAGGTTGGTGAGGAAGAGATACAGCTCATCGATGGAGGCTGCGGTGTGTCCTTTCGTCAAGAGCTTATGGTTCATATACGAGAGGATGTTGAACAGCATCGCATCCTTGAGCTTCTTGTTGGCATCCATCAAGCCCTTAACGCCAAAGCAGATGAACTTGTCATCCGTGATGTTGGTATGACCGTTAAAGAATTTGCTTTCAGCACCTACACACATGGAGTTGAGTCCAAGGCAGAGTTCACGGAGCAGGTCTTCGGTGAAGAGAGACTTCGTACCTTTCTCGTATTTCATATACTCGTCCTCAACGATGGAGTACAGGTCAGCCATGATGGGATAGTCCTCGGCTTTGAGCTTGTCATAGTCGGTATTATCGTGGATGCCGAACTTGCCGTAGAGCCTTGTCAGAAGGATTTCAAGTGCATCGATCTGAGCGTCATTGAAATCCTTGTATACTCGGAAGAAGTCCTTGAGGTAGGAGATGTGCTGGGAGAGGCGAGTTGCCTTGCGGAATGCTTCGGGGGCATCCTCATCCACATCATCGGCGTTGTCCGACCACTCCTTGGGTTCAAGGGGATTGATGATATACTGACCACTCATGAGGTCAACGTAGCAACCGCCGAGGTTATTGGTCAGATCCTTATACTCCTGTTCCGCGTCAAGGCAGAGGACAGATTTGCCGGACATTCTCGTGTTGGTAAGAATGAGCTTGAGAAGATACGACTTACCCTGTCCGGAGTTACCGAGGATGAGGATGTTGGAGTTCGTCTTATCATCGCTTCTTCTATCGAAGTCCACGATGATGTTCGTTCCGAACTTATCTCTACCGATATAGAATCCGTGGGGATCCGTCTTACCCGAATAGTTAAACGGATAGCAGTTTGCAACAGCAGATGCTGGAAGGACTCGTTCAAACTGTGTACCGAATACGTTGTGACCGCAAGGCATACATGCAATGAACCCTTCCTTCTGTCGGAGGGTGAGTCTGTCTACCGAAAGCTTTTCTCTCGTCATCTCCATCGAGATATCTGCTTGCAGTTCCTTGAGCTTATCAAGGCTGTTTGCGGAGAGCTCTACGAAGACGGCGCAATGCAGAAGAGGTTCACGGTTACGGCGAAGGTCGTTCATGAGCTCTACTACATCGCAAAGGTTGCCCTCGCCGATGACCGAATCTTCAAGGTCGTTGGAGTTCGCCAGCATCTTGTTCTTACGGCTTGCGTTCTGCAGGATCTTTCGCTGTTCGAGACCGTCCACGAAACGGGTGTACATGTGAAGGGTTACGGCTTCCTTATCCCCGAAGCGAGACAGGATGGCTTGGTCTGTGGTGTTGGGCGGATATTCCTTGATTGCCCAAACGCAACGAAAGCTGTCGCCACATACAAAGTGATCGACATTGAATTTGATGGTCGAGGGGACGACCATGTCGAAGAAGTCTTTCACGTATGCTTCGCTTGAAACGACTTCCGACGGGAGTGTTTTTTTCTTTGCCATTGGTTATTTCCTTTCTGCTTTAATCGGGGATGATCCACTTTTTAATCATTCTCTCGCCGTCCACATCATCGATGCTGTCCTCGACCATATGACCGAAGTATCGGGAGAGAAACCTTTTGATGTCTTCTTTGTTTGCACGCTTGACCTCGAATCCTTGGTCGGAGATGTGCTTCTCGATGCGGTTGAGGGTTGCCAAAGCACCATCCTCGCTCTCGTGCGTGAGTCGGTATGCGAACATAAACTCACGAGCGGTGGACATCTGAAGCTGAATGTCATCGAGGAATTTCATGTCGCGTCGAAGGAGCAACTGCACCTTGAGATTGTCTTCCTTTTCTGCCTTTCTTGCCAGTGCGAGTTTGTTGAACTCGAAGTTTTCACGGGCATCGGAGCAGATGATCTCGATGTCGGGTTGCTGTGAAAGCAACTGCATCAGATGGTTGATCTTGATAGCGATACTGGTTTCGGACAGCACCGAGATGTTGGTGGGCTGAACGATGAAATAAACCACCTCGCCATATCGCTGTGTCATAAGTCCATTTCTGCTGAAATGGCTGATTCCGACGAGCTCGGCGGTTGACATTTTCTTATTTCTTATTTGCCATGTCTTGACTCCTTCCATTCGAAATACTGTTGTGTGGTTATAAAGTACCTTGCGGCTCTTTTGATAAAATCAAGCACCGAGGTTTCATCAAGGCGCATTGACAGAACTCCGTAGACCAGAGAAAGAGCCGCAGGTAGGACGAAGCCAAGCTTCGCCCAAGATACGACCGAGATGGTAAGGGCGATAGCAAGGATGATGATATCCTTCAATCCCCAAAACCAGAGCTTGGCTTCAGTTCGCATATTCTGCGGATAAAGATATTGTCTTTTCATGTTGTTATCTCCCTTACTTTTTAGCAATCATTCTTGTGAGATTGATTGCGGTGGTAGTTGTGTGGACTGCACTCATGGCATTGAATCTCGTGGTTGTGTCAAGTCCGAAGTGCTGTGCGATACGAGGAACTTCGTTTGCCGCCAGCATGACACCGAGACCAAGGAGTGCGTGGGATTGCATGGTTATCAAGCCCATCATGAGGAGTGTTGTTTGCATGAAGGTCGTGAAGCAAAGAGCCACGATCTGTTTGCACCAACCGGTGAATCCTTCAGTCATTCCTCTCGGAAGGCTGAAAAGATAGAAACTGCCTACGGCAATCTGCGTGAGAAGGATGCCACCTCTCTTGATATTCGAGAAGAAGCACTTGATCACGCAATAGCCAAGGCAGATGATCATGAGCAGTTCGAGCAATACGTTCTGTGACATACCTGCTGTTGCTGGACTGAATAATGCCAAGGACTTATGAGCCCAATACTGCACATCAAGGTTCATTCCGATTGCTTCGTTGGCCAAATCCTTCACGAAGGTGTTTTGGAGGTTCACCGAGAATCGGAATAGTTCGACGGGTACGGTAGTAAATAGGTTGACTGCCAAGAGTCCGTACAGGAACGGCAGTACCTGCTTTTTGATGTTGAGTCGCCCCATCGTCTGATACTCAATCGCCGTATCGAAGATCGCGACTACGAGTCCGGCAATGAATAAGCCCCATCCGAACAAATTGAAAAAGTGCAGAGCTGCTTTCACCCAATCGAGGTCGAAAAGGTTTGCACCGATCTCTGTCATCATTGAGAAGAAATCGGCAAGTGATTGATAGATCATGGAATACAAAAATCCCATGAACTTTTCCCAAATCGTATCGCTTACACTCATCCAAGTCGAGGACAGGGCTTTTCCTATGGCATCACCGATGCCGCTGATTAGATCCTGAATCCATTCCAATAGGGTTCACCTCCGTCACACGTTAGATGCCGAGGATGTTCCAGATATAGAGAGGACAGGTCAAAGCAAAGATCAGCGTACCGAGAAGGATGGCAGGAGCCGTCCACTCAAACTGACCGTGCTTTCTGTAGTCGAGGTATGCCGTTGCCACCTTTACGAAGAAGAGGACGGCAAGGATGAGGTCGATTACAGGAAAGATAACGTTATTGACAACGTCTTTGATCTGACCACGGGCTTCTACCCAAGTATCCTCGACAGCACCTGCAACGTCACCTGTTCCGGCCGCAAAAGCAGATACGCTCATCATACAGGCGAGTACCGTGACAATGAGCATGACCAAGGCAATTTTCTTAAAGTTGAATTTCATTGGTGATCTTCCTTTCTGATAAATATTTTTCGTATTGATGTTCGGGAACGTATCGCACGGGAATGCCATTTTCAATGGCAAAGCAGATTTCGTCTGTCATCCCTCGTGTGATCTGATCCCCGAAATACCACAGCTCATCACACTCGGAAAGCAGAGAGAGTCCGGCTTTGAGACCGAACTCTCTGTCTTCTGCATTTTCATCATCGAGAAACTGTGTCAGATAAATGTGCGGAGCGATGGGAATCATCCTGTGCTCTCGTGCCACATATTCGCAGTAGCACCGAGCCTTGCGGATGTTATCTTCCATCGCTCCGCGAAGTGCAGAACAGATATAGATTTTCCTCACGTCAGTTACCTACAAAGTAGTCATCGTAGATAGAGCCGTCAATCGTGAATGCATTGGCGGTTCTCGTGGCTTCAATCATACCTGCAGGTGTCCATACACGGCTTGCGGTTACGGACACGGTGTAACTACCGTCTGCAAACCATACGGGGATGAAGTGAATGCGCTCGTTGTCGGCAGCATTGGTGTTCTGCTTGAATTGCCACTTGCCACCAACGTATTCGAGGGTTCTGAAGCTTCCGTTTGTGGTAGCGTAGTTAAATTCGGGGAACGTAGCGTATACGCTCTGAATGCTCGTATATGCAGAGCTTCCGGGGTTGTTGTATCCGCTGACGGTCGTGATCGTGGGGTTATAACTCATCGTGAAGCCATAACCCGAACGAATCGTCCACTTTCCGTTTGCGTATACCGCAGTCTTGCACTCTGCACTCGGTGCGATGACGGGAGAAGTAGTCGAGATCTGAACACCATAGGACTTCAGCACGAACTGATTATTCTCGTATACCCACATCGTCCAAGTTGCCTTATCGGTAGAGTTTGCAGGTGCGCTGTATCCCTTGTACGAACCGGGCTTAGAGCTTTCATATCTCGTATTGGGAGTCTGCGAATCTGCGAAGGAGGTAATCGTTGTGCTGAACGTAGAGGTGTTGTTTCCTCTGTTTTCTTCATTCAAGGATCCTGTGGAGTTGATGGTGCATTCGCAATATACCATCTTACCAACGAGGTTGGAAAGAACAGTCCACTTGAAATATACGAGATTGGTTTTACCGCTGGGGATGACAACATTGTTCCATGTGTCGGTTGCGATGACTACCTTCTGCGAACCGTTGAAGTAGTAGGCTGTGAAGGAAGCCGAGTTACCCATGTCGGGCGTGATGTCGTAATCACTGTCATTGCTTACCGTAAAGGAAGAGATCACCGTTTCACCTGCGCAGTAGTTGCCGGACATGGTCACATCATCCACGGACATCTCGTAATCGAAATCACGCACGTTGATGGAAGTTGCCACGCTGTTATTTCCGGTGTTGGTTTCGCTACCTCTGTTCGACCAGTTGATTCGAGCTTCGATGGAACGGTAACCGGGCGTATCCCCCACATAGAGAGTGAACGTCAGATTGGCTACGCCATGGGCTGCGAAGTCAACGTACTGCGTGGACATGAGTCTGCCATCGTAGTAAAGCTGAACAGGAATATCCGAATAGGGGTTCTTCTGATCCCAGCTATCGGTTCTGACCTTAACGGTGATCGTGCCGTAGCGATAGGGTTCGCTGTCGGACACGGTGAGGTTGGAAATCGAGAACTCATAGTTTGCCTTTTCCCATACAGCATACAGGGTTGCACCTGCATTGGCAGTATAACTGCCACCTGCGGAATAGGTTGCACTTGTTGCTGTAGAGCTTGTAGACCAACCGAGGAAGTTATATCCACCTCTTGTGGGAACTGTCGAGGACAGCGTGAGGTTTACACCATAAGTCTTTGTCTGACTGGAAGGTGCGCCCGAACCGCCGTTAGCGTTATACGAAACGGTATAGGTTTCGGGATTGTACGACCATACTGCATACAGAGTGGTATTGGCGTTTCGAGTGAAGCTTCCACCTGCGCTATAGGTCGCCGTAGTTGCCGTACTGCTCAAACTCCATCCAAGGAAGTCATAATTCTGTCTTGTAGGCACAGTTGTGGGCAGATACATGGTTACGCTTTCGGTCTTGCTGACTGCACTCGGAGCTCCGCTACCACCGTTTGCACTGAAGCTGATGGTATACACTTCGGGAGGGATTTTCGACCATACCGCATAGAGCGTGACAGCAGAATTCGCTGTGTAGCTACCTCCGGAATAGTAAGTCGGAGAGGTTGCCGTTGAGCTTGTCGACCATCCAAGGAAGTTGTATCCTGTTCTTGTGGGCGTAGTCGAGGAAAGCGTCAGCGTTACGTTCTGTGTTTTGGTCTGACTTGCAGGAGCGCCCGAACCACCGTTGGCATTGTACGATACGGTGTAGGTCGCAGGAGGATTTGCTTTCCAAACGGCATACAAAGTGGTGTTGGCATTGGTTGTAAAACTACCACCTGCGCTGTAAGAGGGACTCGTTGCAGCACTACTGGTTGACCAGCCTTGGAAGGTGTAACCGCTTCTCGTAGGTTTGGTCGAGGAAAGCGTGAGTGTTACGCCGTAAGTCTTTGTCTGTGCGCCGGGTGCGCCTGTACCGCCATTGGCGTTGTACGATACGGTGTAGGTCGCAGGATCATACTCCCATACCGCATACAGCGTGGTGTTCGCATTGGTTGTGAAACTGCCACCTGCATAATACGAGGGAGAGGATGCTGTGCTACTCGTACTCCATCCGAGGAACGTATAGTTCGAACGGTACGGAATCGTAGAAGGAAGTGTCAGCGTAACTCCATGCGTTTTGGTTACCGAACCGGGCGCACCGCTACCACCGTTGGCATTGAAGCTGATGGTGTATAAGGTGGGAGGAACGGCTTCCCAAACAGCGTACAGAGTTGCGGAGGCGTTGGCAGTATAACTACCTCCGGCAGAATAGGTTGCCGTGGTTGCCGTACTGCTTGTACTCCACCCCTTGAAAGTGTATCCGCTTCTTGTAGGCACGGTTGTTCGCAAAGTGAGCGTCACATTGTGAGTTTTGGTCTGACTTGCCGGAGCTCCGCTACCACCGTTGGCGTTATAACTTACTGTATAGGTTGCTGCAGGATTCTTCTGCCATACCGCATACATTGTCGCAGAGGCGTTGGTTGTATAGCTACCACCTGCACTGTAGGATGCAGTAGTTGCTGTAGAGCTTGTCGACCAGCCCTTGAAGGTGTATCCGCTTCGAGTCGGTACGGTTGTACGAAGTGTCAGCGTTACATTGTGAGTCTTGGTCTGGCTGGCAGGTGCGCCACTACCGCCATTGGCATTGTAGGACACCGTGTAAGTCTTGGGAGCATTGGATTCCCAAATGGCATACAGAGTTCTGCTTGAATTGGAGGTGTAGTTTCCACCGGGCTGATAGCTCGGAGAGGTGGAGGTAGAGGAAGTACCCCAGCCCTTGAAGGTGTAACCCGAACGTGTCGGAACGGTTTCCGAGAGTGCAAGATCCATGCCATGGTATTTGGTCTGACTGGCAGGTGCGCCCGAACCACCGTTTGCGTTGTAGCTGACGGTATATTCGTTAATATCATAGAAATACTCTACCCAAAACTCTCGGTTATCGCACCAGTCGATTCGTCCGTGCTTGGATTCCTTGTAGGTCGACCAATGCCCCATATCATCGCTCCAGTCGGTCTGATGCAAATCATAGCTGTGGCATCTCGGACTGGTGGGACAGTTCTTGCAACTACCCATCAATGAGTCATAGCAGAAGTAGCCGGAAACACTTGACTTATATTCGGTGTTCAAAGTATAACCCGTGATGGTCTTTTTGCTTGTAGAAAAATAGTCGTAGTAATTTTTGGTCATTTGCTGATCAGTGGAATGGAGATAATAGTTACTACGATGCCAGTTATTCAGCTTGGGATTGGATTCGACGTAATGTTTTACGCTGATTTTGATAGGATCCCATTTACGCATTTCGACTCGGATATTGAGTTCCTTTAAGCTCAAAGCGGTTCTGAAATAGTAGTTGACAAACAAATCGGCTTCCTCGCAGAGACCTGTTCCGCTTGTCCAAACCAATTGACATGTTTCCAAGATGCTTTGGTTGCTCGAAAAGTTGACGATATCATAACCGCCGAGACCAATGTGAAAGCTGTTATCTTCGCCGTATTTGGTTTTGATAACAACCTTCTTGAGAAAATTGCCATTAAGGTCATACATCGAAACATTGATAGTGCGGTTACATTCGCCTGAGGGGTAAGCATAATAGGTGGAGGTCGTTCCGTTAGGATCGTAGTGTCCTGCCATGTCGAACTGTGCAAAGCACGGGATGGCACAGACTGTGATCATCAAGACCGCAAAAAATGCGGTAATGATGATTTTCAGTTTCATGTTCTTCATGCACCCACCTCCGAGCCAACGGCTGCGAAATAGTCCATGAGAGGCACGTTGTAGTCGGTGCATACACCAAACTCACGCTCTACGGCGAGCTTGAAGTTGTCATAGTTCATGTCCTCAATTGCGAAGCAACGAATGAGAGCGTCATCCCAATCGGAGCAATACTCTGCATCGGCAAGACTACCTGCAAAGAGAATCTGTGCGAGAGTGACGGTTTCGTCGTTGTAGCCTTTTTCGGTGACCACGTGGATTACGTTGTGAAGCCAACCTTCGAGGTTTCTCTCATAGCCATCATCTTCGGGATTGTGCCAATTCTCATAGATACAGATGCTTTCCTCAGCTTCTGTCAGTACAATATCGGAGGGACGCACGTTGTAGAATTCCACCTTGATGGGTGCTACCTCAATGGGGCTGAATACGAAAGCAAACTCATCACCTCTGCTGAAGCCAAAGACTTCAAGCATGGTTTCGGGAAGAGTTTCGGGATCCGCACCTTCCTTCGGGAAGCACTCGGCGATGTTCGCTACAAGATCCTCATACTTGGTTTCGAGAAATCTGTCATAGTAGGTCACGTAGAATCGCTGGATCTGGTGGCTTGCTTCCATAGAGTATTCCTCTTTGGCAAAGTGATTGATGAGGGTGATGAGATTATCGAGGACACCTTCCACGTGCTTTTCCTCGTCTGCGTTATACTCGATGTCGCCATCTATATCAAAATAGTAGTTGCCGTCTTCATCAACTGCAGGTGTTCCGAATTCCATTCTCTCCAAATACGAGAGGAGACTCATATCGAGAAAGACTTCATTTCCTTCGTCGAAATCAATGACAGGATCTCCAATCGTGTGTTCAAAGCGATAGTCCGGCTCAATGACGATGGTATCGCCACTCGGCTCGGTGGTATCGATGGGGGGATCTGTCTGTACGGGATCCTTCGGCTCGTCTGCTCTGAAAACGAAAAAGAGCCCCACGATAAGGGCTACGACGAGCGGAATGATAATCACAGGGATAAGCATACGATTATTCAACATCTTCAGCTCCTTCCTTAATGTCATATTCGATGGTTGCATCTTTTACTTCGGGGTTCGGATCTCTGTTTTCCTTGTTTACATCAAGGATGATATCGTCCTTGACGGTTTCATCTCCTGTATCGTCGGGAAAAATGACAGGAGGAATGTCCTCATCGGGCGTTGTGGTGTCCGCAGGATCGTTCGTGTCCTGATTGTTGTTAGCGTTCTGCGCCTGTTCGTATTCCTCTCGCTCTCGCTCGGTATCGTTTTTGTTGCCGATGACAACGGCAACACAGGTCAACACCATTGCAAGCACGAGAACAGCGGCAGTTACGCTGATGATGATTTTCTTTTTCTTACTCAAGTTGTTTCATCCTTTCTTACTTGAATTTATAATAGCTTGTTACGGTAATCGGCACGGTGAGGTCAGCAAAGGTTCTGCCACCCCACTGTATGGGAAAAGAAACTGTGTAGGTCGCCGTAAGACCAAAGCCATTTCCCGAAAGCGTGGTAATTGTCGGGCGACTCATTTTACAGTTTCCGTTGGGATACGTTATGCTCGTCGCATAGGCATTGAAGCCGAGTTCCGTGTAGGCGTTCTGTTTGAGCTTGTTAAGGTCAATGACTCTGTCCAAGTTCTCGCCTTGCTTGATGGAGTCAAAGGCTTCGACTGCGTATTCGGATACGATGTTGTCGAGCTTCATCTCCACATCTCGCTTCTGTATCTGTACCTGTGCCATCAATCCCATATACATGATGACTACCGATACAAGCATTGAAATGAAAAGGACGAGTACGCACACATAGATATACGACTCGCCCTTCTTGGAGCAGATGGCTTGCTTTATTCTTTTCAGCATTTGCGCCACCTCACTTCCAATACACCTGTGAGATTCCGCTTGCAGAGGCATTGATGGTTACGGGAAAAACGGATTCACCAAAGCCAAGGATGCTCACTCTGTAGGTGAGCCTTACCTCGATTACATCACCGAGCTGCACCTTCTGTCCTGTGTGATAGTCCGTTCCCGAAAAGGAATAGGAGAAGTCAATGCCTGTTTTATCTCGCAGGTCGTTGATAAACGAACCGACATCCGTTGTGCCTTGTACGGTTGCATAGTCTGCGATCTGGTCAGCCATCGTCTTCATATTCTGATTGAGTGCCACGAGGGACACCATATTCACAGCAAATACGAGAACGAAGGCGACGATCATGACCGTGATGGCAACGTCGATATAGGTTTCGCCTTTGTTGTTAAATAGTCTTTTCATTAGCCGAACATACCTCCGAGAGAAGATAGGAGTACCTGACCGATGACTGCCACGTATACCAGCATGAAGCAGAACAGGAGTGCCATCGAGAGCTTTCTGACTCTCTTGGGAGCCTTGTTCGCTTCGTTCTTGAGGAGGGTGCGCTGATAGTCCGAGAACTTGAGGACAAGGTTGCCCCAATAAACATCGGTTTTGTCACCACGGATAACGCTGACCAAGCCCCTCGTAACGTCACTCATCATGGCTGAACCGACACGGGATTCAAGTCGGGTGAGAGCTACCTCATAGTTACCGGATCGCATATCCGCTACCGTGATGTCAAGCTCTCGGCGGAGTTCCTCACCTGCGTGTTCACGGTAGGAGTCGAGAATGCCGAGAACGTCACGGCTATGCGCGAGTGTCTTATCGATATTGGAAACCAGTCGAGGCAGTTCTGCTTCGATCTGACGGCGTTTCTCCTTGATGATATTGCCGACCTTCTTGTATTCGCTAAAGTAGATGACTACTGCAATCACCGCAATGAGTGCCGAGATGATGGGTGCGAAAAACAGAAAAGGAATAGCAAATACACCGATGAAGAGTGCCTTGACGATGGCGTTTGCCACGTACTGTTCGGGCGACATACTCATATCGGCACTTTCAAGGTCGATCTTGAGCTGAAGTCGCTTATACTCGTTCAGTCGGAGCTTGGAGGCAATCAGATTGGCGAGGTCACCAAGCCAGATATCGAGGGGATTTGTTTTCTTGTTCTTCCGCTTTCCAAGGCTTGTGATTGCCTTGGATACGGGATATTTGGGGATTTTGAATACATCCGCGAGGATAAACGCAAGGCCAATTGCGGCGATGGTTGAAATAATTAACTGTAATGCAATTTCCATGGGCTACCTCACTTCTTGTATTCGGCAGGTTTCGTGAACTTGAACATGAACATTGCTGTGATGACAATCGTCAATCCGCAAATCGCAAGTACGATCTTGCCAAGGGTGGTGAACATAAGGGCTGCATACCAGTCCTTGTTGATGAGATACAGGAGGGGGATGTTACCAACCACCATTGCCGCCATCATCCAATACTCGGTACGGGCTGCGGAAAGCATACCCTTGATTTCATTGTTGACGATTCGCACGTCGGTGAGCTTCGCCACGATGGGCATCAGCGTGTCCTTGAGGGTTCTGTCATCCTGACAGGCAATCAAGGTATCACACCACTCGTCAAAGATCGAGTTGCTGACCTTTTCCTTGAGGTGTCGGATAGACTGCTTCACATCGGAGGAGATCATCATGTTTTCGGCTACGAATCCGGCAAAGATGTCCTTCACGGGAGGCTTGAGGTACTGCACGTTTTCCTTGACCGCCGTGACGATATCGTCGGTTCTGACATAGGAGGTCGTGATGATGGAGAGTGCTGTTTCGAGTTCCTCTTTGATGTGATTATCATAGAAGTTCACGGTTCGCTTGGCATAGGCAAACGGAATGAGTGCGAATGCGATGGCGAATACGGGAATGAGGAATGCGTTGTCGATCATAATGGCGACTACGCAACCGATAATCATGAGGAGGATGGAGGCTGCACATGCGATCGTAAACTGACCGCCTTTGCCTGTTTGTTCAAGTGCATCTCGAATGCGGTTGAGCTCTACTGTGAGCTTACGGGATTTCTTCTTGCCTTTTGCCGTCAGTACCTTATCTCGCAATGTCTGCTTGGGAGAGACAAAACGCATAAGGTCGTTTGTGATCTTTTCGGGGGTGAGCTTCAACATGAAGAGGATTCCCACGGTGACCAGCAAAAAGCAGATAAGGTATACAAAGGTCATTCAGCAATCTCCTTTCGGGTAAATTTGGAGAGTTCCTCTTGCGGTACACCCGAACGTGTCAGAAGTGTCTGCAGATAAGCGGAAGGAGTGTTGACCTTTTCGAACTCACCCTTGATGATGAATTTGTTACCATCATAGATGTTTTCTACGATGTTGTATCGGTAAAGGCAACGGTAGAAGGTCTTACCTTCGGGCGTTACCTCGCACTCGGTGATGTCCATGACCTTACGGCTGTTGTCCTCGCATTTATGGGCGAATACCACGATGGGAAACGCCTGACGGGACTGCGACAGGGATACTTCCATGCCGAGCTGGAATCTTCTCTGACAGAGGAGCGAAATTCGTCCGTGGGCGGATTCGGCAGGACCGGAGTGTACCGTAGTCACTACCGTGTGTCCTGTGAGGGATGCTTCCACGGTGGAGTTTGCTTCTGCATCTCGAATCTCACCGACAACCACAACGTCGGGGTCAAAACGAAGAGCCGCTACAACGAGGTTTTCCTGTGTGATGTTGTAGGCATCGTTCTCGGAGGGACGGGACAGCGTGTGTACCACGTTGTTCTGCGTTTCTCCGAATCTGTTCTTTTTTACGAGGAACAACTCACGGGCGCCGGACTCAATGGTGTAGATACGCTTATCGTCCGGGATACTCGAAAGCAGTGCGTTCATGAGGGTTGTCTTACCCGATGAGGTTCTACCTGCTACGACTACCGAAACACCGTAGCGGATGCACATTTCGAGGAACGAGATCATTTCCTCGGTGACCATGCCACTCTCGATGAGGTGTGCGCGGTCAACTCTCTGCGGATGCAGAAGTCGGATAGACACCGAGATACCTGCTTCCTCGTCCACGACAGGCGATTTGATTGACGTGATACGGGTGTTGTTCGGCAGGTGTCCTTGTGCAATAGGTGTGGCATTATCGATAATCATTCCACTGTGATGCAACAAGCGCTTGACAATATCAATTGCGTGAGACGGACTTCTGAAGTGTTCCTCCAGCTTGACCATTCGGCCGTCCGAGTAGGTCAGCGTAATGTCATCCCATGCGTTGATGTTGATCTCGTCGAGATCAGCCGCACCGAGGAACGGAGTGAGGATGGAGTATTCCACCATCTCCGCATACAGGCGGTCGATGAGCTTTTCCTCTGTGAAGCCGTGGACGAGGAAGCCACCGTCAAGGATATATTTCTCAATATACGCCTTGAGCTGGTCGTGCTTCTGCTCGTCGGTGAGTGCCGTTGCGTAGTATTTTGCAATATACTCCTGTGTTTTTCCAAGGAGGTCATAAAGTTCAATCCGTACCATACGCCACCACCTTTCCGGCAATATCGTTCATTCTTGCTTCGAATCGTTTGTCGGAGGTCTTCACGTGGAGCTTTCCTTGCTGCATCTGTTCCTTGACCTGTGCGCTGAAAGGCACGGTGAAGGATACCTCGCCAAGCTGTGTCTTGGCTTCCTCAATCGGCATGAAGACGTCCACATTGGGGGTGTTGAGTCCCTGAATGTGTTCATCCAAGCGGAATCGGCTGTCGGTATAAACCGCAAGCTGAGAGAGGAAGAAGCTGATACTCTGCAGGTCGGGGGATGAAAGTCGGAGGATCTGATCCGCTTTTTCGATGGCAGTCTGTGCCAGCACGTTCTCGTTGAGATTGCTCGTGCAGTCTACGATAACGTAATCGGCGAGTCTGCAAAGCTCGCTTAAAAGATCCTCAGCCTTTGCCTTACCGAACTTGGGATAGGTGAATTTGTTCTCGCCGGTCTTGTAGCCAAGGAAGCCGAAATTCTGCATATCCTTTACAGTTACAAGATTGTTGATGATGTCGCCCTGTTCCACCTCGGTCTTGGAAAGCGGATAGCCTACCGAGCCGAGATCCTCGTTTTTGTCAAAAGGAAAAAGGATGGGGATAACGGGCGTTTCGAGGTCGGTATAAAGGGTGATGACCGTGGACTCGAAGGAGGAGTAGATGGCTGTCGCAAGCTTGGTTGCGAACGTGGTTTTACCGCTGTGAGGAGAGCCCCACACGGCGATAATTTTTCCTTCCATATCAGTTACCTCCGAATACTTGATTTTGTGCGTCCAGATATTTCTGTGCAGTTTCGCTGTCGCCTCGGTATTCAAGGACGATGTGCATATCTCCGTGCATCTCGTAGTAGGCGAGGACTTCTGCCTGTTCTGCGTTTACAAGGAGGGTGACGGTAACAGGCTGGCTTGTATCCTCGATATCTGCCTTATCCACACCGTTGGCGGTCGTAGTCGTAATGACCTTAACGTAGGTGAGCTCGGAGGGCGTGAACATCTCGTCTTCTTCCTCGTCGTATACGAGGATGCTGACGATATCTCCGGTTTCAAGCTTTCCGGAAAAGCCGAGTGCATAGGAGTTGATGGTGATACTGATTGCCTTATGCTTGGTATCAAGGGATTCAAGGATACTCTGTGCATTGTTAAGGTCATCTCCTACCTTGCCGGGGAGCAGGTATTCACCTGCCGAGAGATTGACCATGGCGCACTTGCCGATGACCTGTGTTTTGTCGGTGATCACCGTGGAAGGCAGATTGTAACTGCCGACCTCTACGACCTCGATGTCGGTTTCAGCGATGGTCGCACCTGCAGGTACATCCTTGATCAGACGAACGATCTCGGTCTTTCCGTCAGAGAGTCTGTTGACCAAGGGTGCGATGCCGAAACAAATTGCAAGTGCGACCACAATGCAGATAATTCCGACGACCGTGCGGTTGCCCACGGGATGAGAACCGCTTGACTTTTTCTGTTTCATTTGTTTGTTTCCTTTCTGCGTTTTTTAGATGAAGAATACCGCCATCATACCGATAGAGATAAACGGAATGAGGGCAAAGCCTTCTCGCATATCACGGTCTTTGATCTTGTTATAAATGAGGGTGAAAATAACCCCGATAAGAAGACCAAGCACCATACCTGCAAGACCTCGTTGCCATCCGAGCAAGAATGCACAGGCAGAAGAGATCTTCCAGTCTGCACCGCCGTATCCACCGCCACTGAATGCGGTTACGCCGAGCTGAATGGCTGCACTCACAGCACCACCTACAAGCATGGAGGTAAATCCAACGGTCGGTACGCTGATGAGGGACAAGGCAAGAATTGAAATCGTTACGTGGTTCGCCACGTTTCGGTCAGTGAGATCCGACATGGAAGCGTATAGCAGAAGGAAGAATAGGAATATTCCTTGGAACGTGTATACGCTCATACCGAATCGTAGGGAGAGACCGAGTGCCATCACCGTTGATGCGATCAAGGTGAAGGTCTTATTTGTTACGAACCCCTGTTTCTCCATATTTCTGTTGAGGAGCAATCCTATTACAAGGGCGGCAGTGGCTACCAAAATCATCTTGATAATGAGCAGTACCGCTTCCCATGCGATCACGTTTTCAGCTACAAACTGCTGAAATATGGGATTGACTACAGGAGGAGAAATAATGGGGTGTATGGGTTGAATGATCAATGGATTTCTCCTTTCTCAATTTAGTTGTGGAAGGGGCGTATTACGCCCCTTCCGAGGGTTACGACGGGATTAGCCTCCGTAGTTGAACATCTCGCCGATCTTGGTGGAAAGAGTGGGCATGATGGTGGAGTTGAAGAGGAGATAGAGACCTGCGAGGATGACACCGCCGATTACGACACCGATGATGATTTTGACGCCGGTATCGATATAGCCCTCACCGGAGGTGGACTCGATGGCGGTCTTGGCAGAAACGACTGCCTTATTGAACTTGTTCTTGATGGAGTTAATGAGATTCTTCATGTGTTTTTACCTCGTTCTTTCTTTGTTTTTGGATTTTGGTTTTTCTTTGACTACTGCAGGTCAATTATGATTAACCTGCATAATTGAACATGCCCTGAATCTTGGAAGTCAGAGTGGGGATGATGGTGGTGTTGAAGAGTGCGTAGAGACCTGCGAGGAGTACGCCGCCGATGACAACGCCGATGATGATCTTGACGCCGGTATCGATATAGCCCTCGCCGGAGGTGGACTCGATGGCGGTTCTTGCGGAGATGATGGCGGAATTTGCCTTGTTCTTGATGGAGTTAATGAGCTTCTTCATGTGTTGATTACCTCGTTCTTTCTTTGTTTTTGAGATTTGTTTTTTCCTTGATTACAGCGGTTCAATTACGGCTTAACCTGCGTAATTGAACATCTGTGCGATCTTGGAAGTGAGCGTGGGGATGATGGTGGTGTTGAAGAGTGCGTAGAGACCTGCGAGGAGGACACCGCCGATTACGACACCGATGATGATCTTGACACCGGTGTCGATATAGCCTTCACCGGAGGTAGACTCGATGGCAGTTCTTGCGGAAATTACTGCAGAGTTGAACTTGTTCTTGATGGAGTTGATAAGCTTTTTCATAGGTTAAATACCTCGTTCTTTCTTTGAATTTTGTTTTGATTTGTTTTTGTCGGGAAAAAGAAAATGAGGAGTGACTTTATCTCACTCCCCATTGTGGGTGCAGATTACATCTGCGTCATAGTCTGACTGCCACCCGACTGTACGGGAGCCTGACTGTTGGTCTGCGCCTGTTCCAGCGCGTGGTTATACTCGTCGATTACGTTCTTTACGAGTGCATCACGAGCTTCCTTGCTTACAGGATGGAACACTTCGTCATACTGCGTGTTGCCTTGGCCGTCCTTGTAGGAAACGGAAGGCATACTTACAAACATACCTTTCTCGTTCTCAAAGACTCGAATGCCGTGGACAGCGAATGGGCCGACATTTGCAGAAGCAAACGCCTTGAGCTTTTTGGTATCATCGTCAAAGAGCTTGTCGATCCTTACGCTGATATTGGGAACAGGCTGCTGTTCGGTTTCGTGCTGAACGGCATCGTTCTTCTTTTCTGCAGTCTGTTTCTTCTGCTCGTTCTGTGTGGGAGCAGCATTGCCGGAGCCTTTCTTGCCATTAGAAGCCATGCTTTGACCTCCTTTCTTCGAGATTTATCTATAATAAAATCCGACAGTTGCGCACCTGTCGGATGGGATATCACCAACCGTAGAAAGTGAAGCCAACGTCGGCCTGCGTTTCTTCGGGGCTGATATCATGTGGTTCGGCAAACATCTCGCTATACTTGAGTACCTGTTCATCGGTGAGGCTGCACAAACCGCCTACGCCGTCATCTCTCGTAATAAAGATGGGGCCTGCATAGATTGAGTTGCCGAGTCTGCGATTTCCTTCCATGCCGTTGAGCTTGGCTTCTTCATTCCCGAGAACCATGCAGTCATCGTCAAAGGGATAGGTGTATTCGATATACGCGTCTTCGCAGTGGTCACTGACAGCCATCTGAAGGCTATCGAGTTCGTCTTTAACATAGGTGACAATGGGTGTTTTATGGGGCTGAATCATCAGCATGCGCAGACCATCCATTTCAGCACACTGTGTGGAGTCAAAGTCAACCTTCTTGAAGCCTACGCTGTCAACGAAGTATCTTCCTTCCTCGACATCCTCGCTATCTCCGATGACCTCGACAACGTCGGATACGGAAAGCGAATGTCCTTGGTAAGTGCCGGGGTGGTCGGGGAGATTAAAGAGCGTATAAACGTCTTCGAGGTCACCGTCCACATCACCGTGGAATACGCACTTGTAGATGGAGGGATTGATACCACCGTTTTCCATAGTGCGGTTATAGCTGTCGAACTTGACTCGGTTGGTGTCCTTGTCACCATCGATCTGATAGATATTGATTCTCATTCGAGTTTCACACCTCCGTCTTCTGTATTTTCCTGTCCGTGCAGGTATTTTTCAAGGTTCTCGTTTACCCAATCGGGAACCTGTTCGGGATCTGCAATGCCGATGAAATCTCCACGGACGAACTGCGTTTTCTCACCATCGGAAAGGAAAAAACCGAAAATCTTGCGACCAAGAGAGGTGGGACGGCAACCGTTTCCACCGTTGGCATAAAAGTATTGATATTCGCCTTTCTTGTAATCTTCTGCAAGAGCGTCCGTGTGCAGGATGAGAAGCTTCTCGGTATAGTCCTCTCCGTTACTGTTCGGGAGACATGCTTCTTTGGAAAGGATTCCAAGTTCCTCGGACAGATATTTTCTGTATTGTCCGACCATGCCGTTGACCAGTTCGGGGTGTGTGCGAAGTACAATATCCGAATTGTGCGCATCGTTGGGAATATAGAAGGCTTGCATCGACCAGCGTCTTGTATCCGGTCGGTATCTGCCATCGTTGCTGTTTTCGCTGACGGTTGTTGCTAACACCCAACCGACACGGTCAATACCAAACTCGGCACATGCGTCCTTGATGATGTTGTTCGGCATGATATTGTTGCTGTACCGTTCCGATACCATCTTATCGATTGCATCACGGCAACGGATGTTTTCCGCATGGGACAGCTTCCATTCCTGTGCTTCGTCGTGCTCCTTAGCTTCACGGAAGGAGTAGCGATATAACGGTACAGGCATTATCGATGCTCCTTGCCCGTAGAGAGCTTGATGGAGAGGTATCTGTGGAGAGCCTTCTGCTCGGTTTCGGTGAGGCTGTTGACCACGTCAAGGATAGAACCTTCCTTGACACCGTGGTCGCTACAGTGGTCGCAGACCTTCTCACGGCGGAGGATGATGGTGTTCTCATCCTTCATCTCATAGGAGAGGAGGCTGTTATATCCAATGCGCATCTTGAGGCGGATGTCGAAAGGAATGGTGGTTCGACCTTCCTTGCCGATGAGTCTGTAGATCTTGTTCATGTTGCTCACCTCCGGTCAGTTGAGTACGCACTTGCCGCAGTGGGGGCAGAAGTATTCGCAGCAATCGCATTCGCCATCACCGCAGTCATCGTCCTCATCGTAGATGTCGTCCTCGGTGTAGTCATCCTCATCATCGGCGATTTCTACCGTGATGCGACCATTCGAGATAGAAGCGATGACGGGAGTGTCATCGTTGATGTCAAGAGCCTCCATGAGGTCTTCGGGGAGAGAGAAACTTACTTTACATTTGATTTCCATATAATCTTGTGCTCCTTTAATATTTTTTCTGATTCTTCGCACGCAAACGTGATATCGTCGAAGAGAGTGAGTTGTCTTGAGAGGATTCCTTCCTCATGGGTGTCATAGTTGGAAATAAGCAATTCGGGATATTGCTTTCCGGCATCGAACCGTTGGGCAATATTCGAGATGCGTGTGGTGGACTCGATCATGATTCCTTCCTTGGAGTACAGCTCCCGAATTTCGGGGCAGTCATTGTACGAGAGAAGGAATTTGCCTTTGATCTTCATTAAGGCATTGCAAAGCCTTTCATGGTCTGCTCGTCCGAAACCAACATCTTCGTAATAGTCCTCGGTTTCATAATACGGAGGATCGAGATAGAAGATGGTGTTCGGACGGTCGTACTGTGAAATGAGCTTTTCGAAGTCCTTGTTTTCTATCACAACGCTTTGTAAGCGTCGGGATGCTTCGGTGATCAGCGGAAAGTTACGCCACATATTGTGGGGTTGAGCCCCAAAGGAGTCGAGTCCTGAAGCGTAGCTTTCTCGGATGATCTGATAAAAGTAGGCGGCACGTTTGATGTCGGGGATAGCGGTCTTGCTTTTGAGTACCTCTCGGATATGCTCAAAGTCTGTCCTTGAGTTCAGAGAGTAGCGGAGTTCTTCGCAGAGCTCGTCGGGGTGATCTCTCACACACCTGTACAGGTTTGCAAGATTGGGGTTGAAGTCGTTGTATACTTCGAATTTGCCGGGTGTCTTATGAAAAAGCACCCAACCGCCACCGCCGAACACTTCAACGTATCTGTCGCAGGAATTTGGTAATCTTGTGACAATGGCATCACGCAGAGCCTTCTTACCGCCCACCCACGACATAAAACTGTTCATTCGGATCCTTTCCAAGACCGAATTGCAAAAAGAAAAGGCCGTTTTGCTTTTCTTTTGCAAAACGACCTTATTTCTGTTTTCTTATTTTCTGTTGATCTGAAAGAGGCACATCGTAAATACTCCTACGATGCCGCCAACAAACAGACCGATAAAGAAGGTCAGCACATCGTCATCCCCCCTTCATCATAGTAGGCAGCTTCCATGGCATCATCCCCAAGGCATTGAACGTAGCTGTTGAAGTCATCCCAAGATTCACAGGGATGGACTCCCCAAGCACTAATGCTGTTCTTGATATCTGCATACATCTCGTCATCTTCATCAAGCAGAGGATACATTTCAAGCCACACCTTGCTATTGTCAAAATCGTAGCAAAGGACTACGGGATGACCGAGTGATGCATCGCATTGAAAGCTCTGCGATACGTGAACTCCCTCACAGTATTCGTAAAGGTTAGCATCGATCTTGCGAACATAACCGGATGCGGATTCGATATCGAATGCGAGCTTGACACCCATCACATCGGCTGCAAGCTCTTGTGCATCATAAGTGTTGTCCTTCGGGATCCTTCCGGCGAAGTCTTCACCTGCACAGATGCTGATCTCGCCCACGTTGAAGCCGAAGTTATCGTCAGCGAATCGCAGTTCGAATAGAACGTCGGGATACTGACGGGAGAGTGCAAGGATGATTTTTCTTGCAGATCTGTTTGCTGTAAGGAAGCGAATCTGTTGCTTGTCTTCATCATACTGGACGCCGTCACGGTAACCATAGGCTTCCCATTTGGTGTTCCAGTTCTTGATTCTCCAATCGATGCATTCCTTATCCGTTCTGAATGAAGGTTGAGGAATGATTTTGTGGAAGTTGATTGAGCCGAGCCCGATATCATCTCGTTGGATGGCTTCGAGTATTTCTCGGAAGCGTTCCTTTGAGCAGTCTTTGAAGGTCAGCTCGTTGGTAACGTTATTAGCCATTATCTGACTCCTTCTGCGAGTTCTCGTGGACTCGCTTAATGATCTCACCGAGGGCAGTGATAACAGGTACGCTTACCGCATTACCTGCCATCTTGTATAGCCTTGCATCGGAGAGACCTGCAGACTGTGCTTTGTGGAATTGCTCATCCGTGAATCCTTGCAATCTCCAGCACTCAATTGGCATGAGCTTTCGGATCTTGTCGTTATCCGCTACACCGTGCAAGTCTTGCGTGGTGAGCGTAAACATGGGTTCTTCGGGATCCTTCATTCGTCTGCCTTGCTGTCGAATGGTTTCTCGGTCGGGTGTGAGGACTGCTCTTGGTCCTTCTTCTGCCTTTTCCAAGACTCCCGAATGTTCACCCTTGCGGTTGCTGATACCTGCATCCTGTCGGGCAGTAATACAACGGGCAAGCTCGGTGATCTTGGGTTCGGGGTTCATATCGATAAAATAAACACCCTGTGTGATATTCGGCGTGATCGTATGTGCGATCTGTTTGCCGACTCTGCCACGACGGGTGTTTAGGTTCGGATATGCCAAATCGATGCTATCGCCGGGTTCGGCAATCTGATATCCTGATTTGGTCAAGGATTTGATGGGAAGCTGTCCTACGGAGTAGAGACCTGTGTTTCCGGCGAAACCGCCGCCGTTGCTCGTCAGAGTGCAACTCAGTCCGTCTTGGTCATAGACTCGGTCGCCTTGTCTGCCACCGAGCTTTTGAACAATAGTTTTTGGATTTGCGTCGGTGAAAGATAGTATCTCTCCGGGGCATTCTTCTCCAAGATAGCAGATAAGAAACACTCTTTTTCGGGCTTGGGGAACTCCGAAATTCGCGCTGTTAAGCACCTGCCATGCGACATTGTACCCCAATTCTGAAAGCGCATTGAGGATGGTCGCAAACGTCCTGCCGCCGTCATGCGATAGGAGTCCGGGAACGTTTTCAAGGAGCAGATACTTAGGTCTTTTAACTCGGGCAATCCGAGCGATCTCAAAGAACAGAGTTCCTCTGGCATCTTCAAATCCACCTCGTTTTCCAGCGATTGAAAAGCTTTGACAAGGAAATCCACCGCAAATAAGGTCAATATCCGGTAATTCTTCGGGATCGATCTGTCTTGCATCTTCAAAGAAAAGTTCTCCTTTCGTGTCATAGATTGCTTCGTAGGCTCGTCGAGCATAGGGATCTATCTCGCAAAATCCTACGGGGACAAAAAAATCGCCGAACTTGGAGAGTCCTGATCTGAACCCACCAATGCCGGCGAACATGTCCAAATATTTGATTTGATTACTCAGAGGCTCATACCTCCGTTCTGCTCAAACGTCTGTCCTGTGGCTGCGGAGATAATATCCCAAATATCTTCGGGACACTCTGCCATATCCACATGGATGTCGCTCTCGCAATTTACTGTGTACCAGTATCGGTACGGCACAAGATTCTGCATGAAGGCTTTTTCTGCTTCGGTTTCTTCCGTTACGCCGTGGTCAATCACCCCTGTCGGTGTCATAACGCACGTACCCCAATGTTCTCCGGAGGAGTCCAAATCAAGGGTTACAAGTGCAGGATAGTAGTCACCGGTCTGCAAGGATTCGACGATAGCAGGTACTTGGATGAAGCCGACGAGACCATCGACACTGTCTGTGTCATAAATCTCAACGAACTTGTCGTGAAGCTGCCCCAGAATCTCGGTAGTATAGTTGTCATTCGCATTCTCGATTTCCTCGGCGAAGCGGTCAAGGTCTACGTCTGCGAAGATATCTCGGTGAACGGCTTCGTAAAACTTGTCGTAATTACGAGCGCATTTTTCTTCGAGAAGTTCTCTTTGAGTCAAGGCTCTGTATTGGTCCTCGCCGTATGCCAAGCCGAGGCTTCTGCCGTTATCGAACCTGCAGAAGACAGTAGCGATGTCATCGATGCCCTCAACCGTGCCTTTGGTTCCGGGTGGAATCGGTCGGGGATCATCTCCCATACTGATAAGCTTGATGCGAGTGCCTATCGGATAGCGTTCTCGCAAGCTCTTTGCGATATTGCTCAACTGGCTGAAGGAATATTCCATCACATACCTCCCATTTCCATGCCGCTATCAAAGCGATAGCCTTGGTCGGCGTACATGGAGATATAGTCCTCAACAACGTCGGTAATGAAGTTGTAATCGGATGCGGTTGGATGATAGATATACCAGTCAACCCTTTGGCCGTCTTCCCATATATGGGGTTCACGGTCGCCCTTCATACCGATGATATCCTTGAACTTGAAGGTTTCGCTATCCACCGTACCTTCGTGGCGGTTGATGATGGTCAGCCGCAAGGCATCATACTTTGCGTGGGTATTCGTGTAGACGAATTGTACCTTGGCTCTTAAATCTTCACCGATAGGAGCAATCATTGTCTTACCAGCGAAAACCGCATCAGCCGAAATACATTCAGAATCGTCAAAGAGCCTGTGAAGCTCTTTTTCAAAAAAGGTCAATAGCTTGATCTCCTTTCTTACATGGTAATATCGAAGGAGTTATCCATCGATTCGGATTCCGTTATATCCATGAGATATTTCGGATCCACAATAACTTCGGACTCGTTTCTGCCATCGAAATAGGCATAAATGTGCGATTTATCGATCTGAGCCTGATATACCGTACCATCTTCATCGAACCGTGAGGCGAACCATTCTGCAACGCTTCTGTCGAGCGTCCACGAGAGCGCCTTAACGTTCTTTGCATTAAAAGAAGTAACCCCACGATAAACGGTTACCGTGGAGTCAAGATCTTTCAGCGTATTCAGTTCGTCTTGGGACATCAAGTGGCTTGGTTCTGCCGATTGGAACAGCGACAGGAGCTTTGCTTGTGACAGGTTGGGATCGTCATTCGGATTTTCTGAACGGATCCATGCATCGGCAAGGATCTGTGAGAAGTCCTTCTTGGACAGGTGATGAGCTGCGTATTTGAGGAACGTCATTCCGTAGGGCTTATTCGTCATCATATAGATTTCAAACGCACTCTTGGAGGAATCGATCTGCTGACAAACCATCTTGCGCCATTCATGCAGAGCATTGCTGTCTGCCGTAATGTCAATGCATTGTGGTTCGCCATTTCTCATCACCATAGTGAAACCTGTGTTGGTGAAAGGATGCTGAACGATCATCGGTGAATAGGCGGTTTTATTGATGTCGGTGTAAAGGAGTGTTCGTGCCATTGCCTTAACACCGTCCAGATTGGTTTCTTTCCTATTTACCATATGCTTTCTCACATCCCACCCATGGACATTCCGGGCAGCTCCATCTGCTCGACGATCTCAACTTCGCTCATGTCGAAGTTGCAGAGGGAGTAATACTCTCGGCTGGCATAGGGATGTCTTTCGAGATATTCCTCGTTGGATGCGTTGATACCAAGGTCGGGATTTCCATAGGCGTCGGTGGTTTCATAGACTCGCTCGAAGCTGCCGTCTGCCATGCGGATATCCATACCTGCCTTGATCTGGTTGCCGTTCTTATCAAAATAGTTCATTGGTTCACCTCTTTCCTTACCAACGGTATCGGTCTTCAAAGCCTTCGCCTTTACGAAGTTCTGCCATGAGCTCATCTCTGAATCGCATATCATTGCATTCGTCGATCTCGCCATTTTCAAACTCCAAAAGCGGAGTGCCATCTGCTTCTGCGATATATCCGCAGTCGTGTATGTGAATGAAGTCAGCCACCTCTTTCACACTGTGGAGCTTTTCGCCCTCGTCATAGAGTCCAGTATGACCGAGGAGCGTGTTGTAGATCATGTCTGTCATGCTCACCCCCAATCCATCCCGAAGAGTTCATCGGGAGAGTAGTTGCAGGTGAAGTCAACAGATTCAATTTTGTCGCAATGACCGGAGAGGAAGTTCTCGTCTTTCTGCATTCGGAGATGGAAGTATGCCACTTCCTCAATGGATGCCTTGAAGGTTTCACCTTCGCCGTACAAGTACGCATCTGCGTGTACGCTGATTTCGGTGTCTTCCTCAATGCCATCAAGGAAATCCTCGAATGTGGTGTAGTATTCAAAGTCATCAAATTCTCTGGGAATACCGCTGACGAGGAATTCCGCGTCATTGCCATCGGGTGTCGAAACACGAACGTGGGAGAACAGAAGAGCCATTACATTCCACCCATCGTCATGCCGTCCGACATGAGGCGATCCTCGAACTCGTCTTGGTTGTCGATATAATAATCGTCACCGGAGTTCCAAAGGCTCACATACATGAAGCCACCGTAACGTGTGCCGTCGAAGTAGATTTCTTGCTGTTCAAAGCCCTCGCCGAGACCGTCCGAATTCTGTCCGGAGATCCACTCTTTGAGATCCTGTTCCTCGTCCTCTGTGAGGGGGCCTGCGGTCTGCACGGTGATACATCCGTAGAGCTCACCGTTTCTGCGCTCAAAATCCCAATCAGCGGAACGAAGCTTTTCGGATACGCCGTGATTGCCGTGGAAGTATTCTGCCATGTTTACTTCATCGCTGGCATTATACTCCAACAGCTTCTGACGAATCAGATCTTCGTGCCGAGCTGCGAACTCTGCATCTTCCTCGTAGCCGTCCTCATCGATGTCACCATACGAATCTCGTCCGTGTACCTGAACGGTAAGGGGACAATAGTATTTGGTAGTGACTGACTGGGGATAGGCATCCACGAGCATTTTGTTGAACTGCTCATAGGATTCGAGTCCATCGACCTTGATGGTATTCTCGACCTCTCGTCTGTTCTGATAGGGGAGGTTGCCCATCAAGGTGAGTGACTCATTGAGCGTGTGAAAACGGAAGCCAACGGGAAGAGCCTTGGCAATTGCGTTTTCTACGACACCGAAGCATTCCAGCGAAACCTTGAGTCCGTCTTTGTTTTCCTCATTATATTTGAGGTCGTAATCGGAGGTGTGATTCGCCCCCAAATATGAGAGAGCTCCGGACAACTGTTTTCGCCCGACAGGAAGTTGAACGTGGGCGGTTTTGTCGCCCCTTGAGATAATTGCATTCATCTGTTATCATCCTTTCTGCAATAAAAAAAGCCAAACGCTTGGCTGATAAGCATTTGGTTATGTATGCAGAAGGCGTTTTCTTTGTCTTCAGCAGGTCAGTATTTGGTTTTCGATAGTTCGGATCTGTCCATTGACACGATAGAGCTATTTTGTATTTACGTTTTGCATTGCTTTTGAATCGATGTGGTAGTTCGAATCTATCCGAACAGAAAAAGCATCTTTTTCGGATTCACCATGGTTTCGACAAGCGGAGTAGTGTGGTAGTTCAAATCTGTCCAAAATGCCGTTGCATCTATGGCTTTGTAAATAATTTTTGAACTCAGAGTATTTTTGAGAAGCTCTGCAACCTGTGTGGCGGTTCGAATCTATCCACAGTTTTGGTGCTGTGGGGAATCTATATCAAAAAATGCATTTCGCTGGTTCGAATCCGGCTACAGACCCGAAATGCCCGAAATGCATCTACAAAATTTCGAAAAACTTTAGAGTCGAAAAAAGCGGAGAAATCTCTCGAAATCTCCGCTTTTCTCGTTTTTTCGTGCCTGCATCTAAATCAGACACTCATCATGAGGTGACAGAAGCAGATACTTATCCATATAAAATAATTGATTATCCCGGAGGTTTATATGCAGTCGCGGTCAGTGTAGATGGTGACAGCGAAAGTCATGATAGGGTGATGAAAAAGATAGAGCAGTGGCTTGAAAACACAAACTTCACGATTGACAGCGGACGTGCATTTATGGGAAATATGATTTACGTGGACGATGAAATTAAAGAAGGACTTGGCTACCATCAAATGAATCTATATACGCCTATAAAATTAAAAAATAAAGGGTGGTTAAAAACATCGTTTCCACCAATTTGTTCCGTGCCAATACGGTTGTTTTGTGCCACAAATCGTTAAATAATTAATAATGAAAAAAAGCTTTACGGTTTGATAAATAAACTCCACCGTGGTATAATTTACCTCGGCGGAGGTTTTCTACATGTCAAGATGTGTAATTTTAACAGAGTAAAAATTTATGAATTTATTTGAGAAGGTCATTGCCAAAGGGAAGGGGCAGACAACAACCCTTGGTTGACAATCCATGATGTTTCATCTAAATGAAGATGTCGTCGCATTAGAAACCCGTGATACCGGAAAAATCCTTTATTTGTTCTCCGACGGACGATTTAACGGTTGAAATATAGTAAGGTAAAAGTAAAATTATAAACAATGAACTCCACTGTTATAAACATGGATATAACCTGTTCCTGTGAAAACTGTCGTGCAACCAGTCTTGATTTCTCACAAAATATAGCGGATGTACCAACCTTGTTTTCTTCTCGTTGGTGCTTTCCGCAGAAAGGCATGGTGGTAGATAATGAGCATGAGCATAACAAGTAACGAAACAAAGTATAAGTCAACCCTTATCGCAGGATTTATGGTGCCTCATCCGCCAATGATTGTTCCTGATATAGGCAGGGGAAGTGAAGCGCAGATATCAGAAACGATAAAGGCGTATGAAAAGGTTGCGAGTGAAATCGCAGCAATCGAACCCGAAACAATAATAATCACAAGCCCGCATTCCGTCATGTATTTGGACTACTTTCACATATCACCGGGAAAGGGGGCTGCAGGAAGCTTTGCTTCTTTCAGGGCTTCGGGGGTCAAATTTAGCGAGAGATATGACGAAGAACTCGTTTACGAGATAACAAAGCTCGCGGACGCGGAAAAAATCCCGGCGGGGACGCTGGGGGAAAGAGACGCAAGGCTTGATCACGGCACGATGGTTCCGCTATGGTTTATCAGAAATAGATATAAAGGCGGCAAGATCGTAAGAATCGGTTTGTCGGGCCTGCCTTTAATAGATCACTACAGGCTCGGGATGATTATTCGTGATGCTGTCAATAATATCGGAAGACGCGCGGTTATTGTAGCGAGCGGAGATCTCTCGCATAAACTGCAGGAGTATGGCCCATACGGATACGCGCCTGAGGGTCCCGAGTATGATAAACGGATAATGGATGTCATGAGCAGAGCGGCTTTTAGCGAACTTTTTGATTTTGACAGCACATTCTGCGAGAAAGCTGCAGAATGCGGTCACCGCTCTTTCGTAATCATGGCAGGCGCGTTTGACGGAATGTCTGTGCGCGCAGAGAAACTATCATACCAGGATATCACAGGCGTAGGATACGGAATATGCACTTTTTATCCTGATGGATATGATGAAAGCAGGCGCTTTCTTGACCGCAGGCTGGCTGAGGTAGAGGAAGAACTGCGCTTAAAACGGGACAAGTCCGATGCGTATGTCAGACTTGCCCGCAATGCAATTGAGGCATACGTGCTTAGAAGGGAAAGGATATCCGTACCGGATGGCCTTCCCGAAGAGATGCTGACAAGGAAGGCAGGAGTGTTTGTCTCAATCCACAAGCACGACAGCCTAAGGGGCTGCATCGGCACTATAAGCCCGACGAGAAGCTGCGTGGCTGAGGAGATAATCACAAACGCGATCAGCGCAGCCACAAAAGATCCTAGGTTCCCGGCAATTTTGCCGGATGAGCTCGGTTGGCTTGAGATAAGTGTCGATGTCCTCGGAGAGCCTGAGGATATTGAGTCGAAGGATGAGCTTGATGTAAAGAAATACGGAGTCATCGTGTCATCGGGTTTGAAGAAGGGACTGCTGCTTCCTGATATTGACGGTGTAGACACGGTTGATCAGCAGGTGGATATAGCAATGAAGAAGGCCGGCATCCACAGCAGCGAAAAGTATAAATTGCAGAGATTTGAAGTAGTCAGGCATTATTGACGGAGGTGGGTATGGCTGTTTGTGAAGTGTGCTTCAGACACTGCAATATCGCCGAGGGAGGAGTTGGTTTCTGCGGGGCCAGAACCTGCCGGCAGGGAAAGGTAACAGCTGCAAACTACGGCAGGATCACTTCTCTTGCGCTCGATCCGATAGAAAAGAAGCCGCTGACAAGGTTCCGCCCGGGTTCTATGATCATTTCGGTAGGAAGCTATGGTTGCAATCTTCGGTGTCCTTTCTGCCAGAACTACCAGATTTCCTGGTCAGATGTGGCACGCAGATATGCGGAAAGAGCCGATTATATTACTCCTGAAGAACTCTCCTCAATCGCGGCATCTTACCGCGGGCAGGGAAACATAGGCGTTGCCTTTACGTACAATGAGCCGCTTATCGGGTATGAATACGTACTTGACGCGGCAAAGTTGATGCATGAGATGGGGATGGTGAACGTGTTGGTCACCAATGGCACAGCAGAGCTTTGGGTGCTGAGGACACTTACGCCATACATTGATGCCATGAATATTGACCTCAAGGGATTTACAGATAGATATTACCGGGATGTTCTCGGCGGAAATCGGAGGATGGTCATGGACTTCATAGAAGAAGCCGTGAAAATCTGCCATGTCGAGCTGACAACACTGATCGTGCCTGGTGAGAACGATACAGTTGACGAGATGCGTGCCCTGACTGAATGGGTTTCCGGATTGACAGACAGGGAAGGAAGAGTCATCGGGCCGGACATTCCGCTGCACATTACGAGATTTTTCCCGCGCTTTCATATGACAGACAGACAGCCAACTGATGTGGGACTGATATACAGCCTTGCTAAGACTGCGAGAGAGAGGTTGAATTACGTATACGTGGGCAACTGCTGACTGTGTTTATTAGAAGGGATATGTATGCTATTGGCGAGCCGGGCTGATGTACCAGTTATTAATTTCAATATATAAATTTTAGGGATTTATTGTACATCATGTCTTGTTATTATATTCATGCAGGGATAGGCACAAACTTAATTCTACCTTACGTGCCCTATTCCTGCTACTTTTTTTCTCACTGCCCAATATGTATTGTAACACTACACATATTATTACATATACGTTGACAATCAGTTTTTCATGAAATATATTATTAGGAAATAATCCATGTTACAACATCTTTGGAAGGAATGACGAAGTATGAGGGTATTTTGAACAGTGATTGTCAATTCAAAAGTATATATAGATTATAAGTGGATTCCATTAAAAATTAGAGAAATTAATTACATTTGTGTTCTATTCCTGATACTTTTTTCTATCACTATCCAATATGTAATGTAACCCTACATATGTCCAATAATAAATCGTTTTAATAAAAAAAGAAGTATGATATAACATGAATATCATGCTTCTATTAACAAGAGAAATATAACGTAATGTAAGAGAAATATTATGAAAATATTTAAAGCAATTCAAGCATTGATAAAAAGTACTTTTTTTTCGAAAAAGGCATTTATTATCCTTCTAATTTTAAGCATATCTATCTCCTGTGCCGTATTCATTTATTTCAACACATCGTATTTTGATGAACTAAGAAGTTTATTTTCATCATCGCTTGAGCTTCACAGCGTTATCATTACATTCCCTGAAAATGTGGATTATAAAAGCATAGAATCAGCCCTTGAGGTGCTCGACCACGATTTTTGCGAGTACATTATACTGGGTTATAATATAAACTATCGAAGAAATCCTTATAGTATAAATAATATTTGCTCTTTTGTTCCGGTCCGGATTAACCCTTATACATTTCTTTACTCAACGTCAACATGGGAGATATTTGAAAAAGAACCTGAGCCGGGTCACACATATTTAAGCGCCCAAATATTTTCAGATATAAAGGCAAAACGACCATATTTAGGTCAAACCTTTTCGTTAGGTGATGTGGAAGGCCGTAGGGAGTACATATTTGACGACAGAATCGCGATTGACAATTTTGAAATGATAGTGTCCCTCGATGATTTTATAACTTACGATAAAGTTAGTTTTTTGGTATACAGTTATTCTGAGGGCACTCCCCTTTCCGTGATAGTTAAAACTAACGAGAAGTTAGAAGAGCTTTTCCCGGGAGTTGAGTGCGAAATAAAAAGAGGACTGCCTGAATCAAAAAAAAGGCGATTACTATTCAAACATTTCCTATTTATCAATTTTTATGTTCGCATGCGTCGTAAGCTGTGGGATCATATATATTTACATAGTAGGAGAGCGTAAAAAAGATTTTTCGGTCATGCGTCTTTTCGGTATAAAGCGGCACCATGTGTTTTTATCAATAATGCTTGAGCTTTTCATATATAACTTTATTGCCTATGCCATAACGCTGTCTTTATTCATTGCTTGGTGGCTTATAAGTAACGGGAACGTATCAATTTGGCTGCACATAAAAGATGCTCTTTTCATTATCGGTTTATTGTCTATATTTTGTTTTATAACAAGCATAATCCTTGCCCTATATTTATCACGCAAGATACCATCCGCTTATAAAACAATGTAAAATTTTGAGGTTTAATGATGACGGAAGTTAAAACAAAAACACCTGAAAAGCAACGCTTTGCATCATTTTTCAAAATACTAAATATTGAAGCTCTTCATATAAGGTTAATATTAAAGAAAAATAAAACAATATATCTGATGCTCATCATTGAGCTTACTCTTTTAGCCTTTTCTTTAAGTACTGTTGTATCAAGCCTGTTCGTCGATATTTACAGGAAATACAGGTATCTTGACAGAGAAATGGGACAGGATATTGCTGTTCTCTGTATAGACAGCTCTATTGATGATACGCTATTGATGCAAATCGAATACGATGGATATATAGACCTTGTTAATGAAATAAGAGAAATAAACGGAATCACAAATGCAGGGTTTATCATAAATAACTGGGATACTGTAAAAGGCGGTGTTTCTACTGAAATACGGATTTATCCTGCATTTATCTTAGATTCAATTAGTCAGCCTTTGTCTGAGGGGAGATGGCTAAACACAGAAAGCGGAGAGCAAAATCCTCCCGAATGTGTTATTGGCGGAGAACTTACAGATGTTTATTCAATCGGTGATATAATTCAATGCTCCGAAGGAAGGAAATATAAAGTAATCGGGAAACTTACAAAACAATTCTACGTGCTGTCGACAGATACAAGTTCAAATAAACATTATAGTATTTCATATTTTCTTGATAATAAAGATAATGTTATTATAACAACTGATAAAAACCAAAAAGCCAGTACTACAGGTTCACTTCTTATTGAATATGATAAATCAATTTCCTTAAATGAATTAAGGGTACTCCTTTCACGTTATGGCATACTTTTTCGTTTGATGATATGTACAATAACGCAAAATACGATATATTGAAAAAAATAAAAGACTCATTCCCATATTTAGCTTCAATTCTCGTTTCATCAATTATTATTTCAACGGGAGGGTTTTAATATCATTTCAGCGGAACATAAAAAATTATGCCATCCTGTCGCTGTATGGACAACGAAAGAGACAAATCATTATATCAATTATTTTTGCTTATTTAGTAATCTTAATTTTATCGTATTTCCTTGGGTGTATTGCTTATAAAATTAACACTTCTACAGAGCCCATCCCTGATCCAATTACATACGAGGGATATATTGCCACAGGCATTGTCTTTTCAATAATATTAATCATAAATTGTATAATTATTTCCGCTGTTTTTCATCGCTCGCCCCTTTCAATATATATTGAAAACAAATAATGCGTATGTAATATAAAAGTATTATTTTATAATTATAATGGAGAAACACATGATTAAGCTTGAGGAAGTAACGAAAAATACCGCATATCAAAGGACAGGGATTTTACTGCGCTGAAAGGCATCAATTTATCGATAAATCAAGGAGTATTTGTCGCTATCACGGGAAAATCCGGCGCCGGCAAATCGACACTTTTACATATAATCGGCTGCATTGATAATGTATCGGGGGGCAGATATGAGCTTGACGGGCGGGATATAAGCAGTCTTGGCGACGCGAAACTTTCCGAAATACGAAACTCTTACTTTGGCTTTATCCTGCAGGATTTCGCGCTTATAAACGATATGACGGCTGCTGAAAACATAATTGATACCCGTGTTTTTCTCAAAACGTCCGATGCGCGGCATATCGGAGAGGGTAACAGCGCTTTTAACAGAGGTAGGCTTGCCCGAAATGGCAAATAAAAAGGTGAAAATATAACTTAACCGATTTTTTAACGTCATTATAGCTTCCTGAAATAAAAATAGATAATAAAATGCTTTATAGTATAGAGTATGTCATGCCGATTGATAATTGCCTTAAAGCGGTGTATTGACTAAAAGTTGATTATATATCAGGAGAGTATGAAGCGTGGTATACTCCGTTAAGACATTTAAACGTGCCGCGTTGAATGGCTTATCTCTTGTTATGTGATACTTTATATCCTGTACGCACTATGTTTGGGGTTAATTAATAAATTAAAACACAACTCCACGACACTGAACAGGTCTGCAGATAAATCAGTGCTTATTTTAGTGTTGTAATTTCTTAAATTGCAATAACAAATTGATCTGGTTAACAAAAGAGACGATTATCGTATGAAGCGCCGAATTAAGACGTTTAAGTTCTCATTGGTTCCGCTTTCATATGCGGAATAGAGATGTGCAAAATATACACCCGTCAAATACATCATCAATGTAATTGTAGATGGTTTTTATACATACCCTATTTTCTCCAAACATGTCTTCCAGTACAGCCCTGCCTACGACTGCATCAACGGACCAATGTTATTCCCGTATCTTCTCTTCAACATAACTTATAATCTCATAGCTTTGAAGAAATTTTCACCTGCGGCCAGTCCTTTTGCGATTTGCCTCATATTTTGTCTGTCCGGTATCTCTATAATACTTCTTTATCTTTTTGCCATTCTTTATTTGCTCTACTGTCCCACGTCTGAGTCCGTTTATTATGGTGTTTATCGGCCGGTTTAAGGCTTTTGCTATTGAGTATATTCCGTGGCCTTCACCTGACATTATCTCTATTTTTACTCGTTCCTTGAATGTTAGGCGTTTTTTCTTACGAGGATTCGGTGTATACTGTGTGTGATCCATAGTGATGCGTCTTTCTGTGTAATGTTTTTGTGGGTAAATTATTTTACAACAGAAATCGTCACTATGGATCCTTTTTTAAGTTCAATCTCATATTACAATGCGCCACAGCAGCAGAATTCTCTTATTGCATTGCAAGGCAAGACCAGGCTTGGTACTTTGAGTTGCTGCCGAAGAAGCAGGGAAGACTACGGGATTTGATTATTACGAGCCTGAACTTAAAGAATCAAATGCCTTGTCAGAGAAAAAATGCCGGTTCTGTTTATGTGTACAGAAAAATGGTTATAAAATAGAAGATTATATTTGACATGAGTTTTATAATGCTGTGAGATTATTACTAATAAAGGAGAATAATTATGGACACAAATTTCATTATGCTTTCAGAGAGCAGTTATTCCGTTCGCAGTTTTTCCGGCAAAAAGGTTTAACAAGAGAAGATAGATTTAATCCTGCGCGCCGGTCAGACAGCACCGACCGCATGCAATAAGCAACCACAGAAAATATACGTGTTGCAGAGTGACGAAGCATTAAAAACCCTTTAAAAGTGTAAGTATTCTCATTTCGGAGAGACGCTGGCATTTCTTGTTTGTTACGACGCTTCATTGTGCTGGACAAGAGATATTGATGGTAAGTCAAGCGGTGATATTGATGCATCTATTGTTGACACTCACATGATGCTTGAAGCGTGGGAATTGGGAATTGGTTCAACATGGATTATGCATTTTATTACTGAAGCAGTCATTAGTGAATTTAATCTTCCGGATAATGTTGTACCCGTATGCATTCTGGTTATGGGGTATCCCGCACATGATGCAGTTCCGAGCGCCCAGCATGGCATAAAAAAGATTTGAAGGAAACAGTGACTGTTATATAGGTGTATTACCATTTTTACTTTTAGAAATAATTTAAGGGAGCGGCAAATAATCGGGCTGCTAATACAATGTTTCAAGAGCCGTCGATATTCAACCGGGGTCATAACCGAGCCCGTTGAAATTCTATTTGAAAGTAAATATACAGCTTCCTTCCGGGCAAGAGTTCAGATAATGAAACGAAGAATGGAAGGAAGTTTATATTAGGATAACGTCGGCAAAATTGATTGAAAAATTTGTAAACAGTCAGAAATTCACCGGTAAAAAAGTGTAAGCCGTGTAGCTAACACGGATGTTTTATATCCTGTATTAAACGGAATTTTCAAAACATCGGCTATAACGAAATATAAATGATTTCAGAAAAATATCGGTTCTATACTAAATGTTGGGGTGGCCAACGGATAGAGTAAAAAAATAAAAAAAAGAGAGAGCATATCTGAAAGATCTGATAGAATGAAGTTACCACACAAACATTCTTCGGAGGAATCAAATATGCTCTCAATTAATTTTATTGAAAAAATCATCGGATATCAAGAGGTCATCATAAAAAAATATAGAAAAAACAAATGAAAATTTATATATTCACATGATGAATTATAAATTCCAATATAAAAATGAACAAAAAATACAGGATAAAAATACACAAAAGTTATGACTCGGACTCAAGGTCGCGACAGATGTTTTACAGGTGGTAAGACTTGCCCTTGATGGCAAACATGGTCGCATGATGCAAAAGCCGGTTATTGATCGCGTTGGTAATTAACGGATCGCCTAATATTTCGTCCCATTGAGCGAAACTGATGTTCGTTGTAATAACGGTACTGTTGCGTTCATATCGTTTGCCAATCAACTGAAAGAAGAGTTTAGAATCATAGTATCATCCTTTGAGATTGGCAGGTATACAAAGCTCATCAATGATAAGGAGTCTGTAACCGTAGTATTTCTTGAGCCTTTCAGAGAAACGACATTCAAGCTGAGCTTTACGCAGGCTCTGCATGAGATCCGCACATTTAATAAAATAAGTTGAGTATCGGTTTTGTGCGTCGGTAATGCCATTGCAACAGCAAAATGAGTCTTTCCTGCACCGCTGTTTCCGTCTCAACTGTCTTGACTGTGCATTTTTATCCGGGAATTTATGTGCATTTCTATCCTAACATTTACAACGGGGATGAATAACACGTATTATTTTGGATATAACCGTGTGCAAGCTTTGGTATATTTTTAGGAAAGATAATAAATGTTTGAATTATCAAACCAACATAACAAATAACACCATAACGGAATATATCAACGTGAACAATCAACACACGTTGTGTATGTAACGCAGAATGTCCCGGGCAACTGGAAGGAGAGAGATTTAATTTTTATTTGCGAATGATTTACTTAAATATTCAACGATTTTGACTTGATTTTTATAACCAATATGACATATTATATACAATTTGTATTCGTAAATTTAATAATTTTGTATTGCAAAATTAAG
>ENA-UPAD01000559-UPAD01000559.1-bioreactor-metagenome-genome-assembly--contig:-NODE-559-length-50248-cov-27.277808_pt1 | contig 50248 bp, 38 predicted proteins | sample MGYA00238179_ERZ772710 | MGnify/ENA primary metagenome ERZ772710 (study PRJEB29004, sample SAMN07631245) | bioreactor metagenome | isolation source: Switchgrass digestor | place: USA: Dartmouth...
TTCGTTTAGTTTGGTAAGTCGATAGCGCCAATGCAGTTATAGAAAATTTGAATCCTCTGAGTTCTGCGGCCATCTACCTTTTCAGCCTTGAATACCATAATTTTGTCAATGAACTCTCGGATAATCTCTGCATCCAATTCTGTAATTTCTGTGTACTTTTTTACTAGTGCCAAAAAGCGGTCGGTATTGAGGGACTGTTCATTTGCTGTATCAATGGTATGTTTTAATTCAGTTATCCTTTCTTCCAGTGCCTTCTGCTCGGCTTCATATTCAGCCGACATCTTGTAAAAACGCTCTTCAGGAATTTTGCCCATCACATTGTCTTCATATAGCTTTCTAATGATTTTGTCTATGTCAGCAATGCGAGTCTGTGCTTGTTCGTACTCCTTTTTACTTTGGCGGAGTTCTTTGGCAAGTTCCTTTTCTGAATTATTTATAACTATACGGATGAATTCCTGTTCATGGTCTTTGGCAAAGGAGGTTACATGTCTTAAGTCTTCTAGCAAAAGCTGTTCCACTACAACATTGCGTATCTGATGTGAACTGCACATACCCTTTTTCTTGCGGTAAGTAGCACAAACGAAATATTCCTTATCGTGTGTCCATCCCTTGCCTCTAACCTGATACAGCTTTGCTCCACAGTCGGCACAAAACATCATGCCAGAGAGCATTCCCATTTCACCTAATCGTGATGGTCTTCGCTTGCCATCTCTGATTTTCTGCACTGTTTCCCAAGTGCCCTCATCAATAATTGCTTCATGGGTATTTTTGAAAACCAGCCAATCTTCTGGATTGTTCAATATCTTGACTTTGCTCTTATATGACTTTTTACAAGTCTTGAAATTTACCGTGTGACCTAGATATTCCATTTTAGCCAGAATATCTGCTACGGTACGAGCCGACCAAGCATATGGGTTTTCAGGTGGTCTTGCTGGAGTGTTAATACCCATTTTGCGAAGATGAACCGTAGGTGTATCAATGCATCGCTTTTCAAGTTGCTTTGCTATCTGCGTGGGTCCAAAGCCAGCCATGCACAGTCGGAAAATATCTCTGACCACCTCGGCGGCTTTCTCATCTATAATCCAGTGCAACTTATCTTCAGGGTCTTTAATATAACCGTAAGGCGGATTGGTGCAGAGTGGCTTACCGGACTGTCCCTTGGATTTGAACACAGCACGGATTTTCTTGCTAGTATCCTTAGCGTACCATTCATTAATAATGTTAAGAAACGGTGTAAAGTCACTGTCTGTTTGGTTAGCACTATCAATACCGTTGTTAATAGCAATGAATCGTACATCTGCTTCAGGAAACATAATCTCGGTATAATATCCTACTTTAAGGTAATCCCTGCCGAATCGTGACATATCCTTGATGATAATCGTTCCGATTCTACCGGACTCTACATCAGCAATCATGCGGTTAAAGTCTGGTCTATCAAAAGTTGTACCGCTGACCCCATCATCCACATAAAATTCGATGTTGCGAAAACCGTTGTCCTCAGCATATTTTTTTAGAATTGCCTTCTGGTTTACTATACTGTTGCTGTCTCCTGCAAGCTCATCATCACGTGAAAGCCTGCAGTAAAGAGCAGTAATTTTCGCTTCTTCAAATGCTAATGTTGATTTACGTATAGTGCTAAATGTTGACTGTCTATTCATTTTTATCCTCCATTTCCGACAGTCTTCAAGCGGTTTAGCACTATGTATATTACCGTACTACCTTGAAGAAGTCGAGTTGATTTCCGTGGGTTTATATGAACTATCAGATAACTTTGAAAGGTTTTTTGCGTTGACTGTAATCAGTCGTTTCAGCTTGGAATATGCACTTTCCTTTGCTGAATCACTTACTCGTGATTCCACCACATAGACCGTACCTCCGATATCGGATTTGGTTGTGCGGCTGTTACTTTGATTTTCCATATCGTGACCTCCTATCCGATGTTTTGAAGGAACTGGCACTGAGCCGAATTGATGACTCAGTGCCTAATCCATTATTTAAGCTTTTATTTGTAATATTTTCAGAGCATCCGGTTGAATTAGCTTGCCATCCAATCTCTCGTAAGCAGAAAATCCAATTTGCCCCTGCAATGCGTATAATTCACTTAATTTCTTTATTGTTATTGGTTGACGTTCAATCAGCCAGTAGTATGATAAATCTCCAAATACAATGCTTTTCGCTCCTGCTGATACTGTGGGCATATATGGAGAGATAACTACAGGCTTTCCGAAGATGGTGTTATCCGAAGAATTCCACAGATAACTACCGCTTGTATCTTTAAGGGTTCTAAGAAGCATGGCTGTATTATCGTGCATGATAAACACAGCGTTATTTCGGTATTCATCTTTTAATGAAAAATACAGAGAGATGATCTCATCAAAAGAGATGGTACTATTGTCTGCTGTAGTTACATCTGCGTCTGCCGTAAGGATACCTGTTGGCTGAGTTGTGCCATTTCCATTAAGCAATGCATTTTCCTCAGCCTTGCCAAAACGCTTCGCAAAATCACCCATCAGATATTTTTCAAGATTAAAGTTCATATCGGTGACGAATGAGCGGTTTAGCTTGACAAGAGATGCCAGCTTGTATGATTTCACCAGAAACTGTGTAAATGTATCGGCACTTTCGGGGATTGGATCTCCGTCTTCAACCCAATCTGCTGTACCCGTTGAGGATACCGCTTGAATTTTACCTTCTGCAGAAGATAGATTGATAACAGTAGCAAATCTGCGGAATATATTCTCCTTTGCCAAAGCAGTGTTAAAGCCTTCTCTGAACTCATCTGGTGCGACATAGGCTCCTGCATTATCAAAGCCCTCGCTTAGATTTTGATTATTTTCTTCTTTTCCTTTCATAACATTCCAAAACGCTCTATTATAAGTTGTTGATGTTGCCATAATCCTTTACCTCCTAAATTTTATTAAATGTGGGGTATATACCCCGTTTGAAACCGCGTTTTTTTACGCGTTGCCCCACGCCCGTTGTCCAGATGTAAAGGTGTGGAGATTTGACCTCCCCTAGGGGCAGGTATTAACACATGGAGTTGTATCCATTGTTTTCACTGGTTTTAAGCTTTGTAGCAAGATGTAGCAGGTAAAAACTAAACTCTCTATACGAGAGCGATTTTTTATATAACCTGTTTTTCTTGCTACAAGCTGCTACACTGTGTTTAAATAAGAAAAAATTCTTCTTCAGTCAGCTTATAGCCGATAAGCATTGTGGTCATTCCACCACCAGAACGTGGTCGTTTCCGTTCTACACGGGCGATAGCTGTTAATGCTTGTTTGAAGTTTCTTGCATTCTCCGAATAACATCCATTGGCACTGCACCAACGCTGATACCGGGCATACACTTCGGATGTCCGCACCTCACTGTTAGGACTTTCCTCCAAGGCATCCTCGAAAAATAATGCTATTTTATCGCTGTCACGTTTATAAGCCTCCGTTGCTGTCTTAACGGAATCAGGTAAAGTCAAGCCTTCTTTCTTTAACAGCTGATAGCCTTCAATTAGCCAGTTGAGGATAGCACTCTGATTCTTCGGTTTGGCGAATTCACGTTTTAGGTTTTTATCCTGCTCGCTTTCATCGAAGTGTCGTTCAAAAGGGATAATCACCACTCTGCCACTGGAAAACAGCGTCATATCCGTAATAACGGGCAGATAATTGGTGTTGATATACAGCTTAAACTTTGGCGAAAAATCAAAGGAATTCTCATGTAGAAACCTTGCGTTAATGGTGTCACCACCCGTCATGCTTTTTACCTGTGCAGCATTTAGGACAAGTCCTCTGCTAGGTTCGGAGATATTCACAAAGCGTACTCCTGCAAGCCGGGCAATATCTTCACTTGGACTTGAACTGTTATTGTTCTTTTTCAGACTGATAGTCTCCGGCCTAGCGGTACAGCCATAACTGCCTAATACCTTATGAATGCTCTCACATAGCGTACCTTTACCGTTTCGAGTTGTAGCACCATAGAGAACAAACAGGCATTCATAACGAGTGTCTCCGCTGATACTGTACCCAAAGGCTTTTTGGAGGAATTTTGCCTTTTCCTCATCTCCGCTCATAATCTCATGAATAAATCTATCCCATCGCTCACTTTTTGCTTCTGGGTCATATTTAACGCCAGATATCTTTGTGAGTCTGTCCTCGCTGTTGTGGGGATGAAAATCCATGGATATTAAAAACAATGTTCCATTGGCACAGTTGAGCATAAGCGGGTCTTGGTCAAATTCAGCCATTGATATGGGATATACGCTCTGTGCATCCTTAAGTACCGTTTCTCGGTATCTTCTTGACTGCCACTTTCGGCAATAGTCAATGTATGCCTTTCTTTGATGTTCATCCTGAATAGTCAAAGCATAGGTTAGCAGTTGATTAGCCAATGATTTACACATTTCCATTACTTTTAGATTACCGACATCAGGAATCCAAATGCCATTCTCGTAGCAAAACCACATTTTCCTTTCAGGAACATAGCGGGCAAAAGACTTATAATAATCAGCAAACAGCCTGCTTGCCCCAATATCCGTCCAAGGGTAGCGATCGTTACTCTCAGGCTTAAAGCCAGCAAGGGAACATTCTCCAAAATCTTCTGTAGCTGATGAACGCTTACCACCTGGTTTATATATTTCAGTAGCATTTGCAATTGCTTTTTCTATGGTTATCATTCCATAAGTACTGCCAGACTGTGGTCTATTCCATTTATCTCGCATTAGGCCGCTCTGCCGGAAAAGTCTGTCTATATGTCCAATATCCCTGCCACACCAAAATGCCAGCATACCGCAAAGTGCCAAATCAGCTTCACTGGCAGAAGCATAGCCAGATGTATCCCCTTGCCATAATGCTTTGAACCTTTCTCCATTTGCCGATTTTAATGCCTTCTCAATAACAGACTTGTCAGACAGATAGGATTGACTTTCTGTATCCTGAAGTTGCTTCACAGGGGTAGAACGTAGCATATACTTGTCTAGTATCATCTGAAGCTCATTCGATTTCTCCGCTATCTCTCCATCTGCAAACATATTTCCCGTTACGGTAACAAAGCGATTAATAGCTCCAGCCACATAGACCTCAACTCCCAGCTTTCTGTTATTGATATAGTATTTTGTTTTGTCAAAGTTATAGCCAGTGGCCTTAAAGAAAATATGAAGCCCTTTTCCAGATGGACTGTGTTCCATATAGCAACCACTAAAAGCCTCTACAACACTTTGGGAAATAGGCTTAAGCTTACCGCTGCTATCAAAGCAATCATCTAAGTCGATAACAGAAATGTCATTACCCACCAAAAATCCCATACCGTCATAATTACATACAACAGCTACCGCCGAACTAAAATCTTTAAATGTATCACGTTTATTTGGTTTTGCCTTTTTTCCTGTTACTGGATTATAGGGAACTTTGGTCTTTTTGCCACTTCGCTCTTCATATTTCCAACAGCAAAACTGAGGATTATCTTTAAGCACCTGCGGCAAGTTATCATATTGTGTTTTCAGTTATTTCACCTCCTTGCCTGTTATAAATGACCCGAAACGCTACTGTTCCAGAGGGTTTGCCTTGTTTGACACAACCTCGTTATCTTTCAAGGAATACGCTCGGAATTATCGTCATGGCATATTCTGCTTGAAGTATCTCTTGCATTTCGGGGTATTCAGTTGTCAAGAAGCAGTGAGAGAAAAACTATGCTTTCATTGATTGTCCATGAGAAAGGCAAATCCACAGAGTATTTTTAAGGCAATTTCCTCTCATCATGCACAAGACACAAGCCTGCAGTTTGAGTACAGGAACAAATATTTCTGTGAATTGCTTTCCTCTACTAATAGCCGAAATTATTAACCCCTTAGCTATGTGCCTCATTAATTTTTAACTTGGAAGCTAATGGGGATTATTTTTCCTCTCACCTTATAGCCTTGGTAGAATACATTAGTTGAGGATTTTCTAAAAATAATTTTCTTCCTCATCCATAAGCGAAGAATTCTATTGATTCGAACCTCTAAAATAAAAAACAGCCTGTCTTTTTTCCGATAAAGACGGCTGAAATGCTTATGCTTTTGCTCAAATTTGAGCGAAAGTGGTATTAAGTTTAAGGAGGCTGAATGCTGTAGTTTTGGATTTTTCAATTAGACTTTCCGACTTTTTTGTCTAAAAGTTTGATTCAGAGTCACCTATGCAAAATGAAATTTAAGAAATATATAACATATCAAAAGTCATTACTTTTATCTAGTCAAAGGTATTTACAATTATAATGATTAAATGATATAATTATTCAAAATGGCTGTCTTAAGGAGGTGTCCATGTGGTAAATGAAAAAGGAAATCCAATACCAGAATATCATTCTATTACTGAATTTTTAAAAGGACAGGCATCTCGAATATTCAGAGAGGTTAATGAAAAAGACAAGATAGTAATTGTTAACAAGCAGAATAAACCGCAGGCTGTTGTTATTTCATATGAAAGATATATAAGGTTAAAAGAGCAAGAAGGTGTCGACATATAATTGCTATCAGTTTGGTATGTAATTCATGAAAACCATGTTTAGCATTTAACATCATTAGTAATGGAGGAGTTTTATAATGGCTGAGTTAAGAAAAGAAGATTTATGGATAATGGCTGATAAACTTAGAAATAATATGGATTCTGCTGAATATAAACATATTTGTTTAGGACTTATATTCTTAAAATATATTTCTGATAGTTTTGTCAAAGCATATGCAGAAATTTCACAAGATGAGTATGCAGATCCTGAAGACAAAGATGAATATACTGCTAAGAATGTTTTCTGGGTGCCCCAAGAAGCTCGTTGGGATAATATTGTTGCAAGAGCTAAAACACCAGAAATTGGTCAAGTAATTGATAATGCAATGTATACAATCGAAAAAGAAAATCCATCTTTAAGAGGAGTTCTTCCTAAAGATTTTGCTCGTGCTTCTCTAGACAAAACTGCCTTAGGTGAGCTTGTTGATTTACTTGCAAATATTGAAATTGGGAATGACCCAAACAAAGATACTCTCGGAACAGTTTACGAGTATTTTCTAGGTAAATTTGCTAGGGCTGAAGGTAAACTAGGAGGCGAATTCTATACTCCTAGAAGTGTTGTTGAACTAATCGTAAATATGATTGAGCCGCACGATGGAAGAGTATATGACCCTTGCTGCGGTTCTGGAGGAATGTTTGTTCAAAGTGAAAAGTTTGTAAAAGACAGGCAAGGACGAATCGACGGTCAACTTGCAATTTATGGACAGGAGTCCAATTATAATACATGGAGACTTTGCAAAATGAATCTTGCCATTCGTGGTATAGATGCGAATTTAGGTCAGCAGAATGCCGACTCATTCCACAATGATCAACACAAAAATCTTAAGGCGGACTACATCATGGCCAATCCCCCATTCAACATAAGCGATTGGGGAGGCGAGCGTTTAATTGATGATCCACGTTGGGGGAAATACGGAATCCCTCCTGCAGGTAACGCTAACTACGCTTGGATTCTACATATGCTATATCACTTGGCTCCGAGCGGTACAGCTGGTTTTGTTCTTGCTAATGGTTCTCTTTCGTCGTCCACTATAAGCGAATACACAATTCGTAAAAACTTAATAGAAGATGACAAAATTGATTGTATTGTAACCTTACCAGGTGGATTATTTTCGACCACCTCTATTCCTGTATGCCTTTGGTTTATAACAAGAAACAAATTAAAAAATGGGCATCGTGATAGACATGGTGAAATACTCTTTATTGATGCACGCAATATGGAAACTGAACCACTAGAAGATAGTCGTACACAACGAAAATTAACAGACAAAACCATAGATGATATTACATCAATTTATCACGCTTTTCGAAATCATGATAAGAAAGCCACTAAGGCAGATGGTACAGAGATAACCTATGAAGATAAGCAGGGTTATTGGAAAATAGCTACTTTAAATGAAGTTAGAGATAAAGACTATAATCTTACTCCTGCTAGTTATGTAGGTGTTGCTCCAATTGAGGAAGATGGAGAGCCTTTCGAAAAGAAAATGGATAGATTGATAAATCAACTTTCTAAGGTTATGTCTGAGTCTCTAGAGTTGGATAAAGAAATAAAAAATCAACTTAGTAGCATAGGTTGGGCAATAGAGGAGGTATAATTCATGTTTGATATTGTACCTATTGAGAATACCTCAATAGAAATAATCGATGGAGATCGTGGTAAAAATTATCCAAAGCAGACCGATTTCTATGACAAGGGGTATTGTTTATTTTTGAATGCAAAAAATGTGACTGTTTCAGGATTTGATTTTCAAAATACTATTTTTATTACTCAAGAGCATGATGAGTTACTACGCAAAGGAAAGCTAACAAGGGGAGACATTGTTCTAACTACGAGAGGAACTGTGGGGAATGTTGCCATTTATGATGAAAATGTTCCTTATGATAATATTAGAATCAACTCAGGAATGGTTATTCTAAGAAACACTAAGAACGAGTATTGTAATGAATATTTATACTATTTATTACAATCTAAATTTGTTCAAAATCAGATTCATTCAATAAAAACTGGTAGTGCACAACCGCAACTACCAATAAAATTATTAAAAAAAATTGACTTAATAATACCACCACTTTCGGTTCAAAAGAATATTGCTAATAAAATTACATCTTTACAAAAAAAGATATCAAAGAATAAATATTACATTAGAATCCTTGAGGAATTAATACAGGCGATTTATAAGGATTGGTTTATTGACTTTAATTTTTCAAAGGATATTGATCAACTTAGAGAAGGTATTCCTAATGGTTGGGTTTATTCTAATGTTTTTAATAATATCAATGAAATTCGCGAAAAAAATATTGATAATTTAAATTACCCGGTGCTTTCAGTTGTAAAAGAAGGTGAATTTAAACTTTCTGATGATGTTTTTACCAAACAGGTATACAGCAAAAAAACTACCAATTACAAAATTGTTAGACGAAATCAAGTGGCATACAATCCTGCTAGAGCAAATATTGGTTCCATTGCTATGCTGACTGATTTTGATGTTGGGTTAGTAAGCCCAATATATGTTGTCTTCGAATTGAAAGAGACCATAACCCCAACTTTTTTCTATTATTATATGAAACAGCCTATGTTTTTAGAAAATATCAAGCACCATGCTATAGGTACAACACGCCAGAATTTTCCGTTTGAAGCATTTAAAATGTTTGATATAATCGTACCTCCAATGGAGCTTCAGTTGCGATTTGAAGAAATAGCAAAACCTATAGAGCAGAAAATTGCAAAACTAAAAGAAGAAAATGCTGTTTTGGCTGAAATAAGAGATACTCTTTTACCAAAGCTTATAAGCGGAGAATTACCAGTGGAAGTAGGTGAAGCATAATGACTGATTATGAAGAATATGTACAAGAAGCATTCGAAGAGGAAGCTACAGTTTTTAGTGTTGGACACTTATTCGACAAGATTTCAAGATATAATAGCACAATTATTGAAAACAACACAACAGGCACTTTGCTATTTAGAGGGCAAGCAAATATTGACTTTCCAATGGATGCTAGTATTTTTCGCAACAACATGATTAGTAAAGAAACAGCTTTAATTAATGACTTGATTTTGCAAGAACCATATGAGTTTGGTAATCACATGACTGATTTTGAGCAGCTCGTGAAAATGCAGCATTATGGGCTTCCAACAAGGTTAATTGATGTTACAACAAATCCTCTTATAGCTTTATATTTTGCCTGCTCTGACAAAACTTGTGAAGATAAAGATGGCGAAATACTTATTCTCATAGAATCATTACAGCGTCCAACAGAAAAGCAAGTACAGTATTTTGCTGCGCTTGCTGAATATGATGGGAAAAGCATTGAAGCTTTTGTCGACTATTTTGTTCAAAAAGGTTTAATAAATAATGCTTTAGATTATAAAGAAAAGAATGAAAAACTCGAGAACATATTTAGAACAAAGTATATTCCTGTTGTTGCCCCCAAAAATAACGAACGAATTAAAAGGCAAAATGGAGCTTTCTTACTACTGGGTATAGACATTGAAAAACCAGATTATTTTCTTAAGAATACATTTAATTTAAAGGATCAGCTTATTAAAGACTTTGGCGACGGCATTCCACGCTCATTGGTTATTTCGCAAGAGCACAAACAATCGATACTTAAAGAACTAGATATTATAGGTATTAATGAAGCTTTTGTGTATCCAGAGCTTGAACATCAGACTTCATACATAAAAAGCAAACATCACATAAAGGTAGGTGAGTGATATGTCAAATTTTATTGAATACCATCTTGAGCAAGCAGTAATGGAATGGTTTCAAGATTTAGGCTACCAAACAATTTATGGCCCAGATATCTCACCTGGCGGCAGTTTTTCTGAACGGGAGAGTTTTGGAGATGTTGTCTTGTATGATCGTCTGCACAGTGCCCTCAAGAGAGTTAACCGACAGTACCCTGATAAGGTAATTGATGATTTGGTAAAAAAAATAACGCGCCATCAAAGTATGTCTATCACACAGAACAATGTCGCTTTTTTTAAAATGATAACTGACGGGATCGACGTAGAAATACGAAAAAAAGACGGAAATGTAAAAACTGAAAAAGCCTATATTTTCGATTTAACAGACATTGATAATAATGAATTTTTAGCTGTAAATCAGTATACAATTATCGAGAATGGTAAAGAACGTCGTCCCGATGTTGTTGTCTTTATAAACGGTATACCGCTTGCAATCATTGAATTGAAGAATGCGTCCAATGAAGATATTGGTATTGTTGAAGGCTTCAATCAATTACAAACATATAAAAAAGATATTCCTACTATTTTCAATTACAATGCCTTCTTAGTTACAAGCGATGGAATAAACGCAAAGGTAGGAACAATTTCTTCAGATTTTGATCGTTTTATGTTTTGGCGAACTGTTGATGGAAACGGTGAAGCACCAGAATCTTCGCCTCAATTGAAAGTAATGCTACAAGGAATGATGGACAAAAAACGTATTTTGGACATAATATCTAATTACACGTTTTTTGTTCATGAAGAGGATAAATCTTTTAAGATACTTGCTGGTTATCACCAGTATTTTGCAGTAAAAAAAGCATTATATAAGACACATATTGCTGCTGCAGAAAATGGAGATAGAAAAGTAGGTGTTATTTGGCATACACAAGGAAGTGGAAAAAGCTTTTCCATGCTAATGTATGCCCGACAATTAGTTCTTGAGCTAAACAATCCTACGATAGTTATTATTACAGATAGAAACGATCTAGATGATCAGCTTTACGGAACATTTGCCAAAAGTGCTCACTACCTACGTCAAATTCCAAAGCAAGCAGAAAACCGAAAACAATTAAGAGATTTATTAAGTGTTGAATCTGGTGGAGTTATATTTACTACTATCCAGAAATTTCTGCCTGATGAAAGTGATCAAAGTAATGAAGCACTAACAAATCGTCGTAACGTAATAGTAATTGCAGATGAAGCACATCGTAGCCAATATGGACTAGAAGCTAAAGAGAAGGATGGCAAGGTATCTTTTGGATTTGCTAAATATATGCGCGATGCTTTACCAAATGCCTCTTTTATAGGTTTTACTGGTACTCCAGTAGAATTGAGTGACAAAAATACACCTGCATTATTTGGAGATTATATTGATATCTATGATTTAACGCAGGCAGTCAAAGATAGAACAACCGTTCCTATATATTATGAAAGCCGAATTGCTAAGCTTGATATTCCTCAGGAGTTCAAGCCTAAAATAGATATTGAATATGCGGAAATTGTAAAAGAACAAGAAGAAACATATGTAATCAATCAACAAAAAAAGTGGGCTAGACTTGAAGCTCTTGTAGGAACCGATACTCGTCTTGATGTTATTGCAAAGGATTTTTTACACCATTATGATCTGAGACAGAGTGCACTCAGTGGCAAAGCTATGTTTGTAACAATGTCTAGAAACATAGCTGTTAAACTATACTCAAAAATTATTAAATATCGTCCAGAATGGCATAATTCTGAAGTGGATAAAGGAACAATTAAAGTTATTATGACATCTGCTGCGTCAGATCCACCAGAATTCCAGATGCACTCAACTACTTCTGCTCAGAAAAAAATTCTTGCAAAAAGGATGAAAGACCCGCATGATGAGTTAAAGGTTGTGATTGTTTGTGATATGTGGCTAACAGGTTTCGATGTTCCGTGTTTGCATACTATGTATATTGATAAACCTATGAGTGGGCATAACCTAATGCAAGCTATAGCGCGAGTCAATCGTGTGTTTAAAGATAAACCTGGTGGATTAGTTGTAGATTACATCGGTATAGCTGATAATCTTCGAAGTGCCCTTGCACAATATACCCCTTCTGATAGAAAAACAACTGGTATTGATCCTCAGGTTGCAGTAGATTTAATGATGGAAAAATATGAGCAAATAAAAGGTTTGTTACACGGATTCGATTATAGCTGTTACTTAGATGGTACAGCATCTCAAAGAATAGATTGTATAGTTAGATGTGTAGACTTCATTCTTGGAAAAAAAGAAGAAGAAAAAAAAGACTTTCTAAACTTTGTAGTTGAGATAGGAAAAGCATATGCTCTGTGCGCCACATCAGAAAAAGCACAAGAAATTAACCTTGAGATAAGTTTTTTTAAAGCGGTCAAAGCCGGAATAATAAAATTGTTACCCAAGGGTAAACCTAAGAAAACAAAAGATCAAGTTGAATATGAAATAGAACAACTAGTTTCAAAATCTGTTATTTCAGAAGAGATAGTAGATATTCTTGCAGCGGTAGGCTTAAATAGACCAGATATATCCATACTTTCTGATGAATTTTTAGAGGAAGTTAGAGGGCTTCCGCAAAAAAACCTAGCATTAGAACTATTACGAAGATTGCTTGATGGTAGAATTAAGGCGATTTCTAGAAAAAACGTTGTTCAAGCTAAAAAATTCTCAGAAATGCTAGAAGCATCAGTTAATAAGTATGCTAAACGGTCAATCGAAACTGCTGAAGTTATAAAGACGCTTATCGAAATGGCAAAAGATTTGAATAGTCTTCATAAAAGAGGTGAAGAACTAGGTTTATCTGATGATGAGTTAGCATTTTATGATGCTATATCTGAAAATGAATCCGCCAGAGAATTCTATGAAAATGATGTGCTGAAGCAAATTGCAAAAGAACTAACAATTAATATACGAAATAGCATGAAAGTTGACTGGGATGTACGTGAAAGTGTACGTGCTCAGATGCGCATTACCGTTAAGCGGCTTCTACGTAAATATAAGTATCCACCTGATAAACAGGCAGATGCAGTTAAATTAATTATTGAACAAGCAGAAAAAATGTCTGAAAATGAATTACAGTAAAATGACGAAAGACAAAGACCAGCCATTTCAAGTACATATGCTTGGATATGGCTGGTCTTTTTGCCTCCGCTTGAAGCTGCTCATTTAAGTTTTTCTTCAATCCCTAAGTGAACGCTTCTTTCGTCGGCCTTTCTTATTTTTTTAATAAATATATCAGTTGCATTAATATGCTTTTCCCCAATAAACCATAGTTTTGGCAGGTTTTCCGCAGCATACACACTTGTCTGACAGCTGTTCCTGTTCAAAAGGCATACATCTAGCGGTAGCACCGGTTTTTTCCTTAATAACATCCTCACACTCCTGTTCACCGCACCACATGGCTTTAATGAAACCCGGAGTATTGTTTATTATCTGTTCAAATTCCTCAAGAGTAACTGCAGTGTATGTTTTCTTATCCCTCATTTCCCTTGCTCTTTCGAGGAGAGATTTTTGAATATCTGCCAGCAGCTTTTCTACAGTTTCCTCCAGATTGTCCATAGAAGCAAATACCTTTTCTCTTGTATCCCTTCTCACAAGCACAACCTGATTTTTCTCAATATCCTTCGGTCCCACTTCAAGGCGCAGAGGAATTCCTTTCATTTCGTATTCAGCAAATTTCCAACCAGGCATTTTATCACTGTCATCCATCTTAACTCTGAATTTACCAGACAGAATGTTCAATAATTCATTTGCCTTCTCAAGAACACCCTCTTTATGCTGAGATACAGGAATTATCATTAATTGGGTGGGTGCTACAGCAGGTGGTAATACAAGTCCGCTGTCGTCGCCGTGTACCATTATTATAGCCCCTATAAGGCGGGTGGTTACTCCCCAGGAGGTTTGATGTACATACTGAAGCTGATTGTTCTTATCTGTATATTGAATTCCAAAGGCTCGTGCAAAGCCATCTCCAAAGTTATGGGATGTACCTGACTGCAAAGCCTTACCGTCATGCATCAGACTTTCAATAGTATAGGTGGCTTTAGCACCTGCAAATTTCTCTTTATCGGTTTTCCTTCCCTTTACTACAGGAATAGCAAGAACATTTTCACATACGTCAGCATATACATTGAGCATTTTTATTGTTTCTTCCTGAGCTTCTTCAGCTGTAGCGTGTGCTGTATGACCTTCCTGCCACAGGAACTCAAGAGTCCTGAGGAAAGGTCTGGTGGTTTTTTCCCATCTTACAACAGAGCACCATTGATTATACAGTTTAGGCAGATCTCTGTAGGAGTGGATTATGTTGGAATAATGCTCACAAAACAAAGTCTCTGAAGTAGGCCTTACGCATAGCCTCTCAGTAAGCTTTTCATCACCGCCATGAGTTACCCATGCAACCTCCGGAGCAAACCCCTCAACATGTTCTTTTTCCTTTTGAAGCAAACTTTCGGGAATAAACATAGGCATATATACATTTTCGTGTCCAGTAGCTTTAAACCTTGAATCCAATGCCTTTTGAATGTTTTCCCAGATAGCATAGCCATACGGCTTAATAATCATACAGCCACGAACACTCGAGTAATCTACCAGCTCCGCTTTTTTTATGACATCAGTATACCACTGTGCAAAGTCATCATTCATCGAGGTAATGGCTTCTACTAATTTCTTTTCTTTAGACATTTAAAGCTCCATTTCCGGCAAAAAGCCTAACGAATTATATATTTTATAATAATAAATATTATCTGAAAATATGATTTACATTCTAATTTCGACACTAATTAATATTATATAATATATGTAACTGGTAATGTCAATACACTTGAAGTGGCTGAACGGGTATAATATAATGTGATTGGCTGAATGAAGTCTTTACTATTATTATAAGGAGAACTTTTGATGAAAGTTGGAATAGGTCAGGACAGTCATAGATTTGACTTCGAAAATAAAAATAAAAAATTTATTTTAGGTGGAGTACACTTTGAAGGGGTGACCCCATTAGCAGGCAACAGTGATGCTGATGTGGTTCTTCATGCTTTAACAAACGCTATTTCAGGAGTAACCTGTGTTAATATCCTGGGCAAAAAAGCAGATGAAATGTGTTTAAAAAAAGGTATTACAGACAGTTCGGAATACGTGAAAGAAGCCTTAAAATATCTTGTGGATGTTAAAATAGTTCATGTATCTATTTCTATAGAGTGTTCATATCCAAAAATCACTCCCAAAATACCTGAAATGAGAAAAGTAATTTCAAATCTGCTGAATATTCCTGAAAACAGTGTAGGAATAACAGCCACCTCCGGTGAGGGTCTGTCCCAGTTTGGTCAGTGTCAGGGAGTTCAGGCTTTTTGCATAGTCACTGCTTTATAGCAGTGACTTTTTATTACTCCGGGTAGAATGTAAAATACTATATACAAAGTTCTGATAGTTTCCTTTATTATAGCTATAATAGCATCTACAAATTATAAGCTTTTAATATGGCTTCTCCAATAATAATATCCTCTGGAGTAGTAATTTTGATGTTCATATAGCTCCCCTCAATTATTTTTACGGGAATACCTATCTTTTCCACAAGCACCATATCGTCTGTTCCGATAAAATTGTTTCTGATTGCCTCTTCATGGGCTTTCATTATTATCTGGTATTCAAAGCTCTGGGGTGTCTGTATGCTCCATAAACTATTTCTGTCTGGTGTTGAGTCTACAAAGCCTTCGGAGTTAGAAATCTTTACAGTATCCTTTATTCTGACTCCCAAACCACACGCCTGATGAATTCTGGCATTTTCAATACTTGCTTCTATATTTTGCTTTGTTACAAAGGGTCTGGCTCCGTCGTGAATCAAAACAATTTTACATTTATCATCAACAGCACAAAGGCCTTTATATACCGAGTTCTGACGCTCTGCTCCCCCACTGACCAGTGTTTTTACCTTACTAAATCCATACCTGTCTATAATATTATCCTTGCAGAATTGTATGTCATCTTCATTTATAACTACCACAATATCATCAACCTGACTGCAATTCTGAAAGGCTGCTATGGTTCTGGCAAGTACAGGCATGCCCCCCAGTTCAATATATTGTTTATTTATCTTAGACTTCATTCTGGTGCCTTTTCCTGCTGCAGTAATAACAGCTGAAACATTCCCGGACACTGTTTTGTGATCTATAATCAATACTTTTTCCTCCATATTAATAATTGAATTGCATCAATAATTAAAGTGCATCAATAATTAAAGTGTACAGTTCACTATTTATTAGGTTTAGCAAATACCATTCTTCCAGCTGAGGTCTGAAGTACACTGGTAACCATGACAGGAATTGTTTCACCCAGAAATTTTTTTCCACCTTCAATAACAATCATTGTCCCATCATCAAGGAAGGCAACTCCCTGTCCTGCCTCCTTACCGTCCTTTACTACCTGTACATTCATTTCCTCACCAGGTAAAGCTATTGGTTTAACTGCATTTGCAAGTTCATTTATATTCAATACCTTAATTCCTTTTAAGGAGGCTACCTTACTAAGGTTATAATCAACGGTAACCAGCTTGCCCTTAAGTTTTAAGGCAGCTTTCATTAACATCTCGTCGGCTTCAAGATTATTGTAATCAAATTCTTCTATTCTGACGGTATGTCTATTGTCCTTCTGAAGCAGATTAAGAATATCCAGTCCTCTTCTTCCCCGGGCTCTTCTAAGGTTATCTGACGAATCAGCTATATGACGCAGTTCTTCCAATACAAAGGAGGGAATTACCAGCTCTCCGTCCAAAAAACCTGCTGAACATATTTCCAGAATTCTGCCGTCAATAATAGTGCTGGTGTCAATGATTTTTACAGAATTGAAACCGGGTTTACTATCTTTAAACAAGTCAAAAAAGTTCTCATTTCTCTTTCTTAGAGTAAGTGCAACGCCAGAAAAACTAAAAAATAAATTTAAAATTACAGCAAAGGGTATACCGATTATTTGAATTTTTATTATTGGAATACTGATAAGATTAGCTACAATGAGTCCTGCAATAAGACCTATAACTCCAAGCATCATTTCAGATAGTGTAATAGACTGAATTGTATTTTCTATTTTGTCAATAAAAATACCCACAAACTCAATTATCTTTGATGCCATGAAATAAAACAGAGCACAAAAAGCCATCGAGAATAAAACGAAACTCCATATTTTGAAATTTACGTTAATTTTAATATTGTTACTTATAAAGATTGTTCTTAATATTGTGTATCCGGTAACAGCACCAAGAACGGAAAAAGAAATTTTAATAATTCTGTTTAGCACATTAAATCTCCTTCAAAAGGTTTTTTTCAGCCATAAAAGTATTCCTGAATCTTTTTTTCTACTTCCCGCTGATCTAATCCTTTTGCAAGAACCAGTTCACTAATCAAAATCTGTTTTGCACTTGCCAGCATTTTTCTCTCGCCGGTAGAAAGACCTTTTTCTTTTTCTCTTTGCATTAAAGACCTGACAACATCTGCAACTGCGAATATATCGCCGCTTTTAATTTTTACTAAGTTTTCTCTGTAACGTTTGTTCCAGTTTGTAGATAATTCATGGTTACTGCTTCCCAGTACCTTGAACACCTGATCGGCTTCTGAAATACTTATAACATCACGTATACCGATATCATCGACATTATTGGTAGGAATCATAACTTTTAAATCTCCAATAGGAATTTTCAAAACATAATAACTGCATTTCTTTCCAAGTATTTCCCGCTCCTCAATGGACTCAATAACCCCTGCACCATGCATAGGATATACAACCTTATCTCCTACGTTATACATAGAAACCTCCAAATAACCAATGCAAAACTCTTTGTCTTTTGTATATCCATTAAGCAAATTAAAGCTAAGAATTAAGCTGTTCCACTACTTAATTCCCGGTAATAATTTGGAAATCCTTAGTATTATACTATGTACATATTGAACACCTTCAGGTGCCAATAATTGAATATTTAAATTGCTGCATTTGATGGTGAAATACTAAAAACGCACCATACGTTTGAGTGCGTTTATGTGCCATTCCATATAGAGTTTCTTATAGGACAAGTATACTATAAACCTTAAGCCTTGTCAAAATCTTAGAAAAATATATTTATGCTTTTTTATTTTATATTTTATAATTGTTTTTATTTGACAGTATCTCAGTCTTGAAAGTATAATAAAACTAGACATCCAAATATTGAGGTGAACCACATGAAAGATATTCTTGTTGATGATTTTCAGTATACTGCACAGGAATTGTTAGTTAGAAATAAAAGTATTCTTGATCTTATTACAAAGTATCAGGACTCTAACTCCAGAGTTAACAGAGCAATTATTAAGTCAGTTACTCAATGTGGCTGTCTGACTATATCTGCACATAAGCAGGAGATTCCCGAAGATGCAAGCTTTGATGAAATGAAAAATTCAGCAGATGCCCATGTAGAAGGAACCTTGTGTGAAAACTGCAGAGATGCTATTGAAAGAGATATGGGCAGAAATGTGTTTTATCTCGCAGCCCTATGTAATGCATTGGATCTAAATCTCTATGACATTATTTTAAAGGAAAATGATAGAATTCGAATGCTTGGGAAATACAATCTCAGATAATTAGTGTGAGATAAAAAATAAGTATATACATTCAAGCATTAATGAACCAGTATATTAAAAGTTTATTTAACAAAAATATGTAGGCTGGCTTTGTTAGTCAGCCTTGATTTATTTTGCATCTACAAGAGTTATCCTGCTGCATTAAGCCAATTGATTACTCTGTCTTATATAAGTTTATTGTCTATTTTACGAGAAATCACTTTATCCATTGTATGCTTGTGAGGAATCCCTGATGAATTACAGTCAAATATAGTCTCAGAACATTTATGTATCAACCAGTCGCTGTAATGTGTAAACAATTCTCCGAATATCATATCCGACTTTTGCAAAGAAAACAGTATGTGTTTGTGCAGTCTCCCACTTTGAAACTGTCTGAAAAGTCAATCCGAGCTTGTGTGCAAGTTCCTCCTGAGTAAGTTCTTTTTCTTTTCAATACCTGCAGATGTTTTTTGATAATTCATTTTTCATTTTCAACCCCTCCTAACATTCTCTATTTTACAGAGACAAATTAGGGGTATTTATAACCGAAGATTTGAAAAGTAAAAAACTCAACCTTCCGTTGAGTTTTTTAGCTCTTTTTTCATGCAAATACTATTTTCATTGCCTATATAAGGGTAGTAATTATCCATTACCTCATATCCTAGTTTTCTGTATAGGCTGATAGCTTCCGTCTGCTTTACACCGGTTTCAAGGATGCAGCTCTTATAATTTCTGTTTGAGGCCAACTCTTCCAGAGTACTGACAATGAGTTTAGCCAGGCCCCTCTGCCTGTACTCTTTCCTTACAAAAATCCTCTTTAATTCAACAGTGCTACTGTCATATTCCTTAAAGGCACCACAGGCTACCGGAAAATGGCCGGAATATATGATTACAGCATCTTTAATATAGTCAACTTTATTGTAGGCACTATAAGACTTCTGTATATCTCCATACCGTTCTTCCAAATCAGTATCCAATAGAGCTGTCAGTTCAAGAAAGTCTTCATTTTTAGTGTCAGTAGTTACAACCCTGAACCCGATACTGTAAGCTTCCATATTAACCTCCTAAACCATGTATCCGGTTTGAGCCCAATAGCGGCCACAAATTCAAAAATAGCTTACCTCATATTCACAATAAAGCGTATAAAAGAATCATTAAACAGCAATCTGTTTTATAGCTTCAAACTGGCTTCTACAGCAAATCCCAGAATTGCTTCTCTGATATCAGTTCTGTCAATCCAGTCTCTGAAGTCCCATTCCTCACAGCTTACATCGTCTCCGCCATATAAAATCTGACCGAAGGTAACCTTTCTAAATTGGGCCACAGCACAAAATGCTGCACATTCCATCTCTACCGTGAGGCATCGCTCCTGCCTTCTGAGTTTTACTTTATCTATCGTTTCTCTGTAAATGGCATCTGTTGTCCAGGTCTTTCCCAGTATGTATTTACATTTATGACTTTTTAAAACCTCTTCTATGGCCTGAACTGCTTTTTTATCCACCTGGACCTCACGGCTGGGCGGCAGATAATGATATGATGTGCCCTCATCCCTGACTGCTGCTACCGGAACTATTATGTGGCCTACTGCTATGCTCCTGTCCAGTACTCCAGCACCGCCGCAGGCTATAAATTTCCTGCCTCCAAGGGCAATAACCTCTTCCATCATTCCGGCACACAAAGGTGCTCCTACACCTGGATGGAACAGAGCTACTGAATTTTCACCAGCTCGAAACTCGTATATGGGATGTTGACCTATCTCTGATTTCAAGCTTGTGATATACCTTAATTTGCCTTCATTTTTCAGTTTTGTAATAACGTCATTGAAAAAGCATATTACAACGCTTTCAGGAATATCAATAGACCTGATATTCTTGCTGGGTTCTATTACAGCATTTGGTGAAGGATCAAATTCCAAGATAGGGAACTCTTTCCTCATACAGGAATCCCCCCTTTATAATCTTAGTACGTAAAATATTACGGAAGTAGCAAAAAGATATTTTAACATTTTTACATACCATTACCAAAATGTCAATAGTACTAATCTGTATTATTTATATATTAACCTGATCAACTTGTGTGGAAGTATCATTCTTTAACTTTGTGTGTACTTCTTCATAACAGTTTCAACTTTGTTCTTCACGTAATTTCTCAGTTCTATGGGGCTCAATATTTCTGCATCCCATATTATTTCATCTACTTCCTTACATGCATATTCAAATTTGTGCATATTAATATCAGCAATAATATATTCTTCTTTTTCACTTGCTTTAAAAACTTCACATTTCTTTAAAATGTCACTTTGGGACTTGTGTAATTTTATTAACACATGGTACTGCTCGTTTTCAGAGCATATATTTTTAAACCTCTTCTCGCTTTCTTTCCAATAGCGTTCAAGATTAAAGTCATCTGGAATTTGATAAGTTGAATCAATTAATTCTGCTTCAATGATCCGTTCACATTTAAATGTTCTTATAGAATTGCTTAAAGTGCAAAATGCAACAAGATACCACTCCATAGCTTTCACAACAAGTCCATAGGGTAAAAGCTCTCTTTCTGAAATCTCATTATTTACTTTATGATACTTAATCCTTAGCCTCTTTGTATTCCATACTGATTTTCTCAACACATCCATATGCCGAAGCCTGGTTTTTTTGTCCCACCATGGATTTTCGTCAAAATAAAATCGATTTTTAGCAATCCTAATATCTTCACTATATTCGACAGGTAGGATTTTTTCCAGATTTGACAGAGTATGCTTCAGATCTTTTCCAGTGTCGCCTTTATAAAGGGTGACTCCGGTCAGATAAAGATTAACAGCTTCCTCCTCATGAAAACTGTATAATTTAGTAGTGTACCCATCCATTAAATAAATTCCGCCATTAGGCCCTGTAGTGGTGGCAATTGGAATACCCGCCTGGCATAGAGTTTCAATATCACGGTAAACTGTTCTTACAGAAGTTTCCAGCGCACAAGCAAGCTCCTTAGCCTTTATTTGTCCTCTGGATTCTATTAATAACAGAATGGCAATTAATCGGTGCAGTCTCATTTTTCACCTTATTTACTTTAACTATATTGATTTACTTAATATTCAAATAATTTATGACAATATGTTGTCAGCAATATATTACTATAATTATTATAACACTATAGGCAGGAGGTTAATATATGAAGGTTGGAATTCTTGGAACAGGGTTTGGTGCTTACCATGCAAGTATTTACAAGAAAATTAGTTCAATAGAATCTGTAAAAATATTCGGGAGAAATGTTGACAAGCTTTCAAATATAAAAGCTGATTTAGGAATTGACGTTACCAATAACATTGATGATATACTTAACGACCCTGATATTGATTTGATTGATGTTTGCCTCCCGAACCATTTACATACCGAATATGTTATTAAAGCATTGGAAAAAGGAAAAAACGTCTTTTGCGAAACCACTATCAGTTCATCACTTGAAGGTGCAGAAGCCATAGCAGCAGCAGAAAATAAGTATGGCAAAAGAGTATTTATAAATTTGTTCATACTATTTCACCCCAGTTATCGCTATCTTCATCAGGTTATTGCCAATAATGAACTGGGTAAATTACGAGAGATTCATGTTAAAAGACTGACTCCTGCAATATGGGGGAGCCTGGGTTTTGAAACAATTGTAACAAATCTAATGATACACGAAATAGATTTTGTTACATGGATATTAGGCGAACCCGATAATATTTATGCTGTTGGTTCAAGTAAAAACAATAATGAAGCAAACGTTACAGCTCTCTTAAAATACAGTGATACTGCCGCAGTAATAACTGGTTCCTCCATGTTCCCCAAAAGTTATCCCTTTACAGTAGAGTATGAAGCAATTTTTGATAATGGAGTGATCATATACCATGAGGAATTCTCCAAAAATGGCAACTCAAGAAATTTAACCAAATATACCTCATATGAAAAAGAGGAAATCATATCAGATCAGGGAAGAAATCCATATGAAGAAGTAATCAGACATGTTTTGGAATGCTGTGATACAGGTAACGAGACTATTTTAAGCGTTGATAGAGCACTTTCATCCTTTAGAACAGCACTGAGAATAAAGGGCCTTATTTATAAATAAAGCCCCCTTTTGTACAGCAATAATCCTACTTTAAATTCAATAGCTAAATTTGTATTTAAACTAGTTATGCATTATCTGAGCACATGTGCCTTCACAAAGGCTCTCAAACCTGACTTTATTCAGTAACTTCGGATTTTTCTTATCTTTTACCTGATAACAGGCTGAAATAAATAAATCTTTGGTTATATAATCTGGCTGCATCAGCATCATCGTCCAGTAATATTCTTTATTTTCCAGGTCAATATTCCATATAACCTCCATGGCATCACCTTGAATCAATATGGAACTTCTCTCTTACCATAAATTTCAGAGTATAGGCAATAGGGAAAAGTGTTTGTGCAGCCTCCTGGAACTCTGTTTGAGAAGGGTTACCTCTTCCATCAATTTTCAGATAATTCATTTAAGGAACTTCAACAATGGCTTGCTTACGGGCTGAAGCGCTGTAAACAGTCTTTAGTTGATGTCTCAAATCAATTTTCTGCATAGTCAGGTTACTCCTATATAATTAAGTCAGGCCTGTATGTTAATGATAAACCCGGCCCCAACAGGAGAGTCAATAGTCAGGAGAGTCAATAGTTCATATGCAGAAATTCATATCAATATTGTCATATCTGTTTTTATTTATTTCTTCGTGCCTGGCTTATTTATATTTCTTCACTTAGAATCTGATGTTAATCTGCTGTCAAAAACTTTGATTATTACCTCCTGAAGAGATTTACATTCAATTATGTCAATATTCTTTATATCCTGTGTTCTTACAAGTGCATTTTTTGCAATGTATACCTTCTTAAAGCCTCTTCTGTCCAATTCTCTTATTCGCATTTCCAGAGAAGGTACTTTCTTTAATTCCCCTGTTAATCCCACATCGGATATGAATACCGTGTCATTGGGAATCTCTTTATCATAAACCGATGAAACTATGCTCATTATTATTGATAAATTAACAGCCGGCTCCTTAAATTTCAGTCCTCCGGTAGTTTTAATAACCACATCCTTATCGTATAAAGAAATCTTCCCTCTCTGTTCAAGTATTGATATAAGTGTGCTGAGCTGTTCTCTGCGTACGCATTCACCAATTCTCGATGGAAAAGGAGTAAAAGTTTTAGATACAAGACTTTCTATTTCCACTATTATAGGTCTTGATCCATCTTTCACTACAGTTAACGCACTTCCGGATACTGCCTCATTTTTATCCCTGATTGTCATAAAAAACTCTGAAGGGTTATCTATAGAAACCAATCCGTTCTCGGTCATTGAAAAGTAACCTCTCTCCCAGGTGCTGCCAAACCTGTTTTTAGTTACAGAAAGTCCCCTGAGTTCCTCCTCATTATCACCATCCAGCACCAAAACTGTATCCACCAGGTGTTCCAGAGACCGTAATCCCGCTATTTCCTCATTTTTATTCATTTGTCCTACCAGGAACACAGCTCTTGGTCTTGCAGGGTCCTTTGCAAGCTTCAGCAGCTCGTTGGCACACTCCATGGTCTGGGTGGGAGATCCTGCTCTGGAACCCGGGAAGCTTTCCAGTACAAAGGTTTGAATACTGTCTACTATCAGCAGGTCAGGATCGATTTGCCCAACAACCTCAAGAACATTATCCATGCTGTTATCAGAATAAACCCATACTCCTGTCTCTATATTATCAAAGAGTCTGTCAGCCCTGTTTTTAATCTGGCTTTCGCTTTCTTCCCCCGATACATATAAAACCTTTAACCCCTTTGCAGCCACATCTGCAGCAACCTGAAGCAGCAAAGTTGATTTACCTGCTCCGGGCTTGGCTGTAATGATGGTCATGGAATCCCTCACAATTCCGCCGCCCATTACTCTGTTAAATTCATTGATGCCTGTTACTATGCGGTCGCTGTTACTGGTTTTAATGTCTGTCAGTCGGGCTATTTTCTTTATTTCACGTTGTGCAGAAGCTCTGCCTGATTTCTTTGCCATTACAACTATTTCTTCAAGGGTGTTCCAGTTCTCACAATCCGGACAGCGTCCTACCCATTTTGATGCCTCATAGCCGCAGTTGGTGCATTTAAAAACTGTTTTACTTTTAATCAAAACCATCCCCCACTATTGGAATAACTCACACCGGCGGTTAATTCCCATATATTTTTATATAATCTAATTTCTCACGGACTTTCTTATAATGACTAGGTCATACATTGTGCCGATTTTTTATAGCACATCTTACAATTTCACATAGAATCTTTTCTTCCTGCATTTTATTCTATTAAGTAAACATTTAAAAATTAAATAGTAAAATAATTCCAAGGATTAAACTAAAATGAGCTGTTAACAGAATAACTTTTGTTGGCAGCGTATTAAGCTAAAAGATACTGTATTATAACACTCCGGCAGCGTCAAGCTCTGAAATTACCTGAATATACATGGCATGGGACCAGGTTAGAGGTATAACCCAATCGGGCCTGCCCGTTTCCCTGTTAACCTGTTCAGGAAGAAGGCACAGTTCTGTCCTCCCATTAACAGCCCAGAACAGATATTCCTTTGCCTTATCGTAGTTACCAGTTTTGGCATAATATAAAGCTACCCATAAAGTAGTAAGTATCCACGGATTTCCGCCAATATAATTGTCATTTTCGTAACGCTTTATTCCTCCAATACCATGGGACGTAAGCGTCTGCTCAATCAAAGCAACAGTATTGCTGATTTTAGAATCTTCCGCCGAAAAAACTTCAAAGGGTATACTGAGGCCAATAAGGCTCACATCAACTATCCAGTCTTCAGGAGTAAAATCTCTTACATATCCTTTAGGGTTCACCTCAAGCATTACCGGATTAGGGGTCTGTTCAGCCCCCCAACCATTAAGCTTAACTCTTATACTTCTTATAAACCTGTTGAAGTCCTCTTTCCAGAAATACTTGATTATAGAATTTCGCATATTGTCAGCAATTGTAATCCATTTTTCTTTTTCAACATGGCTTTTTCCCAGAATATCAGCAATTTCTGCCGCAGCCTTAAGCCCTGCATATACAGCTGCAGCTGAATAAGCATGTTCACCCAGTCGTTCTTCCCATAAATCAAAGCTTGGCTTAGGTAAGCCGGTTTCTTTATCGATAAATGCTGACAGAAAGTCTGCACCTGCCTTGACACTATCCCATACAAACTGCAGAAAATCCATCTGTTTAGTATATTTGTAATGATTTAACATACCCCATAGTATTGTACCGGTTTCATCAATCTGAAGGCCCCAGCAGGGACCAAGATTACCATCCATGTGATATCTCTGCTGCCAGCTGCCATCTTCTTCCTGAACCTTTACAGCCCATTTGTAGAAATTATCAACATATTCACATAAACCAGCCTTGTCAAGGGCTTCAGTTATAAAAGCGGCATCTCTCCCCCAGCAGTAGGCATATCTGCCGCATTTGGTAAAATATTCGTCCAATTCAGGAGCAGCCATCAAACCCCCGCTTTTTTTATCATACATTAAGCTGAAAACCAGTAAAGAGCGCTTATATAAATCATCCAGCAGGCTGTTTCCGGTTTTAATCTGTTTTGCATTGTTAAGATATTCTTTCCAGAACTTTTGAGTATTGTTAAATAGCTTTTCGGCTCCAATAGATCTGCATTGCTTTATCAGCTGACTGATTTCCTTCTGGGAATGGGACGCCCCTATAAACAAATTGAAGCTCTTTACCTGTTTTTTATCAAATCTCCCCAACTCCCATGATACTGCCGCATCCTTCATCATACCTATATCATCCTTACCAAAAAGGTAGGTACTTACTGCTGCATCGTATGCATTGTTGCCCAGCTGAAAACCGCATACAGGTATATCAGAAAAAATGGATACATAATTATTGCATCTGTAGTGAAGCAGCGCCTCATTATTGAAATCAAACCTCACCCCTGCAACATCAGGGTCAGAACCGGAAGCTGCCGAGAAACACATAAAACCCAATTCCTTTGGTTCATCTGATAAGTTTTCTATTTCACATTTTCGTACCAGTACATCAATATCAGGATATACAAAGTCATACATTATAACCCTGTACCCATTGAAATAATTTATTATTGTACTTTTAACCACATTAGTATCTGCAATATATTCCTGCTGGTGCTCACATCTGTGATCATTCAGCCAAACTGTGCTTCCGTTTACATTTTTTATATATATTCCACAAAACAGCTTATCAAACTGCTGCATGTAATCAATATTAGGCCAAAATAGCCTGAGTAATTCAGCTCTGTCACTAAAAGTTGCCAGCATAGCTGAGTTACCGGTTATTGCATTGTTATAGTAGGACTTTTGCATAAACCCTCCATATTCCATTATGATTATGATTATGATTTTGATTATATAAGCCCCAGGACCTTCAATTTTTTACCATGCCTTTACTGATTAGTTTTATTATAGCATACAAAGGTTATTTCAAAATCTGATGGAAATAAATATTTTCACTGATTTTGTACAAACTATCTTGGAAGGAGTTAACGTGAAAAATACATTTTGAAAGTCGGGGATAAAAACTCATTCAAAAATATTAAAGATATTAAACAATAAAAAGATCAAATAATTATAAGAAATTAAATATAAAATCATTTAGTCAAAAAATTTAAATTCATATACCATAAAAAGTACGGAGGGTTAAATGGGAACCTTAATTCATTATATTATTTTCTATTTAAGCGAACTGATTCAGGTTGTAATTTTTATAGCAGGGTGCTATTTTTTTGGAATGTCTATTTTCGGATGGATAAAAAGAGAAGAACAGGTAAGCAATATTAAGCCCCAGAAAAAATTTGCACTGGTTGTTGCAGCCCATAATGAAGAGCTGGTCATAAGTCATATTATTGACAGCCTGTTTAAGCAAAATTATCCACGCCACCTTTATGATGTATTTGTAATAGCAGACAATTGTACAGACAATACCTCCAAAATTGCGGAAGCCCACGGTGCCATGGTACATATCCGTGAGAATAATGCAAAACGTGGAAAAGGCTATGCATTGGAATGGATGTTTGACAGAATATTCAGAATGGATACCCACTATGATGCTATTGCAGTATTTGACGCTGATAACCTTGTGTCTCCCAATTTTCTGACAGAAATGAATAACCAGCTCTGCAGGGGACATAAGGTTGTACAAGGGTACATTGACAGTAAAAACCCCTTTGACTCCTGGATTACCTGTTCATATTCCATTGCCTTCTGGCTATCCAATCGTATTTTCCAGTTGCCCAGGTATAATCTCAATTTAAGCTGCAGCTTGTGCGGTACAGGCTTCTGCATTGATACTTCAGTTTTGAAGGAATTGAAATGGGGAGCAACCTGTCTTACCGAAGACCTTGAATATACACTGAAACTGGCTCTCAATGGCATTAAAATAGGTTGGGCTCACCGGGCAGTTGTTTATGATGAAAAGCCCCTTACTCTCAAACAGTCCTGGCGGCAAAGAAAGCGTTGGATGCAGGGTCATGCCGACTGTGCCTCCAAATACCTTCTCCCACTTTTCAAGCAGGCTTTTTCTCAAGGGGATTTGACAGCTTTGGATTGTGCTCTTTATTTATTTCAGCCTATACGTTTTATATTTGTCGGCCTGATGACAATAATGATGTGGATTCAGACTGTTTACCCGGAATTTCCGCTGTTCTCCATTCGATATGTCTTTCCGGTTCAAGTCTGGTATATCATGGGCTTGTTTGAGATGTTATATGGTCCTCTTATAATTTTGGCTGAAAAGAAATTTAATTTGAAGGTGCTCCTTGGTTTCGTAATATATCCGATATATTGTCTCACTTGGGCGCCAATAGCTCTGCAAGGCTTTCTGCAGAAGGATAACAAGGAATGGAACCATACGGCCCATACCAGACAGCTGAGTATAGGTGATTTGGAAAACGGAAATTGAACATGAAAAGAGCTGTCTTCCGCCAGAATCAGAATCCTGTCGGAAGGCAGCTCTTTCAATACATATTCACACTAATATCTCTGATATACTTTTTTCATATAAAATACTTGTCTAAAGTAATTGTTGCTTTTTAATACTTATGCTCCAACAATACTCCTGTTCTTTTTCGTAATTACAATATTTTCTCCGTCCATACTTAGTATAATACTATCCCCTGCTTTTACCTTTCCTTCAAGCATTTCTTCGGCAAGTTTATCCTCAACCATGGTTTGTATTGCCCGTCTTAATGGTCTTGCACCATACAGAGGATCATAACCCTTTTTAGCCAGATGATTAAGAACATCGTCACCGATTTCCAGATCAATTTCATTGGCCTTTAGCCTCCTGACCAGAACATCAGTCATTAGCCTTACAATTTCTCTGATATTATCTTCGGTTAATGGGTGGAATACAATAATATCATCAATTCTATTCAGGAATTCAGGTCTGAAGGTTTTCTTCAGTTCACTCATTACATTGCTCTTCATATCCTCGTAATTCTTTGCACTTTCATCCTTTGCAATTGAGAATCCAAGGCGTTTTGGTTCGGTAATATTTCTTGCCCCCACATTTGAAGTCATAATTATTATAGTATTTCTGAAATCAACTACTCTGCCCTGCGAATCTGTAAGTCTGCCATCTTCAAGAATCTGAAGCAGTATGTTGAAAATGTCAGGATGTGCCTTTTCAATTTCATCAAAAAGCAGTACTGAATATGGTCTCCTTCTGACTTTCTCTGTCAGCTGGCCCCCTTCATCATATCCCACATAGCCAGGTGGTGAACCAACAAGTTTGGATACGCTGTGCTTTTCCATAAACTCCGACATATCCACTCTTATCATTGATTTTTCATCACCAAACATCGCTTCGGCCAGAGCTTTACACAGCTCAGTTTTACCAACTCCTGTCGGTCCGAGGAATATAAAGGAACCCACCGGGCGTTTTGGATCTTTTAAGCCAACTCTACCTCTTCTGATAGCTTTTGAAATAGATTTTACAGCCTCATCCTGCCCTATAACACGCTTGTGGAGAGTATCCTCCATTTTAAGGAGTCGTTCTGATTCCTCTTCAGCCAGCTTCTTTACAGGAATTCCTGTCCAGCTGGCAACTATTTCAGCTATGTCTTCAGCAGTTACAGTATCGGTCTTTGTTTGGTTCCTCTGATGCCATTGATCTTTTATTTTCTCAAGCTCATTTTTGAGTTTTTGCTCTTCATCCCTGATATGTGCGGCTTTTTCAAACTCCTGGCAGCGAATGGCATCTTCTTTTTCCTTGGCCAGCCTTTCCACTCTTGCTTCCATATCTTTTATATCAGGCGGAGCAGTAAAAGTCTTAAGCCTTATTCTGGAAGCTGCCTCATCCACCAGATCAATAGCCTTATCAGGCAAAAATCTGTCGGTTATATACCTGTCTGAAAGCTTTACTGCAGCCTCCAGTGCATCATCTGTTATCTTGACTCTGTGATGAGCCTCATATTTATCCCTTACACCCTTGAGTATTTCAACAGCTTCTTCCTTTGTAGGCTCACCTACAGTAATTGGTTGGAATCTTCTTTCCAATGCTGCATCCTTCTCAATATGTTTTCTGTACTCGTTTAATGTGGTGGCGCCGATTACTTGTATTTCGCCTCTTGCCAGTGAAGGCTTCAAAATGTTTGAGGCATCTATGGCACCTTCTGCGGCACCAGCGCCCACAATTGTGTGAAGCTCATCTATAAACAGAATTACATTACCGGCCTTGCGAATCTCTTCCATGGCCTTTTTTAATCTATCTTCAAACTCACCTCTGTATTTGGCTCCTGCGACCATTGAAGACAGGTCAAGGGTAACAACTCTTTTATCACTGAGTATTTCAGGAATATTTCCCTCGACTATCTTCTGAGCAAGTCCTTCTGCTATTGCAGTCTTTCCCACACCGGGCTCACCAATAAGACAAGGATTATTCTTGGTTCTTCTGCTGAGAATCTGTATAACTCTCTCAATTTCCTTGTCTCTCCCAATAACAGGATCTATTTTGCCGTCCCTGGCCATATCTGTCAGGTCTCTGCCAAACTGGTTAAGAGTCGGAGTACTTGAATTTGTAGCGCTGCCTTTCGGAGCACCGTTTGATCCCGGCGTCTCCTCATTTAATATTCTCACTAATTCATTTAACAGTTTTTGTGGATCAACACCCAAATCCATCATAATCCTGACAGCAACACTTTCGCCTTCCTTCATTATTCCAAGCAAAAGATGTTCTGTTCCAATATAACCCTGCCCCATTCTTCTTGCCTCTTTGAAGGCCAGCTCCAGGACCCGTTTGGTTCTTGGCGTAAATCCTACAGGTGTTTCTCCTATATTCTCGCCTCTGCCAATCAGTTCATCTATCTCTCTGATAATTTTTTCCTCTGTGAGACCTTGCGCCTGAAGAACTCTGGCTGCAACACCAGTTCCCTCTTTTACAAGCCCCAGTAATATATGTTCTGTTCCAACATAGTTATGCCCCAATTCAACTGCAGACTGCTGTGAAAAGGTAATTGCTCTTTCAGCTTTTTCAGTAAAACGTTGATACATACTACTACACCTCCATTCACGCGTATAACGCGTATACAATTAATTATCAAAGGACACTTTGTGACCTCTGGCAGCGAGAAATACACTGTAATCATAAAATGTATATTAAATGTCTTTCACGCTGCACTCCATTTAACCCATATAGTTCGTGAATAAACAGTTGTTAAAAGTCACCCGGTGGCCTTTGGCGGCGAGAAATACAATATAATCTAATAAAATGTAAAATGTATTTTCACGCCGCACCATTCGTCCATATTTTTAAACTTAATCTTCAGAACATAAAACTTATCATTACTTAATCATTACAATTTTACTCGGTTTTTTGCAGCCTATTTCTTATCATTTCAGCCCTTTTTACATCTCTTTCCTCCGGCTCCAGCTGCTTTCCGGCTATTTTTTGAAGAGTGGCAGGCTGTGAAAGCACCAATAGTTCATTCAATGTCAGTACACTTACATCACTAATTATTCCCATACTTACTCCAAGTCTAACATCCGAGAGCAATTTAAAGCATTCCTGGGTAGAGAGAACCCTTGCGTTTTTCAAAATTCCATAGGACCTGTAAATTCTGTCTTCAAAGGCATATATATTCTGTCTGTAAAGCTGAAGTCTAAGTGCCTTCTCTCTGTCGATAATCTGCTTGCATATACCATCTATAGCGGCTATTGTCTCTTCATCCTTACGTCCTAAGGTTATCTGATTTGATACCTGAAACATATCACCGACAGCATCACTGTTTTCTCCATATATCCCTCTCACTGCAACTCCCAACTTCGGACAGCTTTCAAGAATAGATTTCAGAAACCCTGTCATAACCAAAGCAGGCAGATGTAGCATTACCGACGCTCTCATACCTGAGCCGATATTGGTGGGACAGCTGGTCAGATAACCGTACTTTATATCAAAGGCATAATCTGCTTTTTCAGCAATAATTGTATCTATATCGTCACAAACCTTATAAGCCTTTTCCAGCATTATTCCGGGGAATATTGCCTGTATTCTTATATGGTCTTCTTCGTTCACCATTATGCTTACATTTTCCTTTTCGTTTATAAATGCTCCGCTGTTGCCTTTTGATTCGGCCAGATCAGGGCTTATAAGATGTCTTTCCATCAGAGAAACCCTGTCCACAGGATGCATTGTGGTCATATCGGCATACATCAGCTTTCCGTAAACAGTATAGTCTGATATAATACTCTGCATTCTGTCAATAAGTGCATTCTGGTGCTTAGAAGTCATCTTTGCCGAAAATGGAATATCGGCAAAATTTCTGGCAAGTCTGACTCTGGTGGAAACAGCCACATCAAGTTCAGTTCCTTTTTCTATTGGCATACCCATCATTCCCCCACCTCCAGAGCTTTTATTCTATCACGGATTTTGGCAGCTTCCTCGTATTCCTCTTTTTTAATACATTCATTTAGGAGCTGCTTCAATTTCGCTATTTCATTTGTAGTGCTAATCTTACTGCTAACTCTCACCGGAACTTTACCGCGGTGTTCTGCATTGCCATGCAGTCGTTTTATAATTGGATCAAGCTTTTCTTCAAAGGCGTGGTAGCATTGTGCACAGCCCACCCGCGAAGTTTTAAGAAATTCTTCATATTCCATTCCGCAATTCTTGCATTTCAATGTTTCAGGCGCTTCCTGCTTTACCTGGTATCCAAACAAACCACTAATTAAGTCATTGAATCCAAAAGGGGAAACAAACTCTACATGGCTTATTTTATTGGCACATTCCTCACATAGATATATATCTATCTTGGAGTTATTAATTATTTGTGTAAAATGCACATTTGCAGCTTTCTGATGACAATTCTGACAAAGCATAATATAACCTCCTAAGCCGGATTTCGGCTTTGATATGCGCAGAACGCATACACAATTCCAACGAAAAGCTCTGGCTTTTCGCGATGTGAAAAATTATATATAAAGGTCTATGATTCATTAGTGGCTATGATGATTTAAATTCTTATACTATGGCTGTATGGCCTTTTTGATTGCAAAATGCTGCGAGTTCTCTCATATCTGTTATAAAACTGACGGATATGGAGCAACTCTATACTAATAAACTCATAATCATATTTTTGAGCAGTGCTGCACGCATAACATCTCTTTCCGAAGTAGGAACTGAACCAATTACCTTATCACTTATAGCAGCCTTCATAATATTGCCTTCTCTTTCACTTATTACTTTATAATCAACAAAATTATTTATAAATACTTCTGCCGACTGCTGAGATATACTTGTACCCATTGATGATACTATGTGCATAAGATAATTTCCGGGTCTTGTAACATTAATCCGTCTGATACGTACGTGACCACCGCCCCCTCTTCTGCTCTCCACATAATAGCCTCTGTCGGTAGTAAACCTTGTTGATATAACATAATTTATCTGGGAAGGAACACAATTAAACTGGTTTGCCAGTTCATTTCTCTGTATCTCGACAGTTCCATCTGTATCTGCAATCATTTGCTTGATAAATGTTTCTATAATATCGCTCAAGCTTGGCACAACATCACCTCTATTTCTAATGAAAGTTATTAAAAATTGATTTTGACTTTCTTTGACCTTAGTTAAAGTATAGTATATTTTTAAATTGTTTGCAATCCCTTTTTATAATTTTGGTTATAAATGGCTGCAATTTCTTTATTCAATTATAATTATGTTTGCATTTTATGGGATAGAATAATTTGTATAAGCAAATATAATGCTTCTATATTATACTTCATTTCCCATTATTTTTAGGGTCGGTTATGTGACTCAGACGGTTAACAATCCTGACCTGATCCTGCGGCAGTTTCCATTCCCAATAAGAAGGGACAAACTCCGGATATTGAGTATTTATTTCATCAGGATTTTTCATATGAACCACTGTTTTAGCCTCTGGCTGCTTCCTTGTCACTTTGTAATATCTCATTAGCTGCTCCTCCTTTTAATAATCGATATTTATGTCAACAAACACTAAAAATATAACAACCTTAAAGTAAACAACCTATTAATATAGTTATGGTTCCTCTAAAAATGACTAATATACAATTTAAAAACTAATTGGCGGTATGAAATGATTAACTTATTATAATCCATTTTCTGGTAAAAATAATTTCCTTGACCTTCGTCCTTCTTTTTCCATAGTTCTATCAAGATATCTTTTGTAAAATAAAAAATATAGCCAAAATATTCATTTATAAATCAAGAAGGACTCAATTTTACCCATTGAGCCCTTCAATAATATTAATTCATATTATTTTGTATGTTGTGCTTTAACCTATCTTTTATTGTTTACCTACTACTCCTCATCCTCTTCTATCATATTCTTCTTAGCTTCTTCAATTATCTTATTGGCTACGTTTGTCGGAGCCTCTTCGTATCTTTCAAACCAAAGTTTAAAGTGTCCACGGCCTTGAGTCATTGATCTCAGGTCGGTAGCATACTTAAACATTTCTGCCTGAGGAACCTCTGCAACAACCTGCTGCAGCCCGTCATCCTGTGGGTTCATTCCCAGTATACGGCCGCGCCTTTTGTTCAGATCACCAATAATATCTCCCATATATTTTTCAGGTACATATACTTCAACATGATAAATTGGTTCAAGAAGTACCGGATTTGCCAGTGGCAGTCCTTTCTTGTATGCAAGTTTTGCTGCAATTTTGAATGCCATTTCTGATGAGTCAACATCGTGATAGGAGCCATCTACCAGTGTGGCTTTCAGATTAACTACAGGATATCCGGCCAGAACGCCTTTTAATATCGCTTCTCTCAATCCTTTTTCTACTGCAGGATGATAGGATTTTGGCACTGAACCTCCGAATATTTTTTCTTCAAAAGTAAGATCTTCCTTATCTCCATGTTCGAACTCAATCCACACATGTCCGTACTGTCCATGTCCTCCGGATTGCTTTTTATGCTTTCCTTCAACCTTAACCTTTTTCTTTATGGTCTCTCTGTAAGGAACCTTCGGATCTACAAGATTAACCGCAACACCGAATTTTGCTTTCAGCTTGCTCACAATTACGTCAAGATGCTGTTCTCCCATTCCGGAAATAAGGGTTTGATGAGTTTCGGTATTGGACGATACCTTAAAGGTAGGATCTTCATCCTGAAGCTTATGCAAACCTGAGTTTATCTTTTCTTCATCACCTTTTGCTTTTGGCTCAACAGCCATAGACAAAGCTGGTTCAGGGAACACAATTTTGTCCAGAACTACTTTATTATTCTGATCGCAAAGAGTATCATTGGTATTTGTAGCCACCAGCTTGGCAACCCCTCCAATATCTCCGGCTATAAGCTTATCGGTAGGTATTTGCTTCTTTCCACGCATTACAAATATCTGACCGATTTTTTCATTCTTTTCAGTTGTTGAGTTGTAAACTGTTGAATCGGATTTCAGAGTGCCAGAATATACTCTGAACATTGAGATTTTACCAACAAATGGGTCAGCAATAGTTTTAAAGACCAAAGCAGACAAAGGAGCAGACGGGTCAGCCTTTATTTCTACTGATTCATCGGTTCCTGCCTTAACAGCCTTATTAGTATTACCATCTGGTGATGGCATATATTCTACAATAGCATTCATTAGCTCTTTTACGCCCATATTCTGAAGAGCAGAACCACAGAATACCGGAGCTATAGTACCGTCAGCTATACCAGCCTTTATTCCTTTCTGGATTTCTTCCTTTGTATAATCCTCACCGCTAAAGAATTTCTCCATGAGTACCTCATCGGTTTCAGCGATAAGCTCATTTAGGGAATCTTTTATTTGAGATATTCTATCAGCTAAATCGGAAGGAATTTCAGTATCTACTACCTTATCCTTCTGGAATTTTTTCGCAGTCATATTGATTATATCTACATAACCAACATATTTATCAGCTTCATAGATTGGAAGCTGGAAGGGAATAACTCCATTTCCGAATGTACTTATCATTTTATCTAATGCGGCATTAAAATTTGCATTTTCTTCATCCATTTTATTAATAAAGAATATTTTTGCTGCATTATGTTCTTTTGCATATGCCCAAGATTTTTCAGTACCGACAGAAACACCGCTTTTTGCTGATACAATAATAACCGCTCCTTCAGCAACCCGGATACCCTGCATTACTTCACCAACAAAATCAAAATAACCAGGAGTGTCGATAACGTTAATCTTATGGTCCATCCATTCACATGGAGCCATAGCTGTGCTAATTGAAATTTTTCTCCTTACTTCCTCAGGGTCGTAGTCCGTTGTGGTTGTACCATCTGCCACTTTGCCCAATCTGTCCAAAACTCCTGTATTGAACAGCATAGCCTCTGCAAGGGTAGTTTTACCTCCATTACCGTGAGCCAAGAGGCATATATTCCGTATTTTTTGTACGGCATAGTCCTTCATAATCAATCCCCCTTATTAATATTAATCGTTTCACACTGTATATGAGGAATTCATAAAGATATCCTATGAATCTGGATTCTACCTTATGTCTTCCCAATAACCGCTTTAAACAAGCATATCTTATGATGAGGTTCAAACCTCAACTGCCATGATAAAAATCATAATGGCAGGTGTAAAAGAATAAACAGAGTAGATTAAAGACCATATTTCTGAACAACCAAACTATCAACTAAACTACTTATTTTAAACTACTTAATTCACATTAAACCTCGCACACTAGTTATATTTAATAAATTATTAATTATGTTCAAATTAAATTTCATGCATATTCAACAAAAATTCAATGTATTATCTATTCTATTTAATATGACATATTCCTTTTTTTTTAAGAAAAAAATTTTTAAACAGGGCACAAATTATGGTATATATGTAGTTTATACCAAACCTGTAAATTTTATTTGTAATATATTTTATTTATATCTTCTCATGAAGTTAAATTGGTTAAATTTGATTATTTATGTACTAAAATATCATACAGCTGAGCTGAAATGGTTTATTAAACATTCCAAATATTATATAATATCTCTTGTAGGGACCCATTCACTTTATAAGGTTTTTTAAAGTGAAAACCGGTCATGTATTACGGTAAACTAAAATTTTATCTATTTAATGTAAAATGGTAGAAAGGATGTTGAATAATGATCATTGTAATGAATCCAAAGTCGAATCAAATGCAGATCGACGATGTAATTAATGTTTTAAAAAACGCCGGACTGGGAGTACATATATCCCAGGGAACAGAAAGAACCATCATTGGTATTATTGGTGACAAAAGTGTCTTAAGAGATATCCCTCTTGAACTGATGCCTGGTGTTGAGAAACTTGTTCCTATTGTGGAATCTTTCAAGCTTGCAGGTAAAACCTTCAAACCTGAACCCAGTATTATAGATGTCAATGGTGTAAAAATTGGCGGTAAAGAGCTTACTATTATGGCAGGCCCCTGTGCTGTAGAAAGTTACGAACAGATAATGGAAGCAGCCCGTGCAGTAAAAAAATCCGGTGCTCAGTTTTTAAGAGGTGGAGCATTCAAGCCAAGAACTTCACCATATGCTTTTCAGGGTCTTGAAGAAGAAGGTCTTAAGCTTTTAAAAGCTGCGAAGGATGAAACGGGTCTCCAGATTATCACCGAAGTAACCAGTGAAAAGGCTGTGGAGCTCTCCATTCCATATGTAGATATGTTTCAGATAGGAGCAAGGAATGTGCAGAATTTTCAACTCCTGAGAGAAGTTGGGAAATCTATGAAACCGGTACTTTTAAAAAGAGGTTCAGCCACCACTATAGATGAATGGCTTAATGCAGCAGAATATATAATGAGTGAAGGCAACTATGATGTTGTTCTGTGTGAAAGAGGTATAAGAACTTTTGAGACAGCCACAAGGAATACTCTTGATATCAGTGCTGTTCCTGTTGTAAAAAATAAGAGCCATCTGCCCATAATTGTTGATCCAAGTCATGCAGCAGGTAAATCCAAATACGTCATACCACTTTCAAGAGCAGCCATTGCTGCCGGAGCAGACGGTTTAATCGTTGAGGTTCATCCCAATCCTATGATGGCTATGTCTGACGCTGCTCAGCAGTTGAATCTCAATGACTTTGACGCATTGTGTAAAGATATTAGCAAGCTGGCATTAATACTGGAAAGAGAATTTAATTACTATGGTTAAAAGTATTTCAATAATTGGCCTTGGTCTTATCGGCGGTTCTCTGGCCAGGGCCCTTCGACAAAAACATCCTGAGCTGAGATTGTTTGCAGTGGATACTTACAGCCCCTCTCTCAGACTGGCTGAGAAGGAGGGTGTTATTGACAAAGGGTACTGTGAATGTTCCTACGACATTTTTAATTCAGATATTATATTTATATGTACTACCGTCAGTAAAGCTACCCAATACATAGTGCAGCTCTCGGATAAAGTAAAAGAAAACTGTATATTGACTGATGTTGCCAGTACAAAACGGGAAATTTGCAGCTTTGTTGAAAAGCTTAGTTCTCCGCCCATTTTTATTGGCGGCCATCCCATGGCAGGAACTGAGAAATCGGGCTATTCAAACTCCTTTGCCCATTTATTTGAAAACGCATATTATGTGCTGACCCCGACATCAGCGTCAAAGGGAAGCTCTGTTAATACAGTGAAAGAGCTTTTAAAAGATATTGGGGCTCTTCCCATAATTGTGTCACCTGAACTTCATGACCTGGTCACTGGTTGTATAAGCCACGTACCTCATGTTATAGCCTCTGCTCTTGTAAATCTGGCAAAGAAGAAAGAAAACAGTGATGGTCTGATTAAACTCCTTGCTGCCGGAGGTTTTAAAGATATTACCAGAATTGCATCTTCAAACCCGGGTATGTGGGAAAATATAATCTTAAGCAACAGTGAAGTAGTTGTAAAACTGCTTGAAGATTATAATGAAATCATAAACAGGTTTATTGCTCAGGTTCAAGCTGGTGATAGTAAAGGCATATTTGAATTTTTTCAGGAGGCAAAAGATTTCAGAGACAGCTTTGCTTCAAGGGCTACCGGGCTGATTCCTCCAAGCTTTGAGCTGCTGGTGGATGTTAAGGACGAGCCTGGAATTATAGGTAGTATTGCCACACTGTTGGGTACCAATGGTATTAATATTAAAAATATTAATGTATCTAACAGCCGCGAATTTGAGCAGGGCTGCTTAAGGATAACTTTATCCGATCAGCCCAATGCCGATAAGGCCAGCTTAATTTTAACAGCAAACGGTTACAGAGTTTTTAAAGTAGAATAATCTACTTCTTAATATTTATTTCTTCTTAATATTTTTTTATTTTTTTTTTATTTTTTAATGTACGCAAATAAAAGAGGATATATGTCTTATATTGAACATACTATCCTCTTATTTGTTAGTTTATATAAAAACGCTTATGATTGATTTTTTATCTACTCTCTTGGAAACCTTTCATTAAGCTTATATCCCAAAACCATTAAGCTGTCACTGAGATGTACGTTTTCGACTATTACATCATATGGAATTTTCAAATCCATTGGTGAGAAATTCCACAGGCCTTTTACCCCAAGTCTTGCAACCCTGTCTGCAATTGCTGCAGTTTCCTTGTATGGAACACAGAGCATCGCTATGTCAACCTTATTATTTAATACAAAGTTATCAATATCGTCAAGATGCATTACTTCCAAATTCTTTATCTTTTTACCTATAACATCTGGATTTATATCAAATACTCCAATTATTCTGAAGCCTCTTCTTTCAAAGTTTGCATAATTTGCTAATGCTTGTCCCATATTTCCTGCACCGATAATAATGCAGTTAAAGGTCTTGTTAATCCCCAAAATATTACCTATCTCAGTATATAAGGACTCAACATTATATCCATAACCCTGTTGGCCAAAACCACCAAAGCAATTCAAATCCTGTCTGATTTGAGATGCTGTGATTCCCATTCGAGTACTCAGTTCTTTCGAGGATACTCTTTTTATTCCTAGCTCTAATAAATAATTCAGATATCTGTGATATCTTGGAAGTCTCTTTATTACAGCCATAGAAATTTTCTTTGAAGCCATCGGAATTCCACCTCATTCTTCTAGTTGTGTTGGTATTATATCACCTTTGTTATTTTATTGTCAATAATTCCTCACACCAATAACTTATGTTAAACTTTGTCATTTATAGTTTGTTCTGTAAACACATTTATAATATATCATATCATTCAGATGGTTGACAATGAATCTTTAGTTATTTTATACAGCCAGACAGCAAAATGTCGAATATCTGCAGTATTACCCATAATGTGTTGATTAAATTGAATAGTGTCAAAACATTAAATGCATGGTAAAATAGTCATGTAATATGCAGATGATAAGCGACATGGAGGATAAAAATGAAAGTTTTGCACATTATAGGCGGAGGAGATGTAGGCGGCGCAAAAGTACACGTTCTTAATCTGGTTAGAGAACTGTCCTCCAGTACAGATGTAACTTTGCTTTGTCTCAGACCTGGTGCCTTTGCAGATGATGCCCGTGCACTTGGGATAAAAGTAGAAGTTATTAAATCCCATAATATTTGTTCAGATATAAGAAAAGCCATATCTTATGTTAAAAAAAATCAATTTGATATAGTTCATTCCCATGGATCAAAAGCAAATATTTTTACATATGCAATAAAGAAAGCCTGCAAGTGCCCTGTTGTAACAACAATTCACAGTGATTACAAGCTGGATTATTTGCATAGTCTTTTTAAACGACTAACAATTGGTGTCATTAATTCACAGGTACTTAGAAGGTTTGACTATTATATAGTTGTTACAAGTGCTTTTAAGAAAATGCTTGTTGAAAGAGGTTTTAGCAGTAATGATATTTTTACCATTCTGAATGGAATGGATATGAGTAAACCTGCAAAAATCTTTTCCAGAGAGGAATTTTCGGCTAAATATAATATTCCTTTAGAGGAAGACGATATTCTTGTAGGTACTGCTGCAAGGCTTGATCCTGTTAAAGACATAGGTACACTGCTGGAAGCAGCCAGGCTTGTTATTGAAAAGAACCCGAAAATTAAATTTTTAATTGGAGGAGAAGGTGAGCAGAGTAAGGAATTAAAGGCAAGAGCTACAGATCTGGGCCTTGATAATAATGTGTTTTTCCTGGGCTGGCTTAACAATCCATATGAGCTCATCAGCGTATTGGATATAAATGTCATGACTTCAATCAGTGAAGGATTCCCCTATTACCTGCTTGAAGGAGCCCGTTTTTCCAGAGCTACCATATGTAGCCGTGTGGGAGGAATACCCGACCTCATTGAATCCTCTGTCAATGGTTATTTATTTGAACCCAGAGATTATTCAACATTATCTGCTCAAATTCTGGATCTTGCAGCAGATAGAACAAAGCGGGAGACCTTCGGCAGTAAGCTTTATGAGAAGGCAAACAGAGACTTTTCCCTTGAGGCCATGAAGAAAACTCAACTTAGTATTTACGATGCTATTCTTTCGGATGTAAAAAGCAGAAAATCAGTTTCTGTTAAGGCTTCCGGTAAAACTTCAAAAAAGGAAAAATATGATGTTATTATTTCAGGTTACTATGGCTTCAGTAACATTGGTGATGACGCCATGCTTCGTTCTATAGTGGACAATCTCAGACAGCAGAAACCTGATATATCCATACTGGTCATGTCAAAGAGACCAGCCGAGACATCAATCAATTACAATGTTAATACAATAAACAGAAAAAATATTTTTGCTGTTTATTCAGCTATGAGAAGGGCAAAGCTGTTTATTTACGGTGGAGGAAATATTATTCAGGACAGTACCAGTTCCAGGTCCATACTCTTTTATTTGGGTGTTGCCTGGCTTGCTAAAAAAATGGGGCTTAAAGTGATGTTCTATGCCAATGGAATAGGTCCTATTAATAAACGCAGAAATACTGAGTATTCCAAAAAAATATTAAATATGGCGGACGTTATTACTGTCAGAGAAAAAATCTCATATAAAGAACTGGAAAAAATGTGTATAACCAAGCCAAAAGTCATTCTTACCGCCGATGCAGCCCTCGCAGTACATGTAGACAGCAAAAAAACTGCTGACGATATATTCATAAGCGAAGGAATACCGTTAAACAAGAGCTATGCCGGTTTTTCGGTAAGAAAGTGTCCTGATTGCGATAAATTCCAGCAAGCAAGGTACGAAGATATTATTGCTAAAACAGCAGATTATGTTTATTCAAAATATAATCTAATACCTGTATTTATTCCAATGGAATACCAGGTGGATATAGTTACTATTAAAAATATTGTATCAAAGATGAAATCAGAAGCTTATGTAATCACTAATAATCATTCTGTTTCAGAAACTTTTGAAATTATCAAAAGTATGAGTATAATGATTGGAATGCGTCTTCATGCCTTGATATTTGCTGCATACATGAATGTACCTCTCATAGGAATAAGCTATCAGCCCAAGGTTGAAGGGTTCCTTGAATATATTAACCAGCCATCTGCGGGACATGTTAAGGATATTACCTTTGAAATACTTCAAAATAAAGTGGACTTTCTGATGCAAAACAGTGATGCTGTTAAAAGGGATTTAGAAAAGTCTGTGGAGGTACTTATAAGAAAAGCTGAAGAAAATTCAAGACTGGCCATTGACTTAATTTCATAATGGCTGCACAGAACCGGACAGGCTTTTCAAAATTCATCATGACCACATCTGGAACGTATATTATTCGTTACAAATAAAGCTGCTGCATGTTGGAAATTCCTTAATTCCTGCATGCAGCAGCTTGTTTAGTTTCATCTGATTTAATCTGTTTTACAGCTATTCCAGTTAAAGGGTTTGAAGTATCTGACCAGCACAGCTACTTTTGCTCCACTTTTACAGATATTGCTGCTGTAATGCTACTACTGCAGTTCACACTTTTATAATGCAGCTCCTGTAATGCTGTTTATAGTGTAGGCTCTTGCGGTTCATCCAATTATGCCCTGTAAAATGCCCTGTCCCGACTAACGGCCCCCGCTGTGATGATTTTCAAGCTGTTCGGTAACCTGGGCCCAAACTGTATATAATTCCTCCAGACGCTGTTCCTTCAATTCCTTTTCCTCGCTTAGCTCCAACAGCTTTTGATGGTCTGTGGCGGCTTCTGCCATCTCATTATCAATTTCAGCCAAACGTTTTTCAATATTTCCAATCTCTTTTTCAGTATCTGCAAGCTGCTTTTCCAGCTTCCTTATTCTGCTTCGCTCCTCTTTTGACGCCAAATGGCTTTGCTTTGCCTCAGATATTGTATTTGCTTCGGCTCCGGAGTTCTGAGATGCATTGCTTTTCTTAAAATGAGAACTATAATAAGAATAGTTTCCCTGACAATCCACTATAGGATTAGCACCAATATCAATAATTCTGGTAGCAAGCTTGTCTATAAAGTATCGGTCATGGGATACTATAAGCATTGTCCCCTCATAGTCCATCAGTGCTTCTTCAAGAATCTCTCTGGAATTTATATCCAAATGGTTTGTAGGTTCATCCAAAATAATAAAGTTGGCTTCAGAAAAAATCAACTTGAGCAATGATACTCTGCTCTTTTCACCACCACTGAGGACTGAAATCTTCTTAAACACATCTTCACCGGTAAATAAAAAGGCTGCTAGTGCACTTCTCACTTCGGTTTGAACCAGCTTCTGATTTACGCTCCATACCTCATCAAGTACGGTATTCTCCTCATTAAGGTCAGCCATCTCCTGGTCATAGTATCCAAGATTGACTTTAGCCCCAAAGCTGAAGTTTCCTGCAGTAGGCTCCAGCCTTCCAGCCAGTATTTTAAGCAATGTAGATTTTCCGCAGCCGTTTGGCCCCAGCAAAAATACTCTTTCAGCCCTGCGAAGCTTAAAGCTAACGTTTTCAAAGAGCTTTTTATCGCCATAGGCTTTAGACAGTGAATCTATTTCAAGGACTTCGTTACCACTGGCTACAGCCTGGGTGAACTTCATTCTCATTTTTTCGGGCAATTCCTTAGGCTTTTCCAGCTTGACCATTCTGTCCAGGGCTTTTTGCCGGCTTTCAGCAGCGATAATATTCCTTTCCCTGTTAAATCTTCTCTGCTGTTCTATAATGGCTTCCTGTCTGGCTATTTCTTTCTGTTGAAGAATGTAGTGCTTTTCCTGTATCTCACGATTAATCATTTTCTGCTTAACATAGCCAGTGTAATTAGTGTTATAAAAAGTACTGGTCTTGTTTTCAATTTCAATTGTTTTATTTGTAACAGAATCAAGGAAGTAACGGTCATGGGATATAACAAGGAGGCATTTTTTGTAGTTCTTAAGAAAATCCTCCAGCCATTCCACTGCAGCAATATCCAAATGGTTTGTGGGTTCGTCCAGGAGAAGTATGTCGGGCTCCTCCAAAAGCACTTTTGCCAAAGCTAGCCTTGTCTTCTGTCCTCCACTGAGTATACTTACTTTTTGCTGAAACTGATTTTCGGTAAAGCCAAGACCTCGCAGAACTCCTCTTATTCTGCTGTTATACTCAAAACCTCCAAGATATGAGAACCTATCAGAAAGTCTACTGTATTCCTTCATAAGTGAATCAAGTTTTTCCTGATTTGTAGTCAGGCTTATTTCTTTTTCAAGGGATTTTATATTCTCCTCCATTACCACCAATGGTCTGAAAACCTCTAAAAGTTCCTCCCAAAGTGTGTTTTCAGTGGTAAGAGCAGCATTTTGCTTCAGATATCCCATAGTCAGGTCCCTGGAAATATATAACTCCCCTTCTTCCTGATGCAGCTCCCCTGTAATTATTTTAAACAATGTGGACTTTCCGGCGCCATTAACCCCGACCAGACCTACCTTATCGTTCTCCTGAAGATTGAAGGATATATTCTTGATTATGACATCCGTCCCATATGAAAAGCCTATATTGTTACAATTTAATACTATCACAATTTTTTCTCCATATTCCTTATTTTTACTTATTTTTATCACAAGAGTTTTATCTGTTAACCATTACGTATAATCATTTCTTTTTTGCAAAAATACATATACCGACCTTATTATCAATCGAAAAATATCTAGTTTATTATAACAAGATTCTGTCAGGAAATAAAGTAACACTAATTGCGCCATTGAAGGAAGCAAAAAATAAGAGCCGGTCCATGAAGACACAACTCGGGTTTAATTAGTTAATACATTATTGGGATTATATTAGCCTTAAGCTTAGTTAAATATTAATTATTCCCCTTTCCTGTTTCCTTACTTTTCACCTTGTAGTAGTTATCAATTCCAATCTTAATTGCCTGGGCAAGTTTGTTCTGATATTCCTCGCTGCCAAGAAGCTTTTCCTCATCCGGGTTGGAGAGAAATCCACATTCTACTATAACAGTTGGTTTTTTTAGGTTTTTCAATATCATTATTTGATCCTTCTTTACCAGCGCAGCCCTGTCGTTCTCATTATCCACATTGAGCCTTATAGAGTTCTGGATTTCATTAGCCAGCTTTTGACTGTCCGGTGAGTTTGGCGGGAAAAAGGCTTGAGCTCCATGATATTTTGTCTGTGGAAATTTATTTAAATGTATGCTCACAGCAAAATCAGCTCCCGACTCATCAATAATCTTTTTCCTGCGGGTCAGATCCTCTTTTCTCTTTTGCAGTATTGTTTTAGCCTCATCACTATATTCAAGCCTATCTGTTTCTCTTGTCAGGATGACCTTGTAATTGTCTTTTTCCAAAAGATTCTTCAGAACCATTACAATATTCAAATTTATATCTTTTTCTCTTAAGCCGCTATAATCACTTACTGCACCTGGGTCTTCCCCTCCATGACCTGCATCAAGAATGACTGTCCTGGGCGGTGGTAATTGCTCTCCCGGTGCCTGCTCACCTGATGCCTGCTGTTGTTTTTCACCAGTTACAGGTTGAGAATAATCAACAGCAAAGCCAATACTAAATACCGTTAACGAAAATAAAAGCAAAAGACAAACAAATAAAATGTTCTTTTTACTGATTACAACTATCATATGAACCTTCCTTGTCTATTAGAGTATACTTACTATTATGGATATTCACAACAATCTCTGATATGCATAGAAAAAGGATTTGAGCAATAAAAAAAAGACATACCCATGGATATGCCTTATAAACTAAATTACCTACTGAACTGCTTACTGAAAATTTTTATAATACATGCAACAAACTTACTAAGGTAATAGTTGCTGTTAACTGTTAAGAACGAGGTCGTCTATTTCTCCCCCCAACTTTTTTATTACCCCACGTATATGGTTGAAGGTAACCCTGTCCAGTTCTTTTATATTCTTCAGAATATAACCTCTTAATAGCGGTATAGCCCTTCCGTCACCGTAATCACCAATAACTTCAGCAGCAACCTTAATATTTGAAACCACTCTGAAAGCGTGCTTTAAGAAATAGAAAATTTCGTCAGACTGGTTCTCTTTTGATATTTCTCCAACACAGGTAAGCAAATACTCCTGAACTTCAGGTTGCTGAGTAGCATTGAAAGCTTTTATCAAATCCTCCAGAATGTCCACATCATATTCCACAATTGCTGCACAAATAGCTTCGGAGATATAATCATCCTTAAAGCACTCAAGCAGCAAAGCTATCAACTTTTGCCGGTATTCCTTATATCTGAAGCACCCAATAGCATATACTGCCTGTGAAACTGCCGACACCTTATCTGGTTCCTTGTTTTCAAGCCATTCCTTAATGAAATTAAAAAGTTTGTCGGCTGCCGGTTCCCCATATTCCCTGAGCCTGTCAATAAGGATATCAGGAACCCCTATATCTGAAACAGCAGCTATATCAATAAACATTTCTACCAAATCGTCCAGGCTGCTTATAGAATTAATGTATTCCAGGGGAGATTCATCGTTTAGTTCACTCATCCTGTTATTAAGCCATTCACCTTCAATTTCGGCAATTAGTTTCTCTTCATCTATATTTATTTCAATATTCTCACTTGTCGCATGTGTTTCCAGGTATTTGCTGAAGCCTTTGTCCACAGCACGGTTATAGCTTTCAGCAATAATAGTACTTTTTCTCATTTACCAAAACCTTCTTCTATTATTATTTGTTGGTCTCTTCTTGGGCTGGAGACCAAGGGCACGTCTTACATAAGCATTTATGTCAAAGCCCTTATAACCTGACAAATAGCCTAAATAAGCTACCAGAACAATTGTGGCCCAGGCTGCCATATAACCAAGTAAGCTGTATCCGCCAAGCTTGGCTATGAACAGCATGGGAGCAACAAAACCTTTTATAAGATTTGCCTGTAGTATTTCATAATTAACATACGGAATATCAAGGCTCAGAAAGGATATAACTATCTGAATTATCACCATCGGAGTAATAGCAATCAATCCATATATAACTCCGTCAATGGGTTTTACATCACCATAGCGGCGTTTATCCACTCCGGCCTGATGGGTTAATTCATAATAAATCAAAGTAATCATTACGATAAAAATAAGTATTGAAAAAAGGCTGGCCCATTTGTAAAAACCTACAAAGAATATATAAAAGAAAATCATTGAGAATATATAATTCTTTAATACTGCCCAGCCACCTGACAGATACTTCTTCATGCAATCCTCCAGCTTAAAATATGATATCACTACGAATTATAGCATACACATCAAAATAGGTACATTATTTTAATAAATTTATTATAACAAATTTTCTTTAATCTAATTAGCAGCTAAGCTATATGCAGAATTTAGCCGGTTTTATCGGGCAGATTAAAAGTCCTTTTCCAGAAGTCCATTTTTAATTTTGTCAAGCTTAGCATAATTTGTAGAGCTATTTCCGCTAAGATATAAAATATTAAGAGATTTTAAATTAACCAAAGGTGAAAAATCTGTTATACGATTGTCTCTTATATATAACTCAGTAAGTGCATTCAACCCCGAGAGAGAATCAATACTGGTAATCCTGTTTCCGTTAAGAGACAGTACCTCCAGCCTGGTAAGACCTTTAAGGGGTGTTATATCTGTGATCATATTTCTCTGCGCATATAATACTCTTAAGTTCTTTAAGCTAGTTAAGCTATTTATACTGGTTATGTTTGCATTGCTAATATCCAGATATTCCAGGTTTGTAAGTTTTTTAACATCAACAAGAGATTTTACTCCGTTAGGAATTGCAAGTCTGTAAACCCTGCTCAGATCGTTGCTGTATATATTTCCGGAAGGTTTCATAAGCTGCTTGCGGACTGCAGCTTCCACTACCTTATCAGTAAAATTCACCTTTGCTCCGGCTGTGGTTGGAGTCACAGCGAGAGAACCAATGATACAGTCCCACACATCCAGACCATATGACTTTGATAACTTATCTGTATAATCAGGAATATTTGCCAGACTCCAAAGAGAAATGCCTCCGAGTCGGTATTCCTTAGTCAGGTCTATTTTAGCTTTTATGCTTTTACTGTTCTCATATAACGCTACGTTATAGGTTTTATCAACTACATTAAAGAACTGAAGCATCGGGCTCTGAAGCTCATTATTATATGAATATATGATTTTTTCGGCCTTGCCGTCCTTATTCTGAATACGGGCATAAAGCATTTCATATGTTGGTGTATTTCGGGCTTCCATGCTTAATACATTTCCCGGGGTTTTGTTCCATGCTTCTGAAGATGGAATTGAAAATCTCCACTGTGCAGCATCAAAACTTATCTGAAGCATAACCTTTGACAAATTTGATTTATCCACCTGATTCCTTATATCTTCCATGACAAGCCGTATTTTTTTTATTGGTGCAAGCCCATCAACAGGACTCAGGGTATTGTAACCTGTATACTGCATAATTTGAGATTTGTCCAGTTTTGTTACAGGCTCATAATCATGAGCCATAACTATCATTTTATCAGCTATGGCTGCAATTGCTTTATAATTGTAACCATTATAATAAAGCAGAGGATTAACTGCAACGTATAAGGTCTTGTCAATATCCTTTAATTGTCTCTTCAACTCTTTAAGAAATTCATCAAACCAACTGCTTATGGTCTTACCGTTAATCAGTTTAGTTTTACCATTAAGATCACTGTTTCGGAGTCCTTCAAAGTCAATTACCACGCCATCAAAATATATTGAATGGCCGTTGCTGACATCACTCTTAAGCAAATCTACAACAGCACTTATAGCTTTTTCTCTCTTTTCCTTATAGGGAAGTATCTTTTCTGCATTTATACTGTCTGAAAAAATATTAAGCTGAATTGATTTATTTTTACTTTTTGCATATTTCAATACATCAATGTAATCCGCAGGATAATAAAACAGTGTATTACCGTTTTCTCCAAGCTTTGTAACCACTCCGTCCGTTTCACCGTACATTCTTCCCCATGCAAAACTTATTGAATCCAATGCATCTATATATTTTTTGGCACTTTCAGTAAAAGTCATCTGTGCCGGATAAAAGGCATGAAGTTCCAATTTGGAGGAGGATGCGGCCTGAATATGATGGAAGGAGCCCGGTATAAAACTAACTATTAATACCAGAATCAAGAGCACGCAAAAACTACATTTTAACTTTCTCATTTATATGTACATCCTCACATTTCAAAAAATCTAATAAAATATTTCAATACCACCAATTAAAATATTTCAATACCACCAATTCCTCAATTTATTTAATTTTACCACAAATTTACCCGAAAGATGTAATAATAATTCGTAAAGACCTTCTAAATCTCATCATATCTGCTTTAAAAATAACAGGTTTGTCTTTTTTCAATAAAACGGAGCATTCTGAGAATACACAGATTTTCTCAAAATGCTCCTAATGCTTGTTATTACTTGTTAATACTTATTGGGCTGATAATCAACATAAGTATCTGTCTGATTAACAACTATCTTGTTTTATTGTGCTAATATTGCTTTTATATACTATTGTGACTGGTAAAATATAATGGAGAGATTTTGGCAAACAAAAAGGGAGAAAT
>ENA-UPAD01000560-UPAD01000560.1-bioreactor-metagenome-genome-assembly--contig:-NODE-560-length-50248-cov-7.317594_pt1 | contig 50248 bp, 45 predicted proteins | sample MGYA00238179_ERZ772710 | MGnify/ENA primary metagenome ERZ772710 (study PRJEB29004, sample SAMN07631245) | bioreactor metagenome | isolation source: Switchgrass digestor | place: USA: Dartmouth...
TTGTAGGTTCGGACAACAAGCTGAATCCCGGAGAAAAAGCTATAAGGGCAGAAGTCGCGGTGCTGATGTACAGGATTTATAATAAATAGAAAAGTATAGAGCTTTAGGGGCATGGTTGATTATCAAAAACCGGTGTACATGATTGTCAGAAACCTATGTCTATGATTATTTGAAACTGGTGCCAATGATTACAGAAACCAGTGCCTATGCCCCTATAAGCCGTATTACATGCCTTGTATAAAGCTGTGCTGGATTTTACATTTCGAAGTGCTATTTATTCTATGTAGTTAACCTATGCTAATTGATACAATTATATTGTAATAAAAACAACAACAAAAAGGAGGATATAGCATGAACAGAAAAGTGTTAAGAATTATTGCGCTGGTGATTTGTGCAATGATGGTACTTGTTGCTTTTTCAGGCTGCAACAAGAGTGAGGAAAATAAGCAGGCAGATAGTAGTGAAACAACTCAAAGTGACAGTAACACGTCCGGCTCAGAAGATAAGGCAGAAACAAAAAGCGAAGCTTATGACGAAACGGTTACCCTCACATTTCTGATAGATAACCAGGCGCAACTGGATGGCATAAATGCAGTAGCTGATGTTATTAAAGAAAAATACAATATAGCAACAGAAATTGAGCTCCGTCCCAGTGGCTCAGAGGGCGACAATCTGGTAAAAACACGGCTGGCTACCGGGGATATGTCAGATTTGTGCTTCTATAACTCAGGATCACTTTTCCAGGCGCTCAATCCTGAACAAAACTTTGTAGACCTTACAAATGAGCCGTTTATGGATAATGTAATAGATTCCTTTAAAACATGTGTCAGTGTTAACGGTAAAGTCTATGGCATACCTGGAGAAGCGACCATGTCAGGGGCATGGCTTTACAACAAAAAAGTATATGAAGAGTTGGGACTCTCGGTTCCTAAGACCTGGCAGGAATTGTTGGATAACTGTGAGAAAATTAAAGCTGCCGGTAAGACTGCTGTAATAGGCTCTTACAAAGATGACTGGACTTCACAGTTAATTCTGCTTGCAGATTACTATAATGTTCAAGCTGAAGTTCCAACTTTTGCAGATGATTATACAGCCAATAAAGCTAAATTTGCTGATACCCCGGCTGCTCTCAGAGGCTTTGAAAAGCTGCAGGAAATTTATAAAAAAGGTTACATGAATGAGGATTTCCTTGCAACTACATATGATATTGCACTGAAGATGCTGGCTGAAGGTACAGGAGTACATTATCCGATGCTGACATTTGCTTTTCCGGTTCTTCAGGCAAATTACCCTGACAAAGCCAGTGATATCGGACTGTTTGCACAGCCTGGCGATTCCGCGGATAAAAACGGACTTACAGTCTGGATGCCTGCAGGTATTTATTTGAATAAAAATGGCTCAAATGTAGAAGCAGCACTCAAATGGGCTTCAGTCTTTGCATCAGTGGAAGGTACTAATGCTTATGCAGCAAAGCAAAAACCCAACGGACCCTTTGCTATTAAAGGTGCTACACTTCCTGACGATGTTCTTCCTGCTGTAAAGGATATGTTGCCATACTTTGAAAATGGCAATAATTCACCTGCACTTGAATTCCTTTCACCTGTCAAAGGACCAAATCTGCCGCAGATTTGCGTTATGGCCGGCAGTGGTGCAAAGACACCTTTGGAATGCGCACAGGAATATGATAAAGATGTTGAAAAACAGGCAAAACAGCTTGGACTTGCTGGATGGTAATATAAATAATTTTGTCATTTAGATTAATGTACGGAATTTAATATGTGGCCCTGCATGTTCATTGCAGGGCCGATTTTGTAAAGGAGAAATAGGGGATGATGCAGTTGACGAAAAAGATATACTCATACAAATTTTTACTTCCCGCAGGAATTATTTATTTCACATTTTTTCTACTGCCTACAGTGATATCACTCTTTTTCAGCCTCACCCGCTGGACACTTACGGACTGGGAGTTCATTGGATTGGAGAACTATGAAATGTTTTTTACCGAAAGTTCATTGAATATTGGTTTTAGAAATACACTGATTTATGCGGTGGTAACCAGTGGTTTAAAAGTGATATTTGGTTTATTGCTTGGTGTATTCCTCTGTACAGAAATAAAGACAAAAGGTTTCTTGCGTTCGATGGTCTTTTTTCCAAATCTTCTGAGTACCATTGCTGTGGGTGTGGTTTTTAGCAGCATGATGCATCCGTCTCGGGGAATTATCAATATGGGGCTTAAATTGTTGGGTGTCAAGGGACCGGATTGGCTTGGAAATACAAATATTGCACTTTTTTCAGTTGCTCTTACCGATGTGTGGAAAGGTGTAGGTGTAGCTACGGTTATCTATATAGCTGGTATTATGTCAATTCCAAGACAGTATTATGAAGCATTAAGTATTGATGGAGGAGATTCCTGGGATAGATTCTGGAACGTTACACTGCCTCTTTGCCGTCCGGCAATGAATTCTGTCATCATATTATCATTTATAGGCGGTCTTAGAACTTTTGACCTGGTTTGGGCTATGACAAAGGGTGGACCTGGTTTTGCCACCGATTTGATTGCTTCGATTATATACAAGCAATATCAGGCAGGGTTTTATGGGCTTTCGACAGCCGGTAATGTAATACTTTTTCTGGGAGTATCAATTTTAGCTTTCCCACTTTATAAATATCTTAGCAGAAGTGAGGTGGACTTATGAGAAGGAAGCTCATAAAATGTTTTGTTGAGGTTTTCGCAGTTATTCTATCACTGGTGATTTTCGGAATTCCATTCTACTTTGTTATTCTGAACTCTTTTAAAAACAGGACAGAAGCCGCTGAGATGAATATTAGCTGGCCAAGTGAATTTCGAATTATTGAAAACTACAGTGAAGTACTTTCAACAAATCATGGTGTTGTGATACGCGCATTTTTCAACAGTACAATTATAACCGTTCTTTCCCTCTTGGTCCTGGTCATCATTAGTTCCATGGCCGGTTTTATATTGCAGCGCAGAACAGGTAAAGGATCTAATTTGATAAACTTTTTGGTACTGTCAGGCTTAATGATACCTCCTGCAGTTGTGCCTACCATTTGGGTCCTCAATAATCTGGGCTTATTTAAGACAATTCAGGGTCTGGTATTTGTTGAAGCAGCTTTGCAATTTCCTTTCGCAACTATTCTATACAAGGGATTCATGGCAACAATACCCCGGGAAATTGATGAAGCTGCTATTATTGATGGATGCGGGCCACTAAGACTATATATCCAGGTCCTTCTTCCGCTTCTAAAGTCGGTTACATCTACAGTAGTTGTTCTTTCTGCGGTGACGTATTTTAATGACTTTGTCAATCCCCTGTATTTTCTTCCGGGTGCAAAAAATATAACGGTGCAGTTATCCCTGTACCACTTTACAAGCATGTATAATACTTCCTGGAATCTGCTGTTTGCTGATGTCGTGCTCATTTCCATTCCTCCGTTGATTTTGTTTATCTTTTTCAATAAGAAGATTATATCGGGAATGACAGCCGGCGCGGTTAAGGCATAAAGAAATAATGGCGCAAAAAGCTGATTTGAGATAAATGAAAAAAAAGCCGGTTTGGAATTAATAGCGGCGAAAAAGCTAATTTGGGATTAATGTCAGCCAAAAGCTAATTTAAATTAATAACGGCAAAAAGTTAATTTGGAATCAATGTTGCAAAAAGTCAATTTAGGATTAGTAATGTTTATAAATGAATGTTTACAACTAACTTATAAGTACTTACAATTTATTTAAAGATGCCTGCAATTTATTGATACTTACAATTTATAAATGCTTACAATTAATTTATTGGTGCTCGCAATTTATTCATGCTTACAATTTCCTTATAGGAAGTTAACAGAATAGCCAATTGAATGGAGGGGTATGTATGGAAATCACTCGTATGAAATGCAACCGAATTACCAATCCCCTGGGTTTTGAACTTGGAAAGCCCTGTCTGAGCTGGATTACCGATGGTACTGATGCCCGTATTCAAACTGCCTGCCAGGTACAGGTAGCATTGGATGGTGAATTTAAATACATTCTGCATGACAGCGGCAAGACTGCAGATATTGATAGCATTGCTTACAGACTGCCTATTGAATTAAAACCACGGACAAGATACTATTGGCGCGTAAAAGTCTGGACGGAAGCAGGGGAAGTAATCAGCCCTGTTGCATGGTTTGAGACTTCAAAAATGAAGGAGCCGTGGAATGCCAGGTGGATTACACCTGACTGGGAGGATAAATCAATCCATCCTTTATTGAGGAAGTCATTTACAATAAGGAAACAAGTATCTTCAGCCCGCTTATACGCAAGCGGCTTAGGTCTTTATGAGATAGAGGTTAACGGCAAAAGAGTAGGAGACGAATATCTTACACCTTACTGTAATAATTATGACAATTGGATTCAGTATCAAACTTTTGACGTTACAGAATTTCTGCAATCCGGCAACAATGTAATAGGTGCTATGCTGGGCAATGGCTGGTACAAGGGACGTTTTGGTTTTCTGGATAATAATACAGGACACTATGGTGATACATTTGCATTTTTATGCGAACTTGTAATACAGTATGATGACGGTGATACCGTCACAATTTGTACTGATGAAAGCTGGAAAGCAGCAGAAGGATATGTAGTTGACAGCAATATATATGACGGTGAAATACAGGATGCTACCAAAAAAATTGAAAACTGGTCCTGCCCTGAGGGTGATGATAGTAAATGGAGAGGTGTACGTATTATAGATTTAGGATTTGACCGCATTCAAGCACGGCGGAGTATTCCTGTACGTATTGTGGAAGAACGCATGCCTGTGAAGGTAATTATTACCCCTAAAGGTGAGACAGTCCTTGATATGGGACAGAATATGGTAGGCTGGGTCAGGTTTAAAGTAAGTGCACCTGAAGGCCATGAAATATTACTGCAGTATGGAGAGGAAATGCAGGAAGGCTGTTTTTACCGTGAAAACTTGCGTACAGCCAAAGCGGAATTCAGGTATATTTCAGATGGTAAGCCGTCAGTCGTGCAACCTCATTTTACTTTTTATGGTTTCAGGTATGTGAAAGTGGAAGGATGGCCCGGAGAAGTAAAACCTGAAGATTTTACAGGATGTGTGGTGCATTCTGACATGGAAAGGACCGGATGGATTGAGACATCCAATCCTCTGGTAAACCGTCTGTTTTTAAATGCTCTATGGAGCCAGAAGGGTAATTTTTTAGATGTACCTACTGATTGTCCACAGCGGGATGAGAGAATGGGATGGACAGGAGATGCTCAGGTATTCTCCGGAACGGCATGTTTCAATATGGATGTTGATGCTTTCTTCCACAAGTACCTTTATGACCTTGCAAGAGAACAGGAAAACCTTGATGGCATGGTGCCACATGTTATTCCAAGCTTTGGAATGAGCAAGGAGAAAAAAAACGGCTTTACTTCCGGTGGTTCAGCTGTGTGGTCTGAAGCAGCTACGGTAATACCCTGGAATCTATATCTGCATTATGGCGATATAGCCATATTGGAACAGCAATTTGACAGTATGAAAAGTTATGTGGACTATATCCGGGCACAGGATGACGGAAGCCGTTTATGGAATAAGGGGTTCCACTTTGGTGATTGGCTGGCGCTGGACGGACCTGACCAGTTCAGACCCATAGGAGGTACGTCAAATGACCTTATTGCCTCGGCATGTTATGCCTATTCTGCGGAGTTAGTGGCAAAGGCTGCATTGGTATTAGGTAAAGAGGATATTTATAAGGAGTATTTGCAACTGTCAAATGAGGTGAGGGAGGCAATTAATAAAGAGTTTCTGACGCCTATGGGCAGACTGGCAGTGGATACTCAGACTGCTTACACATTAATGCTGTTTATGAACCTCGTAGCTGACAAATTCAGAAACCGCATAGTACGCTCATTGAGACATAAACTTGCGAAGAACAACTATCATTTGCAAACAGGTTTTGCAGGTACACCTTACCTTTGCAGGGTGTTATCCGAAAATGGATGCAATGATCTTGCATACAGGCTGCTTTTGAACGATGACTTCCCGAGCTGGCTGTATGCTGTAAAACTTGGCGCCACCACCATATGGGAAAGATGGAATTCACTCATGCCGGATGGCAAGTTCGGGGAATTGGGGATGAATTCGCTGAATCATTACGCGTATGGTTCAATAGTTGAGTGGATGTACAGGAACATGTGCGGTATAAATCCTGTTGAGGAATGTCCGGGCTTCCGCAAAGTACGTCTGGCTCCTCAGCCTTATGGACTGCTCAAATGGGCGAAGGCTGTTGTCAATACTGCTGCAGGCCGTTACGAGAGCAGTTGGAGGATTGAGGAAGATGGCTTGTACTACGAATTCCGTATACCTTTTAACGCTACAGCTGAACTAATATTGCCTCATACACCGGATTACGGTGTAATCGTAAATGGGGTGGAATTACAGGAAACTGGCTTAGAATGGCGGAGAATGGACGGTAATACAGTAATAACTTTACATACCGGTCAATATAAAATATATTATGCCCCGACAAAGGATTATGTTGTACGTTTCAATGTACAAAGCAGCTTGCTTCAGTTGCTGGCTCACCCTAAATCCAGGGCTGTATTGGAAAAATACGTGCCACAGTTAGTGGAGCGTATATTATTCGGAGACATGATGGTAGATGATGAATCTGTCACCATCCTCGATGTTGCAAACAATCCGTTTACACCGGTATCAGAAGAAACTATCGATAAAATGGACAGGGAGCTGAAAGAAATCGTTGGCTGGGATTGAGTTTTTGGCCATTTATTTCACATAGCCGAACAATTCGACGGTAACGGTCATAAAATAGTACCGAAGAATTTTTTAAGGGTGATGATACTGTGGATAACATGATAAGTATAAGGCAAAGACTGGAGGAGCTTAAGTCCTATGTCTATGATGAATTAAACCTGTTAAAAATGCAAATCCGCAAAACTAACAGCGATAATACCTATGGTGGTAACCAGAGGTTATTGAACTGCGATGTCAGCAATGGGAAGGCCGTAAGCGATGTTGAGAGCGATCCACAGAATAAATATAAAAGAGAAAGACACATGAGGTCCTATTCCAGAGTAAAAAAAGGCATTGGAAGGAAATATAAAAGGATATAAAAATAGGTGCTATTTTGTTATATACTGCAGATTAATGGGTATTATAATAATATTAAATACATATTGATAGGAGTGATTTACTTGGATAAATACGTTTGCACCGCCTGTGGCTATGTTTATGATCCTGAAGCCGGAGATCCTGACGGAAATATTGCTCCGGGAACTGCATTTGAAGATATTCCGGACGATTGGGTATGCCCAGTATGTGGCGTCGGAAAGGACATGTTTGAAAAAGAGTAGTGAGAATTATTAAAAAGCAGCAGAACATTTATAAATGTATTTATAAGAGTATTTATTTAAAAAATATAAGAATATAAGCAGTAAAACATTTTTATAAGAGTTTTTACAAGAATATTATTAAGAATTTATAAGTTATAAAATTTTAGAATTAGTGAATACTTACTAAAAATCCGTTTCATTAATCCGTTGCCTTCTGTGTGCAGCGGATTTTTACTTTGTTCTATGCCTGAAGAGGTTGAAACCCGCAATTCTATATTTATGATCTCAATTCTATATTAATTATTATGACCTCAATTCTATATTACTAATAATCTGAAAAGTATGTATGATCAATGCTATACTTAACGCTGCCATACCGAACATCAATGTTATAATTATTCTAATTAATTAAAAAATTCAAATAGAAAAATAAAATAAAAAAATAGAATAGAAAAATTTGAAAAATAGAGTAGAAAATTTTTATCTAAAACCAAAAGCTGTTTTTAACAGTCTAACATATGACCGGTCAAAAAGAAACGAGGGGGATATACAAGTGACATGTGACGAATTTTCAAGACGGATTGTCGCAATGATGCAAACGCTATATCGCGTCAGTTATACACAGTTATCACAAAGCTGTGACCGAGACGAGGCGGTTCAGGAATGTTTGTACAAGGCGTGGGAGAAACGCCACCAACTTAGAGATGAGCGCTATATGCAGACGTGGGTAATTCGCATACTGATTAACGAATGCCATAATATCCAGAAAAAAAGAAGCCGGGAGTTGCCGGTAGATGAAATGCCAGAACGAATAGCACCTCCGGATGTCGATTATGAGTTGCACGATGCACTGTTCAGCTTGAACGAAAAGCTCCGCTTGCCCATTGTTCTGCACTATGTTGAAGGCTTTTCAATTAAAGAGATTGCGCAAATTTTACGCTTGCCGCAAGGTACGGTCAAGTCGAGAATGTTGCGCGGGCGACAGGAGTTAAAGAAAATATTAAGTAGGGAGGATCAGTTAATATGCGAGATATGATTGATTTGAAAAACGCATTTGGTCAAGCTGATGACAGTTTTGCCAGGAATGTGTACCGTACCCTGGCTGGTATACAAACAAATGAGAATAGAAAACATGTGAAGAAAACAGGCTTTCGTTTGGTGGCTGTGATTGCGGTAGTATGCATACTGTCTTGTGGGACTGTTTTAGCATTTACAAATACCTGGGGAGTCCTTGATTTTCTGAGTGAAAGATGGAATGGGGCAAAGGTTTTACCCGAGGCCGCTGAGATCGTGCAGAAGGATGTGTCACAAAAAGGCGACCAAACGGGATTTGCTGATTTTGTGGTGCGTGAAGCCGTATTTGACGGAAAGAACATATTCATTATTGTAGATGTTAAGCCATCCAGCTCTGAATATTTACTGTTAGGTCCGGATGCTTATCCGTCTGATCCCATTAGTGATATGGGGCCGCTTTTCAGTGGCAAAACAGGTACTATTGCTGATTATGCCCGGGAGAACAATAAAGAAATGATAAACACATCTGTGGGAATCGACGGTGCGAACTGTTCCATTGATTACCTTCTTGAAGATGACGGAACCCTTGTATACATGATCAACTGCAGCTATAGCGGCAACTCCGCCCAATCTGAAATACAAATGACCTGTGTTTCTGCTCCGTTTGTCAATTGGGAAGGCAGGGATGTGATTGATATGTCCAATAAGAAGGTAACGCCACTTTCTGTCATGCTCAAAAATTCTGGAACTAAAGAAACCGTAACCAGCACAATGCCTGCTATCTACAATGACTGCGGTGTCCGTGTGGATAAAGTTACGCTTACCGGCTCACCCATGGCAATTTATGCGGATATTGAATATACGGTGATAGATAAGGAGAAGTTTGCCAAAACAGACGGCGGTCTCTGGTTTGAGTTTGTGGATGAAACCGGCAATTGTGTGCCTTCTGGTGTGTCTTCAGGAGAAGGTGTTATAGAAGCCAGCGAAGATCACTTTATACAGAAAGTTACTTTGCAAGCTTCAGAAACACTGCCAGGCAAGATCATCCTTCGCGGATACAATATCTGGGACAAAAACAGGTATGAGACTCATACATTTGAAATGAAATAGCAGCATAAGTCAGGACAAGGATAAGTCAAAGATAAGTTGCATAAAAAGATAAGTGTGTAAAAGATAAGTTGTGAAAAAGTTAAGCCGCGTAAAAAGATAAGTTATGCTAAACAGATATAAGTCGTGTAAAACGGATATTGCCTGCCGCCTAAGCTTTACAAGGCTTAAGCGGCATATTTCTGCTGTTTGCCCTCTGCAAACCTTATTCAATGTTATTCTCCATCCATATTCAAAACGAAAAAGCTTCCCTCCGCAAAGGATTGATACAACCTTGAAATTTTATTGTGTTGCGTTAAGTTCTCCTTATTGCTATAATATTAATTGAATAAAATCATGGTAGTTTTTGTTCTAACATAATACGACTTTTAGATGGAACAATAGCGTTCCCGCAGAGCATATGGGCTATTTCGGGTGCGCTTTTTTATTATAGGGATTAATACGTGACAGTTAATATATGATTAACGAAAGGAGAGCTATGTATGCCAAGATATTCAAAAGATGATGTCCTAAGAATTGTTGAGGAACAAGACGTAAAATTTATAAGGCTTCAATTCACTGACATTTTTGGTACACTTAAAAATGTATCAATTACTGCCGACCAGCTTGATAAGGCTCTTGATAATAAATGCATGTTTGATGGTTCATCGATAGAAGGGTTTGTGAGAATAGAGGAATCAGATATGTATTTATGGCCTGACCCAAATACATTTGTGATTTACCCGTGGAAATCCCAGACGGGGAAAGTTGCAAGACTAATATGTGATATATACACTGCTGACGGAATACCTTTCGAAGGGGATCCCAGATATGTCCTGAAGAAAGTGCTGAAGAAGGCCGAAGATATGGGATACGATACTTTCAATGTGGGCCCGGAATGCGAATTCTTTCTGTTTCTAACGGATAATGAAGGAAACCCCACTACTGTGACCCATGATAAGGCAGGGTACTTTGATCTCGGTCCTGTTGACCTGGGAGAGGATGCAAGAAGGGATATGGCACTGGCACTGCAGGAAATGGGATTTGAAATAGAGACATCACACCATGAGGTTGCTCCCGGCCAGCACGAAATTGATTTCAAGTATGATGATGCTCTTACTACTGCTGACGCAGTGCTTACTTTTAAATTAGTGGTAAAAACCATAGCACAGAAACACGGTTTGCATGCCACTTTTATGCCAAAGCCTATTTTTGGTATAAATGGCTCGGGTATGCATATAAACGCATCATTGTTTAATAAGGGGAAAAATGTATTTTATGACCCTGATGATGAATTAAAGCTCAGCCAGGAGGCCTACTGGTTTATAGGCGGATTGATGAAACATGCCAGATCCTTTACGGCCATAACAAACCCTCTGGTGAATTCATATAAAAGGCTTGTTCCGGGATATGAAGCGCCTGTATACATAGCCTGGTCTGCACAGAACAGAAGCCCGCTTATCAGAATTCCGGCAGCAAGAGGAGCCGCTACCAGGGTAGAACTGAGATGTCCCGACCCTGCGTGCAATCCGTATCTTGCATTGGCGGTGATACTCAGTGCGGGCCTTGACGGTATAGAGAACAAAATACAGCCACCAATGCCTGTCAATAAGAACATTTATAACATGTCGGATGTACAGAGGTTTGAGGAAGATATTGATTCACTTCCTGGAAACCTGAAAGAAGCAATAGATGAAATGGAAAAGAGCAAACTGGTGAGGGAAAGTCTTGGAGAGCATATTTTTACCAAGTATGTAGAGGCTAAAAACAGAGAATGGAATGATTACAGGATAAGGGTTACTCAGTGGGAACTTGACCAGTATTTGAAAAAATATTAAACAAAGTTGAGGTTTCTCAAAACAGCCTTGCGAATAATATATAGGTAGTATGATTTTTTAAAAGTGAGATGTTTTTTATGACCAAATCTAAACCTTTGATAGGCATAACTCCATGGTATGATTACGACAAAAGACTTACGTACATAAAGGACGGGTACATCGAGGGGATTGACAAAGCGGGTGGATTGCCTGTTCTCTTGCCTCTGAGTGTGGATGAGGAACTTCTTGAAGAAATAACGGCAAGATTTGACGGATTTCTCCTGTCGGGTGGTGCAGATATAGATGCTGTATATTACGGGGAACATAACAGGCCATATAATGGAGAGATTTCGCCCTACAGGGACAGAATGGAAATATATATTGCCAGGAGGGCTGTAGAACTTAACAAACCATTGTTCGGCATATGCCGCGGCATACAGGTAATGAATGTAGCACTTGGAGGCACACTGTATCAGGATATATTCTCGCAGGTAAAAGATTGTGAGCTTTTAAAACACTCACAAAGTGCCCCTAAGTGGTATCCTACCCATAGTATAAACATTGAGAGAGGATCTAAAGTAAGTACTGCTTTCGAAGGAGATACTGCTAATGTGAATTCTTTTCACCACCAGGCAGTGAAAGATGTGGCTCCTTGCTTAAAAGTTACGTCCTGGGCGGCTGATGGAATTGTTGAATCAATCGAACATAAAGATCACATTTTTGCAGTGGGTGTTCAATGGCACCCTGAACTTATGTGGCAAAAGGATCCTGTGCACCTAAGGCTGTTTGAGGCTTTTGTGGCAGCAGCGGGAGATAGCCGGGGGCATTCCTCAGTGTAAAAGAAATACATCTCAAGGAGTGCTCCATTGCATAAGAATATGGAGGAAATATACGGAGGTTGTTATGTTGGACATATTTGATGAAGCCTTCTTAAGACAGCATCTTGGAAAGTTTTATACTCCGGTGATTGGTGCGCTGAAAATTATTATAATAATTGCAATTTCCATAATTCTCATAAAAGTTGGAAGTGCGCTTATCCGTAAGCTGTTTGAAAGGCAGAAATCTTTAAAATTTAATAAGGATATTAAAAAGATTGATACCATGTCTTCTCTTACAGTAAGCGTTTTTAAGTATACCGTTTATCTGATAGGAACTACTGCTATCCTGTCGGATGTGTTTAAGCTCAAATCTGTGCTTGCTGCGGCGGGAGTTGGAGGAATAGCTATCGGCCTGGGGGTACAGAGTCTGATAAAAGATGTCATATCCGGATTTTTCATTATAATGGAGGATCAGTTTTCCGTAGGGGATACAATTACATTAGACGGTTTGACAGGGACAGTCGAAGAGATTGGCCTTAGAGTTACAAAGCTTAGAAATTCTAATGGAGATTTTTACATAATTCCAAATGGAGAGATTAAAATAGTTATAAACCATGTGAGAGGAAACAAGGCAGTAATAGTGGATGTACCTATTGCATACAGTTCCGACATGGAAAGGGCGTTTGATGCGGCCCAGAGGGCCTGTGAAAAAGTTTTGGAGGAATTCCATTCTGTTATTGTGGAAAAGCCTGTTGTTCAGGGTATTACCAGCATGGGAGACAGGAATATGACACTGAGAATATTTGCAAGGACGCTGCCGAATGAGCAGTGGGGAGTTGAAAGGAGAATAAGAAGGCTTGTTAAGTATGAATTTGACAGAGAAAATATAGAGTTTTTTGACAGGGACAGGTTCCTGTTTGACAGAAGAGAACCGGAAGGAGGTGGCCAGGATGGCTGATAAGTTTTCTATAGGCGATATCGTTGAACTTAAGAAACAGCATCCTTGTGGAAGCAAGCAGTGGGAGGTAACCCGGACGGGAGCGGATTTCAGAATCAAGTGTCTTGGCTGCTCACATCAGGTAATGATTCCAAGGCCAAAGTTCGAGAAAAGTGTAAAGAAAATAATTAAAAGCAACATTTAATCTTTTCTCTGACTGCATTATTTTATCCTTTTACAGAAATAATAACTATGAAAAAAATATGATGCCTGCGTATATTTTTATGCAGGCATTTGTAAAAGGATGATTAATTTGACACAGAGAAGAGGAAGTAGTTTTTTCAAGTATATTTTAACTTCACTCATCACATCTGTAGGTGTGTGCGTGATACTACTTGCTTTGGCTTCCGGATATCTGACAAGGGATGGAAATAATACCGAAGCACCGCAGACGGAAATTACGGAGGATATGCCGCGGCCACAACAGATTTCGCTGGAAGAACAGGCAGAAAGCTCTACTGTGGCTGCTGTAGCAAAAAGCGCTTCTTCGGGTGTTGTGGGAATCTCTGTCTTAAAGGTGGGCGGTGATTCAATATTTGACAGTAATGTATCGGAAAAATGGGGCGTTGGCTCTGGAGTAATTGTAAGCAGGGACGGCTATATACTTACAAACCATCATGTTGCAGGCGGAAAGAATAAGAGGATTATTGTATCGCTGTCAGACGGAAGAAATGTAGATGGTGTGACAAAGTGGTCTGATCCGGTGCTTGATCTTGCTGTTGTAAAGATTGAGGCAGAAGGGCTTACAACAATTCCTTTCGGAGATGCAACCAAGCTGCAGGTGGGTGAAACGGCTATAGCAATTGGAAATCCTCTAGGCCTCCAGTTCCAGAGGACAGTAACGTCAGGTATTATAAGTGCTCTCAACAGGACAATCAAAATTGAGACTGATGAGGGCGTGAACTATATGGAAGATTTGATACAGACCGATGCAAGCATAAATCCCGGCAATAGTGGCGGTCCCCTTCTCAATTCCAAAGGCGAAGTTGTAGGCATTAATACAATAAAAGTGACAAGCGCTGAGGCAATAGGTTTTGCCATACCTATAAATGTTGCAATACCGATAATAAACCGTTTTGTAGAAAAAGGGGAGTTTATTGAGCCTTATATGGGTGTATTTGCGTACGATAAAGAGGTAATACCATACTTAAATCAAGATCTTAAGCTGGACAAGGGCATCTATGTGGTAAATGTGGATGAAAACGGACCGGCGCATAAGAGCGGCATACGCAAGGGTTGTATAATAATACAGGTAGATGGAATTGATATGCATACAATGTTGCAGCTAAGGACCCATATATACTCAAAAAACCCCGGAGATGTAATTAACGTTACACATATTTCACAGGAGACCGGGGAGGCCATGACAGTTCCAATAAGGCTTTCTGCTAAGGAACGAGACGGTTTGATTACGAGATAGGCGGTTGCTAAAGGCGGTAGGTGTGGCCAATAAGCAAACAGAAAAATGAAATAATGACAGGAAAACAGGAAAATGTATAATTTATCCGCCATCATGGAAAAGATTAGATATGAGTATATTTAAGGAGGCAGGCTATGGCGGATAATTATAAAAATGATGACAGTAATAACTTTGAAAAAACAATGAAAGAATACCTTAAACAGGCCAGAAAAAGGCTTGACAATGAGTTTGCAGGCACAAGGGAAGCAATCAAGCTTGTGGCAACGGATAAGATGAGAAATTTCATGCAAACTATGGACAAGGGTCTTAGCAAGGAAGAGAGAGACTTTTTAATTTCACTTATTACTGAGGGTATGTATCAATCCTTTTGTTATGGATATGGAGTAGGAAAGATAGAAGGTACTTACCGGAAAAAGGTATATTTATAATAAAGTATAAAATAGTCTAAACGCAAAAAGCCTTGAAAAATATTGGTATTAGTAATAAAATGAAACAAAAGAAAAAGACGTTAGTTTTTTTTGACCTGAACAGCGGCTTAAGTCGCTGATTATTATTTAGAAAAAAACTGACAAGGGGGCAATATTTGTGAGCAATACAAGTTACAATCCATATGAAACTGCTCAGCAGCAGTTTGACAGGGTGGCAGAGATTTTAGGCCTGGATGAGGCTACAAGAGAACTTTTACGCCAACCTATGAGGGAATATCATGTACTTATTCCTGTTAAAATGGATGACGGGAGTGTAAAAATATTCAAAGGATTCCGCGTTCAACACAATGATGCCAGAGGGCCTGTAAAAGGTGGAATACGTTTCCATCCTCAGGAGACTATTGACACCATCAGGGCTCTTTCAATGTGGATGACATGGAAATGTGCAGTAGTAGATATTCCTCTGGGAGGAGGAAAAGGAGGAGTAATATGTGATCCTCATAATCTTTCTGACAGAGAACAAGAACAGATTTGCAGAGGCTGGGTAAGACAGCTCGCGAAGGATATGGGACCTAATATTGATGTTCCTGCACCTGACGTAATGACCAATGCAAAGCATATGTTGTGGATGCTTGATGAATTCGAAACTATCCATGGAGGAAAATATCCGGGATTTATTACCGGAAAACCTGTTGGAATGGGAGGTTCGCTTGGAAGGACCGAAGCTACAGGTTATGGAGTAATTTTTACTTTGAGGGAAGCTCTCAAGGAACTTGGTATAGATATAACAAAAACTACTGCAAGTATACAGGGCTTTGGAAACGTTGCAAAGCATGCTGCTAAAAAGTATTGTGAACTGGGTGGAAAGGTGATTGCCATTTCATGCTGGGATAACACAGATAAAAAGTCATATACTTTCAAAAAAACTGATGGACTTGATATTGATGCTATGGAAGCAATTACTGATACATATGGAAGTGTGGATAAGAAAAAGGCAATGGATTTAGGTTGTGAGATACTTGACGGAGACGCATGGATTGAACAGGATGTAGATATTCTTATTCCTGCCGCATTGGAAAACCAGATTACAAGCAGTAACGTTAACAAGATAAGCAAGCAGGTTAAGGTTTTGGCAGAAGGTGCAAACGGCCCTACTACCCCGGATGCCGACCAGGTCATCAAAGAAAGGGGCATTTTCCTTATTCCTGACTTTCTGGCTAATGCCGGTGGAGTAACTTGCAGCTATTTTGAACAGGTTCAATGTAATACCAATTATTTTTGGGAAAAGGATGAAGTGCTTGAAAAGCTGGATGTAAAGATGACATCTGCATTTAAAGCTGTCAGTGAACTTGCCAGGAAAAAAGGTTTATATATGCGCGATGCAGCTTATGTTATTGCTATCAGCCGTGTAGCCCAGGCTGTCAAGAATCGTGGCTGGGTATAATCCCTGCTGAAAATATGTCACCTCCACTTAGTAGTTGTGGGGGTGACATCATTTTAAGGCGACAACATTCTTTTAATATATTGTCTTTATATATATTATCTTGATATATAGTATTGTATAAGTATTGTATACTCAAAACTAATGTACATAGTTTTTTATTCTCAATGCTTAATGTATATAATATTTTATACTCCAGACTTAAATGTATATAGTATTTTGTACTCCAGGCTTAAATCAGACATATTCAAGGGTAATCAGAGATATTTAGAAATATTTTAATAAAAAGCAGATGACAAAAATCTAGTGTTAAAAGGTGAATTTTGAATGAATGAAGATAGATCAGGAGAATATTTGCTAGACGTGTTAAAAGAACGGGAAAAGGAGCTGAACTGCCTTTACCTGGTTGAAGAATACCTGAATAACCGAAGGCTTTCTTTGCCTGAAATTTTTGAAGGTATTATCAGAACCATTCCATCGGGTTATCAGTTCCCGGAATTTTGTGAAGCCAGAATAGTATACGGAAACACCTGCTACCAGACTCCTGGCTTCAGAAGTACACCGATTTTGGATAGTAGCAATATTAAAGTGGATGAAAAAGTAGTGGGAAAACTGCAGGTGGTTTACACCAGAGATGTTCCTCAATCGCAAGAGGGATATTTTCTTGACAAGGAGCGCAGACTTATCAAAACAATAGCAGATCGAATAGGCCAGACGATACTCTACCGCCAGATGGAACAAATTCGCAGGGAATGGGAAAGTGCAAGGCAGGAACTTCATAATGGAAACGGAAGCAGTGAATGGAGAATAATAATAGATTTGTTTTGCCGTACCGACAAAGAGATGCTTCTCCACATATGCAGAAAAATGATCAACTACCTGTCCTGGAGTGGAGTAAAGGAAGCTATGGATATACTCCACAGCTTAGGAGCAGAAGGAAGAGAGTATTTCGAGCAGGAGGAACAGAATTTTCCGACTGTAAAAAGGCCAATAGAAAAAATTGAAGACATCTGTAAGAAAACCTTCGACCTGGCGTCAAAACACCTCAGTGATAACGAAATATCCATACACCTGAGAAAATGGATACAGGAGGAAAGGGCGTATTTTCTTATTAAAGCAATTGACAGTATCGATGCCCCAATGAAGGGTATAGTAGAGGCGATTACACGTTATCGCAATATGGCTGAAAACAACGATATATTCTACGCTCCCACTGAACGCTGGCTGAGGACCGCACTGGTAGGAAGGTTCTTTTCAGATAATCTGAATTTTATTAATACAGCAAGGCAGTATGTTGATATAAGCGATTTCTATGATATTGTGAATAGAATAATATACCCTGTAGGAAGCAGCGGAAAACTGGGAGGGAAAAGTGCCGGGTTATTTCTGGCATATCAGATTCTCAGGAAAGAAAGTGAAAACAATCCCCTTCTGGCGGGTGTGAAGGTTCCTAAAACCTGGTATATTACAACCGATACTCTGAAAGATTTTCTACATTATAATAATCTTGAGGAATTGAATGAGCAGAAATATAAGGAGCTCTATGAGGTAAGAATAGAATATCCGAATATCGTGCATCTTATGAAAAACTCCCACTTTCCACCGGAAATAATAAAAAGCCTGTCGATGGCGCTGGATGACTTTGGCGAGGTGCCGTTGATCGTAAGAAGTTCAAGCCTCCTCGAAGATCAGATGGGTTCATCCTTTTCCGGTAAATATAAGAGTCTGTTTATTGCAAATCAGGGTAGTAAGCAGGAAAGGCTTGAAGCTTTAATGGATGCGGTAACTGAGGTTTATGCATCGGTGTTCAGCCCCGATTCCATACAATACCGGGCAGAACGCGGACTGCTGGACTTTCCGGAGGAAATGGGAATAATGATTCAGGAAGTCGTAGGAACCAGAGTCGGACGCTATTACTTCCCGGTTTTTGCAGGTGTTGCCTTCAGCAACAATGAGTTCAGATGGTCACCGCGCATAAAGCGTGAAGACGGCTTGATAAGAATGGTACCGGGACTTGGAACCAGAGCTGTTGACCGTCTGAGTGATGATTTTCCTGTGCTTATTTCGCCTGGGCAGCCGGGCTTAAGGGTCAATACATCTGTCGATGAGGTAAGACGTTATTCTCCAAAGAAAATTGATGTTATCAATCTTGAAACCAATTCCTTTGAGACGGTGGAAATATCATCTATCCTGAAAGAGTGCGGTGACTATATTCCCAGTATTCATAAGGCTGTTTCAATATGCAGGCACAACCATATCGAGAAACCTCTTGCCCTCGGGATAGACTTCCAGAAAGATGATATTGTAGTAACCTTTGAAGGTTTTCTTTCGGATACCAGGTTTATAAAACAAATGGATGCTGTCATGAAAACCCTCAAGGAAAAACTGGGAACACCGGTAGATGTTGAATTTGCCTTTGACGGAAATAATCTGTTCCTCCTGCAGTGCCGTCCACAGAGCTTTAGTCTTGATTGTACTCCAAGCCCAATTCCCCAGGATATTTCGCAAAAAGATATCATTTTTTCTGCAAACCGTTATGTATCTAATGGGCGGGTACCTGATATATCTTATATTGTATACGTAGATCCGGCGGCTTATGACGAGCTTCACGAACTGGACGACATTATTAATGCGGGCAGAATTGTAGGCCTATTGAATTCTATCCTTCCAAAACGCCAGTTTATACTCATGGGTCCCGGACGTTGGGGAAGCCGTGGGGATATAAAGATGGGTGTGCAGGTAAGTTATGCGGATATAAACAATACTGCAGCACTGATTGAAATAGCCCGCAATAAATCAGGATATGTGCCTGAGTTGTCCTTTGGCACCCACTTTTTTCAGGATCTGGTGGAGTCAAACATAAGATATCTCCCTATCTATCCTGATGACAAAGGAATTATTTTCAACGAGGCATTCCTTACAAAATCGGATAATATACTGGCAGAGCTGCTGCCAAAATACGAAAAATACTCTGACCTGGTGCATGTAATTGATGTACCTAAAGTATCCGGCGGAAGGATATTGAAGATACTTACCAACGCTGACCTTGAGAAGGCAGTTGCATTTCTTGCATCTCCTGCTGAGATGGAGACTGAATTTAAAAAGCCTGAAAAGTATACTGACACCCGGCCGGATGACAGGTTCTGGCGCTGGAGGCACTATATGGCTGAGCGCATAGCTGAAAGCATTGATATGGCCCGCTTTGGAGTGGAAGGTGTATATCTTTTCGGAAGCACAAATAATGCCTCTGCAGGCCCTGGAAGTGACATAGACCTGCTAATTCACTTTACCGGCAGCCCAGAGCAGAGGAAAGAGCTGCTGTTATGGCTTGAGGGCTGGAGCCTCTGCCTTTCTGAGATAAATTACCTGAAAACAGGTTATACCACTTCGGGGCTTCTGGATGTCCATATTGTTACTGACGGGGACATCAAAAGGAGGACCTGTTTTGCCACTAAAATAAATGCAGTAACTGATCCGGCTCACCCTCTGAGGCTGAGAGAAAAGAATAGTAATTAACCCAGTTCATCCTCTGAGGTTGAAAGAAAAGAATAATTAATCAAGCTCTGGCTTAAGCACCAGCATTGCAAGGGGTGGAAGCTGGAGCTTTACTGAATACGGACGTCCATGCAGCGGTTTTTGCTCTGCATGGACTCCTCCGTAGTTACCCATGTTACTGCCACCGTAAATTTCTGAATCACTGTTTAGCACTTCTCTGTAATATGTGTCAAAGGGTACTCCTATTCTGTAATCATTGCGGGGTACAGGTGTAAAATTGCAGACGAATATAAGCATGTCATGCGGATCTTTACTTCTTCGGATAAAGGATACTATGCTGTTATCGGAGTCATTGCAGTCAATCCATTCAAAACCTTCATAACTGAAATCCACTTCATACATAGATTTATTACTTGTATAAAGCCTGTTAAGATCCCTGACATATGTCTGAAGCTTTTTGTGCATTTCATAGCCCAGAAGGTGCCAGTCAAGACTCTGATTGTAATTCCATTCAATAAACTGGCCAAACTCTCCTCCCATGAACATAAGCTTCTTGCCAGGGTGCCCGTACATATATCCATAGCTGACTCTCAGACCCGCAAATTTTTGCCAGTAGTCACCAGGCATTTTATTAATCATGGAGCGTTTACCATGAACTACCTCGTCATGGGAAAGAACAAGTATGAAGTTTTCAGAAAAAGCATACATAATTGAGAAGGTCAACAAGTTATGGTAATATTTTCTGTATATGGAGTCCATACTGATGTATCTGAGGAAATCATTCATCCAGCCCATGTTCCATTTGAAAGAGAAACCCAGGCCTCCAACGTAAGGCGGTCTGGATACCAAAGGCCATGATGTTGATTCCTCGGCTATCATCATCACTCCGGGGAAATATTTATATACTGTAGTATTAAGCTGCCGCAAGAATTCTACAGCCTCTATGTTTTCATTGCCTCCCCATTTATTTGGCAGCCATTCACCGTCTTTTTTTCCATAGTCCAGATATAACATAGATGCCACGGCATCTACCCTGAGGCCGTCAATGTGGTATTTTTCAAACCAGAACACGGCATTGGACACTAAAAAATTACGCACTTCGTTTCTGCCGTAATTAAAAATATGGGTACCCCAATCAGGGTGCTCTCCCTTCCTTACATCTGCATGTTCATAAAGCGCAGTACCATCGAATCTGGCAAGGCCATGAGCATCTTTTGGGAAATGTGCAGGAACCCAGTCAAGTATAACACCAATACCTTCCTGATGGCATCTGTCCACCAGATACATAAATTCTTCCGGTTTTCCATATCTGCTTGTTAGTGAATAATAACCTGTGACCTGGTATCCCCAGGAGCCATCATATGGGTGCTCGGCCAGCGGAAGCATCTCAATATGCGTATAACCCATATCTTTTACGTAATTCACCAGTTTGTCCGCCAGCTCTGTATATGTGAGAAATCTTCCGCCTTCTTCCGGTACCCGGAGCCATGAACCCAGATGCACCTCATATATCGATATGGGCTTTTCGAATATGTTGGAGGAATCCCTTTCCTTTATCCATTTTTCATCATTCCATGAATAATTATCAAGATTATAAACAATTGATGCTGTATCAGGCCTTAACTCAGAGAAAAAAGCATAGGGGTCTGACTTTATGTAAATCTCGCCGGAAGGAGTTTTTATTTCATATTTGTAGATTTCATTCTGTTTTATTCCAGGTATGAAAATCTCCCACACGCCCGAGCTTCCGAGGCACCTCATTTGATGCCTTCTGCCGTCCCAGTTGTTAAAATTCCCCACCACACTTACGCGTCTTGCACATGGAGCCCATACGGCAAACAGAGTTCCGTCTATTCCGTTTACAGTCATCTGATGGGCGCCGAGTTTTTCGTACACCTTATGATGATTGCCTTCATTAAAAAGATACAGGTCATAATCTGACAGTATGGGTAGAAAACTGTAAGGATCGTATATGGAGTATGTACTGCCGCAATAGTTGGTTATTTCCAGGGTGTATGTGAAAATATCGTCCATGTCATCTACCAATGCTTCGAAAAAACCTGCTTCGTGAATTTTTTTCATGCTGTATTTTTGTTTGTGGCAGTTTTTTCCCTTGTTATTATTTACTATTACAAAAACTTTTTCCGCATCGGGAATATAAGATCTGATTGCGAAAATCTTTCCCGGACCGTGATGGTTTACTATAGGGTGAATACCAAGGACACTGTATGGATCTCTATGTTCTGCATTTATTACCATCATAACTTGATTAATATTGGCACTTATTTCCATAAGCGAAATCTCCCTGACAAATATATCTTTCTAACAGATATATTATATATTATGTGAAATAATACAACAATTAATTCCTGTTGAATTAACCCATAATATTGAATTAACCTATAATGTTAAATGAAACTATGATAATGAATTTATGATATTAAAACTATCTATGATATCAATATTGAAACATGCAAGATTAATAATAACGAAGCATGCAATATTATTTATGGTTATTAATTGTAATTCACTATAAGAATTAAGGTTTTGTATCTGAAGTTGAACTATATACTTTTACGCAGTTTTTCCCGCACCGTTTTGCCTCATAAAGGGCAGAATCTGCAGTTGATATGAGATGTTCCATGCTATTGCAGTGGACAGGATAAGTGGAAATTCCAATGCTGCAGGTTATGGACGGGATTTCACCGTTATCAATAGAGGGAATTGCTGAAACCGTTATTTCATGCACTATCCTCTCTGCTATTTTATATGCAATGTCAGTGCCTGTGGAAGGGAGGACAATAATGAATTCATCTCCGCCATATCTTGCAACTACATCGCTCTTTCTGACACACTTAAGCATGATATTTGCAGCGGAAGTCAAAACGTGATCCCCTGTTAAATGTCCATAAGTATCATTTATGCCTTTAAAATTATCCACGTCTATTATCAGCATGCTTACAGGTTGATCTGATACATCAGCAATTTTTAACTGCTTTTCCAGATATACATTTAAGAATTCCCTGTTATAAACAGTGGTAAGTATGTCTGTTGAAGCTTTCTTTCTGAGTATGTTCAATGTCTGATTATTGCTGATGATTGGTTTGGCAATATCGATGAACAATTTGATTATATTAATATATTCTGAGTCAAATAGCTTCTTACTTTTGCTGTAAAGCTGAAGAATTGCACATGAATATTCATTATTCAGAATGCTGATACACATGCAATTTCTGGGGTTGCATAAAAAAAGGTACCGGTGGCGGTATTTGCCTGATTTTACTCTGCCTGCATCAAAATACTGCAGACACTTGTTAAAGTTGTAATTGCATGGAAGATTGCCGAAGCCATCTGTACCTTTTGAAATCTTGTTCCATTTGGATTTAGCATTTAACAAATCCTCCTTATAAAAAAGTGCAGCAGCATCTGCTATTCTCTGACTAATGAAAAAGTCGGTTATTATCTCGAAAGCTTCAGTTACAGAGGATGCACTGCTCAATGACATTAGTGGGGCTCTGAAATTTTTTATTGATTTAAGGAGCCTGAATTTTTTCTTATAGGTGTACAGGAATAATGTAATAAAAATAATTATGAAAACCATTGGTACGGTAACTAAAAACAAAAATTTATATGGCATCAATGAACTATAAATATTGGAGAACATTGTCTGAAAAAAGGCAGCATAGAGAAGCATGCACATTATTGTGCATGCTACTGCCAGAAAAACATATATAAAGTATAAATTAGTCTTATTTATTGCATATTTTTTCCTGTTCACAGTAGTTTAACCTCTTCCAAGTAAACGGGGACTGTTCTCTGACCACTATAAACTGGGATTGTTTTCTGGCCATGAAGAAATACTCCCCGTTAAACTTGCCTCCTATACAAGGATATTTGGATTACATATATCTGATATATTTTCTTCAGAGTAGCCTGCTGCTGTTAATGGTGCGATGATATCGGATTTTATTTCAGGTACGTACGATTTGATGAATTTCATGCTGCCTTCAAGGGAATAACTGCCCATGGAGGCAGGTATGAGTACTGACTCGCCGCATTTAACCTGGATACTTCCCGACTCGTAATTTATTTTTCCCCCGCCATCGACGAATACATAAATATAGAATTTGCTTCCATCAGCATTTTCCTCAATTTTCTCTCCAATGTTATAAAGCTCTATAGAGTAATAGTTGTTTGCTACTAAATATTTTTTAGTGGAACAACGACCAATCATTACTTCAAGACCTTTTGATTTTTCTATCCTTCCGGATAAATCAAAATCTATTACGTCCAGAGCTTTCTGTATGTGGAGAGGCCTTTTATTACCGTTCTTATCAACCCTGTTATAGTCATAGACTCTGTAAGTGGAGTTTGAATTTTGCTGTATTTCAGCAAGGACTATGCCTTCGCCAATGGCATGTAGCAGGCCGGCAGGTACATTAAGTACATCACCTGGAAATACTTCAACATATCTCAGGTATTCCTCAACTCGATTTTCCGATATGGCTCTTGCAAAGATTTCCTTTGTAGTACCAGGTTTGACTCCGTATACCATTTTTGCACCAGGGCTGGCATAAATTACATACCATGTTTCGTTTTTGCCGTATTCATTTTCATGCAACAGAGCATAGCTATCATCAGGATGAACCTGAATGGACAACTTATCATTTGCGTCAATAAACTTTACAAGAAGAGGGAATTTTGAGGCATCCCTCTCGGAAAGACTTCTTCCAACAAGCTGTTTTCCGAACTTTTGTACTAAATCAGGAAGGGACATACCTGAAAATTCACCATCTGATACAATACTTACGCCATCAGGATGACATGAAATTTCCCAACTTTCGGCAAAAATGCCTTCGGGAAGTTCCCTTCCAAACTTTTCAAAATTTCTTCCACCCCATATATAGTTTTTATAAACAGGTTTAAACTTTAACGGATAAAACATATTCCATTACCTCATATTTTTATTATAATATTATAATATTATATCATAGTTTTAATTTTACTTATTGTGCCGGGCAACGAGACAGCATTGAAGAGAGCTTTGGAATCCCCACTGTACTCACAGTGTTAAAGGTAGTATCCTTTAACACAAGTAACACAAGCGAATTGATTTTCCACGTAACGAGCTTACCAGCTCCAAAGCCAGGAACTCCTGCTATCGAAAAGCCAGCATAACAAGTTGAATTTGTTTTGGTGTAAGTATACTCTAGTATACAATAACCATACAGATAAGACAAGGGATATATGTGACAGAAATGGGCGGTGAGGCAGAAGGCGGATGCGGCAGGAGAAGGTTATGACAAATAAAGCTATCCTACTAGGCGCAGAGTGGCTGTGAAAATTCCCCCTTGTGAAATTTTTTTATGTGTGATAAAATTACTAACTTGAAAAGGAGTTTATTGTAATAATTACATTCATTCCTTGCTCTGTACTATTGTTACAGGGCCGTTTAGTCCGGGAGGAGGTGAAGTCAGTTGGCTAATAAAAACAAGTACGAAACTTTATTCATTATTAATCCTGATCTCGATGAGGAAAGCACTAAAGCTGTGGTAGATAAGTTCAAGAATTTACTTGAAACATCCGCAGAGCTTGAGAATATCGATGAATGGGGCAAGAGAAGGCTTGCTTACAAAATCATGGATAAGTCAGAAGGCTATTATGTTCTCGCTAACTTCAGTGCTGTTTCTGATTTCCCACGTGAGCTTGAGAGAATATACAAGATTACTGATGAGATAATTAAATATCTGATTATTAAGAAGGACTAAGGTGATTATATGAATAAGGCGATTTTAATGGGTAGGCTTACACGAGACCCTGAGATAAGGTATACAAGTACCAATAATATACCTGTTTGCAGCTTTACTCTTGCCGTGGACAGGCGTTTTGCCAGACAAGGTGAAGAGAGACAGACAGACTTTATACCAATTGTTGCATGGAATAAACTTGCTGAATTCTGCGGAAGGTATTTCCAGAAAGGCCAGCAGGTTGCTGTTGTAGGAAGGATACAGACAAGAACATGGGACGATAATGAAGGTAAAAGACATTATGTGACAGAGGTTATTGCTGAAGAAGCGTATTTTGCAGACAGCAAGAAAAATAGTAGTGGGTCTTCAAAACCATTCGAATCATTCGAACCATTTGATAGCAGGAATGATGAGCCGGTTGACGGTTTCTATCCCGTAGATGAGGACGATGAATTACCGTTTTGACCAACCCGTTATTTATTGCCTGAATAAGAATTGAGTTTTGAAGAGGAAGGAGGCGTTTTGAGACCATGGCAAATACGAAAAAGGACAGAAGCAGCAGCCATGATAAAGGTGATAGCAAAGCTAATCCCAGAGTGAGAAGAGCAAGAAAAAAAGTGTGTGCCTTTTGTGTTGATAAAGTTACTGAAATAGATTATAAGGATATAGCAAAGCTCAGAAAGTATATTTCTGAAAGAGGAAAGATCCTTCCAAGAAGGATATCTGGTAACTGTGCAAAACATCAGAGACAGCTCACAGTTGCTATTAAGAGGGCAAGACACATTGCGTTGCTGCCTTATACAGCAGAATAGGTTATGATTTCATTAGTAATTTGATTTTTTCCAGACGATCAACCCTGCTTATAGAATGCGTAGGCAGGGTTTTACTATCAGTATTGAAATTTGTATAAGGATACATTTATAATTTTATGAGAGGTTCAGATGTTTAGAATAGGTTATTTGGGACCAAAGGGGACTTTTTCTCAGGAAGCACTCGAAGAGTATGTTGGAAATAAAATTCATACAGCCCTCGACTTTGGCACTATATCTGACATGCTTCATGCTGTAGAGGCCGGAAGTATTGATGAAGCTGTTGTTCCTATTGAGAATTCCATTGAAGGTGCCGTTAATGCGACAATGGATATGCTTGCTTTTGATGTGGACCTGAAAATAAAGGCTGAGTTGTTAATACCGGTAAATCAACATTTATTAGTAAAAAAAGGCACCCAGATAGAAAATATCAGGTATATAATTTCTCATCCCCAGCCTTTTGGACAGTGCAGAAATTTCATAGATACACATTTTCCAAAGGCTGTTTTAAAGTATTCATACAGTACAGCCGAGGCTGCAAGTGAGGTTGCCGGAGGAGAAGGAGATTGCGCTGCCATTGCTTCCATATCGGCTGCAAAGGTTTACGGACTTGATGTGGCTGCAAGAAATATACAGGATACTGATAATAACAGCACAAGATTTGTGGTGCTGTCGAAGGAAAGTGGGAAAAGAAGCGGATTTGACAAGACATCCCTTGTATTTTCAACAGAAGACAGGCCAGGAAGCCTTTACAGGATATTGGATATATTTAACCTGTGGGATATAAATATGACCAGAATAGAATCCAGACCGGCAAAGAGCCGTCTTGGGAATTACATATTTTTTGTCGACATTGAAGGGCATATTGAAGATGAAGATGTGAGAGACGCTATTACAATGGTTAAAAGGAAGACATCCTTTTTTAAGTTTTTAGGCTCTTACCCCAGGTATAGAAAATAGGTTTGGGAAATATATAGATATGATCCGTGGATATTTCAAAAAAGGAAGTTAGAGAAAGCCGAAAATTTTGTCAGATGAGAGACAGCGGGAAATTCACAAATTCTGACGGTTATGTGATATAATGTTATGGAAATTTATGCTGGAGTGGTTATATGGCTTTCTTTGATAAAGAGATTGATATAACACGAAATATAAAAATAATTGAATGGCTGAAAAGCGAGCTGTTAGAGGACGTTTCCAGCCTGTTTAAAATTTTGATTAACGGAATGAGGGAGGAGGTTCATGACTCGATTTCAGAGACCCTCTCAAACATTATATTAATCAGCTATTTGCTCGGAAAACGTCTGGGTATAAGTTATAATGCCATTGAGCTGAAAATAGAAAACAAAATTAAATTAGGGCTGCTTGAAAGCCATGATGTGGAGAAGCATTATGGAGATTTGTCGGAACTGGCAAAGCATCTAAACAGCTCAAGAAATAAAAACAGATAATGACAGAGGTCTCTAGAAACCGATTGATGAGCGATTATGAATAACAAAAAGTTTTCAGGTATTTTAATGCCCCGTGCCAGCTTCTATATGTGGATAATTTTTCTGCTTGTTGTGGTTATCGCAGTTTTAAACTGGAAGGTTGCAATACCTGGTACAGTGCTAATGGCATTTCTGTTATATCATTATTTTATTTCAAATTACAGAAGACAGCGGGAAATTACCAAATATATTGAATATCTCACGCTAAACATAGATTCAGCTACAAAAGATACATTGCTCAATTCCCCCTTGCCTCTTGTTGTTGTTGAACTGGATGGGACTATTATATGGTATAATTCATCCTTTCGAAGTATTTTCAGCGGTGAAAATATTCTTGAAAAAACGCTTAGTACATTCATTCCCGGACTTAATACGGACAGTTTTGTAAAGGAGCCTACCAGAATATCCAGACAGGTATGTATAAATGACAGATGTTATAACGTAATTGGGAATTTCGTGAAAACAGAGAGTAAGGCAGATGCTGAAAGCTATATTATCCTTCTGTATTTTATTGAGAACACTGAATTTATCAATTTAAGAAAAAAATACTATGAAGAAAAGGTTGCAGTGGGCATAATTGTGCTCGATAACTATGATGACCTGATGCAGAGCATGGAAGACCCAGTAAAACCAAAAGTGCTTGCTGAGATAGATACAAAACTGGTGCAGTGGACAGGTGCTACGGGGGGCATTCTGAAAAAGTATGAGAGGGACAAGTATCTCTTTGTCTTTGAGCATAAGTACCTGAAGGAGTTTGAAGAGAAAAAATTTGAAATACTTGACAGTGTAAAAGAAATTAATATAGGGAATAGAATACCTGTCACCTTGAGTATTGGATTTGGTATAAACGGAGATTCTCCTGCAGAGAACTTTCGGTTTGCCGCAGCTTCAATAGATATCGCTCTGGGTAGAGGCGGCGACCAGGTTGTTGTTAAAAACGGTGACAGTTTTAGTTTCTATGGGGGGAAGACAAGAGAACTGGAAAAAAGGACAAGAGTGAAGGCGAGAGTTATTGCTTATGCCCTGAGGGAATTGATTGACCAGTCTCCGAATGTAATGATAATGGGGCATGAACATGGAGATGTTGATTCTCTTGGATCAGCTCTTGGAGTATACCGTATTGCAAAAAGCAGGAATAAGGATGTTCACATTGTATTAAACCGTTCAAATCCAACCATTAACAACATCATTAACAGACTGAACGACAGCGGTGAATATGAAGACCTTTTTATCACAACGAATGAAGCTATTGCCAGAATTACCGAAAAGACGCTCCTGGTCGTTGTAGATACTTTTAAACCCAGCTTCACCGAAGCTCCTGAACTCCTTGAGAGAACCAGCCAGATTGTCGTTATTGACCACCACAGGAAGGGAGCGGAATTTATACAGGATGCAGTACTCGTATACCAGGAAACCTACGCTTCTTCCACATGTGAACTCGTTACTGAGGTGCTTCAGTATGTTGACGATAAATTAAGGCTGAAACCCCTTGAAGCAGAGGCACTTTTCGCAGGAATAGTAGTTGATACGAAGAACTTTACATTTAAGACTGGGGTGAGAACTTTTGAAGCTGCTTCCTACCTCAGGAGGCAGGGAGTTGACACTATAGCTATCCGGCAGTTGTTCCAGAACGATCTTGAGACTTACCTGAGCATGTCCGGTGTTGTCAGAGACGCTGAAATAATGAGGGATAACATTGCAGTTTCCGTATGCCCTCCAAATACCAAAAACGCTCAGCTTATTGCGGCGAAAGCAGCCGATGAACTGCTTAATCTTGCGGGGATTGCTGCAGCTTTCGTACTGTGCAGTGTCAATGGAGAAGTGTTTATAAGCGGAAGATCTCTTGGAGAGATTAACGTGCAAATGATACTGGAAAAACTGGGCGGTGGAGGCCATCTTTCCGTAGCCGGAGCCCAGCTCCAGGGAATTTCATTAGAAGATGCAAGAGAAAGGTTAAAATATGTTATAATTGAATATATGGATGAAGTGAATAACAATGACAGGCAGTAGATGCCGGAATTTGGAGGAATAGATCTATGAAGGTTATTTTAAAAGAAGATGTAAAGGGAACAGGAAAGAAGGGAGAAATGGTTAACGTAAAGGATGGTTATGCCCGCAACTTTCTTTTCCCGAAGGGGCTTGCAGTTGAGGCTACCACAGAAAATGTAAATATCATGAAAGCCCGGAAAGAAGCAGAAAATGCCAAAAAGGAAAGAGAGATGGCAAAGGCCAGGGAACTGGCGGAAAAGCTTAAAGGCATTACTGTTGTAATTAAGGCAAAGGCCGGAGAGAACGGCAAACTATTTGGTTCTATAACCAGTAAGGACATATCTGACAAGCTGAAAAGTGATTATAAAATAGACATAGACAAGAAAAAATTTAATATGCCGGAACCAATAAGAGCTTTAGGCACCTGTGAAGTTGAGGTGAAGCTTTACCCGGAGATAAGCGCAAAGTTAAATATAAAGGTGGAGCAGGAGTAGAATAGTTATGGATATTACCTCATTGGGAAGGGTGCCACCTCAAAGTATAGAGGCCGAACAATCGGTCTTAGGGTGCATGCTTTTAGACAAAGAAGTTGTTCCTGGTATAGCTGAAATCTTGAAAACTGAAGATTTCTACAGGGAAGATCATAGAGAAATCTATGATGCGATTATGGATCTTTTTCAAAAAGCTGAACCAATCGACCTGATAACGGTATCAGAACAGCTTAAGCTAAGAGGAACCCTTGACAACGTTGGCGGTTTGGAGTATCTCACGAATATTGCCACTTCAGTTCCAACTACCGCCAATGCAAAGCATTATGCCGGAATTGTAGAAGAGAAAGCGCTTTTGAGGAAGCTCATAAAGACATCTTCAGATATTATCAATATGGGATATGAGGCTTCTGAAGAAGTATCCATACTGCTTGACAAGGCCGAAAAAAGTATTTTTGATATAATACAGGGAAGGAATACTCAAGGTTTTTCACATATTAAAGATGTCCTGGTGGATACTTTCAACCGCCTGGAGGAACTATACAATAAAAAAGGGTTTATTACCGGAATACCTACGGGGTTCACAGACCTGGATTATAAAACGGCAGGCCTGCAGAATTCAGATTTGATACTTGTAGCGGCAAGACCGGCTATGGGAAAAACTTCTTTTGCATTAAATATTGCACAGCATGCAGCTATACATAGCAAGATTCCTGTTGCCATATTCAGCCTTGAAATGTCAAAAGAGCAGCTTGTGAACAGGATACTGTGCAGCGAGGTAATGATAGACAGCCATAAGATGAAGATAGGAAAACTGGAAGATGATGATTGGCAGAAGATGGCCCGCGCTCTTGGACCGTTATCTGAGGCGCCGATTTATATAGATGATACACCGGGTTTATCGGTTATGGACATTCGTGCCAAGTGCAGGAGGCTGAAACTTGAGAAGGGACTTGGGCTTGTTGTAATTGACTACCTCCAGCTGATGCAGTCAAGAGGCAGGGCGGAAAGCAGACAGCAAGAGATATCTGAGATTTCAAGATCTCTTAAAATACTTGCAAAGGAAATAAACATTCCGGTTATTACTCTTTCTCAGTTGAGCCGTGCACCGGAAGGCAGATCTGATCACAGGCCAATGCTCAGCGACCTCAGGGAATCAGGAGCAATTGAGCAGGATGCCGATTTGGTAATGTTCCTTTACAGAGATGATTATTATAACCCTGATACTGACAAGAAAAACATTGCTGAGGTTATTATAGCAAAGCACAGAAGCGGTTCAACGGGAACGGTTGAACTTAGGTGGTTTGGAGAGTATACTAAATTTGTAAATTTGAAGAAGGATTAACATTGGGATAAAATGGTTGAGAAAGTATTAGATACGATAAATAAACACCATCTTATTGAAAACGGGGAAAGTGTTGTCGTTGGAGTTTCAGGCGGACCTGATTCTGTCTGCCTTCTTCATGTGCTTTATAGATTACGCGAGAAACTGCATATTAAGCTTTATGCCGTTCATATCAATCACATGCTTCGGGGCAAGGAATCTGAAGGCGATGAGAAGTATGTGAAAGAGCTATGTGAGAAGCTGGAAATACCAGCTCACTTTTTTTCTATTGATGTAAGAGACCTGGCCTCGAAGAAAGGAATATCCCTTGAAGAGGCAGGGCGTGAAGCCAGATACCGCAAGTTTGAGGAGGTAGCTGAGGATACCGGCGCTTCAAAGATAGCTGTTGCCCATAATAGAAATGACCAGGCTGAAACAGTACTGATGAATATCATTCGCGGTTCAGGTCTTGACGGTCTTAAGGGAATCGGGTATATACGTGGGAAAATAATCAGGCCGCTGCTGGATGTGCCCAGAGAGGATATTGAGAATTATTGCAGGCGGCACTCCTTGAATCCCCGCACAGACAGTACTAATCTGGTTTCAATATACACCAGAAATAAAATCCGGCTGGATTTGATTCCATCCATAGATAAAATGTTTGATATAGATATTCAGGACAGTTTATGGAGGATGTCTGTGCTGCTGAAGGATGACCTTGACTATATTGATGAAAATGCGACCCGCTTATACCATGAATGTCTAGCCGAGAAGAATAAAGATTCTATAACTATTGATGCCGGAATTTTCCAGGGGTATCATATTGCAATAAAACGGCGTATTATACGCAGTGCCATAAGGAATCTGACGGGAAATTTAAAGGGTGTAGAAAGCGTACACATAGAGAAAGTACTGCAGTTGTGGGAAGGTGGAAGAACAGGTGCCCAAGTGCATCTTCCCGGCGGATTGAAAGCTTTAAAGTCATACAATCATTTGATAATCGGTACGGATATTGATGGTGTTGCAATAGGACCTTTTTGCAGAGAGATTAACATTCCCGGTGTTACATTGGTGCCGGAAATAGGTGCCGGTGTTAAAGCGTTCATAGAAAAAAAATCCTCAGGTATTGAGCAATATGGAAATATGAGGTATAATTCACTGGTACAGCATTTTGATTATGATATTTTAAAAATGGGTATAAATATAAGAAACCGCAAAGACGGAGATGTTTTCAAACCTTATAAGTCTAACGGTACAAGGAAATTAAAGGAATATTTTATAGATAATAAGATTCCCAGGCATAAAAGAGATAATATACCTTTAATTGCACTAGGTAATGAAATTGTGTGGGTTGTAGGATATAAAATAAGTGATAAATTTAAAGTAACTGAAAATACTAAAACTGTGTTGAAGTTAATATATTTTTTAACATAAATAAGAAAATAATTTACAATGTATTTATGTATTTATGGAGGTAATCATGCTGGGGGATATTGAAAAAATACTGGTGGACAGACAGCAAATAGCCGAAAAAGTTAAGGAACTTGGCAGAAGGATATCCAGCGATTATAAAGACAAGGAACTTGTTGTTGTGGGGGTTCTGAAAGGAGGTTTTATTTTCCTGGCAGATCTGATAAGGGAAATAACCATTCCTGTTGATATGGATTTTATATCTGTTTCAAGTTATGGTACTGCTACGGAATCCTCAGGGGTTGTCAGAATAATTAAGGATATAGACGTTGATATTACAGGCAAACATGTGCTTATAGTGGAAGACCTGGTGGACACAGGACTGACACTGAAGCATCTCAAAGAGCTTTTAGGTACAAGAAAGCCTTTGAGTGTAAAGATTTGTACAGCCTTTGACAAGCCGTCAAGGAGAAAGATTGATATAGAGATAGATTATGAAGGCATAGTGGTTCCTGATGAGTTCATTGTAGGCTATGGATTGGATTATGCGGGTAAGTACCGCAATTTGCCGGATGTTTGCACTTTGAAGCCTTCTGCTATTAAGGGCTAAATTTTATTGTTTTTTATATCTATTTATGTTAATATAATATAATAACTTTGTCGACCTATTGAAAGGCACAGTTAATTAAATATTGAAAAGAAGTGGGTTTTGTAGAAGTAAGTTTCTGGAAAGTAGCAAGTGCTTTATATACAAAATCAGCTTATGCTCACTGAGGAGGGAGAGTTGTTTGAAATACTTCAAGGGTTTGAGTTTTTATATAGTACTTTTTGTAATAGTTCTGATTGTACTTAGCTTTTATCAGAGCAACGATAACCCGATGGAATTAAACTATACGGATTTATTAATCGGCATAAAGGATAATAATATTAGTACTATATTGCTTGAAGGCGATAAAGCTATTGTTGAATTTATAGACAATCCACATCCGGAATCAAAGACTAACAAATATGTGATATATATACCAGACATTGGACAATTCATGGAAGAAGTTTCTGAACCGGCAAAAAACAACCAAATTCAGATTAAGACACAAGAACCGCCGTCTGCACCCTGGTGGGTTGCTATACTGCCGACCGTAGGTTTTATAATTATATTTGTACTGTTTTGGGTATTTTTCCTGCAGCAGTCTCAAGGAGGCGGAGGGGGCAGAGTTATGTCCTTTGGCAAGAGCAGGGCTAAAATGACCATAGATGACAAGAAAAAGGTTACGTTCGAGGATGTGGCAGGAGCAGACGAAGAAAAGGAAGAACTGAAGGAAATAGTTGAATTCCTTAAGCAGCCGAAGAAGTTTATAGACCTTGGAGCCAGAATACCGAAAGGAGTTCTTCTTGTAGGCCCTCCCGGTACAGGTAAAACGCTTCTGGCAAAAGCTGTTTCAGGTGAAGCCGGCGTACCGTTTTTCAGTATAAGCGGTTCCGATTTCGTTGAAATGTTTGTGGGTGTTGGAGCTTCAAGAGTAAGGGATTTATTCGAACAGGCAAAGAAAAACTCGCCGTGTATTGTTTTTATAGATGAGATTGATGCAGTAGGAAGGCACAGAGGAGCAGGCCTGGGAGGGGGACATGATGAACGTGAGCAGACTCTCAACCAGTTGCTTGTTGAGATGGATGGCTTTGGCGTAAATGAAGGCGTAATTGTACTTGCTGCCACAAATAGACCGGATATTCTTGACCCGGCACTGTTAAGACCCGGAAGATTTGACAGAAGAGTTTTTGTAGGACTTCCGGATATAAAGGGCAGGGAAGAGATATTAAGGGTACATGCGAGAGGGAAGCCTTTGGGTCCTGATGTACAATTGTCTGAATTGGCAAAAATAACTCCTGGTTTCACCGGTGCAGACCTGGAAAATCTGCTAAACGAAGCTGCTTTGCTTGCAGCAAGGGAAAACAAGAAACAAATAAACATGAAAGAAATAAAGGAAGCTGTATTTAAAGTAGTAGTAGGACCTGAAAAGAAGAGCAGAGTAATGAATGATAAGGAAAAGAGGCTTACTGCGTATCATGAAGCAGGCCATGCCATAACTGTAAAAGTAGTGTCAAGCACTGACAAGGTTGACAGGGTGTCAATCATACCCTCAGGCAGGGCCGGCGGTTATACTCTTTTCAAGCCTGATGAGGATAAGAGTTACCAGACAAAGAGCCAGCTTCTCGAGAGTATTGTCATAGCGCTTGGCGGAAGAGCAGCAGAAGAAATAGTTCTTGGAGAAATAAGCACAGGTGCGTATAATGACCTTAAACAGGCGAACACTGTGGCAAGAAACATGATAACCAAATATGGTATGAGCGAGAAACTTGGAAACCTTATATTTGGCGATGAAAACGACGAGATATTTATAGGCCGTGATTTCGCCCACGCAAGAAATTACAGTGAAGAAGTTGCTGCAGCGATAGACAATGAAGTTAAAAATATTATTGATACTGCATATCAGAAGACAATTACAGTGCTTAAGGAAAATATAAACAAGCTGCATAAAGTAGCTGAAGCCCTTCTTGAGAAAGAAAAGATAGAAGGTGCTGAGTTTGAGGAGATATTTGCTAACTCGTAATACTTTTAAATTAAACTTGATAAAATCACAGTTTCTTAATTTAACTTGTTGTGCTGGATATGAGACAGCATTGAGGAGAGCTTTAGAGATAGTTAGCGAAGAGGAGGATGAGGCAAATCTCCTGAGCGAAGCGAATTGATTTTCACGGTAATGAGCTTATCAGCTCTTAAGTCCGGAACTCCTGCTACCGAAATAGTAGCACAACAAGTTAATATAGGTAAAATATAGGTTAATAGAAGCACAGTTTTAATAAAAGTATAATTATTTTAATAAAAGCAAAACTAATTAAAATCAATTATAGAAAGTTTTAAACTATAGCTAGTTTTAATTGAAAACATAGAAAACTTAATAGAGAAAAAGCCTTATCAAGAGAGGTGGAGGGACTGGGCCCAATGAAACCCGGCAACCGGCTCAGGGATGAGTATCGGTGCCAATTCCTGCAGAATGAAATGTTCTGAGAGATGAGGAGTGATAAAAAAACCTCTTCATTGAAAGAGGTTTTTTTATCGCATCAAATAATAATAGTTTATAAATACAAAAGGAGAGCTGAAAACCATGATAAAGAAACTGTTTACTTCTGAGTCGGTTACAGAAGGACACCCGGACAAAATTTGTGACCAGATATCTGATGCGGTGCTTGATGCTATTATCACAGAAGATCCTATGGGCAGGGTTGCTTGTGAGACAGCTGTCACAACCGGTTTGGTTCTGGTGATGGGGGAAATAACAACAAAATGCTACGTTGACATACCCAAAATAGTGAGAAGCACCATAAAGGAAATCGGATACGATAGGGCAAAGTATGGATTTGATTGTGAAACCTGCGCTGTTATAACGTCAATAGACGAACAGTCCAGTGACATAGCCATGGGCGTTAATAAAGCCCTGGAAGCCAGAAACGGTGAAATAGACAGCGCTGAGATTGAAGCTATTGGCGCAGGAGATCAGGGAATGATGTTTGGATACGCATGTGATGAAACGCCCGAGCTCATGCCCATGCCCATTTCATTTGCACATAAGTTGACCAGAAGGCTTGCGGAAGTTAGAAAGAGCAATATTTTGGATTATATAAGACCTGACGGCAAATCACAGGTTACAATTGAGTATGAGGATGGTAAGCCTAAGAGAGTTGAAACTATACTGATATCAACACAGCATACTCCTGAAGTGAGCCATGATACCATCGAAAGAGATATTATTGAACAGGTAATAAAACCTGTAATACCTGAGGGATTAATTGACAAAAACACTAAAATACTTGTGAATCCAACAGGGAGGTTTGTTATTGGAGGACCTCAGGGAGATTCGGGCCTGACAGGCAGAAAGATTATAGTTGATACCTATGGCGGATATGCACGGCATGGCGGTGGAGCATTCTCAGGAAAGGACCCTACAAAGGTTGACCGTTCTGCGGCTTATGCTGCGCGCTATGTTGCAAAGAATATTGTAGCCGCAGGTCTGGCGCAAAAGTGTGAAGTTCAAATTGCTTATGCGATAGGCGTTGCACGTCCTGTTTCAATAATGGTTGATACCTTCGGAACGGGTGTTGTATCTGATGATAAGATTATAAAACTGATTAACGACAATTTTGATCTCAGGCCTGCAGGAATTATTAAGATGCTGGATCTGAGAAGGCCAATATATAAGAAAACTGCAGCTTATGGACATTTTGGAAGGACAGATCCGGACTTTACATGGGAAAAAACAGATATGGCCGAAATATTGAAAAAGCAAGTATAAAAAAATGGAAAGAAGCCAGGGGACGGTTCTATGTCTGACTTGTCAGACATAAAGCTGTCCTTTGTTTTTTCCGTAACTTTTTTTACAGAACTTTGCCTTTCTTGAACTCTATATTTCCAGAACTCTGTATTTCTTGAACATTGTCTTTCCAGAACTTTGACTCTCCGGAGTCACCTCCTGTCTATCCTTGTCCTTTTTGCACATTTACCCCCGGTTTTTCATAGAATGAAGGTATGAAGGCCGGAAAGGGGAGATAAAGTTGAATGATGTGATAATGTTTATTGTATATGTATTGGCAATTTATGGACTATTGAGTCTTGCCGTAAGCATATTCAGTCTCATTCCTGCCAGGGTTAAAAACAGTAATGGAAAAATAAAAATTGTGCTTATGGTAAAGGATTCAGAGGAAGTTATAGAAGGCGTAGTCAGAAATATTTTTGCAGGGAATACTGTAAAAGAATTCTCAACTGACGGAAAACTAACGGTGGTTGACTTTGGGTCTAAGGACGGCACGGTTGAAATTTTAAACAGGTTGAAGGATAGTTATGTACACATGGAAGTCCTGAACAACGACGAGAAGGAGAAAGTATTCACATCTTTTGACTAGTACTGGTTTTATTTGTAAAATTAATGTATACTGTTTTTAATGTATAATACTTTAATAAATATGTGCAATTTTAAAGGTACGTGTAATTTAATCTTAAAGATACATGCAATTAATACTTGCAAAAGGTAATGAGCTATGGATGAAAAAATAACGCTGGAAGGAACGATAGAAGAAATTATTTTCAGAAACGAAACTAACGGATATGTTGTTTGCGATATCCGTTGTAACAGGAGATTGATAACAACAGTAGGATATATGCCCTTTGTCAATGAAGGTGAGACGGTAAAAGTTACAGGCAGATGGGTGACTCATCCGGACTATGGTGAGCAGTTAAAGGTGGAGTTTTATGAAAAAAAGCTTCCCGAAACGGTCGATGCCATGGAGAGATATCTGGCTTCCGGAATAATAAAGGGCGTGGGGCCGGCTACCGCTAAAAAAATTGTGGAGAAGTTCGGCGATAAGGCAATTGATATAGTGCAGCTCAATCCGGAAAAACTGTCCGAGATAAAGGGCATAAGTATTGAAAAAGCTTTAAAAATTGGACAGGCCTTTAATGAACAAAGGGAACTAAAAAATGTTGTCATGTTTTTGCAGGAGTATGGCATCAGTCCCAGCTATTCCGCAAAGATATATAAAGTATTCGGCGACAGAACAATTGAGGAAATAAAAAAGAATCCTTACAGGCTGGCTGACGAAATATTTGGTATAGGTTTCAAGACGGCCGACAGGATTGCAAAGAACCTGGGGATAGAACCAACATCAAAATACAGAATTTGCAGTGGTATAAAATATGTACTTTCACAGGCTGCCGCTGCCGGACATACTTTCCTTACCGATGGAATGCTGTTAAACTATACTGCCAAACTGCTTGAAATTGACATCGAAAATATAGATGATGCACTCATAAGCCTTGTAATGGACAGAGCTGTTTATATCGAAAACTGTGAAGACTGCAGAAGAGTGTACCTTGCCTCATTTTACAATGCCGAAATTAATGTATCGCGAAAACTCTTGGAATTGGCATGTTTGAGTATGAAATATGACATTGACGGCTTTAATGACAGGATAGAGCAAATGCAGCAGGAAGACGGCATAATATTGGCAGATTTACAAAAGGAAGCCATTAAAGCGGCAATGACAAGCGGTGTGCTTGTAATTACGGGAGGACCTGGCACGGGGAAGACAACTATAATAAAAACAATCATCCGCCTGTTAGGTAAAGAAGGAAACAAAATAGCGCTTGCAGCTCCAACAGGCAGGGCAGCAAAGAGGATGACAGAGGCTACCGGGTTTGAGGCCAAAACCATACACAGGCTCCTTGAGATAGGATATGTGGGAGATGACGAAGAACTTGTATTTCAAAAAAATGCTGATGATCCTGTAGAAGCTGACGTAGTGATAATAGACGAAATGTCCATGATGGACATATTGCTGATGAATCACCTTCTCAAAGCTTTAAGGCCTGGGACGAGGCTTATTCTCGTGGGAGATGTTAACCAGCTTCCTTCGGTCGGCCCGGGAAATGTCCTTAAGGATATAATTACAAGTAAACTGATCAAGACTGTCAGACTCACAGAGATATTCAGACAGGCACAGGAAAGCATGATTGTATTGAATGCCCACAGGGTAAACAGGGGGGAACCCCCGCTGATGAATGTCAAAGACGGTGATTTTTATTTTATAACCAGAAATACCGGCAGCAGTATTGTTAATACAATAGTGGAACTTTGCATCAAGCGGCTTCCTGCTACATATGGGTACGATCCTATGAAACATATACAGGTGCTGACGCCGATGAAAAAAGGTTTGACCGGAGTAAAAAATTTGAATACCGAGCTGCAGAAGGCCTTGAATCCACCAGGAAAGGCAAAGAATGAGAAGGTATTCAGGGATTGCATATTTCGTGAAGGCGACCGCGTGATGCAGATAAAGAACAACTATAATCTGAGGTGGATAAAGTCCAGTGATCTGAACTGTGACGGAACAGGTGTTTTTAACGGCGATACAGGAATAATTAAACACATTGATACAGAAGAACAGGTGCTGACAGTGCTGTTTGAGGATGAGAGAATAGTAGAGTATGATTTCAGTATCCTTGATGAATTGGAACTGGCTTATGCGGTTACCGTACATAAAAGCCAGGGCAGTGAGTTTCCGGTAATAATAATGCCTGCTTTTACAGGCCCTAGTATGCTGATGACCCGAAATCTGCTCTATACAGCAATAACAAGGGCGAAGGAACTTGTTGTTCTTGTAGGAGACGCTGATGTCGTGATTGAGATGATAAATAACGACAGGGAAACACTCAGATATTCCGGTCTGGCTGAGAAGCTTCAAAAACTTGGAGCAGAGTTTTGGCAGAATGGAAGGTGATGGCCAATCAAAAGCTTTCTGAACACTGTTGTAAAAATCTTATTTCCGCCAAAGTGCATATTTTGCGGAAAAGTCCTGAGCATTCATGTGGATGTTGAGATTTGTGCTGATTGTCTCAAGAAAGTGTCATTCATTGATGATACAGATATAAAATCCAGGAAATTCTGGTCAAGGAAAAACTGGTATGATGGCATAATATGTATGTGTCAATATAATAGTGTAGTAAAAAGCTCAATTATCCGATATAAATTTTATAATAAGTCTTCTTATTATAGAACATTTGGAAAAATTTTAGCTGACAGGATAAAGAAAACGATAAAAATAAATGAATTTGATTTAATAATGAGTGTGCCACTCCATAAAAATAAGGAGAGAAAAAGAGGATATAACCAATCACTTTTGATATCAAAGGTATTAAGCAAAGAGTTGGGGCTGAGGGAAGCTTCAAGCCTGCTTATAAGATTGAAGGACACCGGCAGCCAGAGTCTACTGAACAGAAAAGACAGACTTGAAAATTTGAAGGGCGCTTTCAAGGTTTGCAGTGAAGATGCAGTTCGGAATAAGAACATACTACTTGTTGACGATGTAATGACCACAGGTTCTACAATTGATGAATGCAGTAAAGTACTGAAGAAAGCCGGAGCTGCGAAGGTTGTGGCCGCTGTCATAGCAACAGGTAGGAAATATTAAATGCCACGTTGAGGCTTGTAGGATTAAATTCCGTGGGACCGCAACGGGAGAATAAAATAAATATTGATAGTAATACTGTACAGGAGGTAGTTAATATGCCTGATATCAGGAATTGTAAGAGGTGCGGAAGAATTTTCAACTACATTGGCGGAATTCAGTTTTGTCCAGCTTGTAGGGATAAAGACGAGGAGGACTACAAAAGAGTCAAGGAGTATCTCTATGAAAATCCGAAAGCCAGCGTTTCACAGGTTTCTATGGATTTGGATATAAGCGTGGAGCAGATAAAGAGGTATCTGCGGGATGGGCGTCTTGAGATTGTCGATGAAGCAGGAAATTTATTTCTTGAGTGTGAAGCTTGTGGAAAAGCTATCAGATCAGGCAGATTTTGTACGGATTGTGAACGAACTCTTTCAAGAGACCTTTCAACTGCTGCGGAGGAAATAAAACACAAACTCTCCAAAGATGTTGACACACAGCGGAGTGGTTGGATACGGTACCTAAGCAAAGAAGAAGAAAAGAAAGAAGATAAGAAATAAGAAAGGAAAAAGGATAAATGAATATGAAATTATTAAATTTTTATTGTTTAGTTCCGATATAATTATCAAGTATGAAGTTTTCAAAAGTTATTATTAAAGAAACTAAGGATAAAATTTATAATAGATTAATTTCTGTTGAAAGCGAGTGGTATTTGTGAAAATCTGGGGAGGAATTTCCAGAGTTCCCGGAATTTACGAAAAAGACAATAAGATAGAAAGAGTAAATTCCACCAAGGCGATATCATCAAAGAAAGATGTGCTGTCAATATCAAATCAGGCAAAAGACTACCAGACAGCAATTAACGCTTTGAAAAATGTACCTGATATCCGTCGGGATAAAGTATTGGAGATACAGGAGAAATACGAAGCAGGACAATATAATGTCAATGGCAGGGAAGTAGCGGAAAGTATTATAAAATCAATAATTGACAGAAAAGTATAAGAAATATGCTTGTATTCAAAAAAATACGCGGTGCAGGAAGGTGGGAGCCTTTAGCGATGCAGGAAATCAACAATTTGGTTGAAGTGCTTAAGCAGCAGGCTGATATATACAATTATTTGCTTGTTAAATCTAAAGAAAAGACGGACATAATAATTAACGGAAAAGTGGATGAACTTGACAAAATCACAAAACTTGAGAAGACTCTGGTTTCGAATCTTACAAAGTTGGAAAGAGAGAGAGAAACACTTGTGAACAAAATAGCTAAGGAATTAGGTGTTTCTTCAGACCAGGCAAAATTGTCAGAACTCACAAAGAAATTAGATAAAAATGAGACAGGGAAGTTAGAAGAGCTAAGGGAAAAAATATCAGAGATTCTGAAAGAACTTAAACACGTTAATGATCTGAACTCCACGCTTATTGAGAATTCACTTGAATATACTGAATTTTCATTGAATATTTTATCAGCTGCACGCGTATCAGATAATAATTACGGAAATTCAGGAAAGGTAAGCGGTTCAAAAAACCGTAGCTTTTTTGACGTTAAATTGTAGTTGAAGTTGTTGCAATATCTAATGTATTAAGCTGGGTATTGTTGTGATTGGTAATTGTGATAGTATTTTTATTGTGATGGAGGTCGTGTAAAGGTGGGCAGTTTTTCCAGCTATGGGATAGCAAGGTCTGGCCTGCAGGCCAGCGAGTGGGGATTAAATGTAACAGGACATAATATCGCCAATGTAAATACAACCGGATATGTTAGACAACAGGCCATACTGCAGACAAGTCAATACCGGACCATTTCTGTAGGATCAAATACGATGCAGGTGGGTCTTGGCGTTGATATCCAGCAGACAAGGCAGATAAGGCATATTTTTCTGGATAATATGTACAGGAGAGAAAGTACAACTTTAGGCTATTGGAAAGCCAAAAGTGAGACATTACAGGATATAGAAGCTATTCTGGCAGAACCTTTTGGTGACGGTTTTCAAAGTGTTATTAACCAGTTCTGGGATGCCTGGCATGAGCTTTCAAAAGACCCGCAGAGCTTGACAACGAGAGCTCTGGTAAGGCAACGAAGCGAGTCTCTGGTAAGCCATGTAAACCATTTAGGTGAACAGCTTGATGCCATTCAAAGAAATGTAAACATGCAGATTAAGGATTGTGTCAGCCAGGTAAATGAAATAGCTGCCCAAATAGCAAAGCTTAATACGGAAATAATAAAATGTGAGGCTACAGGAGATTCTGCCAATGACTACCGTGACCAACGTAATTTGCTTGTAGACAAGCTATGTAGTTTGGTTGATGCTGAAGTTACTGAAATGCCGGATGGCCAGCTTGCTATTACTTTGGGAGGATATTTTATTGTAAACAGAGACAAAACTTCTAATTTATATGAAGCAAGATCCTCCAATGATAACAGGGTTTCTGTTCCACTATTTGAAAGTACCGACATGGAAGTGCCATTGAAAAACGGCATGATAAAGGGACTTATGGATTCAAATGATTTAATAAATGATATTAGGGACAGACTAAATTATCTTATAAACTCCATAGCTACTGAAGTAAATAAGCTGCATAAGAGCGGAAAAACTCTTGACGTGCCTCCGGAAGACGGCAGTGACTTCTTTGTGCCAGCAAATCCTGCATTTCCTATAGAGATGGGCAATCTTAAACTAAATCCCATTTTTTATGGTGACGATGGTTTGAATAAAATTGTTACATCTGTGCAAGGTGAAGGCGGCGATAATTCCATAGCTTTGCAAATAGCAAATTTAAGGCATGCTGAAATTATGTACGATGGAAGCAATGTATTCAGTATTGATGGATATTATCAGGATGTTATATTAAAAGTTGGTAATTACGGAACTGAGGCAATAAATATATATGAGAATCAGCAGAAACTGGTTCAGTCAGCTGATGCAAACAGGCAGGCAATATCAGGCGTGTCTATGGATGAGGAAATGTCCAGGATGATGAAGTATAAGTTTTCATATGATGCTTCTTCCAGAGTAATTAACATAATAGATGAAATGATTGAGACAGTAATATCAAGAATGGGTCTTGTAGGCAGGTGATAGAATATGAGAGGATCATTTTTTGGGCTGAATATAGCTCTCACAGGTCTTTATACTGCACAGAGAAATCTTAATATAGTTAATCACAATATTAGTAATGCAAATACGGAGGGATTTTCACGGCAATATGCCGTACAAAGTGCTGCCACGCCCATTCCCATGTATGACGGAACGGGTATGGTTGGTACTGGTTCGGAAGTTACAGGCGTTAAAAGGATGAGAGACGAATACCTGGATTATAAATACTGGAGTGAAAACAGGACATATGGTGAATGGTCGGTAAAGGAAGAGCTGCTTGCAGAATTGGAAGCTACTTTCAATGAGCCGTCTAAAAGCGGTTTTACCTTCATTTTCGGAGAGTTCTACGATGCGCTTCAGGAGTTATCAAAGGATCCCGGAAACCAATCAATAAAAGCCCTGGTAAGGCAGCAGGGTATAACAGTGGCAAAATATTTTAACAGCCTGGCATCACACTTTGAAAAGCTTCAGGCTGATGTGAACCAGAGAGTTCAAATAAAGGTGGATGAGATAAATTCCCTTGCCTCACAGATACAAGAGTTGAACAGGCAAATTTATATATCCGAACTGGACGGCAATACTGCAAATGATTTGAGAGACCGCAGGACACTGCTTGTGGACAAGCTTTCTCAAATTGTTAATATTGAAACAAACGAAATTGTAGTTGGGAAATTACCAAATGGAGAAGATGCGACACATTTCTCCATAACAATCAGCGGTCATACGTTGGTTGACCATTTTACCGTAAACAAATTGGTGGTAAAACAGCGGGATGATTCCAGCAAGTTGAATGAGGAGGACATACCAAACCTTTATGACATATATTGGCAAGATGGTAATTCTGCTATCATAAGAGGCGGAGAATTACGCGGATATCTTGATGTAAGAGATGGGAATGACGGAAAAGTCGGTATTAATGGTTCCTCAGCAAGTCCTTCTTATAAGGGAATTCCTTACTACATCAGAAAGCTTAATGAATTTGTGAGGGTATTCGCGAAAGCCTTCAATGAAGGAGAAATAGTAAACGGAGATGGTACTGTAACTAAATTATTAGGCCATGCAGATGGTTACAGGGCAGATTCGGGAGCCGGTGATACAACTCCGGCGGGGATAAGGTTCTTCACTATGATTGGAAATGACGGAAATCCTATGAGCAGTAAAGACTTTTTAAGTCTAGGCGGAAGTGATATATATGAAAACATTACGGCAAAGCATTTTTCTGTGAGCCTTGATATAATGGAAGACTTTAATGCAATTTGTACATCGGGTGCGCCAGGAGAACTGGAAAATAAGGACATTTTGGATTCCATTCTGAAGATGAGACATAATACGCATATGTTCAGTGAGGGGGCTCCTGAAGACTTTATAAAGTCACTGGTGACTACACTTGGAATTGACTCACAACAGGCTATTCGATATTCAGATATTCAGCATACTATTGTCAGTCAAATAGAAAGCCGCAGAATGGCGGTATCGGGAGTGTCAATTGATGAAGAAGTGACGAATTTAGTGAAATTTCAGCATTCATATAATGCTGCAGCCAGGATGATAACTACATTGGCAGAGATATACAATACGCTGATCAACAAAATGGGTGTATAAAATATAGCAAAAAAGCAAATGGTCAAATAGATAAGTGGGAGGACTTTTTATGCGCATAACCAACAGTATGCTTATAAACAATATGATTGGTTATATTAACAACAATCTGGGAAGGATGGAAAAGTATCAATATCAGTATGCAACGGGTAAAAAGATACAGGTACCTTCAGATGATCCTGTTGTTGCTGCGAGGGCTTTAAAGCTCAGAACAGATGTATCTGAAGTAGAGCAGTATCAGAGAAATGTAGATGATGCTACTTCATGGCTGGAATTGACTGAAGACGCACTGGCATCCATTGGAAATATACTTCAGAGAGCGAGAGAATTGGCTGTAGATGCTGCTAATAGCGGTGTTAAAACTCCTGATGATTTGAAAAAGATAGCGGAAGAAATTAAACAATTGAAAAGCCAAATAGTACATATTGGAAATACTACTTATAGCGGAAGGTATATTTTTTCCGGTTATAAGACAGATAAAAAGCTCCTAAATGACGATGGTACATTTGCAATAGACGTAGATACCGGCAGAGAAAGCATATACTATGAAATTGGTATAGGAGATGACATAAATGTAAATGTTCTCGGCGGAGATCTTTTCAATGATGGTGGAGACGCAACAGCAGGTAGTACAGGCAGACTTATAGCGGATTTTGACAAATATATTGCTGCTCTTGAGTCGGGAGACTTTGATACTGTGAGAAGTATGATAAATGTTCTTGACGATGACATGGATACAGTGCTTCGTGTTAGGGCAGATGTTGGAGCCAGAATAAACAGGCTTGAACTGACAAGCAACAGGCTTGTGTCTGACAACCTGAATTTTAATAAACTAATGAGTCTTAATGAAGATGTAGATTTAGCTGAAATCGCTATTAAGATTAAGAACGAAGAAAATGTATATAGAGCTTCTCTTGCTATAGGTGCAAGAATTATAATGACGTCGCTGGTAGATTTTATAAGTTAAAGCAGGTAAGTGGGTAAATAGGGAAAAGGACGCCTATTAGCAATTTATATAACAGGGAATGGTACTATGGATTTGAGGATAACTCAAACTTATGCAAAGATAGGAATAGAGACGACGTCCGGGCGGTTTCAGATGCGGTCACAACCTGCAAGGCTTGAACTGGAGCGAAGACCACCCATTGTAAATATACATACTGAACTGCCAAAGGTAGAGATTGACCAGTATGAGTGTTTTGCAACTTCTGGTTTGAAAAATTACCTGGATCTGGCAAGGGAAGGTGCGCAGCTAGGCCATCAACAAGCCCTGGAATATATAGGGAAATTAGCTGCAGACGGAGATACTTTCGCAGCTATCGAGCAGGGAGGATCGCCAATTGCCGAAATTGCTGAGAGGGATGCCTATCCTGAGCGTGTGTTCGGTATAGTAGCAATGCCCAGTGCACGACCCCAAATCAGTGTAAGAGGAGGAGTACAGTTACAGCCGGAATATGACCCGATAGGTTTCAGAAACGGTATAAAAATCAGATTTGTTCCAGGTGAGTTTATTGCTGATTATATACCCGGCAATGTAAATATTTTTATGAGACAGTACAACTCGGTAAATATTAAGTATGTTGGTAGTAATATAGATATGTATGTGTAGGGGGAAATGCATCTATGAAACTCAATACGAAGCATTTTGGAGAAATAGATATAGATGAAGAAGGAATATTAGAATTTGAAGAAGGTATACCGGGATTTGAAAGCGCCAAGAAATATGTATTGCTTGGTACAGAAGATGAGGAATCACCTTTCAGATGGCTTCAGAGCGTGGATAAGCCTGAACTTGCTTTTGCCGTAATTGACCCCTTTGCAATAAAAGATGACTATAATGTTGAAATAAGCGATGAAATAATCAATAAGCTTGGAATCGAAAAAGCAGAAGAAATGCTTGTCTATTCAATTGTAGTTGTACCTGAGGATATGACTAAAATGAGCATGAACCTTAAAGCTCCTGTTATAATAAACGCCTGTAACAAAAAGGGCGCGCAGGTTGTCCTTGACACCGATGTATATGGTGTGCGACACTATATATTAGATGAACTTAACAGAAAAAGAAATAATATTTGAAGTGTTAGATTATATAAAGATAGACAGCACATACTGATTGTGTAAAAATAAGCACGCCCTCCAGGAGGTACATGGGATGCTCGTATTATCAAGAAAAAAGGGTCAGTCAGTTATAATAAATGATAATATAGAAATTACAATTCTTGAAGTTCAGGGAGACCAGGTCAGACTTGGAATAGCTGCTCCCAAGGATGTTTCAATTCATCGAAAAGAAGTTTTCCTCGAGATTAAGGAGGAAAATAAAAAGGCAGCTAATATTGCCAATGTTTCACTTAATGATATTCTAAGGAAGCCTTGATAATAATCCAGTCTTACTTTTCAAATATTCATGTTAAGTTTTTTCCGATAAAATACGATATATATTACAAGAAAAAAGTATTTTAAAGCTTGGCCAGGTCAAGGAATACTAAAATAATAAATTAAAAGTGTACTAAATAAAATCAAAATACCAAGGCAAGGAAGCTTTGGAGAAAAAACATGGAGGTGTTTTATTATGCGTATTAACAACAATCTTATGGCATTGAACACACACAGACAGCTGGGAATCAACAACACAGCAGCACAGAAGGCTATTGAAAAACTGTCTTCAGGCTACAGAATCAACAGAGCAGGCGATGACGCTGCAGGATTGTCCATATCCGAAAAGATGAGGGCACAGATCAGAGGACTTAACATGGCCTCTAAAAATGCTCAGGACGGTATCTCATTAATTCAGACAGCAGAGGGTGCATTAAATGAGACTCACGCTATCCTTCAGAGAATGAGAGAACTGGCAGTACAGGCTGCAAATGACACTAACGTATCAGTAGACAGAACTGCTATTCAGAATGAGTTAACAGAACTGCTTGCAGAAATAAACAGAATCGCAGACTCAACAACTTTCAACGAGAAGAAGATATTGAATGGATCCTTGGCTACATCTGCAAGCGCACTGAACTTCCAGATTGGTGCAGACTGTGGTGTATCAATGATGTTAACAATAGGAGCTATGTGCGCAAAAGCACTTACAATTGAAAATATTGCAAACAGTGTTTCAACTTACTCTGCTGCTACAAAAGCAATAAAAACTATAGACGAGGCTATTAAGGCAGTATCAGCTGCAAGATCCAAGCTTGGAGCAAATCAGAACAGGTTAGAGCACACAATCAAGAATCTGGACAATGCTGCAGAGAACATTCAGGCTGCAGAATCCAGAATAAGAGACGTAGATATGGCGAAAGAAATGATGGAGTACACGAAGCAGAACATACTGCAGCAAGCTGCTACAGCAATGCTTGCACAGGCAAATCAGGCACCGCAGACAGTACTCCAGCTCTTAAGGTAATTTTTTACTAGACTGGACAAATTAAAGAAATACAAAATTAACTAAAAAAACATAAATTAAGTCTAAGGCAAGGAAGCTTTGGAGAAAAAACATGGAGGTGTTTTATTATGCGTATTAACAACAATCTTATGGCATTGAACACACACAGACAGCTGGGAATCAACAACACAGCAGCACAGAAGGCTATTGAAAAACTGTCTTCAGGCTACAGAATCAACAGAGCAGGCGATGACGCTGCAGGATTGTCCATATCCGAAAAGATGAGGGCACAGATCAGAGGACTTAACATGGCCTCTAAAAATGCTCAGGACGGTATCTCATTAATTCAGACAGCAGAGGGTGCATTAAATGAGACTCACGCTATCCTTCAGAGAATGAGAGAACTGGCAGTACAGGCTGCAAATGACACTAACGTATCAGTAGACAGAACTGCTATTCAGAATGAGTTAACAGAACTGCTTGCAGAAATAAACAGAATCGCAGACTCAACAACTTTCAACGAGAAGAAGATATTGAATGGATCCTTGGCTACATCTGCAAGCGCACTGAACTTCCAGATTGGTGCAGACTGTGGTGTATCAATGATGTTAACAATAGGAGCTATGTGCGCAAAAGCACTTACAATTGAAAATATTGCAAACAGTGTTTCAACTTACTCTGCTGCTACAAAAGCAATAAAAACTATAGACGAGGCTATTAAGGCAGTATCAGCTGCAAGATCCAAGCTTGGAGCAAATCAGAACAGGTTAGAGCACACAATCAAGAATCTGGACAATGCTGCAGAGAACATTCAGGCTGCAGAATCCAGAATAAGAGACGTAGATATGGCGAAAGAAATGATGGAGTACACGAAGCAGAACATACTGCAGCAAGCTGCTACAGCAATGCTTGCACAGGCAAATCAGGCACCACAGACAGTACTCCAGCTCTTAAGATAATTATATTTAAAATAAAAATATCCGGAGGAAATTCTCCGGATATTTTTAGGCTCTGTGTCAATAGTTGGGGTAGGGCCTAAGTAGAATAAAATATCCACAGATT
>ENA-UPAD01000565-UPAD01000565.1-bioreactor-metagenome-genome-assembly--contig:-NODE-565-length-49973-cov-766.196683_pt1 | contig 49973 bp, 47 predicted proteins | sample MGYA00238179_ERZ772710 | MGnify/ENA primary metagenome ERZ772710 (study PRJEB29004, sample SAMN07631245) | bioreactor metagenome | isolation source: Switchgrass digestor | place: USA: Dartmouth...
CCGCTTTCAGACTTTTCAGCCCGCCAGCGGAGACAGCTTTTATATATTACCACCGATTAAAAGTGTTGTCAAGAACTTTTTTGCGATTTTTTATTCTCTTTTTAATCGAAAAATGGCTCTTGCAGTCACTTTTAGCGGCGGAATTTAAGTTTACCACCTTCTTAAGCGTGTGTCAAGTCATTTTTCGACACCTTATTCTGTCAATATCGGCTTAAACAGGTATATCCGACAAACTGCAGGCGGCGCTGCGGAACTCAGCGCATGCAGTCATGGTGTGGGTATATTGAATATAAAAGCATATGCTTACAAAAATAATGGTGTATTCATTAAAAACACTGACGATCTTGCAGTGGACACCGCAAAATATTAAACTTTTAATTCTCCCCGATATGATTTATAATAATGTTGGTAATTAAGCCAAAACATAAATTATTTACCCCCCTAATATACTCTTTATAATATCTTAATTTAAAAAAGGTATCTCATAGATATACGAGATACCGTTTTTTTTGTCTTATTTATCCTGTTCATTGTCCTGTCCGGATACGTCCGGCTGAGTGCCGTTGCTTTCGTTTTCATCGCCTTCGCCATTCCTGGCATCGGCAGGTATCCGTGCCAGCGATACGACGCGGTTGTCTTCCGAGGTCCTCATCAATGTGACTCCCTGGGTTACGCGGCTCAATACGCTCACTTCGGCGACGTGCATCCTGATGATCGTTCCGTCTGTAGAGATGAGCATCAGGTCATCGTCATCATTGACAGACAGGGCGCCTATCAGCGGACCGGTCTTCTCGGTGACCCGATAAGTCAGAACGCCTTTGCCGCCTCTTGCCTGAACCTTGTATTCGTCAAGATCAGTCCTCTTGCCGAAACCGTTGGCTGTGGCTACAAGCAGGGTGGTGTTTTCGAAGTATGGAACCATGGATATGACTTCATCGTCCTCGTCGAGCCGGATCCCTATGACTCCCGTGGAAGTGCGCCCCATAGGCCTTACGTCCCTCTCCCTGAACCTGATGGACATGCCGTTCCTGGTAACAAGGATTATATCATAGGAACCGTCGGTCAGGCGGGTACCGATAAGCTCATCGTCCTCTTTCAGGTTTATGGCTATGATACCGCCTTTGCGGATATTGTCGTACTGTTCAAGGGGAGTCTTTTTTACCATGCCCTTCTTGGTGGCCATGACCAGGAACATGTTTTTCTCATCGCCGTGGAGCTTGATGCTTGCGGTAACCTTCTCGTCCGGCTCCAGGTGCAGGAGATTCACTATTGCTGTACCTCTTGCCTGGCGGCCCGCTTCGGGGATCTGCCACGCGCGCAGCTTGTATACCTTCCCCTTGTTTGTAAAGAACAGAAGGTACCTGTGGGTGGAAGTAGTGAAAATGTCCACCGCGAAATCATCTTCACGCGTCGTCAGGCCGGTGATTCCCTTACCTCCGCGTTTCTGGCTCCTGTATGCGTCGACGGGGGTACGCTTGATGTAACCAAAACGGGTAATGGTGACGACAACATCCTCGTCCTTGATCAGGTCTTCCATTTCTATATCCGTTTCATCCATGGTTATCCTGGTGCGTCTTTCGTCCCCGTACTTGTTCCGGATCTCCGTAAGTTCCTCGGTAATTATTTTGTCCACAAGTTCAGGTTTCTCAAGGACTTCCTTGTAGTATGCAATCTTTTTAATAAGTTCGTTAAGTTCTTCTTCAAGCTTTTCGCGTTCCAGGCCGGTCAGCCTTCCGAGCCTCATGTCCACGATGGCCTGGGCTTGCTTTTCGCTGAACGAGAAACGCTCCATGAGCCTTTCCTTGGCCAGGGGCTCGGTCCTTGAACTCCTGATGATGTTTATCACTTCATCAAGGTTGTCCAGGGCGGTTTTGAGACCTTCCAGGATATGGGCCCTCGCTTCGGCCTTCTCAAGCTCATAACGCGTCCTGCGCCTTATTACGTCCTGCTGGTGCATCAGGTAGTACCTGATGCATTCTTTCAGGTTGAGGACCTTGGGCTCGAATTTCCCTTCAGGCGTCTGGATAAGCGCCAGCATATTGACGCTGAAAGTGTCCTGGAGCTGGGTATTCGCATAAAGCTGGTTCAAAATGACGTTTGCGTTCGCATCCCTTTTAAGTTCGATAACGATGCGCATTCCATTCCTGTCCGATTCGTCCCTCAGGTCGGAAATGCCGTCGATGCGCTTTTCCTTAACCAACTGGGCAATCTTTTCAATGAGACGGGCCTTGTTTACCTGGTAGGGCAGTTCGGTCACGATTATTCTCTGCCTTTGTCCTGCAAAGGTTTCGATATCCGTAACAGCCCGGACCACGATTTTTCCCTTTCCTGTCCTGTATGCTTCCCTGACTCCGTTCAGGCCGATAATGGTGGCACCGGTGGGAAAATCGGGGGCTTTTATGATTTCCGTAAGTTCGTCTATAGTAATGTCAGGATTTTCAATATACTTTATAATGCCGTCAATAACTTCGGTAAGATTATGAGGAGGGATGTTCGTAGCCATGCCCACGGCGATTCCCATGGACCCGTTTACCAGGAGATTTGGAAAACGGGACGGCAGAACAACCGGCTCAACCTCGTGCTCATCGAAGTTCGGCTTGAAATCGACTGTATCCTTGTTGATATCCCTGAGCATCTCAAGCGATATCTTTGTGAGCTTTGCTTCGGTATAACGCATGGCAGCCGGGGGATCACCGTCCACCGAACCGAAGTTACCGTGGCCGTCCACAAGGGGATAGCGCATTGAAAAATCCTGAGCCATGCGAACAAGGCTGTCGTATACGGCTGCATCGCCATGGGGATGGAATTTGCCCAGCACTTCTCCGACTGTCGTGGCACATTTCCTGTAAGGCTTGTCCGGAGTAAATCCAAGCTGGTTCATGGCATAAAGAATCCTTCTGTGAACAGGCTTCAGACCATCCCTTACATCGGGAAGAGCCCTGTCCACGATAACGCTCATCGCGTAATCAATGAAGGATTGTTTCATTTCTGCTTCGATATCGACCGGAATTATTCTGCCTGCATTCGGGTTACCAATGTTACCGCCGTTTTCGGACATGAATCAATGCTTCCTTTCGTTTCCACACATTTATTTTATCCATCTTTTAAGAATACCTATTATATTTTAATAAACATTTTTATTTATGTCCAATAAAAAAAGAGCCTGCCGGTTTCAGGCAGGAATACTGTCAAAAAGACAGATATAGTGGAGATCGCATATTGTTATTAACAGGACTGAATACTCAATTTTACTGGGCTTTTTTAAGATCCTCCCGCTTCGGTATGCGGACAATGAATTCCAGGAATTCTCCCCTGTCAATCTGGGCGGCCCTTGCATTTACACCTGATTTTTTCATGGTATCAATGGCCTGCCTGATAGTATTAACAAAAATCCTTATATCCTTAATGGACTTTGTTATCCGTCCCCTGTAATCATCAGTCTTCTGGGGATTGCAATACTTATCCAGCGCTTTTTGCACCAGTTCCTCGGTTTTCCTGACATTTAACCCTTTTTCAATTACTTTCTGAAGGACTTTCAGCTGTATCTGCTCATCCTCTATTTTCAAAAGCGCCCTCGCATGTCTTTCGGTAAGGTTGTTATCGACCAGTATCTTTTTGACCATCGGCGAAAGCCTGAGGATTCTCAATTTATTTGCTATGGTAGACTGGCTCTTTCCTATCTTCTGGGCAAGTTCCTCCTGGGTGAGTCCGTGCTCTTTTATCAGGTTTCGATAACCTTCGGCTTCCTCAATATATCCTAAATTCTCTCTCTGCAAATTTTCAATCAGCGCCATTATGGCGGAGTCGTCGTCCCCGATATCGACCACTATGGCCGGAATCTCCTTGAGGCCTGCCATCGAGGCGGCTCTAAGGCGCCTTTCTCCTGCAACCAGTTCATAATGGGAGTTGGAAATCTTTCTGACGTTGATAGGCTGAATGACTCCGTATTGCTTTATGGACTGGCAAAGCTCGTCCAGGGCGGAATTCTCGAACTTTCTTCTTGGCTGGTAGGGATTTGGCCGTATCAGGTCGATAGGGATCATCATGATTTTTTTATTATCCTGTTTTTTATCATCTTTCCTGTTGTCATTTTTCTTCTCTAACCCGGGAAACTTGAGTTTTGCAGCGATCATAGGGCACCTTTCCTTTCATTTTCTTTAGTGGATAAAAAGTTTACTCATCATTTAATTTATTCTACACAAAAAGTGCCCCATCCTTTTTTTCAAAAAAAGATTATATCGCACAAAACTCGCTTAAAAAGCGAGTTTCGGCATCATTTTATAGGTTGTTTTGTCGGTTTTCCGCTTTTCCTGGGATAGCTTGTCGGAGTATGTCTACATTTTTTTATCAGTATGATGCATCTTTTATTATCGCTCCCGGGAAGAGTAAGTTCACTGGTGCCAATGATCTCTCCTCCCAGGACCTCGAGGGCTTTTCCGGACTCCTTAAGCTCATTTTCAGCATCAGGTCCTTTCATTGCGATGAATAAGCCCCCTACTTTCACAAAAGGAAGACAGTACTCCAAAAGAACGGGCAGACTTGCGACCGCTCTGGCAACGGCAACGTCAAATTGCTCCCTGTGTTTCCTGTCAGCCCCGAAATCTTCTGCCCTTCCGTGGACGGCATATATTTCTTTCAGTCCAAGGCTGCTTATCACCTCGTTAAGGAATTTCACCCGCTTTTCCAGTGAATCCAGCAGCGTGACACTGATTTTGTCATTGACGATCTTTACCGGGATGCCCGGAAAACCCGCTCCGGTTCCCACATCTATAAGGGTTCTGGCGTCTTCCGGCATATACGGCATAATCGACAGCGAATCCAGGAAGTGCTTTATGACTATGCCCTCTTCGTCAGTAATGGCGGTGAGGTTGATTTTCTCATTCCATTGGACAAGCAAGTCAGCATATGCCGAAAACTTTTCTTCCTGCTGCTTTGTAAGGGTGATATTAAAATGGGCGGCCTCCCCGGCCAGAAGGTTTGCATATTTTTCGCTGAGCATGCCAAACACATTCCTTTTTCATAATTTACTGTAACAGCGGTGTGCCTGTATGCGATTTAAGCGGTTATTTGAGACAGTCCGCTAATAAACTGGCGGCTTAATTGTCAGGATTCATCGTTTTTATTTCTTTTCCTGCTCTCAAGATATACCAGGAGCACCGATATATCTGCCGGCGAAACCCCCGATATCCTGGAGGCCTGTCCCACCGACACGGGTCTTATGGAATTCAGCTTTTGTCTTGCCTCAGAGCTTAACCCGTGGATCACGGAATAATCGATATCTTCAGGCAGCCGCCTCTCCTCCATGCGCCTGAACTGTTCGATCTGGTTCATCTGGCGCTTGAGGTAGCCTTCGTATTTTATATTGATTGTGACCTGCTCAATGACTTCCCGGGGAAGGTCGGCGCCCTGGCCAATCTCGCTTAAATGCTCATATTCGATTTCCGGTCTCTTCAGTAAATCATAGAGCCTGATTCCCGACACGAGCCTTGCGCTGCCGTGCCTTTCCAGGAACTCGTTTATATGATCTTCAGGCGGCAGTATGGTTTCCTGGAGACGCTTCATTTCCGATTCGATCAGGTTCTTTTTCTCCAAAAACCTCCTGTACCTTTCATCGCTGACCAGGCCTATCTCGCGCCCGATCGGCGTAAGCCTTATATCGGCATTATCCTGCCTGAGCCACAGCCTGTATTCGGCACGGGAAGTCATCATACGGTATGGTTCGTTGGTTCCCTTCGTCACAAGGTCGTCTATCAGCACGCCAATATATGCCTGTGATCGGTCCAGGATAAGAGGCTCCCTGTTTTGAAGCTTCATGGCCGCATTTATACCGGCGATCAGGCCCTGTGCCGCAGCTTCCTCGTAGCCTGAACTGCCGTTTATCTGGCCGGCGAAAAACAGGCCTTCTATTTTCCTGTGTTCCAGTGACAGCTTAAGCTGGGTCGGGTTTATGCAGTCATATTCTATCGCGTAGGCAGGCCGCATGACTACAGCGTTCTCAAGCCCCGGGACCGATCTTATCACCCTGATCTGGACATCCTCAGGCATACTGGACGACATCCCCTGCAGATACATTTCCAGAGTTCCAAGGCCCATCGGCTCGACAAAGATCTGGTGGCTTTCCTTGTCAGCGAACCTGACTATCTTGTCTTCAATCGAAGGACAATACCTGGGACCTATCCCCTTGATATCGCCGCTGTAAAGAGGGGACCTGTGAAGGTTTTCCCGTATTATCCTGTGAGTCTCGCCTGAAGTATGGGTCATGTAGCAGCTTACCCGGTTCCTGCCCGGATCCGTCGTCATGAATGAAAAAGGCACTATTTCGTCATCCCCGGGCTGTTCAACCATCCTGGCAAAATCTACGCTACGCCTGTTGATACGTGGAGGGGTTCCCGTTTTGAAACGCATCAGCTCAATGCCGAGGCCCCTCAGGCTGTCTGACAGACGATTTGCCGGGAACAGGCCGTCCGGGCCTCCCTCGAAGCTCGTGTCACCTATGATTATACGGCCTTTAAGGTATGTTCCGGTTGTGAGGATAAGGGCTTTGCAATGGTATACGGTCTTTGTGTGGACCCTTATGCCGGTTACCCTGTTTTCCCCGCATAATATCTCTGTTACTTCAGCCTGCTTTACGTCCAGGTTTTCCTGCTGTTCCAGCACAAGTTTCATGTATGCGCTGTAAGCCCTTCTGTCAATCTGGGCCCTCAGAGAATATACGGCAGGGCCTTTTCCCCTGTTGAGTATCTTTGACTGGATGAACGTGGCGTCCGCCGAAATGCCCATCTGTCCGCCCAGCGCGTCTATCTCCCTTACAAGCTGGCCTTTTGCGGTTCCGCCAATACTCGGGTTGCATGGCATGTTTGCCACGCTGTCCAGGTTCAGGGTGAAAATGGCAGTTTTATGCCCCAGGCGGGCGCATGCAAGGGCCGCCTCGCACCCCGCATGGCCTGCGCCTACCACTATCACATCATATTCGCCGCCTATAAAGTCGCTCATTAAATTTCACCTTTATATCCATCTCTTTATATATATCCCCTATATTTCATTCTGAGAGAAGCGAAGAATCTCTTTAGGATTCTTCGGCCGCTGCGCTCCTTCCCACTTCAGTCATCCCGCTTTCCGCTTCTATATATCCCCGCCCTAAGTGCTGCTTTGCAGCACATAAGGGCAGGCTGCTATAAACTCTCACAACCCACTTCATTTACCAATACAGAAACGTGAAAATATCGCGTTTATCACATCTTCGTCGGCATGATGCCCGGTTATTTTACCCAGCTCCTCCAGGGCCGCCTTAAGGTCCAGGGCCACCATGTCCAGCGTCATGCCCGACTGGCATGCAGCATAAACAGATTCAAGGTAAGCCCTTGCCTTTTTCAGCTGGCTCTCATGCCTTGCGTTTGTTACAAGGACCTGGTTGTCCATGTCATGTATGTTTTCGGCGGCAAACCTGAATATGCGTTCTTCAAGTTCATCGATGCCGGTATCTTCCGCAATGGACATGAACACGGCATCGGGCATGTCCTTTTTCAGCTTTTCCAGCCTGCTTCCGTCCATTATCAGATCGGTTTTATTTATACACAAAATATAAGGCTTTCCTTCTTCCCGGACTTTTTTCAGGATAGCCTCGTCTTCATCGGTTATCAGCGTGCCCGCCTCGACCAGGACAATAGCCAGGTCGGCCCCGGCAATTGCCTGGACGCTTCTCTCGACTCCGAGCTGCTCGATCCTGTCGGCGGTTTCCCTTACTCCTGCCGTATCTACCAGCTTAACCGGGATGCCTTTTATATTAATGTATTCTTCTATAATATCCCGCGTAGTTCCCGGAATGTCAGTAACAATGGACCTGTTTTTTCTTGCAAGCCTGTTCATAAGGGATGACTTGCCAACGTTGGGCTTTCCGGCTATAACTGCCTCCATGCCCTCCCTTAAGAGCTTTCCGAAACTGAATGACTTTATGAGCTCATCAAGGATACCGATAATCTTTTTTGTTGTTTCTCCGGCCTGCGCCAAAGTCACTTCTTCGGCATCATACTCGGGATAGTCCAGGTTGACCTCTATCCCGGAAAGCAGTTCGATAAGCCTTTCCCTGATATCTTCAAGCTTTCTTGAGATAGATCCTTCCAGCTGCTTCACCGCGACCCTGGATACCCTATCGGTCCTGGCCTGTATAATATCCATTACCGCTTCAGCCTGGGACAGATCGATCCTGCCGTTCATGAACGCCCTCCTGGTGAACTCTCCCGGTTCGGCAGGCCTGGCACCATTTTCGTACAGCATGTTCAAAAGGGTCCTTGCGATGGTATAGCCGCCATGGCTGTTGATTTCCACAACATCCTCACGGGTATAGGTCCTGGGGCTTTCCATCTTGGTCAGAAGGACCTCGTCGATCGTCTCGCCTGTTTCAGGGGATATGATCCTGCCGTATTGGATTGTATGGGATTTCTGATCCCTGACCGGGGTTTTCCCACGGAAAATCCTGTCGGCAATTTCGAAGGCCTGGGGTCCGCTCAGTCTTATGACGGTTATCCCTGAACTGCCTACAGCCGTGGAAATTGCCGCTATCGTATCGTTGATCATAGGCTATCCCTTAATAAACTTAATTTTATGCGGCGTGTCTGCACGCGGTTTAAGCGGAGCACGGACAGCACAAATCTGTATTTCATAAAATGGCGATCCGTAATGAATACAGTCCGCAGCGCATATGGCAGACAGAACCTGCTTTAAACAATATTGTCAAGGGAACCGTCCCCCCTGACAACAAGTTGTCGGAAGAACCGTCCCCTTGACAATTATTCTTCCCCGGATTATTAATGATACTTTCCGTTGCCCTGCTTGTAACGGACTACGACCTTGCGGTTCGGTTCCTCACCGATGCTCTGGGTATCCACGTACTTATGGTTCTGCAGGGTCGAATGGATTATCCTTCTCTCATAAGGATTCATGGGCTCCAGGGTAACATTCCTGCGATACCTGACAACCTTTTCGGCTACCCTGTTGGCAAGCCTGACAAGTGTTTCCTCTCTTTTTTGCCTGTAATCGGCCACATCCAGAATGACACGGGTATATCCGTCCGTCTTGCGGTTTACAACAAGACTGAGCAGGTATTGGAGGGAATCGAGGGTTTCGCCCCTTCTTCCTATCACGATACCTACGTCGTCACCTGTAAGGCGCACCGTAATACGGTCTTCCTCGTGGATGATATCAAGATTGGCGGTTATCTCCATTTTCTCGAAGATCGGACGAAGAAAATCCACGATGATATCGTCTATTCCCGGTTTTATTGTTACTTTCACCACAGCGTTCTTATTTCCAATAAATCCGAGCAGGCCTTTGTTTCCTTCGTTTATGATTTCAACGTCAACATTGTCGATGTCAGTTTCAAGTTCCTCGCACGCAAGCCGTATAGCTTCGTCAACAGTCTTAGCCTCTTTTATTATTGACCTTTGCAACCTTTTTCCCCTCCTTTTTGGTATCATCGGTCTTTTTGGTAAACGTATTCATCACCTTGGTCTGGACAAAGGACAGTATATTGTTCAAAGTCCAGTAAAAAGACAACCCGCTTGGAGTGCTCAATCCAAACATCAGGGACATGATTGGGTTCATCCAAAGCATTCCTTTGCCCGCGCAGCCTGCATTGGCCTGTTTGCCGTCTTTTCCTTTTTCCTGGTTGGGCACGGAAATCTGTGCCATCATCAGGAATGATGTAGCCACGGATATTATAAGTATAATAAGCGGCGGGATGTAAGTCCTTGGATCTCCTGCGATCTTCCCGGGATTTATCTCGGGCTTCACGCCGAGATTGAAGAAGTTGAACAGCTTCAGATCGAACTCGTTCAACTTCCTTTTGAAGTTATCGTCAAGGTAAGGGTTGTTGTTCACAAGTTCAGGCTTCCTGTCCACTATGTCCAGGAGCTTTATCTCCACGTATCCGTCCCTTTTGGTGAGTTCCTGGAAGAAATCCTGAAGATACTTGTCATCAAGATTATCTTTTGCAGGATCCTTTATTTCCATGTCAGTCTTAATATTCTGAAGATCTCCGTCTCTTATCGATACCAAAGCCATGTAGCTGACCGCCCTCGCCGGCGTGTCCAGCATATAAGACATGGGCATCCTGATAACATAGAAGAGAGCTATGATAATAGGCATCTGTATAAGGAGAGGAAGGCAACCTGATGTAGGACTTATGCCTTTTTCCTGGTAAAACTTCATTTGTTCTTCCTGCAGTTTTTCCCTGTCATGCTTATATCTCTCCTGGATCCTCTGGAGCTCAGGCTGCAGCTCCTGCATGCGCTGCATGGATTTTGTCTGCTTGATGGACAGGGGCAGCAGGATCAGCTTATATACGATAGTGAAAAAAACGAGTGAAAGCGCGTAATTGTGAAAACCAATTGTATTATATATGAAATACATCAGTTTCCCGAACAAAAGACCAATTGCGCTAAGAATTCCTCCCATACAATTATCCTCCGACAGTTACTTTACAGGATCATACCCTCCGGGGTGGAAGGGATGGCATTTCAATATCCTTAATATAGCTAAATAAGTGCCTTTTAAGGCACCATACTTAGTTACGGCATCCAATGCGTATTGCGAGCAGGTAGGATAGAATCTGCATGTGGGCCTGCCCTTGAGCGGAGACAAATATTTTCTGTAGAGCTTTATCAACCCTATGATCAATTTCTTAAACATCGTTTTCCCTGTTATCCTTGTCTTTCAATAATTCCAGCTTTCGCAGCAAATATCTCAGTTCCCTGCCGACAATATCAAGATTCACGATTTTCTCTGTTTTCCTCGCGACAATTACCACATCAAAACCTTTTTCCAAACGGTTATACAGGATCCTGGCATTTTCCCTTATAAGTCTTCTCATCCTGTTCCTTTTTACCGCTTTTCCCGCTTTCCTGCTGGCCGTGATACCAAGCCTTGTCACAGGAAGCCCGTTCGGCAGGACATACACCACAAGTAAGGCTGAAGCTGCGAATTTTCCCTTGTTGTATATCCTCTGGAATTCTCTGTTCTTTTTTAATACAGGCAGTTTGTCCATTCCAAAACCATGACCCTGCTTTGTTTTACTTAATGATTCTTCCCCTTGTTGTCCATATTAATAATTTTTTTTAATATATATTGTTGTTTATACATATACATATAGAATAAAAGACCAATAAATGGTCTTTATGCAGTTAATTTCTTTCTGCCTTTCAATCTTCTTCTTCTTAATACTTTTCTGCCGTTGGCAGTCCTCATTCTTTTTCTGAAGCCGTGTTCCTTTTTGCGCTGTCTTTTTTTCGGCTGATAGGTACGAAGCATAAACCGGCCACCTCCATTCAGTTGTTAAATTATCATAAATCCTGTTATATTTTTGCTTTTACGGATAACAGTTTATATGGACACCGTTCAATATTATATAACCTAATACGCCTTATAGTCAAGGAAAACCGACAGACCGATGCTTTATTTTTACATTAATATTATGAATTGTAAGCCAAATTCCCTGCTTCCCCCAATAAAAACACAGACCGTCAGGAAGACAGTCACTGTTGAATCAGACTTTGAAGTTTGATATATTTATTTATACGGTCAGGAAATCTAAGGTGGGGGAATTTTTAATGGCATCTGAGATAAATGAAACATGGGCAGCGGTTTTGAAACTTCTTGAAGAAGAGCTGACAAGCGTCAGCTTTTCTACCTGGATTGAAACCATTGTTCCTGTTTCCATAAACAGCAGTACCATTGTTCTTGAAGTGCCTTCCGAATTCAACCTCGGCATAATCAGGTCAAGGTACAAGGATTTATTGCAGAATGCCATAAGACATGTTACCCATAAAAATCTTGACATAGAACTGATTGTAAGGTCGGGCGAAAAGCCTGCCGGCAGGGAACCTGCTCCGGAAGAAAATTCTTCCAATTCATGTCTTTCGATACTCAATCCTAAATATACATTCAGCACGTTTGTCAAGGGAAGCGGGAACCAGCTGGCCCATGCGGCAGCCCTTGCCGTGGCAGAGGCTCCTGCGACAGCCTATAATCCTCTTTTTATCTATGGAGGAGTGGGGCTTGGCAAAACCCACCTGATGCATGCCATCGGCCATTACGTGATAGAACAGAACAGCAACGCCAAGGTACTCTATACTTCCTCTGAGAAGTTCACAAACGAACTTATAAACGCCATAAAGGACGACAGGAACGAGGAATTCAGAAATAAATACAGGAATATAGACGTTTTACTGATAGACGACATACAGTTCATAGGGGGCAAGGAAAGAACCCAGGAGGAATTTTTCCATACTTTCAACGCCCTTTACGAGCATAACAAGCAGATCGTCATTTCGAGCGACAAGCCGCCGAAAGAGATCCTTACCCTTGAAGAACGCCTGCGTTCAAGGTTCGAATGGGGCCTGATCGCCGACATACAGGCGCCGGACACCGAGACCAGGATAGCTATACTGCGCAAAAAGTCGCAGCTTGAAAGATATGATATACCAAATGAAGTACTTGTATATATAGCCAATAACATCGAGTCAAACATCAGGGAACTGGAAGGGGCTTTAAACAGGGTAATAGCCTATGCTTCGCTTACAGGCAGCCCTATAACCCTCGAGCTTGCCCAGGACTGCCTTAAGCAGATCCTTGCCGGAAGATCCGTCGAGAATATAAATCACAATACAATAATGAAAGTGGTTTCACGATATTACGACATCTCCCCCGATCAGCTGGTGACCCAGAAAAGATCGAGGGATGTAGCTTTCCCGAGACAGGTCGCAATGTACCTCTGCAGGGAACTTGCAGGAATGTCGCTTCCGAAAATCGGTCAGGTTTTTGGCGGAAGGGATCATACGACAGTAATGCACGCCTGCGATAAAATACAGGAGGAAATGGAAAGAAGCTCCGAACTAAGGCGGGCAATTACCGAAATGAAAAGAAACATAACAGGAAAGTAGCATGCGGCTGACCATATATCCTCAAAAATTGTGGATATGTGTATTGAAAAAATGTGGAGAAAAATGTCGATTTTTTTATTCCGAAATATTGTGGCAAAAAAGCGCTCATTATCAACACATTTATCAACAGCCGAAAACCTTTTGTTAAAACAGTCCTGTACACTTTTCAACACATTACACAGCGCTTACTGCTGTTATGACTGAGAAAAAATAAAAATAAGGAGAATAAAGATATGAAAGTCATGATCCTCAGGCATAATCTTCTTGAAGCAATAAATATCGTGCAGAAAGCCATCATGTCCAAAGCAACGCTTCCGATTCTCGAAGGGATATATCTCGAGGCCGGCGACAAGCTGAAGCTGGTAGGAAATAACTTTGACATGTCGATAGAATACAACGCGGAAGCTGACATTATGGAAAAAGGATCCATAGTGTTGAACAGCAGGATCTTCGGGGAAATTGCAAGAAAACTACCTGATGCTCCTGTAATGATAGAGGTGTTCGACGGCAACAAGGTAAGGATCGAGTGCCTGAATACCTATTTTGAAATAAAGGGCATGGAGCCCGATTCCTATCCCCTGCCTCCGAAAGTGGAAAAGGATGTTTCGTTTACAATAAGCCAGGGAGCGCTGAAAGATCTGATCAGGCAGACTATATTCTCTGTCGGCACTGACGAAAACAGGAAGATAATGACCGGATGCCTTATAGAGGCAGAAAACAGTGAAATAAGGATAGCGGCCCTTGACGGATTCAGGATGGCCGTGAGCAATACGTTGATAAAGGAAGATGTAAAACTTAAAGTAGTCGTTCCCGGAAAGAACCTGAACGAGGTCCTGAGGATACTGGAAACCAGCGAAGACCTGGTAACCGTTTCGCTCTCAGGCAACCTTATATCCTTTATTTTCGAAGACTTCATTATTTCATCGAACATACTTGACGGGGAGTTCATGAATTACAGGAACTATATACCCACCCAGTTTGAGACCGAGATAACGGTCAATACAAGAGAACTGGAGGAGAGTCTTGAGAGGGCTTCCCTTATAACAAGCGACGACAAGAGATATCCGGTTAAATTCAATATAAACGATGAAGAGATGATAATAACTTCCGCAGCCGATATAGGAATATCCAAGGAACAGATAAGGATCGAAAACAGCGGTATGCCTCTGCAGATAGGATTCAATCCAAGGTATTTCCTCGATGCCCTTAAAGTTATATCCGATGAAAAAATCAAAATTTCTTTCACATCATCAATAGGACCGTGCATAATAACTGCCGTGGACCATGACAGGTACCTGTACCTTGTACTGCCTGTCAGGATTAAAAACTGAAGAGGCGCTATGAAAGAAATAACGATCACAACGGAATATATAAAACTGGACCAGTTACTGAAACTGTCCCGCCTTGTGAACAGCGGAGGCGAGGCTAAGGATTTTATTGCCTGCAATGATATTTACGTAAATGACGAAAAGGAGATCCGGAGGGGCAGAAAGCTCCGTGACGGTGACATTGTCCGTATCGGGAACCAGGTTTTCAGAATAGTTCAAAATGGTGAACAAAAGTGACAGTACGTGAATTGGAGCTTACTGATTTCAGGAATTACCGGAAGCAAAGGATTTCATTCAGCGAAGGTATAAATATTCTGTATGGCCAGAACGCCCAGGGAAAAACGAACGTACTGGAAGCTTTATATATAGCGTCTACCGGTAAATCCCACAGGACAAGCAATTACCATGATCTTATAAGAAACGGAGGCTGCAGTTTCGAAATACGCCTGAAGTGCGGTGCCGACGGCAGAGATAACACTATTGTTATCAGGTATTCAAGGGACAGGGGAAGATTCCTTGAGATCAACGGGATAAGGAGAGAAAGGATTTCCGATGTTCTCGGAACCCTTAATATAATACTTTTTTCGCCTGAAACGCTGGAAGTGGTAAAAGGGTCTCCGGCGGCAAGGCGCAAATTCCTGGACATTCTTTTATGCCAGACAGACAGGCAGTACCTTTACGAGCTTAAAAGATACAACCAGCTGGTTAAAAACAAATCGGCCGCCCTGAAAAAAGGAAAAAACGAAAAAAAGTATGAAGAAACGCTGCCAGTCTGGAACGAGCATATATCGCAGACCGGCGCAAAAATAGCCGTTATGCGCATGAAGGCCCTGAAGGCGCTTGACGGCTATATGAAAAATGAAGTAAGCAGCATAACGTCCGGGCAGGAAAAGTCTTCACTTAAATATAAAACATTCTGCGAGATTGATGAGAATGCCAACGAAGATTTTTTCAGGGAACAGCTTTCAGAAACCCTGAAAAAAGGTATGGATAAAGAGATAAGCATTTCGCAGTGCATATACGGACCCCACAGGGATGATTTCGAGATCCTGCTGAACGGCTTGAACTCAAGGCAGTTCTGCTCGCAGGGTCAGCAGAGGACTCTGGCATTGTCGCTGATCATGGCAGAGCTTTTATACACTGAAGAGATCAAAGGTGAAAAACCTGTATTACTGCTGGACGATGTCCTGTCGGAGCTTGATTCAGGAAGGCAGGAGTACCTGGTAAAGGGATTGGCTGAAGTACAGACGGTGATCACCACCACGGACGATCTTCCTTATTCAGGACTGAAAGTAAAGGATATAAGGAAGTTCCTTGTCAAAGAAGGAACAGTGACGGTCACCGGAAATATATAAAGTTGACCATATTTAAAAACTTTACTAAAATTATTCTGGTGCATAAAAATAAATATGCGGCGGCTGGCAAAGAGAGGTGAGCCGGGCGGCTGCCCGGCATGATGTGTTTTTGCATATCGGCGAAGAAATGATTGTCTTTTTGAATGACATTTTGGCTATAATGGATTTTGAAAGAACCACTACCTCGGGCAATACGAGGGAGTTCCTTAAAAGATGCGAAGAAAAAGGGCAGGTCGTAACAGTAGGAAATGATCTTCCAAAGTCGTTCATTCTGACAGTCAGGAACGGGAAGCAGACCGTATACCTGTCTCCCATATCTGCCGCAACATTGAAAAAACGAGTTCTGAAAACAGCAAAGGCTGTAAAATAAAAGCACGCAGGAAAACTCGCTGCAGGAGGAAATCACCGGATGACGGAAATCAGGAATAATCACCACAACCACAACGATTACAACGAAGAACAGATCCAGGTACTTGAAGGACTTGAAGCCGTAAGAAAAAGGCCGGGAATGTATATTGGAAGCACCTCGACAAGGGGATTGCATCATCTCGTTTATGAGATAGTCGACAACAGCGTCGACGAATCCCTGGCGGGTTACTGCGACCAGATACATGTCATAATAAATAAAGACAACAGCATTACCGTATATGACAACGGGCGGGGTATACCCACGGGAATACATCCGAAACTTAAGCTGCCTACAATACAGGTTGTGCATACGTACCTCCATGCAGGAGGAAAATTCGGAGGCGAAGGATATAAAGTGTCAGGAGGACTGCATGGGGTCGGCGCCTCTGTTGTCAATGCCCTTTCCGAGTGGATGGAAGTAGAGGTATCAAGGGACGGAAAAATATTCAGGCAGCGCTATGAACGCGGGAAAACTGTGACAGGTGTCGATATAATAGGAGAGTGCGACGAAGACTGTACCGGGACGAAAACAACATTCAAGCCTGATCCTGAAATATTCGAAGAAACAGTGTTTGATTTCGAGGTACTCCTGAAACGTTTCCGCGAAATGGCCTTCTTGAATAAGAACATAACGATAACCCTGATCGACCGGAGAGAAGAGGAAGAGAAAAAGGTTGTCCTCCATTATGAAGGCGGCATCAGTTCCTTCGTTGAGTACATCAACAAGAACAAGGAGGTAATCCACCCCGAGATCATCTATTTTTCCGCAAAGAAAGAAGATATTGAGCTTGAAATAGCGATGCAGTATACCGATTCCTTCAATGAGAACATATACGGCTACGCGAACAATATCGCGACCACTGAGGGCGGAACGCATATCACGGGCTTCAAGACGGCCATAACGAAAGTAATAAACGATTATGCGAGAAAGATAAACCAGCTGAAAGAGAACGACAAGAACCTGTCCGGCGAGGATGTAAGGGAAGGCCTTACTGCAATAGTAAGCGTCAAGCTCCATGAGCCGCAGTTTGAAGGACAGACAAAAACAAAGCTTGGGAACGCTGATGTCAGGTCCTTTACTGAAGCTGTCGTCACTGAAAAACTGTCGTATATTCTCGAGGAGAATCCAAGGGTAGGAAAAATAATCGTTGAAAAAACCCTTTTGTCCTTCAGGGCAAGGGAAGCCGCCAGGAAGGCAAGGGAACTTACTAAGAGGAAGAGCGTGCTTGAATCCACCTCTTTGCCCGGAAAACTTGCCGATTGCTCGGAGAGGGACGCATCCAAGTGCGAATTGTTCATCGTTGAGGGCGACTCTGCCGGCGGCAGCGCAAAGCAGGGCAGGGACAGAAGATTCCAGGCAATCCTGCCGTTGTGGGGCAAGATGCTGAACGTGGAAAAATCAAGGGAAGACAAGGTTATAGGCAACGACAAGCTGGGACCTGTCATAACCGCGCTGGGGACAAGCATAGGAGAGGACTTTGACCTGTCAAAGCTTCGCTACCATAAAGTAATCATCATGGCTGACGCCGATGTGGACGGTTCTCATATAAGAACGCTCCTGCTGACATTCTTCTACAGGTACATGAAACCGCTGGTAGAGAATGGCCATGTATATATAGCTCAGCCTCCCCTGTTCAAGGTAAAAAAAGGTAAGGAAGAATACTACGTATATAATGAAAGGGAGCTTGCGAAGCTGTTCAAGGAGAAAAACTGGAACAGGAACGACAACAGCATTACAATCCAGCGGTTCAAGGGCCTTGGCGAAATGAACTCGGACCAGCTATGGGAAACCACCATGAATCCTGAAACAAGGCAGATACTCAAAGTGGAAGTGGACAATCCGCTGCAGACCGATGAAACAGTTACAACCCTGATGGGAGAAAAGGTTGAGCCGCGGAAGGAGTTCATCCATAAATACGCCCGGATGGTCAACAATCTTGATATTTGATATTGAATGTATTAATATAAATTGAAAGAGGCATAGCCTCTTTCTTTTTGCATTTAAATATAAGAAAAGGGTTAAATGTTTCACGTGAAACATTTATAAAATAAAAGGTGTTGTATGGTATTCAGAAAAGCTGTTGAGAATGACCTTGACAGTATATACGGATTAATTAAGCAGGCCCGGGAATATTTCAGGCAAAACGGTATCGACCAGTGGCAGGATAATTATCCGAACCCGGATATTGTCATGGAAGATATAAAAAACGAAGAATGCTATGTCGTCGAAAACGATGACGGGATAATCGCCACGGTGGTATTGTCCTTCAGGGGCGAAAAATCTTATGATAAGATATATGAAGGAAAATGGCTGTCAGATAATGATTATGCCGTTATACACCGGATAACCGTGGACAGCAGGCACAAGGGAAAGAGAATATCGTCTTTCATTGTTAGCCGCCTCGAAGATATGTGCCTTGAAAAGAACGTGTTCAGTATAAGGGTAGATACGCACAGGGACAACAAGTCGATGTTAAAAATGCTGAGCAATAACGGTTATACATATTGCGGCATTATATACCTTGAGACCGGCTCTGAACGACTGGCTTTTGAAAAGATATTAAAATGATACGGACAGAGGTAAGCGCGATGAACGAAAAGGATTTTGTTTATGAACTGATGGCTGACAGTTCCGACATAAATGAAAATAACTGTTTGAAGCCATATGCATACCAGGACCTGTTCGGGAAAGTCGTCGATAAGCATCTTAACAATGTAAATCTGAACGTGGATACGACCATAAAATACAATCTGGTATGGGTACTCATTTCGCTCTCGGTGGAGATAGTAAAGCCTGTCGATCCTCACAGGAAACTGTTGGCGCAAACCTGGTATTCGCAGAGAAAAGGTCCTCTCTTCAGAAGGGAATTCGTTTTTACCAATGAAAGTTCTGAGTTGGTATTTCACGGATCTTCATTTTCAGTACTGATGGAATATGACAACAGGAAAATCTTCAGGAAAAAAGAGCTGCCATTCGATTTGGGCCTGCCAAAGGAAGAGTTTACAATAGAGGCATATCCTTCGTTCAAAACACACCTTGAGTTTGAAAAAATCGATGACAGGAAGGTATATAACAGTTTTATCGACTATATCGGTCACGTGAACAATACCAGGTACGGCGAATTTGCGTACGACGCGCTTGATGAGGAGGAACGGAACAGCCTTGACAGGATCAGGAGGTACGACATGTTCTTTAACTCCGAGCTCAGGATAAACGATACTTTTTCCGTTTACAAGGCAAAAGAAGATAAAAAGATTTTCGTTCGAGGCATCAACAACGCGACCGGAGAGGTTTCGTTTGATATAATTATGAGTGAATAGCAATCCGATATCACTTATGTGTAGTTTAAACATCACTGATGTGATAAAATTATATCACGAAAGACTGAGAGAAAACGAATTGTTTCACGTGAAACAAATTTGACGAGGTGCATCGATGGCCAGGATTATCGCGATTGCCAACCAAAAAGGCGGTGTGGGTAAAACAACGACAGCAGTAAACCTGAGCGCCTGTCTTGCGGTAAAGAACAAAAAAGTTCTCGTAATCGACATAGATCCGCAGGGTAACACAACCAGCGGTCTCGGAGTCGACAAAAATTCAATATCCAAATCCATTTATGACACGATAATAAACGAGGTACCGATAAAGGAGACTTTATGCAAAACACAAATAGACGGTTTGCTTTTGTCTCCTTCCAATATAAACCTGGCCGGGGCTGAAGTGGAACTTGTTTCCGTCATTTCAAGAGAGACAAGGCTCAAGGATGCCCTTGAAGAGGTATCGGGAGACTTTGATTTCATAATCATCGATTGTCCCCCTTCGCTGGGCCTTCTAACCATAAACGCGCTGACTGCGGCCAATACAATACTGGTTCCCATCCAATGCGAGTATTATGCCCTTGAAGGGCTCAGCCAGCTCATGAACACGGTTAAGATCGTACAAAAGCATCTCAACAAGACATTGAGGGTTGAAGGTGTCGTCCTGACGATGTTTGACGCGCGGACGAACCTGTCGATCCAGGTTGTGGAAGAGGTGAAGAAATATTTCGGCAACAAAGTATATCGAACCATAATACCGAGGAATGTACGGCTCAGTGAAGCTCCAAGCTATGGCCTTCCGATAATCCTGTATGACAGCAGGTCAAAAGGCGCGGAGTGCTACATGGAACTGGCCGACGAAGTAATAATGAGTTCGGAGGAAATATAAATGAGAAAGGGATTGGGCAGAGGGCTGGATGCGCTGATCAGCTCGGCGAACACTGTTGAGGAAGCGAAAAACAGCGTTGTGGAATTAAAAATAAACGATATAGATCCAAATACAAGACAGCCCAGGAAGACCTTTGACCAGGAACGCCTTGAAGCTCTTGCCGAGTCAATAAAGGAGCATGGAGTGGTTCAGCCAATCATAGTCAAGTCAGAAGGCTCAAGGTATGTTATCGTAGCAGGAGAGAGAAGATGGCGGGCAGCAAAGCTTGCAGGACTGAAGACCATTCCTGCCATAATTAAGGACATGACATCCCGTGAGGTAATGGAGATAGCCCTGATCGAGAACCTCCAGCGGGAGGACCTGAATCCCATCGAGGAAGCGGAGGCATATCAAAGGCTGATCGAGGAGTATTCCATGACCCAGGAGGAAGTGGCAAAGCTTGTGGGAAAAAGCCGTACAGCTGTTGCCAACTCGGTCAGGCTTCTTAGCCTGTCGAAAGAGATAAAGGAAATGATTACAGACGGCAGGCTGACCAGCGGACATGCCAGGGCGCTGATTACCGTTTCCGACGAAAAGAAACAGCTGAACCTTGCGAACCAGATAATAGAAAAAGGATTGAATGTCAGGGATGCAGAAAAACTTGCTTCCATGGAAGACAAAAAACAGAAGAAAAACAGGAAGCAAAAGCCTGCCGACAGGATAGCCGCAGAGTTCAAAAACCTTGAAGATAAACTGAGATCGGTGTATGGAACGAAGGTCAGCCTGTATGACGGCAATGGAAAAGGCAAAATAGTAATTGAATACTATTCCGATGAGGAGTTCGACCGGATCATAGATTTATTGTTAAATAATGTAAAATAAAAAGGCCGTCTGTTTTTCCCTGTAATTGCTTTTCCTTATGCAAGCAATATGATATCCTATTGAAATATGAAATCGCTTTATAACAAAAAACAGAGCGGTTTAAGCAGAATGCCGGAAATTTAAGTCTCCGGCTGTCCGGAGCCGGCAATGCAGTAACGGGAGGATGAATATCGTATGGACAATGTATTAATATATGTAGTATATGGTGTCGCGGGATTATCTGTTTTATGTTTCATACTTATCCTGATCGATCATTTCAGGCTGGGCGGAATGATAAAAAAATACAGATCGCTCATTAAGGGACTGAGCGATAAAAACATTGAGGACCTTATGCTGTCCTATTCCGGCGAACTGGACAGTGTTAAGAAAGATATCTACGGACCTGTCGAGAACAGGATAGCGGATCTTGAGAAGAAGATGCCTTCCTGCATTCGCCATGTGGGTCTTGTTACATATAATGCCTTTGAAAACGTAGGAAACAACATGAGTTTCTCTTTCGTTGCGCTGGACGATAAAAAAGACGGAGTAATTATTACGGGTATATATACGAGGGAGAACTCTTATGTTTACTCCAAGGAGATCATAAAAGGACAGCCGTCCCGGGAACTTTCCAGGGAAGAAAAGGAAGCGTTGAATAAAGCATTGTCTACCAACTGAAAGTATAAAGGGAGGATTATTATATGCTGGACATTCAAAGAATAAGAAACAATCCTGAAGAAGTCAGGAAGGCCCTGCAGAAAAGGCTTTACGATGTTGATTTCACAGAGTTGCTGTCATGGGACCAGAAACGCAGGAACCTTATCGTTGAATCGGAAGAACTTAAGGCTAAAAAGAACAAGGTATCCGATGAAATCCCGAGACTGATAAAGCAGGGAGTCGATGTATCACAGCTTAAGGCTGATATGAAGAATATTTCGGAGCGCATAAAGGTTCTGGACGATGAGCTCAGGGAGATCGAGAAGAAGATTTTCGATTTTCTTGCCGTGCTTCCCAATATTCCTGCCGATGATGTTGTCGCAGGAGGGAAAGATAACAATGCGGTTGTCCGTGTTTTTGGAGAAAAACCGGAATTCAGTTTCAGGCCGAAGGACCATGTGGAGCTTGTGACTTCCCTTGGACTGATAGATTATGAAAGAGGCGTAAAGATTGGCGGCAACGGGTTCTGGGTCTACACGGGAGACGGGGCGCTCCTTGAATGGGCGCTTTTGAACTACTTCATTGAAGAGCATTTAAAGGACGGATACAAGTTCATGCTCCCGCCCCATATCCTTACTTACCAGTGCGGCTTCACCGCCGGACAGTTCCCCAAGTTCGCCGAGGATGTGTTCAAGGTTGAGGCAAGCGAAGTGAACGACAGGATGCAGTTCATTCTTCCTACGGCAGAAACAGCCCTGATCAATTATCATCGGGACGAGATACTGGACGAGGATGAGCTTCCGAAAAAGTACTTCGCATACACCCCATGTTACCGCAAGGAAGCCGGAAGCCACCGTACGGAGGAAAGAGGAATGATAAGAGGCCACCAGTTCAACAAGGTGGAAATGTTCCAGTATACGCTTCCCGAGCATTCGGAAGCTGCCCTGGATGAACTGGTCCATAAAGCTGAGAAGCTTGTCCAGGGACTCGGACTTCATCACAGGGTCAGCAAGCTTGCAGCCCAGGATTGCAGCGCAAGCATGGGGAAAACTTACGATATAGAAATATGGATCCCCAGCATGAACATATACAAGGAGGTAAGCTCCTGCTCGAACGCGTATGACTACCAGGCAAGGAGAGGAAACATAAGGTTCAGGCGTAAGGGAAGCAAGAAGACTGAATTCGTGCATACGCTGAATGCATCAGGTCTTGCCACGAGCCGTGTGCTGCCCGCCCTTGTGGAGCAGTACCAGCAGGAAGACGGAAGCGTCATTATTCCCGAAGTCCTGAGGAAATGGATGGGCGGCCGCGACAGGCTCTACCCCATCAAATGAGTTTTGGGGACGTACACTTTTACTCATTTTGAGTATAGGGGACAGGTAAGAAAGCCCACCCACAGAGTGAGTTTTGGGGACGTACACTTTTACTCATTTTGAGTATAGGGGACAGGTAAGAAAGCCCACCCACATATCGGGCAAATTGCTCTGAAATGCGGGTGGGCTTAAATCTTAGATTACTTTTTGATCCGGTCCGTGTGTCGTTCAATCCTCAGTGGCCTTATTCCTTAAATAACTCCTGTTGCCCTTTTCATCGATAATCACTAAATTCTCAAGAGTCAATTTCAGACTCTGCCTGTATTCGGCGATGTACTGCATTCTGAGCATCTGCTGCTCAGCCTTTTCTTCTTCTGTGAGCCCTACGCTTTTCGCTTTTCTTGCCAATTCGTTTATCCTGTCTATACCGGTCCTATCCATCTCATCTTCTCCTGTGAAGCAGGGGGACGGTTCCTTTGCTTCATTTATATTTCATTTATAAAGAGTCGCCATCTATAATATCATACCTTTTTATAAAGCCAACTTCCACTGTAAATTTTTAAAAACCATGTTGCTGCAATGAGCAAATATGGCATAAATGACTGCTTCCTTCTGACTTGGCAGGCATGTCTTGTGATATTCTCGTATATGCCTCATATTTGATCTGGTGGCAATGGAGGGAAAAATACTTACAGGAAAAAAGAGTCAAAAGAGAACCGTTCCCTTCTGACTCTCTTTTTGGTTCTGTCCTTTTGCTTCCGGTCTCTCTAAAAACATTGGAATGCCTGTATCTCTCTCAGGTCAATCCCGAAGTAAACCCAGTTGAAGCCGGTCCACCTGAAACCCGCTATTGATCTTGGCCCGACGAACGTGGGAAAAAACCAGAAGGGATTCATCCGGTAAGGCCAGATATAGGTAAACCTGAAACGGCAGTTTGATATGGCTCCCGGATCAACTGCGAACGGGCCGACAGGCTGCTGGGGAATGAACGACGGCGGAGGTCCGGACGGAGGGCTGTCAGCCGGACGCTGGGGGACAGAAGGGGAAAAAGGTGTTATCGGCAGGAGGAACCTGAAGAAATCAAAAGGCGTGCCTCTTCTGAAATTCCTGTCACGATCCCTGTCTCTGTCGAAATCCCTGTCCCGGTCGCGAAACCTGTTTCTGTCGAACTGCTGAAACACTTTTATGCCTCCTTTCCTACAGGGCTTAGTACAATATATGGCTGGTCCGCAAAAATGGACAGCCCCTGTGGAAGGCATAAAAATTTTATTTTTATGACCTGGTCCTGTATATGCTCAAAATGGTCAGGCTGCCTATTATCAGTATGCTTCCGGCTGCCTGGTATACGGATAAGGTCTCATTGAGAAATACGACGCCCGCGATGATCGTTACCACGGGTATAAGGTTAAGCAGCGATGAGGGAAGAACAGGGCCAAGGATTTTTATTCCACCAAGATAAAAGACATAAGCAAGGGCGGAGCAAAAAACGCCCAGGAAAAGCAGATTAAGAATACTTGTCAGTGACGGTACTCTCCACGAACCGAGCTCGCCTGCCACAAAAGGAAAGAACAGGGGTATGCTTATGATGGTTTGAATGGTGGTCATTTTTAAGCTGGAATATTTCTTTCCAAGCCTGTCACTGATGAAAGTATAGACTATCCATGAGAACATGGCACCAAAGATCAGAAGGTTTCCCAAAAAAGTCCCCGATGAGAAATCCGGCAGCCCTCCTTCGAAAACGACGAGGTAAACGCCTGATACTGATGCAATGATGCATAGAAGCGATGGAACGGAAATCCTCTTCCTCTGCGCTATACTCTCGACGATGAGAACGAAAATGGGAATTGCTGCAACAAGCATGGAGGCATTTGAAGCGGTCGTCAACGTAAGGCCGTTATTTTCGAATACAAAATAGAGGACAATACCGAAGAAAGCAGCCAGGATAAATCTTAAGACTTCGTTCCGCTCAATCTTCAGGTTTTCCTTTTTAAGAAAACAGAGGACAAACAATGGTATAAGTGCGACAAACTGCCTTAGAAAGGCTATCGATACCGGCGGAAATTCAGCAAGGACGACCTTTGTTGAAACGAAAGATATGCCCCACACGAAAACCGAGAATAAAACTGAAAGTATGCCTAATGTTTTGTTTGTCTTCATACCGTTTAGATCCTTTCTGCCGTCATCAAAGTATACCATTAAAAAAGACAAAAAAAAAGAGATTCATAAATCTCTGGAACTTAACATATCTTTGAAGTTTATGAAAAAGGATTGATCCGTTTGTATTATGTAGGAATAGCCAACTTTACTTACAAGGTTTTTCAGGGCTTCAATGGTTGAGATAACATCCTCCTGCTTTTTTATCGGAATTATGATCACGTTTTTGTTAAGCTGCGGTTCGGGACATATCCTGAAAAGTTTCGGAGAGCAAATCCACAGAAGCTGAAAATGCCTGAACCAGATCAACGGAGGAACACAGTCCAATACACCCCTTATTACATATTTCTCTTCTTTTGTCTTTGCGAAATACTCATTGGTTACTGATACGTAGTTGATCTTCATGGAACCTACCTGCCTGTAAATTTTTCTTTTATCGGTTTTTTTACAAAGCAATACTCATTATATGCTCCACAGGCAGAATATAGAACTTCCTCGTTTTAAACATCTGTGTCTTGTCTTATGCTTGATTATTTGGGTATAAATATAAAGGGATACAGGCAGATTATGCCCGGCAACGGGAACAGGGCTGAAAACCCAAGGAGGAGCAAAAATATCATGCTGACCGATATTGAAATCGCGCAAAGCGCAAAAATGCTGCCGATCGAAAAAGTAGCCGAAAAGCTTGGCATAGATCGCGGTGAACTGGAGCTTTACGGTGATTACAAGGCCAAGATAAAGGACCAGGTCTTCGAAAGGGTGAAAGATAAACCTGACGGAAAACTGGTCCTGGTGACAGCCATCAATCCAACTCCCGCGGGAGAAGGGAAAACGACTGTTACCATCGGCCTGGGCCAGGCCCTTGAAAAGATAGGAAAGAAAGCGATAATAGCCTTAAGAGAACCTTCCCTCGGACCTGTGATGGGTATCAAGGGCGGAGCAGCGGGCGGCGGGTACTCCCAGGTTGTGCCGATGGAAGATATAAACCTGCATTTCACCGGGGACATGCATGCCATAACCGCTGCGAACAACCTTCTGGCAGCTGCCATAGACAACCACATCCACCAGGGCAATGAGCTGGGGATAGATGCGAGACGTATCACATGGAAGCGCTGCATGGACATGAACGATCGCGCCCTGCGCCAGATCGTGGTCGGGCTTGGCGGCAAGGTTAATGGCTTTCCAAGGGAAGACGGTTTCAACATAACGGTCGCCTCGGAAATCATGGCTATATTGTGCCTTTCGCAGGATATAACGGATCTCAAGGAACGGCTGGGCAAGATAGTCGTAGCCTATAATTATAACGGTGATCCCGTCACTGCCAGGGATCTCGGAGTGCAGGGAGCGATGGCGCTTCTGCTGAAGGACGCCATAAAGCCCAACCTTGTCCAGACCCTCGAAAACACCCCATGTCTTATGCACGGAGGACCATTCGCTAATATTGCCCATGGGTGCAACAGCCTGAAAGCAACACGCCTTGCGCTTAAGCTGGCTGATTACGTGGTCACCGAAGCAGGGTTCGGCGCCGATTTGGGCGCGGAGAAATTCTTTGACATCAAGTGCAGGTACGGCAATCTCAAACCCGATGCCGCTGTCATTGTGGCAACGGTCCGGGCGCTCAAGCATAACGGGGGGGTCAAAAAGGAAGACCTGGCCAAAGAGGACATAGGAGCGCTGGAACGGGGGATAGCTAACCTTCAGAAACACATAGAAAACATCGGCAAGTTCGGTGTCCCTGCGATTGTCGCCATAAATCATTTCCCTACCGATACCGATAAAGAACTTGCCTTTATAAAGGGAAAATGCGCTCTCTGGGGAGTTGAGGCGGTAGTTGCAGATGTTTTCGCCGAGGGCGGAAAAGGCGGCGTTGAACTGGCTGAAAAGGTATGCAGCCTGATATCCGGCCAGCCGTCTTCATTCAGGTACCTGTACGGCCTGAATCTTCCCATCAGGGAGAAAATTGAGATAATTAACCGGGAAATATATGGCGGCAGGGATGTCATTTTTACTGACAAGGCCCTGAAAGAGCTGAAACTCATAGAGTCGATGGGATACGGCAATCTGCCTGTCTGCATGGCGAAAACCCAATACTCCCTTTCCGACAATCCGACATTGCTTGGCCGGCCCGAAGGGTTCACCCTCACAGTCAGGGAAGTGCGGCTCTCGGCCGGGGCGGGCTTTGTCGTCGCTATCACAGGAGACATAATGACCATGCCCGGGCTTCCCAAGGTGCCCGGCGCCACTAAAATAGACATAGATGCCGACGGCAGGATAACGGGCCTGTTCTGATACATGTGACATGAGAGCGGCAGATTGCGCTAACTGCAGGCTGCAGCTGTTAAAAATCAGGCGGATACAAGGTTTCTCCGGACGGAAACCTTGGAATCCGCCATAATTTTATTCGAAAAGTTCGTCGTAACGGTCCATGAAACGGATGTGGTCGTCGTATTCGGCGATTACTTCCTCCAGCATGCCTGTGAAATTCTTTTGGGCCCAGCTCCTTCTCGAATTGTAATAACGGTTGGCAACGCGCCAGAATTTCTGGGGGAACAACAGCATCGCCTTCATAACGACTTTTTCATCCGAAGTCAGCGGATATACTTCCTCGTATGCGTCGAGCAGCAGGGACGCTTTTTTGATGTCCCAGTTGCATTTTCTCATTTTTCTCCTCAGCAGGTTCACCAGGTCATATATTCTTATTTCATCGCTGCAGGATTCGAAACCTGTGATATATGTCCTGGACGGTGAAATCAGGATATTCTGGTAGGAATAGTCGTGGTGGCAGATCCCGCCTTCGGCCATGGTTCTGCTGACAAGGCGGTCATACTCCTGACCGTCAAGTATATCAAGGCTTTTTTCAGCCAGGGTGATGAATTTTTCAACGCAGTCAAGATATATGTAGTCAAAGGCGCCCCTTTCACGCTCGGCTTTTCTCCTCATCCTGAGTATTTCATCATAACGCTTGCCAAGGCACTCGGGAAGTTTCCCAAGATCGCTGGGAACGGAGAGTCCGGCCCTCGGCCTGAAGCCTATGCCCGACTTATGCATCTGGGCAAGGGCCACTGAAGCCTTGATTGCGTCCGTATCGTCCCCGAACTCGCATTCCCGGGCATCTATATAAGGAGTCATGACAAAATACTGGCCGTCGATATCGATATAAGGCTTGCCATCTACGGTTTCGGCGTATGTATCAATGTCGGAAAACCCGTTTCTGCAAAGATGGACCTTGGCGACATGGACATACAAGATCCGGTTTTCCGAACACTGGCACTGGCGCATTTGCCTTTTGCCACGGTCGGTATCGAGGATAAAACCACCGCGGCAAGGCTTTATTGAAGCAATTTTTATACCATAAGCCGATTCTATAATATCTTTGGACTCTATCATCGCATCCTGCCCCGTTTCCATATCATTCCCGGATAGATACCGGCATGCCTTCAAATTATATGTTATGTTAATCTTCAATATGTGTTGCTACGCTCTACAACAGGTACTTGAATATGACAAGCAGGATCACTCCGGGAAGTCCCAGTATTCCTGCTATCAGGGCCGATATAAGGTTAAGAGAGATTTTAAAGCCCAGGGGCCCCCCGACAAGGTTGATCAATAGAATTACTATCCCGCCTATTATGCCGTTGATTACAAGTTTCAGGATAACCTTCAATGGAAGCAGCAAGGCTTTTCCAAAGGCAATAACAATGAGAACCCCCACTATCCATGCCAATATGATAAGAACCCTGTCCATCAAACCAACTCCCCTTGACGAAAAAACGGTTATCCTTGGCAAAAGTAACGCCATAAGGGATAGCCGTTCCATCCGATAAAACAAGGTCTATGCCCTGCTTAATTTATATACGGGAGTTGTCAAAAACATTCGTATGATTTGCAAATATTATTGCGCTTTTGCTTCCTTGGCCTTTCGAAGCAGGAATTCATAGCGTATTTCGGACGCTTTTATGCGGTAGGCATAGTAATCTATCATTTCCTTGCAGTCAGCCGTTTCATAGTTTGCCAGGGCGTTCTGCCATTCCATGTAAGCATCCCTGATGTTCTCGGCAAGCTCTCTCATATATTCTTCATGCTCGGCTTTTTTGGCCGCTTCCCTTGCCCGGGACGAGCCCAGCCTCTGCAGGAAACCTAAAAACATGGGCTTTTGCTTTATTGCCTGTCCAGTCATAATTTCCCGACCTTTCAGTAAAAATGTCTCATATAATATTTCTATGTAACGGCAGGGAAAAGGAGTGAAAAGAATCAATCCTCGCCCATCATACTTAGAGTATAGTCACTGAAAGGGAAATTTATACCTTATGAATATGAGTATAGGGGACGGAGGTTTTCACTCATTTTGAGTATCATCCTCCGTCCCCTATACTCATTTTGAGCAAAAACCTCCGTCCCCTATACTCACGGCGGCGACAATGCGGTCGATCCCGGCAAGGTCTTTTAAAATAAAGGTTTCCATGCCTGTTTCGGAGAATATTCCTTTTACTTCCTGGCCCTGGTTGAAGCCGCATTCAACGATGATCATCCCCTGCCCAAAAAGAAGTGACCGGGCTCTTTCGGCAAGGGCACGATAAAAGATAAGACCGTCGCTGCCTGCGGCAAGCGCTGTAAGGGGTTCGTACCCTTTTACCGAGACAGGCAGGGTCTTTATATCTTTTTCGGGTATATAGGGAGGATTTGAAACAATAAGATCATACTTTTCCTTGCTTGCAAAGTCATTGAGAAAATCGGAAACGATGAAATCAATCCTGCTTTCCACACCGTATTTTTCGGCGTTTTTCCGGGCAACGGCAATGGCTTCGACGGAAATATCGACAGCGTCCACATGGATATAATCGCAGTGCCTGGCAAGGCTCACGGCAATACAGCCCGAGCCGGTCCCCACATCAAGGACACGGTATGCTCCTTTTTCAGGGAGCCTTGGTATCCTCCGGTTAAAATACCGCGGGGTTTTGCCCAATGCCCATAATGCGCTTTGGGCCAGCAGTTCGGTCTCTTCCCTGGGAATCAGCACATGCCTGTTTACGAATAAGGTCATGTCCAGGAAACCGCACTCGCCTGTAATGTACGCAAAAGGCTCGTGGCGTCCTCTTCTTTCGACTAAGCTCCTGTATTGCCCGGCAGTCTCATTGCTTACTTCCTCCTCCGGGTGGGCATACACATAGCCAGGATCCCTGCCCAGGACGTGTGATAAAAGAAGACCAGCCTCATAAGACGGGTCTTCCACTTTATTATCCTTAAGATGCCTTATTGCTTCCTTAAGCAAATCTCCAAGAACCATCGGGCATTATCCTCAAACACGGCCAAATGACCGGCTTTTACGATTCCGTTACGGGCTGTTCCTGCAAAACGGCCTTCAGCGAAGCGATGGCGACTTCTATCATGGAATCGTCAGGCTCGCTGGTGGTTATTTTCTGAAGCCACAGCCCAGGCACGCTAATTATCCGTACTAACTTGCTGTCCGACCTGGCCGAGAGCTTGAATGCCTCGTAAGAGATGCCTGCGATCAGGGGAAGCAGGGCAAGCCGGATTACCAGGTTGACAAGGCGGTTGTGCCAGCCTGTAAAAGCAAAGATCAGGCTGCTTATTATCAGCACGATAAATATAAAGGTAGTACCGCACCTCGGGTGCAGCGTGGTATGCTTTCTCACGTTTTCGAGGGTCAGTTCCTCGTCGTTCTCATAGGCGTATATGGTCTTATGCTCGGCGCCGTGATACTGGAACACCCGCTTTATGTCCCTGTTCTTTGAAACCAGCCATACATAAAGGATAAAAAGACCGACCCTGATCAGCCCTTCAAGGGTGCTTGCGAGCAGGGAACCGCCAAAACTGCTTTTGTCTATGTTAAAAAAGCTTACAGCCGCGTTTGGAAGAAGTACAAAAACGGCTATGCTGAAAGCCAGCGCCAGAAACACGGAGAAATAAAGCATGTAAGAGAAATAATTCTCTCCCAGCTTCTTTTTCATCCATATATCAAACTTGCTTTCTTTTTCCTCTTCTTCGCCAAGGTCGACCAGCTCGGCTGAATCCATAAGCGTCCTGATACCCACTACCATCGAATCGATAAACGATACTCCGCCCCTGATGAAAGGCAGTCCGAAAAACCGGTTTTTCTTTGTCAGTGGAACCGATTGCTTTATCTCGGTATGTATTTCACCAGTGGATTTCCTTACGGATACGGCCACCCTGTCGTTGCCGCGCATCATGACTCCTTCTATCAGGGCCTGGCCGCCAATATTGCTGCATATTTTTGGTTTTTTCCAGATTTCTTTATCCATAGCTGCATTACCTGTGCCTTCTGTCTTGTTCGTAATCATTATTATACTATAGACCGGTCATTCTAACAAATTTTTATTTCTGCTGTATAAAAATGAAATAATGAGAGAATAATCTTAATGACCTCACAATACATTTTGACCCCCTTTACTTGCCGGTATCACTGCCGGCTCTTTTTTTGCCGATAAAAATATATAGCTTTGGTGTCACTATTTTCACATAAGTATCGGGGGTAATAGCCTTGATTAAAAAAAGAATATTAATATTTATTTTAGCCGTAATGCTCATGATACCATATTCGGGCATGTTTACAATGAACATGGCCGGAGCTGCGACGCTTTCCGCTCCGAAACAGTTCCTTGTACAGGCTTATCAAAACTATAATGTTCTATACTGGAAAAACAATGATACGGAGTCATTCATATATACTATTATTGAAAGAGCGGTCGACCAGGGCGAGTTCTATCCGATTGCCTATGTGGACAAAAAACTGGAGACTTACAGAGACATGTCAGTTACCAACGGGCATGTCTACAGGTACCGGGCAAGGACTTACACCAGTGACAGCTTTAGTCCCTATACACCTGTTGTTGAGGCTGTCACCCTATACCCTTCAAATTTCAGGATAGCCGGGGTATACGTTGGTCAGATCGATATGGAATGGACATATCCGGATCTTCTCCTGAAAAGGGTTCCCGATTACTATACCATAATTGAGCGAAGAGAATACGGCAATTCCTCATGGCAGGTGATTGCAACCCTGCCAATTACGGAAACAGCATACCGTGATACCGATATAACAACAAATATGCGTTATTATTACCGTATCAGGGTACAGTACGCAAAAGACCGCCATTCATCCTATTATCCTTCGGAATATGGATTAGGCACCGATACGGCGTTCCCCCTGAATACACCTTTATGGGGCTATGGAACGATAGACGGCAGAATCAGGCTTGAATGGGATACCCAGAATAACTATGGCGGAAGCGCTTATTTGGAAAGGCAGACTGACTCGGGAGATTTCTCGGTTCTGGCCGGTAATTACCAAAACTCAAGCTATTTCGTTGACTTCGGAGCCATAAAGGGAAATACCTATACTTACCGGCTTCGCATGCGGTCTAAAAACGGCATATATTCGGTCTATACTGATGAAATCAGCGTTACCGCCGAGTATGTCCCGGTTCCGGCAGATCTGACCGCTGCCGCATATGACAGCGAAAAGATAATTCTGTCTTGGTATTATCCTTTTGACGATGAGACAGGTTTTGAATTATGGAGAAAGGCTGAAGCAGGGAAATGGGAAAAAGTGGCCCTGATCCCGAAGAACACGGACACTTTCGCCGATTACTCGGCGACCGCAGGTGTGACCTATTCCTACAAGATCCGTGCAGTACGGGGAGATAAGGCTTTTTCGGCATTTTCAACTGAGACGAAGATCGTAAACATGTATCCGGAAAACCCGGGGCAAATCATAAGCTATATAAATAACGGCATACTTTTTATTTTCAGCGAGAAGCCGGCTCCCGACAATACGACCTATACCCTTGAGTACCGCAGGGATATGAACAGCCCGTGGCAAAGGATTATACATGCTGACAATCAGTATGTGACGGCCAAATTATACGTCGATGGCATTAAGGGCTATTATTTCAGGATAAGGGCAAACACAGGAGGTCTTGAAACGATTGGCCCGGAATTCTACTTTTCGGGCACTGCTCCGGAAACCCCGGGGAATCTTGAGGTCCTGCATGCGGGATACAACAGGGTCGTTTTAACATGGGAAGATTTATCCAATGCTGAGGATGGCTATTATATCTACCGCTCTGTCCGAAACCCCGACGGTTCTGTTACAAGGACCGTTGCCGGCTCGGTCAGGAAAGACGCCCAAAGCTTTGTGGACAGCGCTCCCCCCGAGGGAAGCAATGTGTATTATGAAGTCACAGCCTATAATATTTCCGGGGAGTCAAAAGCGGCGGGAATCTCGGTTAAAGTACCCGCGAAGGTGAACTATACTGACCTTGCGCAATACCAGTGGGCCCTTGATGCCATATACACGCTCCAGGGTCTTGGGGTATTTGAAGATTCCACAGGCCGGCTTTTCGATCCCGGGAATGTTGTCTCAAGAGGCGAGCTTGCAAGGTTCATAATAAAGAGTTTCAATATCCCTTATGGTTATTCGGGGCTCAGGCCTCCCGCAGACATCACCCCGAAGCATATTTACTACGAGGATGTCATGACAGCGGTGGATCTTGGCCTTCTCCATCCTGACGCCAACGGCAATGTATATCCCAACAGGGCCGTTACAAGGCTGGATGTCCTCATTATGCTGAACGGCGCCCTGGGTTATGCGGGCATGCCTGCAGTACGGCACGATACGGGTATCCTGGAGCGGTTCAGCGATTATAGCCATGTCTCCCGGGAGGAGGCTGATATAATTGCTTCCTTTGTGGGGGAAGGCATTATAAGCGGGAAAAACGGGCAGCTTTCCCTGCAGTCTTACTCTACGAAAGCTGAGACGGCCGCGTTCATCTACCGGACGCTGAAGAGGTATAAGCTGATATGAGATCCTTAGCTTCGTTCAGGATGACAGCTTAATTCCATCCTGAGGGAGCGCAGCGAACGAATCTCAGGAAACGAACCATGTTACAAAAATTTGAATATTTTTCTTACGATAAGTAAAGGTACACCGTCAAAAACAGGCAGATGAACAGGGCGACGAATGTTGAAATGATGATGGAGACCCTGATCCTGTCATCCTTGCGTTTGAGCCTTTTTGAATTCAGGTACAATGAAAAGATGCATAGCAGGAGCTGGACCAATGAAAGGAACAGGGCCACCTGCAGCATGGCGGCGTCCCAGTAATCCCTGACGCTTATATTGAATAAACGGTCTAAGAAAGTCTCGTCCTCGGGCCTTGCCCAAAGGATGATACCGAAATCGGCGAGTATAAACCCCCAGAGGATGACGCTTGCGATGTCTATCATCCTGCAAACGATATCAGGGCCTTTCCTTACATAAGGCCGCTGGGAAACCTTGTTTTCCAGGCTTACCACTCCCCTCGTTTCAGCTATAATAAAATTAACATATTGAAAAACGAAATTAAAGCATGCTGTAATTGATTTACAGGTATAGTATAATAATTTGAAAGAAACCCTTATTGAAATTTATCCGGCACAGGCTATACCATACGGGGGATTACGAGAGGTGGATTCATGGGTTCTTCAATAAATTACCGGTTCGAGGCGCTTTTAAGAGGCACGGAAAAAAATCCACACGCCGTACTGGGTATGCATGATGAAAACGGCAGGATTGTAGTAAGAGTGTTCAATCCTCATTCCAGGAGTATAGCCGTAAAAGATATCGAGTCATCCGCAATCTACCAGATGGAACAGATCGACAGCGCAGGCCTGTTTGAACTGGTCATACCGGACAGGGACAAAATATTCCGGTATGAACTCGTTCATACGACCTATGACGGCACAGTATATACGATGAGGGATCCTTACTCGTTCTGGCCAACCATTTCGGATTATGACCTGTATCTTTTCAACCAGGGAAATCATCACCGGATTTATGAAAAGCTTGGATGCCACCTGTGCGAGCATGAAGGCGTCAGGGGCGCGGCCTTCGGGGTATGGGCGCCCATGGCCCAAAGGGTCAGCGTGGTGGGCTCCTTCAACCAGTGGGACGGCCGGGTCCACCAGATGCGCATGATAGGAAGCAGCGGAGTGTGGGAAATTTTCATACCCGGGCTGACCAGGGGGGACATCTATAAATACGAGATAAAGACACCCTCAGGGGAATTATATATCAAGGCCGATCCCTATGCCTTTTTTGCCGAGAAACCTCCTCAGACCGCATCGGTTGTGTACGATCTGGACAATTACGAATGGACCGATGACGAATGGATGAAGAAGAGGGCTGAAGAAAGCGTATTCGGCAAACCGGTCAACATTTACGAGGTCCACCTCGGGTCATGGAGACAGGAACCCGATGACGACCCGGACTCCGAAACCGGGTTCAGGCCCTATTCATACAGGAAACTTGCCGAAGAACTGGTTCCTTATGCAAAAGAAATGGGTTATACACACCTTGAGCTTCTGCCGGTGATGGAACACCCCTATGACGGTTCGTGGGGGTACCAGGTGACAGGATACTATGCGCCTACCAGCCGGTACGGTACCCCGGAGGACTTCAAATACTTCATAGACACATGCCATAACAATGGGATCGGGGTTATACTGGACTGGGTTCCGGCACATTTCCCGAAGGATGGCCACGGGCTTGCCAGGTTCGACGGATCTGCCCTTTATGAGTACGAGGACAGAAGAAAAGGCGAGCACATTGGGTGGGGCACCCACGTGTTCAACTTTGGCCGAAATGAAGTCAAAAACTTCCTTATTTCCAACGCTGTATACTGGTTTGATAAATTCCATGTGGACGGCCTCAGGGTGGACGCGGTGGCTTCCATGCTCTACCTTGACTATTGCAGGGAATCCGGGGAATGGGTCCCCAACCAGTACGGGGGGCGCGAGAACCTCGAAGCAGTCGAGTTTTTGAAGCATCTCAACTGCGTGGTATACCAGTATTTCCCGAACGTGATGATGATTGCCGAAGAATCCACCGCATGGCCCATGGTTACAAAACCTGTCCATGACGGCGGACTGGGTTTCTCCCATAAATGGAACATGGGATGGATGAACGATTTTCTGAAGTTTGTAAGCCTTGATCCCATATATCGTAAATATCACATGAATCTCCTTACCTTTTCCTTCATGTATGCCTGGAGCGAGAATTTTATACTGGTTCTGTCCCATGACGAAGTGGTCCATGGCAAATGCTCCATGCTGAGCAAAATGCCCGGCGACTACTGGCAGAAGTTCGCGGGCCTTCGCTGCGCCTACGGGTATTTCTTTGCCCATCCCGGAAAGAAGCTTTTATTCATGGGCGGCGAGTTCGGCCAGTTCATTGAGTGGAGATACAAGGAGGGCCTTGACTGGCATCTTCTTGGCTACCCCATGCATGAAAAGATGAGCCTTTATGTTAAGGACCTGAACCATCTTTATAAGACCGAAAAAGCCATGTACGAAATGGACTGCAGCACCGAAGGCTTTGAGCTGATCGACTGCAACGACGTGGACAATTCGATAATCTCTTTTATCCGCAAGGGCAAAGACTGGCGCGACATGCTGATTTTTGTGTTCAACTTCACGCCCCAGGTCCATGAGAACTACAGGATCGGAGCTCCCCTTAAAACGACATATACAGAGATCTTCAACTCTGACGCTGAAAAATACGGCGGAAGCAACGTGATCAACGTGGGCCCCATAACCTATGAAGATATACCCATGCATCAGAAACCATGCTCGATTACCCTCAGGATACCGCCCCTTGGCGCGGTCATTCTCCGCCCCGACACCACCCCATGGAAGCAGGGGGACGGTTCCTCTGCTTCACTCCGGGATGAGTAAAGGGGACGCCGTTCAAATTGTAACCATGTTTGCCAAAAACATCAAAAATGAAGCAGGGGAACCGTCCCCCTGCTTCATTATTTTAATAGAATTTTTTGCCATATTGCAAAACGGGCTTGACAAAACAAATCCGGAGTATGTATAATATTTGTCCTCATTGACAACGGGTGACAAATTATGATATAATTCTATCCAATGAGTATTGAGGTGGTATTATGGATAGAAATTCTATAACCCAGATACGTAAAGAAATGGAGAGATGTGTCGGCAAACGGATTCAGCTTAAAGCAAACAAGGGCCGCAAAAAAACAATCATCCGGGAAGGCATCATCGAAAATGTTTATCCAAGCATCTTTACAGTCTCTTTCGAAAATGAATTCAGTTCCCCAAGAATGGTTTCCTATAGCTACACGGATATACTGACCCATACTGTTGAAATTAAATTAATGCCAGGCAATTACAATAACGTGGCGCTATAACCGGACACCGGAATAAAAAACAGCCGCTTTTTCAAAGCGGCTGTTTTTTCATGGCCGACAGGCATACATGGTTCATGGACAGCATATCATTTTAACTGAAAGGATAAGGGTTAAAATTGAGGAGGTCCTAAAAATGCAGATAGAGCTATTGAAACAACCGATAAGGTCATACAGGACTATTGAGATCAGGGAAACCGAGGAGATGGTGGAGAACAGTATAATCGTGCCTGACAGCAAGCCCGATATCAGGAATATGCTTCTTGCCGACGCAGAATGCTTCGTCACCAGCGTCGAGAAATCAGGCCGGATGGTGGAGGTGGGCGGAGAGATCAGGTACCGGATCCTGTATGTTTCCGATACCCCAGAGCAGAGGCCCGAAAGCATCGTGACCCATTTTACCTGGTCCTTCTCGGTACCCAAACCGAAAGCCGAGGGTGATATAGGCGTGTTCGCCAGATGCCGCTGTCAGCACACCGAGGCCAACATCATAAATGGCAGGAAGATTTCGGTCAGAACGGTAATAGCTCTTATCTGCCGTTTTTATGAGATCAGGAGCGATGAAACAGGCAGGGAGATCCTCGGTGAAAATGTCTATCTCAAAACAGTCCCCATCAACACGGTGACACTTAAAAACAACACCGGGATAAACGCCAGGGTTTCAAATATACTGTCTCTGCCTCACGGAAGCCCGGCGATCAAGGAAATATTGTTCTCCCGTATAAACCTCGGCCCGGCCGAGCTGAGCTACAGGGACGAAGAACCATGCCTTGAATCCAGGGGCACGGCGTATATCCTCTACCGCAGCGATACCATGGATGAAAGCATAGAATCGGTGGTGCTGGAATTCCCGGTAAAAGCCGCCACCGGGCTCCAGGATGCCAATGAAGGCATGGTAATGGCAAACTGCGTCCTGAAAAACTGGGAATTGGAACCCATCGAGGACAACGACGGCCTGAATACCCAGGTATCGGTCAATCTTGAGGTGGAAGTAGACGCCCAGAGCCTTTTGATGGAAGAGCAGACGATCATTGAAGACGCTTATTCCACTGACTACAGGCTTGATCTGAAAAAGAACAATATAAGCATCATAACCGACGAGAGGGAGCTTTCGGAACCGGTCGAGATCAACCAGAGAATCAGGCCCGACGATACATCGGGTCCGCTTGCCGAGGTGCTCCTGGTATGTGCCAGCGAGAGGAACATAGCGTCCATGATGAATGACAGCAATATCAACATCCAGGGGACCATAGGGGTTGATATGGTATATTCCTCGGCCGACAAGCAGGTTAAGAGCCACCAGCTTGAAATGCCTTTCAGCAATGTGTTCGCACTGCCTGAAAGCGGGCAATGGAAAATAGTGGATGTAAGCTTCAATATAGATGACGTGAGCTTCGATATTGCGGGAAGCGACTCGATAGAACTGAGCATAAGGCTGAAAGTAAAACTGCGCGTGGAAAAAATCGAAGAGATCATGTGCACCGAGAGCCTTACGGCGATAAAGGAGGAAAACAGGAAAAAAGCGCCCGTGATCCTCTATTTCGCCCGCCCCGAAGACACCCTGTGGAGCATAGCCAAGAATTACAGGATCCCCGTATCCAGGCTGGCCATCGAAAACGGGATAGACGCATCCGCGAAGCTGGAGCCCGGAAAACGCTTGTTCATCATGTGAAGGAAATGTGCAGACAGGGACGGAGGTTTTTTGCACAAAAAGTATGTTATCAGCATGCTGATATAATTAAATCCAAGCAGATAATTTTGTATTAATACAATGACGTGAATGCCTGAAATAATGATTTCAGGCACTTTTTATTGCTCTTTTTTTGTTTTTTGTATATAATATACCTTAAACCGAGCGGGAGGTGGACAGTTGAAGGAAATAACCATATCGGTGCCTGCCAAGATCAACCTTTCCATCGATGTCATAAACAGGATGGAGAACGGTTATCACAATGTTGAAATGATAATGCAGACCATTGACCTTTTTGACAACGTCACTGTGCAAAAAGCAGGCAGGGGGATCTCAATCAGCTGTGACCATCCCTATGTGCCCAACGACAGGAGAAACATTGCCTGGAAGGCGGCGGAACAGTTTTTTTCCGAATGCCCTTACAAAGAAGGAGCCCGGATAAATATTAAGAAAAAGATCCCGGTATCGGCCGGATTGGGTGGCGGCAGTGCAGATGCCGCCGGCGTGCTTAAGGCGCTAAATTCTCTCTATGGCAACTGCCTTGGTGATCTGCAGTTAAAGGAAATGGCAAGACGTCTGGGGGCCGACGTGGCGTTTTTCTTCTCCGGAGGGACCCAGCTGGCAAAAGGCATCGGCGATGAGCTTACCATGCTCCCCTGCCTTGAAGGGATTGACATTGTGCTGGTAAAACCGGATTTTCCGGTCTCGACCCGCTGGGTATATGAAAATCTTGACCTTGGCCAGGTGAAAAAGAGACCGGATATGTCAAGGATTATAGGCGCTATTGAGGCAATGGATGTAAGGCTGCTTGCCCGGAGCATGGAAAATGTCCTTGAAAGCGTCACTGTTAAGAGATATCCAGAACTGAAGGACATAATGGACAGGCTCATTGGGTATGGCGCGCTGGGAAGCCGGATGAGCGGGAGCGGACCGACCGTGTTCGGAATATTCAGTGACCCTGCTTCGGCCGAAGCGGCCAGGGAAAAGTTTTTAAAAGATTATTCACATGTTTATCATTGCAAGACTATCGGAAGGGTGGATTTGAATGGTTAAGGTACCCAAATTAAAGCTTGACAGCTATCAGCCTCTCAGAGACGTTATTTTCGAAACGCTCCGCAAGGCTATAGTCAGCGGTGAGATAAAGCCCGGAGAAAGGCTTATGGAAGTATCCCTGGCAAACCAGATGGGAGTATCGAGGACCCCGGTCAGGGAAGCCATCAGAAGGCTTGAGGCGGAAGGCCTTGTGACCATGGTGCCGAGAAAGGGAACCCACGTTTCCCAGCTGACGGTCAAGGATATTATGGATGTTCTTGAAGTAAGGACCGTCCTTGACAAGCTTGCCACCGACCTTGCCGCAAGACGGATCCAGCCTGCCCAGATAAAAGCCCTTGAAACAGTCCATAAACAGTATATAGCGTGCCTTGAGAAGAACAATATAGAAGGGGCCATCAGGAAAGACGTGGAGTTCCACGACATCATATATGCCGCCTCCGGGAACCCGAGGCTCGTTACCGTGGCTTCCTCCCTCAGGGAGCATATTTACCGCTTCAGGGTAATCTATATGAAAGACAATGTCATTGCCGAGAACGTGCTTCACGAACACGAGCAGATACTGACAGCCCTGAAGAACGCCAATAACGTGGAAGCGTCCAATCTCGCCGAGGAACACATAAGAAACCAGATGGAGACTATAATAAAGACTGTAAAAGAAAGCGCCGGCAGGAGTGAATAAAAGCTAATGCTTTTCAATTCGTTGCATTTTTTGATTTTCTACCCGGTAGTAACGCTGGCTTATTTTTTATCGCCGACTTTAAGGTTCAGGAACATTCTGCTGCTTATAGCCAGCTATTATTTTTATATGCAGTACAAGCCTGAATACGGGCTTTTAATGCTTTTATCCACCATGATCGACTACTTCGCCAGCCTGGGCATGCACAGGACTTCCAGGAAAGGCGTAAAGCGCTTATGGCTTGCTTTCAGCCTTATGGGCAACCTCGGCATGCTGTTTTTCTTCAAGTACTTCAATTTTTTCAACACAAATGTTGCGAGGGTGCTTTCGTTTTTCAATGTGGCCTACCAGCCTCTGAGCATCGATGTGCTGCTTCCGATCGGTATTTCATTCTATACTTTCCAGACCTTAAGCTACACCATCGATGTATACCGGGGCGATATGCAGCCCGAAAGGGATTTTTTTGATTTCGCGCTTTATGTATCCTTCTTTCCGCAGTTGGTGGCAGGCCCGATAGAGCGTTCTACGAACCTTCTGCATCAGCTTAAGATACATCACAGCTTTGATACCGACAGGGTCGCATCCGGTCTGAGGCTGATGGTATATGGGTTTTTCAAAAAGGTGGTCATAGCCGACAGGCTTGCGGTCATCGTGGACACCGTTTACAACAATCCGACGCAATACAGCGGAGTAGCCTACTTCATAGCGACTTTTGCCTTCGCGTTCCAGATATATTGCGATTTTTCGGGATACTCGGATATTGCCATCGGCAGCGCCCGGATCATGGGGATAAACCTTATGAAAAACTTCGAGCGCCCTTATTTTTCAAAGAGCGTGACCGAGTTCTGGAGACGCTGGCATATCTCCCTTTCGTCCTGGTTCAGGGATTACCTTTACATCCCGCTGGGAGGAAGCAAGAAAGGCTATTTCCGCACGCTGCTGAACCTGCTTGTAATATTTACGGTCAGCGGCCTGTGGCATGGCGCCAGCTGGACCTTTGTGATCTGGGGTGTCCTTAACGGCCTGGCTATCGTTATCGAAAGGATCCTGGGAATAGGTAAACGTGCAAGGGAAAGTGAAGGCGCCGGAGGTAAAAAGCCCTGGACGCTCCGGTTCCTGAAAGGGCTGGTCAATATAATACCCATGGTCATGACCTTTGCCTTCATATGCTTCACCTGGGTGTTTTTCAGGGCCAGGACCGTTTCCGAGGCGCTATACATGCTGCCGAGGTTCCTGGTCGGGCTCGATACCTTCGACCTTAGCAAATTCCTGGGCACCAGGGTTATCCTGGGACTGGATTATTGGGAATTTTTCACGGTTATAGGCGTAGTGCTGCTGCTGGTGTTCCTGGAGATGGTACAGGCAGTGGTAAAACCATCGAAAGTCCTTGCCAGGATGCCATCGCCGGTAAGGCTTGCGGTATACGCGTTATCGCTGTCGCTGGTCATATGGCTGGCATGGACCGAAACCCAGACGTTTATTTACTTCGCGTTTTAAAAATGCGGAACGTGTATTACCTGTAGCTCACCCTTTGTGCTGCGCTAAAGCGCTGCACTTAGGGTGAGACAAAAACCGTAGATCACCCTTTGTGCTGCGCTAAAGCGCTGCACTTAGGGTGGGACAAAAACCGTAGCCCGTAGTTAACCCTTAGTGCTGGGCTACAGATACGGATAAAGACAGAAACATAAACACAAACCATAAGAAGGAATAATCATGACCGACAGGAAACATAAACAGAGTAAAGCAAAAGAAGTAGCGCTGTTCCTGGCAAAAGGCCTGATCGTACTGATCCTGGCCCTGCTGCCGGGCGTGTTCTTCGTTGTCAAATTCGATCCTTACAATTTTTTGGGCACCCAGCCCAAACCGTATATATATATCCAGAATGAACGCTTCCAGATACCCGGCATGGCCCGCCACGAGGACTATGAAATAGCTGTGCTGGGAACATCCATGATTGAGAACTTCTCGGACAACTACCTGAGCCAAAAGTTCGGGGCCACTGCCCTGCGTCTTCCTATCAACGCTTCCTACATCACCGAGCAGATCAAGGTCCTGGACATCGCGAAAAAATACCGGGACGTCAAAATGGTCCTCTGGGCCATCGACTACCGTACCATCGATATACACGAGGGGGACATATATTCCAAAAACAATGCAGAGTTTCCCGAGTACATGTATGACGAAAACCCGATTAACGACTGGAGGTACATCGTCAACCACAATAACTTCTACTGGGCCCTCAAGCAGTTCCGGATGAGGAAGACAGGCATCAACCCCTTCGATTACATGATCACGGACCGGGAAGTGCTGAACACCTGGACATGGAAGGGCACGAACAGGACCCTTATAATGCAGGACTACAAGGAACTGTACGAAGGCAAAAAAAGCCTGTACGACAAAATAAACGGGCTTCCTATTGAAGAAGTGAAAAATACCGTGGACCAGACATTGGTGAAGGCTGTGGAAAGATACCCGGACACCGAGTTCAAGCTGTTTTTCGCCCCGAAATCCATACTGTGGTTCAAGCTACTTGACCAGAGGGGCCTGCTTGAAAGGAAGCTTGAGGCTCTCACCTACGTGGTGGACCGGCTGTCGGCCTATCCCAACGTGGAAATATACAATTTCCAGAACGTGTACGAGATCACCGAGAACCTTGATCTTTACCTCGATATCACCCATTTCAACAAGACAGGTAATTATTACATGGCGGACTCCATGGCAGAAAAACGGCATCTGACAGACCCGGAAAGCTTCAGGAAAGACTGCGGGGAGCTTATTCTCAGGGTTCGTTCGGACGAGATCGAAGAGCTTGCCTTGAGCGCCCTTAAGTAATTTTCTTTTAAAAAGTGCAAATACTATTCTGTAGCATCGGAAGATCCATCGTAATAGTCTTTCGGTCATGAATCATACCCTGCGCTGCGGCAGGAGGAGAACATGAAACAGAAAAGGGTTTGCAAAAAAGTCCGGCTATTCCTTATCTTGATACTTATACTGGCACTGGGACTCAGGATCAGGGTGTTCACTATCCAGATGAATGTGATGAGCCTGAGCTACGATCCAAAAAACTACTGGATAATGTCCCATCAACTGGTCGATAAAGGCGTATACGGTTATCATTATGACAAGCCTTCAGAAACGCCCAACGCCTATGTGATGCCCGGCTACCCACTGTTCCTCGCGTCCGTTTATATGATCCTTGGAGATAAATATCTCCAGATAACTGCTGTCAGGCTGATCCAGGTAATTGTCAGCGTTTTGTCGGTACTGCTCGGATTCATGTTTGTGAAAAAAGCCTTTAAAGATGATTTGACTGCGCTCCTGACAGCTTTTTTCATGGCCATTTACCCTACCTATGCCATGTCTCCCGTGATGCTCCTGACCGAGACCCTGGCGCTATTTACGATGCTCCTGTATTTCTGGCTGTCTTTATATGCCTTTGAGACAGGGAAAAAATCCTTGAATTTCATCACAGGCATAGCCTTCGGTCTCCACTTGATGATCAGACCTGCGCTTATGCCGCTGTTCATTCTCCCATTTATTTTTTACCTTGTAAGTTGTAAAAGAGGAGAAAATGCAACCTACCCTGAGCACTCCCACTGTGTCATCCTGAGCGAAGCGAAGGATCTCGAAGCGAACCACCACCAGGATGGACATAGCAAACCGCTCGGCTTGCGCCTGCTGACAATGTTCACCTACCAGTTGGCCGGCCTGGTCATCGTACTGGCTCCATGGTGGATCCGAAACACTATTACCCTTGGCAGATTCATCCTGACTGCCGAAGGTTCGGGAAATCCGTTCCTGGCAGGAACTTACCCGTATTTTCAGGATTATATGCAGGACCTGGCGGGCAAAATTGACGGCACCAATGAAAGCCAGCTGGCCTACGGGATAGAAAGGATCATAAACGGCTTTAAGAATGATTTCTGGCTGTATCTTAAATGGTTTACCATCGGAAAGACAGGCCATATTTTCCATGAGCCCTATCTCTGCAGGTTGCTTATAAACTCGGAAGTCCCCTCTAAGGTGATACATTTTGCCACACTCATTCCTGGCGCGATCGGTATCATAGTGCATTCCTTTAAAGGTATAAGACCATTCTGTTTCTATTTATACGGGTTCGCCATCCTGGGGCTGCAGCTCCTGTTCGTACCGGATCCAAGGTTTGCGTACCTGCTTATATTCTTCGTGATAACAGGAGCGGCATACCTTGTAAGCTGGATAACGAAACTCTGCAGGAGCGTAAACCGCACACTGGAAAAACAGTATATACCTGATACATGCCAGGATGTCATACAGAGAGGATCGAAGGATCTGTAGGGGTCGGCGTCCCCTATGACCCGAAAATCAATATTGAATGTCATTCAGAAAACGAGTGAAGGGGCCGGCGCCCTCGACGACCCTAAAGTCCATACTGAATGTCAGTCTGAACAAAAATGTAGTGGTCGGCGTTCTTGAAGACCCGTAAAACTATACTGAATGTCATTCTGAACGAAACGAAGTGGAGTGAAGAATCTATAACATCTAAAATGAAGAATACTGACTATGAAAGGCATTAACCCATGCAGGATAAAACAACCGGAAAACCCAGCAAAACCTTGATCATCATTCCGGCACACAACGAGGCAGAAAATCTCCCCGAGCTTCTGAAAGCCCTTAAAAACACGAAAGGGGATTTTGACATCATCGTTGTCAACGACTGTTCCGATGACGATACCGAATCGGTCTGCATATCCCATGGGATAAAGGTGATCAGCCTGCCGGTAAATATAGGGATAGGGGGAGCGGTCCAGACCGGATATCAATACGCCCTGTACCATAGCTATGATATAGCCATACAACTGGACGGGGACGGCCAGCACGACCCCGGGTACATTCCGTTTCTCATAAAAAAGGTGGAGGAAGGGAACCACCTCTGCATAGGCTCCCGATTTATCGAAAAGGAGGGATTCCAGTCCTCCAGAGCAAGGCGTATCGGGATCAAATTTTTTTCCCTGCTTATCAGGCTGCTTACAGGATTTGAAATAACAGACCCCACCTCGGGTTACAGGGCCTGCAGCAGGGAAGTCATCAGGCTTTTTGCAGAGGATTATCCCAAGGACTACCCAGAGCCTGAAACAGTCGTTACTGTACTTAAAAACAGGCTGAAGGTAACTGAAATACCGGTTGTCATGAAAGCAAGAGAAAACGGGACATCCTCCATAACCCGCATCAAATGCCTGTACTACATGATAAAGGTAACGATTGCCGTAATTATAGCGGCAGTTTCCCGGAGAAGAGTGGTGACACAATGTGAGTAGCACACTAAGGATCGTTCTTATAACAGGCTCAGCTCTGTTTTTCGTGTTCATTATCAATATGGTAAGGATAAAGAAGCTGGAACTGAAATATGCGCTTATCTGGCTGCTTACAAGCTTCGGCTTCGTAGTAATCTCGATTTTTCCGCAACCAGTGTTTTTCCTGGCCGGTATACTCAAAGTGGAGGTACCGTCAAATGCTCTTTTTCTGTGCATAATATCCCTGCTCCTTCTTATGGTGTTTGCCCTTACTATTGCGGTATCACGTCATGCATGCCGTATAAAAAAGCTCATCCAGGAGTTGGGCTTATTAAAGGCGGAATTGGACAATCCGGTAAGTAAATACGAAAATCCTGTCAGGCCTGTAAACCCGAAGACAGATCAAACCGACTCAAAATAAGTGTCAGATATTGTCATGGATAAGAAACTGTACTAATGTTTACGCATTTTTTGTTGTATGATAAGATTAGTCTTGTAAAAATGAAAAGTAGAGGTTAGTTATGTCATCCAGAAAGATAAAAAGGGAAGAACCCGGAATAGCGGCTCTTCTACCCATCGCTTTTATATTGTTCGTGGTTCCTATGATCGTTTACATGGGGCTTACAAAGCTGAGCCCCGCTGAATCTGCTATTTGGGGCAATGATGTAGACTACCCGGATTTTTTCAACTATATAAAAAGCCAGTGGTTTATGGTTGCCTCGGTAATCGCCCTGATAGTATTCGTTGGGTACTTAGCGGCAAAAAAACTGGAAATTAAAAAGAGCTTTATATATATACCGACAGGCTCATATGCGCTGCTGATCGTCCTGTCCACCATTTTCTCAACAAACAGGGATATAGCTTTAAAAGGCTTTATGGCAAGATATGAAGGAATGTTCGTCCTTCTCTGCTACCTTGCATGCATGGTTATAGTGATGAACCTTGTCGAATCGGAAAAGCAGGTCCAGTTCCTGATGAAAGCACTCATAGCATCCGCGCTTGTTATAGGGTTGATAGGTTTATTCCAGCTTTTCAAACTCGATTTGTTCAGATCTGAATTCGGCAAGCGCCTGATCATTCCTGCCAAATATTATGGATATGTTGAAAACGTAGATTTCAGATTCGAGGAATCATATATCTATTCAACGCTTACCAACCCCAACTATGTGGGAAGCTATATGGTAATGCTGATACCCATTGCCGTGACGATCCTGATATATGTAAAGCAGATATGGCTTAAAGCAGGTATGGCGGCACTGATACTCATTTTTACTGCCAACATGTTCGGAAGCCGCTCCAGGGCAGGTCTTGTTGGAGTAATTGTTGCAGTTTTCCTTGGAATAATAGTACTAAGGAAGTACATATTCAAAAAGAAAGTTATTTTCTTAGGCATTACTGCCGCCGCCATAGCGGCTTTTCTGATAATCAACGTGTCTCTTAACGGATTGCTTACTAACAGGATAGTAAATGAATTTAAGATCCTGTTTTCAGATGATGCGCAATTCTATGATCTCAAGGACATAACCTTTGAAGGAAATAAGGTTTCGATCGTTGGCGATACAGAAACATTAAACATAGTCTTGAGCGGAAACCTGCTCAATTTCTATGATACAAGCGGTAATTTACTGGATATCGAGCAAACAACCAACGATAACAATGAAATGATAGTATCTTTTGTCGATGAAAACTATAAAGGCTATAACATAACCATAAAAGATAGCCTCCTTATTCTTTACAAGAAAAACGTTACTATTGAGTTCTGGCTACATGAAGGTGGTATAAGCCTTATCGGCAATAACAGCAAGCTTGTAAACCAGGTAGTTAAGGCTCCTTCCATAGGTTTTGAAGGAAAAGAAAGGCTGGGTTCCGCCAGAGGCTATATTTGGTCCCGAAGCATACCCATGCTCAAGAACTCGGTTATATTTGGATACGGACCTGATACATTCGCAGTCGAATTCCCCCAGGAGGACTATATAGGGAAAATAAGGGCATATGGTACTCCAAGGATGATAGTGGACAAGCCCCATAACATGTATCTTCAGATTGCTTTGAATACCGGCATTCTTTCTTTGATCGCTTTCCTGACTATTTGCGGAGCTTATATAACAGAAAGTATCAGGCTTTATTTTAAGAATCAGGACAACAGCTTTGCTTGTTTGACCGGTACCGGCATCTTCCTTGGAATATGCGGTTATCTGGCGGCCGCAGTGTTCAATGACAGTACTGTCGGTATAGCTTCGGTTTTCTGGATTCTGCTCGGACTGGGGTTTGTTTGTAATGGGATAGTTAAGAAATCAAGCAAATAATGAAAGGCATAGTAGTAATGATTCCTAAAGTTAGTGTTATAATGCCGGCATATAACAGTGAAAAAACTATTGAGGAAGCAATACACTCAGTGTTAACACAATCTGTCCGCAGTTTAGAATTGATTGTTGTAAATGATCGCTCAACTGATGACACTTTGAAGGTTGTTTCTCAATTAGTAAAAGAAGATCCTCGAATTATATTAATTAACTGCGACACAAATCAGGGACCGGCAGAAGCCCGTAATCTGGCACTAAAACATGCCTCCGGAGAATATATAGCTTTTCTTGATAGTGATGACATATGGCAAAAAGAGAAGCTGGAAAAGCAGCTAACCGTATTAGAAAGTACAAAGTATGATATTTGCTATACTGCATACGGTATATTAGATGGAAACAGTTCTCTTGCTAAGAAGCTTTATTTAATTCCGGAACGGATTGATTATAAAGAGTTATTAAAGGAAAATGTTATCGGACTTTCAACGGTATTAATCAAACGTGAATTGTTGACTGGTTATAAGTTTAATAACCGCTGGTTCCATGAGGATTATGCCTTGTGGCTTCAGCTTCTTGGTTCCGGGAAAAGAGCAATTGGAATTAATGAAATTCTGGTATATTATCGTTCCGGCGGTCGTTCAAAAAATAAAATCCTGGCAGCAAAAAATCGTTGGGTTATATATAGAAAAGCTGAAAAACTTCCCTTGCTCAAAGCAATGTATTACATGTCCATATATAGTTTCAGGGGGATAAAAAAGCTTTGCAATAATGGTAAGAGTAAAAAATATTACCTTTACGATAATCAATCACAGCGTTTCAAGTGAAAACTTGTATCAATCTCCGTATTATTCGAAGGCTAAAAGTTTGAACTAAAAAAAGTTAAGAGTTCTTGTGGGGTAGCGGCAATAAATACAGGAGAAGTTTTTTCTGCATCAGAGATGTTCTTAAATCCAAAGCCATAAGATACAGCAATAAAATCGATACCACATTGCTTTGCGCTCAATGCATCGCTGTTAGTGTCTCCTACCAAAACTGCCTGAGCGGGATTCAAGATGTTTAATGCTTTTAAACACTTATTAACAATATCGGTTTTTGATAGTTTGTTATCGTAATCTGAGCCTAAAATATAATCACAGAATTTTGATATATCAAAATGTTTCAGTAATGTCTTTGCATAATCATTTCGTTTATAGGTGGCGACAGCTATTCTAATTCCCTTTTCAGATAAAAAACTAAGCACATCAAATATCCCTTTATATATGACAGCTCTAAAAAGATGTATGTCTTTATAAATATCCCTGAAATAATTTGATGTCTGAACAGCCTGCTCATCTGTCAGATTATATGTTTCTTTGAAAGAATGCATAATTGGCGGTCCAATAAAGTTTCGTTTATGCTCTTCAGAAAGCTGTGGCAGGTTAAAATGATCCAGTGTATCATCTATACTGCGCAGTATACCTTCTGATGTATCAAGTAAAGTTCCGTCGAGATCAAATAAAACTGCTTTATACATTTTACTCTACCTCATATAAGGAAGGTGTCAGAAAACTAATGT
>ENA-UPAD01000581-UPAD01000581.1-bioreactor-metagenome-genome-assembly--contig:-NODE-581-length-49292-cov-191.069826_pt1 | contig 49292 bp, 40 predicted proteins | sample MGYA00238179_ERZ772710 | MGnify/ENA primary metagenome ERZ772710 (study PRJEB29004, sample SAMN07631245) | bioreactor metagenome | isolation source: Switchgrass digestor | place: USA: Dartmouth...
ACAAATGAATAAGTTTGAACTTTACAGACTGTTATAAAAAATGCCTTGGAAAGACTGCTAAATCTCCAAAGCATTTAAAAAATCATAATAGCCCTATTTATAGTAGAAAGGTTCATATGGTCAAGATGTTGATGTGCTTAGGCTTTAATCTTCTTCTATATTAAATCGCACATTAGTCCTATCATTTATTCACAATTCTTATTTTTCTCAATCGATTCAAAAAATCGACGTAAATTTTCCGGTAATTGATATGCTTCCTTACCAACTCTATTATTTAACTGTGCTTTTTTGTCACTATATACTTCACGAAGTATGGCATCAATTATCATTGCTTTTGGAGGAACATTATATTCTTTACCTTTGTACACCCATACACGGCAGTCCACTTCATCCCCGCACAAATCGCCACATGATTCACAAAGTGATTCTCTCATTTCCAGTTGTATATCATTTCCATTAATACGGATAGTAGGTGAACTCTCAAATCGATACTGTATGGCCTTTTCCTTACTATCAATATGAATTTTATTTACAACAACTTCTATGCCCGCTAATTCAAGCACTTTAGCAACGTCCTTAATGGCTTCTTCAAGACTGCTCTCCGTGCCCTGGCATCTTGTACATATACTTAAATCTAAAAACAAAAAATCAATTATTATTTTTTTCTTTTCTTCTTCATAATTTTGCTCTTCACACCCGCAACTCGTACTACAGCATGTATTATTTCTTTGAGTTTCACAACATCCCATAATAAAAGCCTCCTTCTTTATAACGCCTAGATTCATAAGAAAATTTTTCGGTTGTAGTAAAATTTTCTTACATTAGCGGCGTTTCAATGAGGCGGAAATATGCTCCCGCCTCGTTATAAATATCTTTTAATATCCTCTACCGACGGAACTCTTCCCATAATCTTTACCTGTTCATCTACTACAAGTGCAGGTGTTCTCATTACACCATATGCCATAATGTCCTTAAAATCCTCTACTTTTTCAATAGTGGCTTCAAGTCCCAGTTCCTTTACAGCCTCTCTGACATTAGCCTCTAATTTTTTGCAATTACAACATCCTGAACCTAAAACTTTGATTACCATAATAAATCCTCCTCATCAATCAATATTTTTTCCGTTATTATCGTCATTCCACAATTTTCTTTTACACAGATTTCACATCCTGTGCATTTTACAAGACTCATCATTTCAGAATGAATCTCTGCTTTACACAAAAATATATGAAAAAGCATTAAATAAGTATCCAATAATAATAATCCCTGCTGATACGATAGATACAAAGATTGCTAAAAGTTTAGGCTTTACCACCTTTCTGAGCATAATTATGGAAGGCAGAGACAGGGCTGTTACTGCCATCATAAATGACACTATAGTCCCTACGTCCACTCCTTTTGCAAATAACGCTTCGGCTATTGGAAGAGTACCGAATATATCAGCATACATTGGAATGCCCACTACAGTAGCAAGCATCACTGCAAATGGATTATTACCTCCAACCACATTTTCTATGAATGACTGTGGAATCCAGTTATGAATAGCCGCCCCTATGCCTACACCGATTAATACATATAGCCAAACCCTTTTGATAATATCTCTGACCTGTTCCTTTGAATATGATATTCTTTCCTTACGAGTCATTTCAGGCACTTCCGCATCAACATTTTCAATTTCCCTTACATATCCTTCTACATATTTTTCAAGTCTAAACTTTTCTATTAAAGTTCCTCCAATAACTGCCAAAATTAAGCCTACTACAACATAGGCTATGGCAATTTTAAGACCGAAAAATGAAATTAACAACATTAATGACGCCAAATCTACCATTGGCGAAGATATTAAGAAAGAAAAGGTTATGCCTAAAGGCAATCCAGCCGAAGTAAAACCTATAAAAATTGGTATACTGGAGCAACTGCAAAAGGGAGTTATCGTACCAAGCAGTGCCCCAAGTATATTCCCTTTAATGCCTTTTATCTTTCCGAGAATCTTCTTTGTCCTCTCTGGCGGAAAATAACTCTGGATATAGGATATGACAAATATTAATAGTGATAATAATATAAATATTTTAATTGTATCGTATATAAAAAAGTGAATACTTCCGCCTATCCTTTCGCTAACAGGTAAACCAAATACTTTTTCCACAAGAAGTCTTACCAATTCTGAAAGCCATCTCATTTTTAATAGTTGGTCATTTAACCAACCGAATATCATGGCTAATATGTTCATATGAAAACATCCCCTTTACCCCTTACACACTTCAAGTTATTTTTCAACATGTTTGCACTTTTCAACTTCACTGCAATTCTCTTATTTTGATTAATTACATACCGCTTATCAAATCTGATTGTTCTTTACTCTCTGTATTAAATCCTCGACTTTTTCCTTAATTATATCTCTTGTTTTTCTGTAATCCTCTATTGGTCCGCCTGACGGGTCACTAAGCCCCCAATCTTCTATATGCTGGCATGGTACATAAGGGCATTCTACATTACATCCCATCGTTATTAATATATCTACTTCCGCCGGAATATCGCTTAATAGTTTCGGATGATGGTCACTCATATCCACTCCTGCTTCTTCCATTACCTGTACTGCTAGTGGCTTCACTTCAGGGTATTTTTCCGTCCCTGCCGAATATGCTTCTAATACGTCACTTCCCAACTTCTTTGCCCAACCTTCTGCCATTTGAGAACGGCAAGAGTTGTGGACACATACAAAAGCAACCTTCTTTTTCATTCGATACCACCTTTTTCTACAAGGTTATTGAAACCAATGCCTTGTACTATTTGCAATCCTGACCAATGTAAGCATGACCGGGACTTCAACCAATACCCCTACAACTGTTGCAAGAGCGGCTCCAGATTCCAGTCCAAAGAGTGAAATTGCCACTGCAACTGCAAGTTCAAAGAAATTGCTTGCTCCAATCATTCCCGCAGGTGCTGCAATATCATGGGGAAGTTTCCATATCTTTGCCCATCCATAAGCAATGAAGAATATAAAGAATGTCTGGATAATTAATGGTATGGCAATTAATATAATATGCAAGGGATTACTTAAAATTATTTCACCCTGGAACGAGAAAATAATTACTAAAGTGAGAAGCAAACCTACGATTGTTACATTATCAAATTTCTTGAGAAAAATGTTCTCGAAATACTCTATACTCTTATGTTTAATGATGTTCCTTCTAGTAAGGTACCCTCCTGCCAATGGAATAACAACAAACAGGATTGTTGATAATATCAGCGTGTCATAAGGAACGGTCACATTACTTACCCCTAATAGGAATGCAACAATTGGTGTAAATGCAAACAATATTATCAGGTCATTCACTGCTACCTGCACTAATGTATAAGCAGGGTCGCCTTTTGTCAGATAACTCCATACGAACACCATAGCGGTACATGGTGCGGCTCCTAATAATACTGCACCTGCAAGATAGTCTGTCGCTAAATCCGGACCAATCCACCTACTGAACACTACTTTCAAGAAAAACGCTGCAATAAGATACATTGTAAAAGGCTTGATAAGCCAGTTTGTTACACAAGTAACTATTAGTCCCTTCGGTTTTTTTGTTGCCCTGACAATGCTTGAAAAATCAATTTTCAGCATCATTGGGTAAATCATTAGCCATATGAGAATAGCAACAGGAATTGATACATTTGCATATTCAAATTTGCTTAAAGTTTCAGGGATTGAAGGAACTAATTGTCCTATTGCAACTCCTACTATAATGCATACTGCTACCCATACTGTAAGGTACTTTTCAAAAAAACCTAATCCTTTATTTTCTTGCATTGTTTCTTTGTCACTCAAGTTTTATGCCCCCTATCAATTTAAATTATCTTGTTCTTACTATATGATTATATTCAGTTATAATCATATAGTGACTAATTTAAAGTTTTTACAGAAAAATAACTAAAATCAGTTTTCTATTATTAATAATTTTCATTAATTGTTATTGCACTGCTCTCGAAGATACTTAAGAACCTGACTTTTATCTTCCCGTAGTTGCTCACATGTAAAGTTACTGTTTTTATATTTTTTAAGTGTCTCTATATCTCTTAACAATTGTGTATTTTCAGCCATCTTGTTTTTAATAAATTCATACAGTAGGTTATTTTCTTCAATAAACTTGTTATCTACTCTGTAATAGACCCATTGAGATTTCTTTTCACTGGTTATAATACCTGAAGTTTTTAATTTATTTAGATGTCTTGAAGCATTAGACTGCGTCATATCCAGCACTGTTTCTATCTCGCACACACAGAGTTCCTGTCTTATTAGCAAATTGAGTATTCTAATTCTGTTTTCATCTCCCAACGCTTTAAAGATTTCTATTAAATCCAATTTATCACCACCATATGATTATATTCAATTATACTCATATATATAATAGCATTGATTTATTTCTCTGTCAACAATAAATACATTATCTTATAAATCAAAAAATATGTTTTTTATATTTATCACATAATTCAAGAATACGTTCCCATAACATACCCCAAACCTCCCCTACGATGTGAAAATCTAATTTTGGGAATAACTTTATTATTTTAGAACCAACTTTATTATCATAGAGTCAACTTTATTATTTCTAAAACATTTTCCTTATTCCTTTTCCCTAAAAATCCATACCCCTAACTATGTATATTTAAAATAAACTCCGCTCCAAACCACTTTCCCTCAAACCCTTATGCCTTCTAGTCTTAACCCTATTCTCCTAATCTCTTCCATATAATAAAGTCCGCTCTAAAATCTCATATTTTTATCCCATTTATTAACACTTTTTCCTTATTTCTTGTAACATTTTTTAAAATAAAGTCGGTTCCGAATAAGGGCAATGTGCAAGGGAAAAGGTATAAGGTTGCATTTTCTCATGTGCTTTTTCCATTCAAGTATCAATATATTATACTCTCAACTCCTTTAAAATCAATGTCTTTAGCCTAATCCCTTACCCCTTAACCCTTTCTTACAGAAAACAAACCCCGCAGCAAATGAAGATTTCTCCTGCATCTGCTACGGGATTTTGGAACAAACTTTATTTTTATAGAGCGAACTTTATTATAATGGAGTCAACTTTATTTGAATTATACAATTGGCCAACAAAGCAGTGTCGCTCTCACTCCACCGTCACGCTTTTTGCCAGGTTTCTCGGCTTATCCACATCGTTGCCCTTCATGACCGACACATAGTAGGCGAAAAGCTGCATGGGTGTTACGGCCACGATGGGCGCCAGGAGCGGATCGATGTTTGGGATGGTTATGACCGCGTCGGCTACCTTCTCCACTTCCTCTGTATGCTTCTCTTCGGCAATGGCCAGCACCACGGCTCCCCGGGCCTTCACCTCCCGGATATTGCTTACCATCTTTTCAAAGAGTGCGTCCTGGGTAAGGGGACAGATCACCAGAGTACCGTTCTCTATCAGGGCGATGGTTCCGTGCTTCAGCTCTCCTCCCGCATAGGCCTCCGAATGGATGTAGGAGATCTCCTTCAGCTTGAGGGAGCCTTCCATGGACAGGGCATAATCCAGGTTGCGGCCTATAAAGAAGATGCTCCTGGCATTATAGTGCCCTGCGGCAAAGCGCTGAATGGCTTCCTTATCCTGCAAGACCGCCTCCATCTGTCCGGGTATCCGCATAAGCTCATCCAGGTAATACCTGATGGTTTCATCATCCACTGTGCCCTTAATCTGGGCAAACTTCAGGGCCAGCAAATAAAGCACGGCAAGCTGCGTGTTATAGGCCTTGGTGGATGCTACGGCGATTTCAGGCCCGGCCCAGGTATAGAGCACATCATCGGATTCCCTGGCGATGGAGCTTCCCACCACATTGACGATGGATACGGTGTGAGAGCCTTTCTTTTTGGCTTCCCGGAGGGCCATCAGCGTGTCCAGCGTCTCTCCTGACTGGCTGATGACGATGGTGATTTGATTCTTGTTCACCATGGGATCACGGTACCGGAACTCGGACGCCACATCCACTTCCACAGGAATCCGGGCCAGCCTCTCTATGGCGTATTTTCCCACCATTCCAGCATGGTAAGCCGTTCCGCAGGCAACAATATTGATCTTTTCGCAGGATTTGACCATTTCATCCGTCAGTTTGAAGTTCTCGAACTGGATTTGGCCATCCCTGATGCGCGGACTGATGGTGGCCTTGAGCACGGCCGGCTCCTCGCATATCTCCTTCATCATGAAATGCTCGTAGCCGCCTTTTTCAGCGGAGGCCACGTCCCAGTCCACATGGAAGCTTTCCCTTTCCACGATTTCGCCCAGGAGGTTGTAGATTTCAACCTTCCCGGCGGAAATACGCACAACCTCCCTGTCTTCCAGGATCTTCACGTCGCGCGTGTACTCCAGTATGGCTGGGATATCCGAGGCGATGTAGTTCTCGCCCTCCCCCAGGCCCACGATCAGCGGGCTGTCCTTCCTGGCTGCCACAAATTCATCCGGGCAGTCGGTGCAGATGACACCCAGGGCATAAGCGCCCTCTATGTCATTCAATGTGTTCATGACGGCCTTGACCAGATCGCCCTTGTAATTGTAATCGATGAGGTTGGCCACCACTTCTGTGTCGGTGTCCGATTGGAAATGATAACCCTTGGAGATAAGGAACTCCTTGAGCTTCATGAAATTTTCGATGATGCCGTTATGGACCACGGCGATCTTACCGCTGGAACTGATATGAGGATGGGAATTGACATCATTGGGCTCCCCATGGGTCGCCCACCGGGTATGCCCGATACCCAGGTGTCCCGTCAGATCGGTGTCGCCCAGCTTGCTCTCAAGGGTTGTCAATCTTCCCTTTGTCTTTACCATTTTGATAACGCCATCATGGAGTATGGCGACTCCAGCAGAATCGTAACCCCTGTACTCCAGTTTTTTAAGGCCATTCATAAGGATGGGAGTTGCCTCCCGGCTTCCGATATAACCAACTATTCCGCACATAGAAATGCTCCTTTCATATTTCTGATAATTTTTGGGGCAGGTTCAAAAAACAGGCTGTCAAATGACACGCGGAAAGCACCAATTCGTAAACCTGCTTTCCTTGCCTGCAAGCCATGATCCAATTATTCCTGTCACGCTAAAAAACGAGAAACAGGGCTCAAAGACATGGTTCTCAAACCTGCGAGTCCCTATTCAGAAATGCATGAAAGGCCAATCCGACACACTCTGTCCCTGCCGTCGCCGGCAGGTTTTGTAGTGCCTTAACGATGATGGCGCACCGGAAGGTTTCCGCCGAAACTTTCGATAACCTCCTTCTCCTCGTCAACAAGGGGCTAAGCACTTAATCGTGCAGCCTTTCTTGTTCTGGCGCTTTTTGTTCTGTCTTAAAACCGCTACCCTCTTTTCCGACAGATCGCTTTCAGCATTCCTTTACTTTCATTGTATGATCAACTGTCTGTCCTTTGCAAGTCTTGATCCAAGGCGCCGTTTAATTCCTTCTCCCTGTGGTAAATGACTGATCCAGTTGTCAAAACACCTCATTTCCAGAGCTTAAAGATTCAAATACCCTCTGGTGACGCTTTTTCATTCCGTACATATTGATAATTACAGTGCATGCAATATAATATAAATAGTTACATTTATTATTTATTTTAGGTTACAAGACCCACTGATGTTTCGCAAAAATGATGCAGCTGAGCCATAATCGAGATGGTTGAGAAAATGTTCCTCAGAAAGGCAGGGGCCATGTTCTATCTGATAACTGCAATCCGTAATTTATGGCGGAGAAAAACCAAAAGCACACTGATGGTGTTGGTAAGCGCGGTTGCGGCCGTATTTGTATTGATCTATCTGAACAGCATCAAGTCCAACCAGGAACAGCTCCTGATGTTTTCCCGTGAGCTTCCGGTAACAGCCCGAATCATGAATGGCGATGGCTCAATGGAAAACGGCCTGTACATACCAAAAGACCTGATTGACAGTATCGAGAGCACAGGATTCGTTAAAGATCCGCGATACACGACCCGGATGGCCGCGGTGTTTCCAACCGGCGATGCGAGCGATAGTGAGGATATAGCGATGATCCTGTGCGTAAACCAGGAACGGGCCATACCCGATTATGAGGGCAGGAACATTATCCTGGAAGATGGAGCCGATATGGATTTCCTTCTGGGCAAGGATCCCGTCTGCCTTGCAGGCGAGAACTTTTTGGCCCGGAATAACCTCTCCATTGGCGATACTGTCGATATCAAGCTGTATTATCGCCAATTCAACGAACTAGGAATTTCGTACACCTATGAATGGCTGGCGGATTGCAGCCTTCGGATAATCGGGAGCATTTCCGCGTCCAGGAGTGATTTTGAATTATCGAGAGTAGACATTCTGTGCTCCCTTGGCTGGGCCGAGTATATGCATGCCCGGGAAGGTCGTGCTTTTACCCTGGATTCCGCATCCTTTACGGTAAGCGATTCCCTAAGGCTCAACGAGTTTAAAGCTGAGATGAGAGAATACCTGCAGGGCGTAAGCCCAGATGGCAGGCCGATACCCAAAGGAGATTCCCTTTCTGTAGACGATCAAATCTTCATTTTGTCAGCCAGCCGTGTGAAAGATACCCTGAAAATATTGAATACTTTTGCCCCGGTAATGTTCGTCATCATCGCGCTGGTGGGATATACGGCGGCGTACCTTCTTATTCAGGACAGGCGGCGTGACATCGCGATCATGAGATCCCTGGGAACCGGTCCCGCGGCTTGTATTGCCACCATGATAATTGAATACGCCATTCTTGGCCTTATGGGGTGCCTTATTGGAAACGCGTGTGCAGCCCCATGGACCGGGATGAATATAAACACGCTCTTGTACTCCATGCTGTTTTTTGCCAGCCTGATGATTGGTATTTCGACGGCCGCCTTAAGGATAAGCCGCTTTAATACCATGACCGGGCTCATCAAGAATGAAACGTGAGGTAGTATTATGGAAGCCGTTCTTTCAGCCAATAATGTCAGCTATTCCTATGTGAGCAGGTATCAGAAGGTTGACGCGCTGAAAAACGTGACCTGTTCATTCGAAAAGGGAAAATTCTATGCCATCATGGGGCGCTCGGGAAGCGGAAAGAGCACTTTCCTTTCCCTGCTGGCCGGCCTGGATACGCCGACATCGGGTGAGATCCTGTTCGAAGGAAAATCACTGGCCGAAATCGACCGGAACCGGTACAGGAAATATGATGCATCGGTTATCTATCAATCCTTTAACCTGTTCCCGCTTCTTACCGCGCTGGAAAACGTCATGTACCCTATGGAACTCCAGGGGGCAAAAAGGCGCGATGCCCGTATTAAAGCAGCAGAATTGCTGGCCGAGGTTGGGCTGGATGAATCAAAGCACAACAAGTTCCCGCAGATGCTAAGCGGCGGAGAGCAGCAGCGCGTAGCCATCGCGCGCGCATTGGCCGCCGGCGGCAAGATCCTGCTGGCCGATGAACCCACCGGAAACCTGGATACAGCCAATGAAAGAATTGTAGTAAACCTGCTCAAGGCCCTTGCCCATGAACACGGCTACACGGTGGTGGTCGTCACCCACAACCATGATGTGGCCGCACAGGCCGACAGGATCTATTATATGAAAGACGGCGTCCTCGAATATGAGCGCCCATAAAGGGGGAAAACAGACGTGGTCGTTTCAAACAGCATCAGGCAACTGTTGCGCACACCTGTAAAAACTTTTTTCTTCTTTGTGCTGCTCGCACTGGCCGTTGCGTTTTTTCTGCTGGGTTACAATCTGTGGTTCATTGCCGTGAATAATGTCAGCCTTATTGATAAAAATTTTACAACCATAGGCACGGTAGAACAAAAACCCATATCGGTGGGACGGGGACCGGAGATATATTTAGGAGAAAGCAAGTATGGCCCCCTAATCGATATGGAGAACTACACAAGGTACGGTGAGCCAATTCCTGTATCGGTACTTGACTTCGAAGGCGCAGGGTATATTGTAAAGCCTGAGAGGAGACCCGTATATATCGCGTGCCATCCCGATTATGTCGTCACCAATGACCCCGCTGACTATAAGTTACTTAATGAAATGATCCAGATCATCGAATTTGAACCCCTGGAAGACGGCGTAACGACAAATCCCATACGTGTAAAGGTCAAGAAAGTGCTGTCAGGCAAGCTGGATGCTGACGAGATAACTCTATTCCATTTATTCTACGATACACCCTGGATGTTGTATAAAGGAAAGACCTATATCACTTGCCTGGAACCGGGGCCTGAAGTGAGTTATAATGAATACGGATATATGCCTTTAATTGTCACCCAGTCGTCCCAGTATACAAAAAACGGCGTTCGTATTCCTGATGCCCTTCCCGTATCCGAGCCCTGGGATGAGGTAACCGAAAACTTCTACGAAACCCCCAGGGGAAAGCGGTGGCTGGCCGTAATTGAAGGATTTGAGAGGATAAAACACGCCATACCGGTTGTACCGGTTGACGCCACAAAACTCCTTGTGGCTTTCCACAGCGGAGATGCAAAGATAATTGAGGGACGCGATATAACCCCCGAAGAATACGAAAACGGTGAAAAGGTATGCCTGGTTGACAAAACCTTCGCGGCGTACAACCGCCTTAATGTGGGAGACGAACTGCGCTTGCCCCTGTATTATGCAGATTACTACAGATCATCGAGCATGTTGTTTGATGATCCAATTCCTTTTATTTGGTACAAAATGGTAAACGCCCAGGGTGAAGGTTATCCTGCGTTTGAAGACAGCGTATACCGAATCGTGGGAATCTTTTACGCCCCGAGACACAACTATATTACGAACTACCAGATGGGATTCAACTCGGTGGTTATACCCCGGAAATCCGTCAAAAACAGCGATGAAAACAATATAATCGGTATGGACCACATGATGGGATACAACACCTCCTTCCAGATACCCAACGGGCATATACAGGAATACCTGTCCAAGTGGGAGGCGCTTGGCATCACCGATCTTAATATAGTCTTTTACGACAACGGGTACTCGAGAATTAAAGACGGACTGGAAGCCATGAAGAAGACGGCGGTCATCCTGTTCGTAGTTGGAATTGCCGCAACGCTCCTTGTTATCGTGCTTTTCTGCCATCTTTTTATCAGCAAGCAGAAAAAACGGACCGCCATTGAACGGTCCCTGGGCATGAACAAGAGGCTCTGCGCGGTATCGCTGCTGGCAGGTCTCATGCTTGTGGTCATCGCCGCATATATCTTCGGAAGTTTTACAGGTTATCTGCTGACCGACATTATTGCCAGGCAAAGACCCCTGGACAGCCACGAATCCTTCGATATGTCGTTCAGCAACTGGAGAGCCACCGCTGACACAAAAGTGATGATGTCGGTTTCAATGGAAGGCATCTGGCGGGGCGCCCTGATTTCCGCCTCAGTTATTCCCGTAACCATGCTATATGCCCTGGTCAGTATTGCCATGAATCTGAGGCATGAACCGTTGCAGTTGCTCGGTGAAAAAAATGAGTAGGCGAATTGTCCCTCCCATAACAAGTTAACCCGAATTATAAGTATTAGAATTATAGGTTCTTCTTCATTGTAACAGCAGGTAACCTCTTCCCTGCCCAATTTAACTCTATATCTTTTAATTTTATGAATCCGTTTTTAATCCAAAAATCAAGCACAGAATGATCATAATTAGTAACTACATCTATTCTAATACACTTGCTTTTTAGTGATTTTACATATTCTTCAAAAGCCTGAAAGATTAGTTTTCCAAAGCCTTTACCCCTAAAATCATTGTGTATCATCAATAGTGATTACAGCAATAATATCCAATTTGAAAAATCAAAAATACACCAATCATTACAAACTCAAAAGCAGTATAAATCGGGTTGTGGCTGATTGCATCATCGACAAGGGGCAATTTGCTGAAATAAACTATGCTCGCCTTGTCCAGGCGCTTGTAGCTCTGTTTTGAGACTTCTAACCTTCTTCCCGACAGAATCCATTCAGCATTTCTTTATGCCATTGTATGATGAACCGACTGTCCACGGCAAGGCGTTATCCTAGCCGTTTCTCAATGATCCTGACCAGTTCCTCCGCCTTTTGAGTGATGTAGTCCTGGTCCTTACCCTCGATCATGACCCTGACCAGCGGCTCGGTACCCGACGGGCGTATCAGCACCCTGCCCTCGCCCTTAAAGGCCTCTTCCAACCGGCTGCAATGCTCCGCTATGACGGGATCGTCCCGGTAGCTATATTTCTTGGCATTGCTTACCCTGGCGTTTCTCAGAACCTGCGGATAATCCTTCATGATGGCGTTCAGTTCCGACAGGCTCTTGCCCGATTCCTTGAGCACGGAAAGCAGCATGAGGGCTGTCAGCAAACCATCTCCCGTGGTGTTGTACCTGGTCATGATCACATGTCCGGACTGCTCACCGCCAAGTACGAAGCCTCCTTCCAGCATCTTCTCCAGGACATAGCGGTCACCCACAGGCGCTTTGACAATGTTCAGCCCGTTGTTCCTGGCCATCTCGTCAAAACCCATGTTGCTCATGACGGTGGCTACGATGGTATCATGGGCCAGCATCCCTTTTTTCTTCATGTCCAGACCGATGATGGCCATCATGTGGTCGCCATCCACCAGCCGACCCGTTTCATCCACGGCCAGAACCCTGTCCGCATCACCGTCAAAGGCCAGACCAAGATGGCACTTGTTCTCGACGGTAAATTTCTTCAGCATGTCCAGGTGGGTGGAACCGCAATTCCTGTTAATATTCATGCCGTCAGGCTTGTTATTGATCACAAGCGTTTCAGCGCCCAGCCTGCTGATGGCCATGGGGGAAGTGATGCTTGCGGCGCCGTTTGCACAGTCCAGGGCAATTCTCAAACCTGACAAGTCGGTTTTGATAGCCTGGACGGCATAGTTGACATAATCCTCAACAGCCGATTCCAGGATATGTACCGAGCCCACCTGGTCTCCGACGGGATTGGGCATCTCCTCGGCCTGATCCAGAATGATTCGCTCTATCCTTTCCTCTGTCTCATCCGGCAGCTTGTAGCCTTCCGAGTTGAAGAACTTGATCCCATTGAACTCGGCCGGATTATGGGACGCCGAAATGACGACTCCAGCATCAAAGCCGTGTTTTTTCACCAGGCAGGCCACTGCCGGAGTGGGAATGACGCCGGCAAGGTATACCTGGGCACCGGCAGAGCAAATGCCTGCCACAAGGGCGCTCTCCAGCATGTCACCGGAACGCCTGGTATCCTTTCCCACAAGGATTCTGGGTTTATGCGCCTTCTCCCCTGAAAGGACGTAGGCGCCGGCCTTTCCCAGCTTGAAGGCCAGTTCACAGGTTAATTCGGTATTGGCGACTCCCCTGACACCATCGGTTCCAAACAGCCTTCCCATAGCGTTTTCCTCCACATATTAGTAAAAGCACATTTATTATACATTTAATAAACTTTATCCGGCAAGCCTCAGAAATATCCCATTTCTGCCGAAAAGCATCAGTCTGCAAACAGCAACCTGTAACGCCGTTGTATTTATTACCCGGAACACTGGGCAAAGCCATTCCTTAAGCGTGTTTTCCAGCAGGAATCTGTTTTGTGTCATGTTCGCTGAACAGCTTATGGCTCAAATCATCCATAACCGCCTCGGCAACGTTCTTGCAGCTGTCCGTTATGCGTTCGATATAATGGATCAGCTCAAGGAAGTTGATGGCTGCGGCCGGTTTGCACTCTCCCTTGTTCAGCCGTTCGATATGTCTTTCCCTGAGGGTCCTTTCCCGTTCGTCAAACCGAGCTTCCAGTCTGAGCACATTTTTTGCCGCCTCAATATCTCCGTCCTCAAGGGCTTTGCGCATATCCGCCGTAATCTGCTCAATATCCAGGAAAGCCTCGTTGATTTCGCCGATGGCCGCTTCGGAGAAGGCAATCCTGGCGTTGATCATATTCTGGGCTATCTCACTGATATCCTTGCAGTTATCACCCATTTTTTCGATATCATGGGCAATGCGCATTAGCCCCGTCAGGCGCACGGACTGTCCAGGTGTAAGGCTGTGTGTCAGGATCTTGGAAAGGAAGTCCACCACTTCCCGTCTCAGCATGTCCACGATATCTTCCAGTCTCGAGGTCTCTTCCACAGCTGTTAAATCCGAAGCAACAATGGATTGCCTGGCACTTCTGACCATGCCCTGCACAAACTTGCTCATCTGCTTGAGCTCGTTAACCGCCAGGTTCATGGCGATGGACGGCGTGCCGAACACCTTGGGATCAATATTGGCAAGGGAAGTTTCCACCATGAGTTCTTCGCCCCTGAATATCCGGCATACCACTTTCTCCAGCACGGATATCAGCGGAAGCATGATGATGGTGTTCACCACATTGAAGAAGGTATGGAAATTGGCAATAGCCACATCCATGTTGTCTGCGGCAACACTTCCCATGAATTGCCCTACGACCCAGGCAGCCTGGGGAACAAAGAAGATAAATAGAATGGAGCCAATCAAATTGAACAGCACATGGACCAGCGCCGCACGCTTGGCGTTAAGGCTAGCACCGATGGAGGCCAACACAGCAGTGATCGTCGTTCCGATATTGCTCCCCAATACAAGGGGTATGGCCGCCGTCAGGGAAATCAGGGGCAACCCCTCGGGCGTTGCGGCAAGGGCCAGCTTCTGGATAACCGCAATAACGGCGCTGCTGCTTTGCACAATGGCAGTAATGACAGTGCCGATGGTTACACCCAGGATCCGGTTATTGCTGACGCTGGCCATCAGATTCTGGATTTCAACGCTCCCGGCCAATGGTTTCATGGCGTCGCTCATGATGTTAAGGCCCACAAACAGCATGCCGAATCCGAAGAAGATTTGCCCGATGAACTTGATGCGCTGATTTTTCGAGAAGAAAAAGACGATAAAACCAATTGCAAGAATGTGAAACGCGAACTCGTTGAGTTTGATGGAAACCAGCCAGGCTGTGATGGTTGTACCGATGTTGGCACCAAAGATAACCCCGATGGCCTGGCGCAGGCTCATGAGGCCGGCGCTGACGAATCCGACCACCATGACGGTTGTGGCGCTGCTGCTCTGGATGACGGTGGTTACGATCATGCCCACCAGAATGCCGATGAGTGGATTTTTGGTCAGTATCTTCAGAATGTGGCGCATTTTCTCGCCTGCTGCCTTTTGAAGACCTTCACCCATGAAATTCATGCCGAAAATGAAGAGGGCCAGTCCGCCCAAAAGGCTTGGCAATGCGTCCAAGATGATTCTCCACATAAAGAATTCCCCCGGTTAAAACTAAGATTGATACAACGCATAAAAGTGCTGATAGTGGTATAGCTGTTGCTGCGTCTTGGATCAAAAAGCCATTAGCATTTTAGCATAAAACCCTTACCAATGCTATATAAAATGAGCCGCCATCTGCATGTAATTGTTGGCCGTATATATAACATTACCTCTAATTAGCAGTTTTATCCGATTCTTATGGAATAAAGCCAGTTCCCGCTGGGAATGGCCTTGTGCCAATCCTCGCTGGCATACCCTACATTCTTATGTAAAGCAAAAGACGTCCGGCAGTAAATGTCAGACGTCCTTTACGTGATAGAAGCTCTATGTTATTGGGACCATGAAGCCCGAAATCTAAAAGATTTCATCCATCAGCAGATCCATCAGGTCATCCACATCCATTCCGGTCAGATCATCGATGGCATTTACAAGCTTCTTGTTGCTTTTGATGTTCTTTGCCAGGTTTTTAAGGACGGTTTCGGCGATGTCCTCGAGTTCTGCCGGATCATCCATCAGGTCTTCAATATCCACGGTATTCTTTGTGTTGATTTTGCCGATTGAGGCCTTGCGGCTGATTTCTGAATCCAGGGAAAGCACGACGGTCTCACCGGAATCCTCTATTTCCATGGCAATACTGATGCCCCTGATATTGCTTGAGAGCAGCCCAAAGTCGATGGTCACGTCAAGCTCCGGTATATCGTCTGCATAATATTTGAAACTCCTGGACAGGTATCTGAAACTATCCTTCATCTCTCTGACGATGTACATATAGGCAATTTCGAAATCGTCATCATCCTGGAGGTATTCCAGCACATATTCCAGATCTTCCTCGTCAAAGAGAAGTTCAAACTCATGCTTGTCCTTCAGGATTTTTTCGATGGCGTTTTTGGCATTCTTCCTGAGGGACTTCATCAACACTTCGTCATCAGCCGCTACCTCAAAGATTTCCGCAAAGATATCCAAAAGCCTGTCGCCGTCCAGTGTCAGCATCACTTTGCCCGGGGAGCCCTTGATATCATCATCCAGGACTTCCGCAATGGCTTTCGCATACTTGCCCCTGTCATACTGGACGTCTGCTTCCCTGAGGTACTTGAGCAGTACCTGAATCTCGGATATGTACGCCCGCACTTGCTTGTCCAGCCTGTAGGTAAAAGTCTTGTCATAAAGCTTGGGCAGTGCGAAATAGACCTCTTTTTCGCCCAATCCCGCCGTGATTTCAGCCACGGTTTTCTTGTCATAGGAAAGGGTTCCGGTTACTTCCGCGAGCATCTTGTCCAGATTTACGGCAGTTTTCAGACTGGCGCCGGCCTGGTTGATAAGTTTCAGGTCATCGTCATCGCCCTTGTAGTTGACCGAAAGGGTACTTGTGACCGTAAAAGCATCCATCTTGCCGAGGCGATCCAAGCCCTTAAGCAGTCTCATGGCCGGATTGGCGGAGACGGCAATGGCTTTGATGACAATGGCCAAAAAAACAATGGCAGCAACAACAGCGATGATTCTGGCTTTGGAAAAAGACTTTCCGGCCGGTTTGGGTGATTCGGGCTCCACCGCGTTGTCAAGCGGCGCACCGCAATTGCTGCAGAATGCGTTAGTATCCTGGTTTTCATGTTGGCAACCCGCACATTTTTTCATCGAAGCACCTCCATAGATGTATGGTAATTGGGGGATCGGTCTTATAATCAATATTTTACGCCAAGTTTCCAGATGTTAAAGTCTTGACAAATTTAAATAAATGGAATATGGAAATGGCCGGGTATACGGTCCGGCTCCCGGCTGGGAACCGATGAACCGTTCCGGCCTTCCTGTTGGGATGCGTGTGAATGGTATCGGAACTTAATCACCCATATCCATAATCACTTCATCGATGGGCGCACCGGGCGGAACCATCGGGTATACCTTGAGGTCCCGATCGATCTCGCAGTTGATCACCACAGGACGGTTCTGGGCCATGGCCTTTTTAATGGTCTCTTCCACGTCTTCCTTCCTCGTCAGGTTGTAGCCCACGGCGCCAAAGGCCTCGGCCAGCTTGACGAAGTCGGTGCACCTGTCCAGGGTGGTCTGTGAATAACGGGAATCATAGAACAGGTTCTGCCACTGACGCACCATACCCAGGGCATGGTTGTTCATGATGACCTCGATGATGGGCAGGTTGTATTCCACCGCGGTAGCCAGCTCATTCATATTCATCCTGAAGCTGCCGTCACCGGCGATATTGAATACACGCTTGCCGGGCGCACCCACCTGGGCTCCGATCGAAGCGCCAAGGCCAAAGCCCATGGTACCCAGACCACCGGAGGAAACAAAGGTCCTGGGCCTGGTGAACTTGTAATACTGGGCCGTCCAGATCTGGTGCTGGCCGACCTCGGTGGCCACAATGGCGTCGCCTCCCGTCAGTTCATAGATCTTTTCCAGGATGTACTGGGGGGTGAGCATGTCTTTGCCGTTGCTGCCGCTGAGAGGATATTTCGTCTTCATGTCCTGGATGTAGTCCATCCATTCCCTTCTTTCAACCCTCTCCAGCCGCTTGTTCAGTTCGCGCAGCACCTCGCGCACATCGCCGATGATGAACCTGCTGGTGCGAACGTTTTTGTTGACCTCAGCCTCGTCAATATCAATATGGAGAATCCGGGCATGGGGTGCAAAGCGCTCCACTTTGCTTACCACGCGATCACTGAATCGTGCGCCTATGGCGATAAGCAGATCGCACTGGGTGGCAGCCATGTTGGAAGTCTTGGTTCCATGCATGCCTATCATGCCGGTATAGTTGGGATGGGTTGCCGGGAAGCCGCCCATCCCCATCAGGCTGAGGGTCACAGGCGCATTGATCTTTTCGGCAAATTCCAGAAGCTCCTGGGCCGCGTCGGAGGCTATCACGCCGCCGCCTGCATAGATCAGGGGCTTGGAACTGCTCCTGATCAGGTCGATGGCATGAGCCAGCGCCTTTTCGGATATGTATTCCGTCCTCCTGGGAATCTCCCGCTTCGGAGCAGGCGTATACTCCGCCTTTTGGGCGGTGATATCCTTGGGTATGTCGATCAGCACGGGCCCCGGCCTTCCCTCCTGGGCGATGTAGAAGGCGCGCCTGACGATATCGGCCAGGTCGTTGACATCCTTGACAATGAAATTATGCTTGGTGATGGGCATGGTAATGCCCGTGATATCCACTTCCTGGAAGCTATCCTTGCCAAGGAGGTTCAGGGGCACATTGCCTGTGATGGCCACCACCGGCACCGAGTCCATGTAGGCGGTGGCGATTCCGGTCACCATGTTGGTTGCCCCGGGCCCGGATGTGGCCAGGCATACGCCCACCTTCCCCGTCACGCGGGCATAGCCGTCGGCCGCATGGGCCGCGCCCTGTTCGTGGGACGTGAGGTAATGCCTGATCCTGTCCCGGTACTTGTACAAGGAGTCATAAATATTCAAAACCGCTCCTCCGGGGAATCCGAAGATGGTATCCACACCTTGTTCCAGTAAACATTCCAGCAGTATGTCAGCACCCGTCAATTGCATGATAACACCTCATTCCAACTCAATTGTCATCCTCCGTCCGGAAGGCAGCCAGAAGCGTTGATTTCTGATAGCGCTTCCCTATTTATACTTCAGAACCGCTCCCTCATCGGCAGAGGAGACCATCCTGGCATAACGGGCCAGATAGCCGCCCTGTACCTTCGGAGGCGGGCATACCCAGTTCTTGCGCCTTTCGGCCAGGACTTCCTCCGAAACCTTCAGGGTGATGGTGTATCGGTTCATATCTATAGCGATGATATCCCCATTCTGGACCAGCGCAATGGGACCGCCCTCCGCCGCTTCGGGAGAGACGTGCCCGATACTGGCACCCCGGGTGGCGCCGCTGAACCGTCCGTCGGTGATCAGGGCCACGTCGGCATCCAGGCCCATGCCTGCCAGCGCTGATGTGGGCATGAGCATTTCCCTCATACCGGGGCCTCCCTTGGGTCCTTCATAACGGATGACCACAACCTCACCCTTTTTGATGGTCCCCGAGAGGATGGCCCTAATACAATCGTCCTCCGAGTCAAATACCCGGGCGGGGCCTTCATGGACCAGCATGTTCTCCGCCACGGCGCTGCGCTTCACCACGCAGCCGTTGGGAGCGATATTGCCTTTCAGGACAGCGATGCCACCTGTGGAGCTGTATGGATTTTCTATGGATCTGATGACCTCGGGGTTCCTGTTCTGAACGCCGTCCAGATTTTCTCCAACGGTCTTTCCGGTAACGGTCATGAGGTTCAGGTTGATCAGGTTCTTTTTGGACAGTTCCTTCATCACCGCGCAAACGCCGCCTGCAGCATGGAGATCCTCCACAAAGTGCCGGCCGGCCGGAGCCAGCTTGCAAAGATTCGGCGTTCTCTCACTGATCGCGTTGGCCATCTCCAGGTTGAAGGTAACGCCTGCCTCATAGGCGATGGCCGGAAGATGGAGCATGCTGTTGGTGCTGCATCCAAGCGCCATGTCCACGGCCAGAGCATTTGCGAAAGCCTCCGGGGTCAGGATATCCCTCGGCTTGATATCTGCCTTCACAAGCTCCATGATCTGGAACCCGGTCATCTTGGCCAGGCGAACCCGCTCAGCCATGACAGCCGGGATGGTGCCGTTTCCGGGCAAAGCCATGCCCAATGCTTCGGTCAGACAGTTCATGCTGTTGGCGGTAAACATGCCTGAGCAGGAACCGCAGCTGGGACAGGCGCTGTTCTCATACTCGGCGAGTTCTTCTTCGGTCATCTTTCCGGCGCTGACGGCGCCCACCGCCTCGAACATGTCGGTCAGGCTGATGCCCGTTTGCCCTGCCCTTCCGGCCAGCATGGGACCTCCGCTGACCACGATGGCCGGGATATTAAGCCTGGCCGCCGCCATCAGCATGCCCGGCACGATCTTGTCACAGTTGGGTATCAGCACAAGCCCGTCAAATCCATGGGCCATGACCATGGATTCGATGGAATCGGCGATGAGTTCACGGGAAGCCAGCGAATAATGCATGCCGGCATGTCCCATGGCGATTCCGTCACAAACACCGATGGCAGGAAACTCAAAGGGTGTTCCCCCTGCGGCGCGGATACCGGCTTTCACCGCTTCGGCAATGGTGTCCAGCCCGATGTGTCCGGGCACGATTTCGCTCTTGGCGTTGACAACGCCAATCAATGGGCGGTTGATCTCTTCATCGGTATATCCCATGGCCTTGAACAGGGACCGGTGAGGAGCCCTTTCAACACCTTTCTTGACGATATCACTTCTCATAGCATTCTACCTCTCTATGGATATTATCGGGGACGGACCTCTCCAGGCGGAAAAGTCCTGTCCCCGCCGTTTACCTTGTCAGATACGCTCAACCACCAGCCTGCCCATTTCAGAAGTACCCACCAGTTTCTTGCCGGGACTCATGATATCGCCGGTCCTGTAGCCTTCCTCCAGTACCTGGTTCACCGCCGCCTCAATGGCCCTGGCTTCCTCCTCCAGCTTCATGGTATACCGGAGCATCATGGCCGCTGACAGAATGGTGGCCAGGGGATTGGCCTTGTCCTGGCCCGCGATATCGGGCGCCGATCCATGGATGGGCTCGTACAGCCCGAAGGCTCCCTCACCCAGGCTGGCTGACGGCAGCATACCGATGGAACCGGTAATCATGCTGGCCTCGTCCGACAGGATGTCGCCGAACATGTTGGTCGTTACAATCACGTCAAACTGCTTGGGATTTCTCACCAGCTGCATGGCGGCATTGTCCACATACATGTGTTCCAGGGTGATATCCGGGTAATCCCTGGCCACCCTGGTCACCACTTCACGCCAGAGCCGCGAGCTTTCCAGCACATTGGCCTTGTCCACGCTGGTAACCTTTTTGCTTCTTTGCCTTGCGATTTCAAAGGCCAGACGGGCAATGCGCTCCACCTCGCCCACACTGTAAGTCTCGGTATCATAGGCCTCCTGGCCCATCTTGCCGTCGCGTCTTCCGCGCGCTCCGAAATAGATGCCGCCGGTCAATTCCCGTACTACCATGATATCCAGGCTCTCTCCGATGATATCGGGCCTTAAGGGGCATGCGTCACGCAGTTCTTTGTTCAACAGGGCCGGCCTTAGGTTGGCAAAGAGCCCAAGTCCGCCCCGAAGGCCCAGGAGCCCGGCCTCAGGCCGCTTGTCTCCCGGCAGGTTATCCCATTTGGGACCTCCCACCGCACCCAAAAGGACTGCATCGCTCTTTTTGCAGGCCTCAAGGGTTTCCTCGGGCAGCGGGCTTCCGGTGGCATCAATGGCACATCCGCCGGCCAGCAGCTTCTGGTACTGGAAGCTGTGGCCGAACTTCTGCCCAACTTTCTCCAGAACCAAAAGGGTTTGTTCTATGACTTCCGGGCCGATACCATCACCCGGCAACACAGCGATCTTGTAATTCATATCCTACCATTCTCCTTCTTCTTGGTTGATGGCAGGGATGGTCCTGCCATCAGCAAAGTCATGATTGATTTACCCATACCCAAAGGCTCAGGACGGAGAACCATCCCCCGCATTCTTGGTGCGGATATAGTTGACCAGGCCGTCTGCAGCCATGATCTTCTTCATGAATTCCGGGAAAGGACGGGCCTTGAAGGTGGTACCCTTGGTCAGGTTGCGGATGATTCCGGTATCGAAATCAACCTCCACCTCATCCCCCGCTTCGATTCCCTTTACCGCCTGCTCGCATTCCAGGATGGGAAGGCCGATATTGATGGCGTTCCTGTAAAAAATCCTGGCGAAGGTGGACGCGATCACGCAGGACACCCCGGAAGCCTTGATGGCAATGGGGGCATGCTCACGGGAGGAACCGCAGCCGAAGTTCCTGTCGGCCACAATGATATCGCCCGGCTTCACGTTCTTCACGAAATCCGGATCGATGTCCTCCATGCAGTGGGCGGCCAGTTCCTTGGGATCGGAAGTATTCAGGTAACGGGCCGGAATGATGACGTCCGTATCCACATTGTTGTTGTATCTGAAGACTCTACCCTTAGCTTTCATAATACCCCTCCTTAATCGGCTTTCAACAGAGTGTCCGGATCGGTGATTTTTCCTGTAACGGCTGATGCGGCTGCCACTGCCGGGCTGGCCAGATAGACCTCGGACTCGGTATGGCCCATTCTGCCCACAAAGTTCCTGTTGGTTGTGGCTACAGCCCGCTCGCCCTTTGCCAGAATGCCCATGTGACCGCCCAGGCAGGGACCGCAGGTGGGCGTGGAGACCACGGCGCCAGCCTCAATCAGCTGCTCGATGATGCCTTCTTTCAGGGCATCCAGATAGATCTTCTGGGTGCCGGGGAACACAATCACACGAACACCCTTCTTGACCTTCCTGCCCTTGAGTATCTTGGCGGCCACCCTCAAATCTTCCATGCGTCCGTTGGTGCAGGATCCGATAACCACCTGGTCGATCTCCACATCCCCTACCTCGTCGATGGTCCGGGTATTGTCGGGAAGATGCGGGAAGGCCACTGTGGGACGGATCTTGGAAAGATCGATCTCATAGACCTCGTCGTATTCGGCATCCGCATCGGGTTCATAGACCGTCCATGACTTGCTGGAATGGTTCAGGACATACTCAATGGTCTTCTCGTCCACGATGAAAATGCCGTTCTTGGCGCCAGCCTCAATGGCCATGTTGGCCATGGTGAAACGCCCGTCCATGGAGATGTGCTGAATGCCGTCGCCCACGAACTCCATGGATTTGTACAGGGCGCCGTCCACACCGATCATGCCGATGATATGGAGGATGATATCCTTTCCGCTTACCCAACCCTGGGGCTTGCCCTTCAGCACAAACTTGATGGCCGAAGGAACCTTGAACCAGCATTTTCCGGTAGCCATGCCGGCAGCCATGTCGGTGCTGCCCACGCCGGTGGAGAATGCGCCGAGAGCGCCGTAGGTACAGGTATGGGAGTCGGCGCCTATGACCAGATCGCCGGGCACCACCAGCCCCTTCTCGGGCAGGAGACAGTGCTCAATACCCATCTCGCCTACTTCAAAATAGTTCTCCACTTCCATCTTTTTTGCGAATTCTCTTACACACTTACACTGTTCAGCCGCTTTGATATCCTTGTTGGGGGTAAAGTGGTCGGGCACCAGGGCTACCTTGGACTTATGAAAAACCTTGTTGGCACCCATCTTCTCGAATTCCCGTATGGCCACGGGAGATGTAATGTCATTACCCAACACCAGGTCCAGATTCGCTTCAATCAGCTGTCCGGCCTCAACGCGGTCCAGACCCGCATGTGCGGCAAGTATCTTCTGCGTCATCGTCATACCCATAATTCCCAACTGCCTCCTTATAAGTACACACGAATTTTCTTTTCAAGATCTTTAATCAGTTTGTATTCAATGGAGTCTACAAGCGCAATCCAGCTGGCCTCGATGATGTCGGTGGAAACGCCCACGGTAGTCCATACCGTTTCCCCGTCGGTGGATTCAATGAGCACGCGTACCTTTGCTGCCGTTGCCGACTTGGAATCGATCACGCGCACCTTGAAGTCGGTGAGGTGAACCGACGAGAGCTCGGGATAAAAGACCTCCAGGGCCTTGCGCAGCGCCCTGTCCAGCGCGTGCACCGGACCGTCGCCCTCAGCCGCCGTGATCTCCGCTTTGCCGTCAACCTTCACCTTGATCAGGGCGGAGGCGCTTGGCCTAGACTGTGTGGGCTGCTCAGTGATCAGCTTGAAGGATTCCAGTTCAAAGAACGGACGGTACTTGCCCAGCTGCTTTCTGATGATCAGCTCAAAGGTGCTTTCGGCGCCTTCAAACTGATAGCCCTGGTGCTCCAGTTCCTTCAGACGGTTGATGATGGCCTCGGTTTCGCTGGACTCCTTGGTAACGCTTGGGCAGATTTCCCGAATCTTATCCAGGATGGTGCGTCTGCCTGCCACCTCGGACATCAGGAATCGCCGCTTGTTGCCGACCAGGTCCGGATCCACATGCTCAAAGGATCGGGTGGCCTTGGCAACGCCGTCGATATGCATGCCGCCCTTATGGGCGAAGGCGCTGTTGCCCACATAGGGATCCCGCTCGTTCATGGTCACGTTTGCGATTTCGGCGATCTTCCTGGCTGCATGGGTCAGCATCACCATTTTGTCCTTGGGGATACATTGGATGCCCTTTTTAAGCTGCAGATTGGGGATGATGGTGGAGAGGTTGGCATTTCCGCAGCGCTCGCCGAACCCCAGGTAGGTTCCCTGAACATGGGATGCTCCGGCCTCCACGGCCATAATGGAATTGGCAACCGCCATTCCCCCGTCATTATGGGTATGGATCCCTATCTTTACCTTGAAGGTTTCTGTTACCTTCTTGGTGATCTCATAAACCTCGTTCGGAAAGCTTCCGCCGTTGGTATCGCAGAGCACCAGGCAGTCGGCTCCGCCTTCCACTGCCGCCTGGAGCGCTTTGAAGGCATACTCGGGATTGGCCTTGTAGCCGTCGTAGAAGTGCTCCGCGTCAAAGATAACTTCCTTGTTCCTTTTCTTGAAAAAGGCCACGGTCTCCCTGATCATATTCAGGTTCTCTTCCAGGGTCGTTTTGATCACGTCGGTCACATGAAAATCCCAGCTCTTCCCGAATATGACGATGACAGGGGTCCCGGCCGACAGGAGGGACTGGACATTGTTGTCCTCCTCCACGGTGATATCGCGCCTTCTCGTGCTGCCGAAAGCCGCAAGCCTGGCATTTTTCAGTTCTATGCTCTGCATTCTTTTGAAAAATTCGATATCCTTGGGATTGGAACCGGGATTTCCGGCTTCAATATAGGAAACGCCCAGCTCATCCAGTGTCTTGACAATCTTGATCTTGTCCTCCACTGAAAAAGATATCCCTTCAGCCTGCGCGCCGTCTCTCAGCGTCGAATCCAATATATCCACCTTGCGCGTCATGCCACATTCTCCTTCCTGATGCTAACCTAGTTAAGGCTCCCTGTTTACTGCTGCGTCTGCATATGCCTGCACGGTTGCCCGCATGCCCTGGGCAGCCGCCCCTGCCACGAAGAACTGTTCCCTTTCATGACCGGACCGTCACGAAAGAACCATCATCGCCAGGAAACCTTTTCTCATTACTTGTTCCAGCTCATCATCTTTCTGAGCTCTCTTCCCACTTTCTCGACCAGGTGCTCCTTCTCGATTCTCCTTCTGGCATTGAAGTTGGGCCTGTTAGCCTGATTCTCAAGGATCCAGTTTCGGGCAAAGGTTCCATCCTGAATTTCAGTGAGGACCTTCTTCATTTCCTTCCTGGTTTCCTCAGTGATGATGCGCTTACCGGTCATGTAATCCCCGTATTCGGCCGTATCACTGATGGAATATCTCATGAATTCAAAACCGCCCTTGTTGATGAGGTCAACGATCAGCTTCATCTCATGGACGCATTCGAAGTATGCGCTCTCGGGCTGGTATCCCGCCTCAACCAGGGTTTCGAAGCCGGCCTTCATGAGCTCCACAACGCCGCCGCAGAGTACGGCCTGTTCACCGAAGAGGTCGGTCTCGGTCTCTTCCTTGAAGGTGGTCTCCAGGATTCCTGCCCTGGCGCCGCCGATACCGGCTGCATAAGCCAGTGCCAGTTCCTTCGCATTACCGGTGGCATCCTGGTATACGGCAATGAGGCACGGTACGCCCTTGCCTTCCTCATACTGGCTTCTGACCGTATGGCCGGGACCCTTGGGGGCAACCATGAACACGTTCACGTCGGAAGGCGGCACTATCTGTCCGAAGTGAATATTGAACCCATGGGCAAACACAAGGGACTTTCCGGGCCTGAGATTGGGTTCAATGCTTTCCTTGTAGAGCTTGGGCTGCTTTTCATCGTTGACGAGGATCATGATGATATCGGCCATCTTGGCTGCCTCGGCGGCTACGGCCACCTTGAGCCCGGCTTCCTCGGCCAGCTTCCATGATTTGCTTCCCTCATACAGGCCGACCACCACATCTACGCCGGAATCGTGGAGGTTAAGGGCATGGGCATGGCCCTGGCTCCCGTAACCGATAACAGCCACTGTTTTTCCGTTAAGCAGGGAAAGATTGCAATCCTTTTCGTAATACATTTTTGCCATGACACTATTCCTCCTCGTATTTCTTATAGCTTTTTATTTCCTTGCTGCCTCTTTCAAGGGCTGTCAAGCCGGTGCGGACAATCTCGCGGATGCCATAGGGTTTCATCAGGTTGATGAAGGCTTCGATCTTGTCCTCGTCACCGGTCAATTCAACTGTGAGGGTTTCGCTGGACACATCCACGACGCTGGCCCTGAAGATGTCCACGATCTCAATAATGGATGCACGTGAATTTTCCCTGGCATTCACCTTGATCAGCATCAGTTCCCTGAAGACCGACTGCTTCGGATCCAGCTCGATGACCTTGATGACATCAATCAGCTTGTTGAGTTGCTTTTTGATCTGCTCAAGGATGTAGTCGTCCCCCCTGACCACGATGGTCATGCGGGATACGCCAGGATCCTCGGTCACACCCACCGACAGGCTGTCGATGTTGTAGCCCCTCCGGCTGAACAGGCCGGAGACCCGGCTTAATACACCTGACTGGTTTTCTACCAGTACCGAAAGAACATGTCTGTTCACATTCATCTCCCCTTACGCATTGATGCAATAATCGTCATTGCATTGATTTGTATTCCTTCTATGGATTACAGCGTGCTTTCATCAGGATCCACCATGCATTCCACAAGGAAGGGGCCCTTATGGCTCAATGCCTGTTCGAAAGCCGCTTCAAGCTCGTCATCGTTTCGGACGCGTATCCCGTCGATGCCGTAGGCCTTTGCCAGCATGACGAAGTCGGGATTCCGTTCCAGGGCCGTCTGGCTGGTGTTTCCGAACATCCGGTTCTGCATCTCCCGGACCATGCCCAGGTTGGCATTGTTGAACAGGACCATGACAAGACCAATCTGGTTTGCAGCTATGGTGCCCAGCTCAAACAGGCTCATCTGGAAACCACCGTCGCCGGCTACCGCCACCACCTGCCTGTCGGGGGCCGCAATCTTGGCACCAATCGCGGCCGGAAGACCATAGCCCATGGTGCCCATGCCGCCGGATGTCATGAACTTCCTGCCCGGCAGGTCCTCAAAATGCCTGGCAGCCCAGAACTGGTTCTGACCCACATCGGCAACCATGATGGCCGTGTCGCTGAGCTTGTCGGACAAGAGACGAATGGCCTTCTTGGGATTCACGAAATCGCCGGTCCGGTAGGCCACTTCGGGTTTCATGCTTCTTAAGGTTTCCAGCCAGGCAGCGGTATCCTTGCGCTTGATCTTCTCATTCATCTGTTTGAGTATCTCGCGCACATCGCCCACCAGCGGGATGTGGGTTCCGACAATCTTTCCGATCTCCGCCGGATCCACGTCGATATGGACGATGGTCATGTTCTCGGGAAGTATCTGTGTTCCCCCCGCAGACCTGTCGGCGATGCGGGCTCCGATAAAAATGACCAAATCCGCCATCTTCACGGCCTCATTGGCGTGTGCAAAGCCATGGGTTCCTATCATACCCACATAATGGGGATGGTTGGACGGGAAAGCGCCCTTCCCCATCAGGGTATGGACAACGGGAATGCCCGATTTCTCGGAAAAGGCCACCAGTTCTGCCTGGGCCCCTGCCAGGTTCACGCCGCCCCCGGCAAGGATCAGCGGCCTTTCGCTTTCGGCGATAGCCTTCAGTGCCCGCTTGATCTGGCCCATATGCCCCTTTACCGTTGGTTTATATCCGCTGATATGGACTGTTTCGGGGTACTTGAACGTAATGTCTTCCTGCTGGATATCGTGGGGAAGGTCAATAAGCACCGGCCCCGGCCTGCCCGTTGAGGCGATATGGAAGGCCTCGCGGAATATGCGCGGGAGTTCCCTGGCATCCTTCACAAGGAAATTATGCTTGGTAAAGGATTCGGTAGCCCCGGTAATGTCCGCTTCCTGGAAGACATCCCGGCCGATCATGGAGCTGGGAACCTGTCCGGTCAACACCACCAGCGGTATGGAATCCATGTAGGCTGTAGCGATTCCTGTAATCAGGTTTGTTGCGCCCGGACCGGAGGTCGATATGCATACCCCCGTTTTCCCGGATACCCTGGCGTAGCCATTGGCACAATGGGCGGCTGCCGATTCCTGGCGCACCAGGACATGCCGGATCCCGGACTTTCTCAGCGCCTCATAGACATGGACAATATAACCCCCGGGATAGCCGAACACGGTATCCACACCTTCTTGTTCCAGGAACTTCACAATTGCTTCTGCTGCTTTCACCGGCATCACCACCTTGAGGTATATAAAAAAATCCCTCGATCTGTGTACACTACAGCAGGGACGAGGGATGTACTCCACGTGTTACCACCCTTATTTCATTCCCACCTTGCGGTGGAAATCTCATGAGGTTCTAACAAACCTTCGCCTGTAACGGGGCTTGCCGTTTACTCCTACTGATATGGTTCAGAGTAACTGTTCGGGAGGGATATGCATAACCGCCATCAGACCGATTCTCACCAACCATCGGCTCTCTGTGCTGACTTCTGCAGCTATACACGGCTCCTTCATCACATTTGATTGCTAAGGGGCTATTCAGTTATGATTGGAAATAATTATATCAGCCTTTCTTCAATCATGTCAATACTTTTTTTATAAAGTATGATGCAAGCTGTCCTTGTGATACGGTGTGTGAGTACAGCGCGGCAATCCCGCTAAACCCGCGAAACCATACCTGGGACGTCATTGCGAGCACCTCATAAGTGGTGCGTGGCAATCTCTTTAAGCTTCTCGGGCAGCCACGGAAGCCACTGAGATTGCTTCGTCACTGCGTTCCTCGCAATGACAACCCCTGGGTTATGTCACTGCGAGCGAGTGAAACGAGCGCGGCAATCTCAGTCTTACCTCTTACATCCTGGCACTGGCATGAATCATCCATAATTGAGCAATGATATATTTATCTATCATATTATATAGCTTGTCAGCATCAATATTATTGGTGGACAACACGGAACGGCAGGCAACCCGGGAACGGAAAGGATTAAGCCGCATGAATCTGGATTTTGGTATTTTTCTGACCACCTTCGGCATGGTACTCCTGATGGAGATGGGAGACAAAACGCAGCTTTTGGTGATGGCCTGCGCTTCAAAATACAAAACCAGGCATGTTCTGGCAGGCATACTCATCGCTATCATCGCCCTCAATCTGCTTGCCGTGATACTTGGCACTGCCATCGGCGGCATCAAGGTCATACAGGACGTGGTGAAAGCAGCCGCTTCCCTGCTGTTCATCCTCTTCGGACTCCTGTCGCTCAGGCAGGAGGAAGAAACCGCTTCCTGCTCCACAGGAACCTCTACAGGCGCCATCCTCGCGGTGGCACTGGCCTTTTTTCTGGCTGAGACAGGCGATAAAACCCAGCTCTCCACCCTATCCTTCTCCGCCCTTTATCCGGACAGCCCGCTCAGCGTTTTCGCCGGTTCCACCATCGCTTTGCTCATCGCGGACTGCATCGGCCTGGCCGCCGGCGCTGTCGCGCTGAAATATATCCCCGTTCGGATCATGGCGCTGATCTCTTCTTTCCTGTTCATCGCCTTCGGTCTGGCCAGCGAATGGAAGACCCTACGCGAAAACTTTGCGGTGGACGAATCCAAAGCGCTGATAATCGTGGGGATAACAGCCGTCGTTTCCCTCCTGACCGCGGCTTTGATCCTCATTTTTCAAAAAAAGCAAACCAAAAATTCTTGCCATCCGGCTGAATAATATGATAGAATGTTGTTTGCTGTTGATTGGAACAACACATTGATGGATAAAGAAAGATTTCAACATGCTGTGAGGAGGTGTAAACATGGCAAAGTGCGAAATATGCAATAAGGGACAGCATTTTGGTATAAGGCTCAGCCATTCACACAGAAGGACAAACAGGGTCTGGAAGCCCAATATCAGAAAAGTCAGACTTGAAGTAAACGGTGTAAAGAAGAGCATGTACGTTTGCGCAAAATGCCTCCGTTCCAGCAAAGTGGGTAAAACCGCTTAATCTGAATCAAGGCATGAAAGAAAAACTCGGGGTTGATTCCCGGGTTTTTTGCTTATACGGCCGATATGCCGTAAAAAATGTGGCTGGTAGGCCACATTCCTTGTCTTATGCATCCCTGTTCTGCCTTATAAGTGGCTGACAGCTGTATGATGTACGGTTCAGACAAGCTGATTCAGCGAATCTTGAAAATGCGCCTGAGTATTCCTCCCAGGAATCCGGGCATCTTAAGGACGACAATCTTCATCTCCATGACCTCCATGCCAGCTCCTGTCCTTACAGTATATTCATGTTCTCGAAAAAGTGTTAATCGATCTTATGCCAAATTAGCAAAAACAAGCTTTTGGGACAAGTTTTTTTCCGGCCCGGTCATTGGTTTCAGTCAATCTGCAAACCAACCCTCCGCAATATTCATCAGATTATCGACAAAAGCATCCCCCTGGTTATCGGAGATCATCACCGGTACACCCAATGCCTTTTCCAGGTCCGATCGGGTCAGATCATCCAGCAGCACCTCGGTTCCGGCACGGAACATGCACCTGGAAAGCAGGAGGGCATCACCCAGTTCCCTGTCTTTCAGCGTTCTCAGCAGATCCTGCCCGGTAAGCAAGCCGGTCACCGACACCTGGCCGCCGAAGAACCGGTTTTCCACGGGAAAAACGGTCAGCCGGATGCCCGGGATCTTTTCTTCCACGCGCCGCACCAGTTCCTCCATGATGGGATAAAACAGGGTTCCCGTAGCAATACTGACCTGCCTGGAGGAAGTCTCCCCTCTTCCGGCCTCCAGCCCCGAAAGGGCTTCGAGGGCCTCATGGACGAAGGAGGCCACCATGCCCACGCCGTTTTCAATCTGCGGAAAGTCCTCATAGTCCTCATAGGGCGGCAAGGGCCTTCCGGTCATCAGATAGAATTCATCGGCCAGGTAAACGACCCGGCTGCCATGCTTCTCCATGAGAGCCCGTTGCCAGGATTGCACCTGATCCACCACCTGGGCTGCCGATTCCCTGTTGAAAGGCTCCAGGGGGTACAGACCTTCCCTGTACCGCGTCAGGCCGACCGGCACCACCGAGATGCTGTGCATCCAAGGATACAGGTCGGTCAGATCCCGAAGGGTCCTGTCCAGTTCCTTCCCGTCATTGAGCCCCGGGCACAGGACGATCTGGCTGTTCACCGTAATCCCCGCGTCGGTAAACCGCTTGATTTTTTGCAGCACGTCCCCGGCAAAACGGTTGTTCAGCATTTTCACCCTGAGGGACGGATTGGTGGTATGGACCGACACATTGATGGGAGACATCCTGTAGCGGATGATCCGGTCGATCTCCTCTTCCTTCAGGTTGGTCATGGTGATATAGTTGCCGAACAAAAAGGACAGGCGGGCATCATCGTCCTTGTAATAGAGGGTTTCACGCATGCCGGGAGGCAGCTGATCGATAAAGCAGAAAACGCACTTGTTGCTGCAGCTCTTCTCCTCATCCATCAGGGGATTGTCAAACTCCAGCCCCAGGTCTTCCTCCTCGGCCTTCTCTATCTCAGCAGACCATCTCTCGCCGTTCTGTTTCTCGATCTCAAGGGTCAGGAATTCATCGGCCGTATGAAACCTGTAGTCAAAGACATCGCATATCGCATTGCCGTTGATAGATACCAGGTAGTCTCCGGTCTCGATTCCCAACTCTTCGGCGATACTGCCTGCCTGTACGCCCGATATTCTGATCTTGTCGGTATTCATGCTATATCACCATGCTTTCGAAAAGACTTTCTCCTGCCTGTGCCTGCACGCCATCCGCCCGATACGGGCAGATACCGAGTGGCATAGCGGAGGCAAAAGCCGAAAAAAACAATAGCAGCTTGTGAAAGCTGCTACTTCGTTCTGTGGATTCTGGCTTGATGACGGAGATTATGACTTCACCGTTTCAACCTGTACGACTTCCTTGCCGTCGTAGAAACCGCATTCCTTGCAAACCACATGGGGAAGCTTCAGGCTATGGCATTTGGGGCATGCCACCAGGTTCGGCGCGGCAAGCTTATAATGCGTTCTTCTCTTATGCTTCCTTTGCTTGGAAATTTTACTCTTTGGGACTGCCATCTATTACACCTCCGTTCAGGCCGATAGTTTCATTCCTTTTGTCCGGGAATTAGTTATTGATTAGTGTCTCATAATTTTATTGGTTAAAAAAACCTTTTAACGATTCCAACCTGGGATCAATTGCCTGATCCCCGCCACAATCACATGGAAGACCGGTCAGTTTCTTTCCGCATGAAGGACACAATCCCTTACAATCCTCGCTGCACAGTTGCTGCATGGGAAGACTCAAAAGGATGGCATCCGCTACCATTCGGTCGAGTATGATTACATGCCCCGAATACGTAAACCTGTCTTCTTCATCCGTCCCCGCATCCTGCCTCTCTTCGCCCGACTCAACGATGTTCTCGCGGATCGGAACGGTGATATGGCGTTCAATGGTTTCCCCGCAACGGTCGCAAACCGTTTTGAAATCGATTTGCGCCTCACCTTCGACCTCGATCATGGCATTGAAGCTCGTGGCCTTGCCCTTAACCGTTACAGGGCTTGTAAAGGTCACGGTGCCAATGCTGTCAAGGTCTTCAAGCCGCTCGGTCATCTCAAAACCAATGGATGCACCGATATTTTTAATAATGGACGTAATGTCAAGTTCCATAAACCCCCTCCTTGGAAAGGACAAAAACTGCTTCCCGGAAGGTCAACATGAAATATTATACTCATAGAATCAGGCTTTGTCAACAAAACCTTTCCACCGGGTTTTATGGATCTTTTCCGCCCGTTTATGCCATCATCTCCTGCCTCAGTTTCCATCCACGGCAGCCGTCATTGGCTGTCATCAGCCAACAGGCTTTTGAGCCAACCGGCAAACACTTCCCTGCTTTCAGCAAAATCACGCACATCCTTTCCATATCGGGTGTTGGCCCATTCCCGCGTGAATTGCATGGCATATGGCCCTTTTCCGTCATCCAGTCTGAAGATGATATTTTCTACGTTTCCAATCAAGGCAAACATGATGACCGCATTGTCGCTGAAAGGTTGCTGGTCAGCGCCATGAATGTAGTAATTTCTTGTTTTTGAATCGGTTCTCACATTAACCGTAATACCATAGGGTTCATTGTCCGTAAACAGCTCAAACGAATCATAAACGGCGTTTTCGGGTAGCGGCAACAGGTAAATGATGTTACCCACCTTGGCGTTGTCGCCCACATAGGGGGTTTTGTATTCCAGAAGCCTTGAGGCAAGGCGATCACCGTCCGTCCTGACGTTCACGGGATCGGTAAACAGCCCTGCGGCCAGGACGACAGCCGCAATGATTGCTGCGATGATTACCCAAAAAGCCGGTTTTTTATAATTCAACACATTCTTGATTCTTTCCTTTACATTGACCTCGCCAAAAGCAATGGCGCCTCCGCCAAGAACATGCTCTCCGGCCGCGAAGGACAACAGCAATTCCGCATAGGGCTTTTTGATATCTTCATGGGTCTTAAGAACCTTTTCGTCACAGGACAGTTCCATATCGTTGCACATGAGCCAGAAGGCCAGCCATACGAGGGGATTGAACCAATGCACGGACACCAGGATATATGCCGCAGCCTTCACAATATGATCCTTCCTGCGGATATGGGCCTTTTCATGGAGCATGATATAGCTTCTTTGGGTGGTATCCAGGCCCGCCGGAAGATAAATCCTCGGTTTTGCCAGGCCCAATACAAACGGTGTCCGCAAATTGGGATCCTCATAGACATTCTCCCCAATCTGCCGCGCATTTTTCAGTTTTCCCTGCAGAATGAAAACCGAGATAACGCCATAAAGGAGCAGCGCAATGACGCCCGTAAGCCAGACATATGCAAGGACTTGAAGGATGGTTAGCGGAACCTCGCCCACCCCGGTAAATGCTGCGGGGAAATTTGCAGGATCCGGCCCGTTTGCCTGAAAACCCTGCTGATAGCTTGGACGATGGGTAACTGAAACCAGCCTGATCTCCTGCGGCATGATGCTGAACAGGCTTTCAACCGAGAACGGCACGGCAAGGCGAAAGGCGACCACCGCCCACAAGGCATAGGAGATGACCTTCGGCGCCTTTTTGAGCAATGGCCTGATAAGAAGAAGGATCAGGATGACATAGCCTGCCTTAAGGCTCATCTCGAAAACAGTAAGGAACAGTTCACCCATCGTTATCCCTCCTGGTGCTCGTCGATCAGTCTTTTCAGCTCTTCGGCCTGCTTTTTGCTTATTTTTCTTCCGCTGACAAAAGCCGCAAGGAATTTGGGCAGGGAGCCGCCGAAGGTATCCTCCACAAAATGGATGCTTTGTTGCGCATAATATGCATCCCTTGTCATGAGGGAGGTCACCACGGCATTCTTGTTCTGGAAGATGCCCTTTTCACACAGCTTTTTCAGCACCGTATAGGTCGTTGACTTTTTCCAGTTCATTTCCTTTTCGCAAAGCCTGACCAGATCGCCGGAATTTATGGGTTCATGCTGCCAGATCAGTTCCGCGAACTTCTCTTCAGCCTCTGCAAGTTTATACACCTTCATACCATAACCTCCGAGTCTATTCATTATAGACCTGCTACCCATAAGTCTATTACTAATAGACTAACTTGTCAATAGCACGCAAAAAAATGCCCTGCCATTGATGGCAGGCGAACGTCACGGCAGCCCTGCTTTACCCGGCAAAAAAGCCGTTCCTTAACGGAACGGCTTATCCTGCCATATCACATTATCCAAATAGGGTTTACTCCCGATATCAGTCATAGAGCGGGAACCTGCGGGTCAGATCATCCACCCGCCTGATGATCGCTTCCTTGTTGGCCTCATAATTGCCGCTGAGGGCCATATCCAGAAGCTCTGCGATCTCCTTCATCTGCTCTTCCTTCATGCCCCTTGTGGTGACTGCGGGTGTGCCGACACGGATACCGCTGGTGATGAACGGGCTCAGGGTATCAAACGGGATGCCGTTCTTGTTGACGGTTATCCTTACCTCGTCCAGCATGCTCTGGGCATCTTTTCCGGTAATGCCCTTGTTGGTCAGGTCAATCAGCATCAGATGGTTGTCGGTACCTCCGGAAACGATCTTGAAGCCCTTCTCCATCAAAGCGGCTGCCAACGCTTTTGCGTTCTTGACGATCTGCTGCTGGTAAGCCTTGAAGGAATCGGACATGGCTTCCTTGAGGCATACAGCCTTGCCGGCAATGATATGCATCAGCGGGCCTCCCTGGATACCCGGGAATACGGCCCGGTCGATTTCCTTGGCATATTTGGCCTTGCACAGGATCAAACCGCCCCTGGGACCCCTCAGGGACTTATGGGTGGTTGTTGTCACAAAATCCGCATAGGGAACAGGACTGGGATGCACACCGGCTGCCACAAGGCCTGCAATGTGGGCCATATCCACCAAAAGCAGGGCACCTACTTCGTCACAGATCTCCCTGAAGGCCTTGAAATCGATGATCCGGGAATAGGCGCTGGCACCTGCGATGATGAGCTTGGGCCTGCATTCGCGGGCGGTCTTCCGCAGGGCATCATAGTCAATGCAGCCGTCCTTCTCGCTGACGCCATAGGCAACGGGCTTGTAATACCTTCCGGACATGTTGATGGCCATGCCATGGCTCAGATGGCCGCCGTGGGACAGGTTCATCCCCATGAAGACATCGCCGGGTTCCATGACCGCGAAAAACACGGCCATGTTGGCCTGGGCGCCGGAATGGGGCTGCACATTGGCATGCTCTGCGCCGAACAGTTCCTTTGCCCTGCTGATGGCCAGGTTTTCAACCACGTCCACATGCTCGCATCCGCCGTAATAGCGCTTTCCGGGATACCCTTCCGCATACTTGTTCGTGAGGGGAGTGCCGCATGCTTCCAGTACTGCCTTGCTGACAAAATTTTCTGATGCAATCAGTTCGATGTTGCCGTTCTGGCGATTGATTTCATCGTAGATGGCTTTTGCAACTTCTGGATCGATTCTTTCTATTTCGTTATACTTCAGCATCTCTATATCCCCCATCCAATTAATCACAAATCTGATTATAATGCTTTGTGAAAGATGATGTCAATAAAGAATGAATATTTATGCAACGCCTATACAAGCGTTTCATCCTGATTCGACACTCTGTCCTTCCGCTCCAGGGATGCGGCATCAATAAACATGAGCACCGACAGCCTCTGGGTGATAAGCCTGAGCATGCTCTCAAGGAACGCAGAAATAAACAGGGCCAGAGCAGCGTTTTCCACATCCATGGAAAACAGGTTCAGCAGCCATCCCAGGGCATAGAGGCTCATCATGTTGGAGAACACGTACTTTCTGCTGTTTCGGGTCAGCTCCTGAGACTTCCTGAAATTCCGGACAGGTCCCACGTCGAATTCAATAATGAGCAGATCCTTAAACACATACAGGGTACTTACGATCAGGATGACCATGGGGAGCAACGCGGTAAAAACGGCCAGACCGGGCACATACACAGTCGCAACGACCATAACCGCCACCACCACATAGATGGCCGCATAAAAAAGGAGATTGAAAAGGATGATCTTGGGCAGCCGCGCAAAGAAAACCGACGTTCTTTGAGCGCCGGACATCTGCGGATTGGTCAGCCCGAAGAAATACCAGCTTCCGTAGAACAGGGAAATGAAAAAGGTCAGCACCCTGATGCCCAGAAAAATCAGAGCGACATACATGAACGAACGGGCTATGGTTTCATAGGCGCCCGAAGCAAAGAGGACGCTGTTCAGGCTGTCGAGGCTCATATTCTCCTGCAGCCGGATAAACAGCTGTTCATACTGGGTATAGAGGTCTAAAACAAAAGGCCTGGCCAGCAAATAGCCTCCAAAGAGAACACCCAGCAGGAGAACGAATATCACCCGTGCTACCACGGGCCTGTCTAAGTCGTAAAACTTGATGGATTCCTTGAAATAGGCATTGATCAGTCTGACTTTACGTGGTTGATTATCCATTTTTGTCCCCCTTGATTTTCCTGATATCCGAAGCGGACAAATAGCGCCATTGCCCCGGTTTCAGATCGCCCAGCGTGAGGTTGCCGATGGCAATGCGCTTCAGCTTCTTCACCGGATGGCCAACGGCTTCACACATTCTTTTGACCTGCCTGTTGCGGCCTTCATGGATGGTTATCCGCAATACGGCGCTGTGCTTTTTTTGCTCCACCAATTCAACCTTTGCCGGGGATGTGGGCCTGCCGTCCAGCAGGATACCCTCCCTCAGCTTTTTCAGGGCGTTTTCGGAAGGTATGCCTTCAACCTCCGCGAGATAGGTTTTGTTCACCTCATGCCCCGGATGGGTGCTGTGATAGGCAAAATCCCCGTCATTGGTCAGGATGAGCAGGCCTGTTGTGTCATAATCAAGCCTTCCCACCGGATAGACGCGTTCCGGAACGTCGTCTACCAGGTCCATAACGGTTTTTCTGCCCTGTGGATCCGACACCGTCGTGACATAACCCCTGGGTTTGTTCAGCATGATATAGACCGGTTTTTCTTCGGGTACCACCGGCTTTCCGTCAAACTCCACCAGGTCATGTTCCGAAACCGTAACGCCCATCTCGGTCACGGTATGCCCGTTTACCCGCACCCTGCCGTCACGGATCATTTGCTCGGCATGGCGCCTGGATGCTATGCCGCATTTGGCGAGATATTTCTGAAGACGCATTTTTTCGCTCATTTGCTCATCGTCCATTCCGGAAAACATTATACCATAGTCCCATCATGTATACTATTTAATTTGTGCACAACAGCGTCGTCCAAAGCCATGCTTTCTGCCGTCATATTGAAGAGACTGCCACATTCCTGTCCGTTTCATACACGCCTGCCGGCAACAGGATTTCCGGATGCCATGAAATCCTTGCAGGCGAAAGTTGTTTACTCGATTGACTTAAGGTATAATATTGCGAGTCGGGTGGACGACCACCCTGGTAATACTGGAGGTAACAGTCATGAAGCTTGGTATAGTGGGTTTACCCAACGTGGGAAAGAGCACGTTGTTCAACGCCATTACAAAGGCCGGCGCGGAAAGCGCCAACTATCCTTTCTGCACCATAGATCCCAATGTGGGCATTGTCAGCGTTCCTGACGAACGCCTGGGAAAACTTGCCGAAATGTACAATCCGAAAAAGGTCACACCCACCACCATTGAATTTGTGGATATAGCCGGACTTGTTAAAGGGGCCAGCCGGGGCGAAGGCCTGGGCAACAAGTTCCTGTCCCATATCCGGGAGGTGGACGCCATTGTCCATGTGGTACGGGCCTTTGACGACAGCAATATTGTTCATGTGGACGGATCGGTGGATCCGAAAAGGGATGTTGAAACCATCAACATGGAGCTGATCTTCGCCGACCTGGAAACCCTGGAAAAACGCATGGAGAAAACACGCAAGCAGATGAAATCCGGCGATAAGAAGTTTGCGGAGGAACTGGCTCTCCAGGAAAGGATCAAGGAGAATCTGGAAAAAGGCATCCCTGTTCGGGCCATGACCTTTGATCCGGAGGAGGCCGAATATGTCCGGCAGCTCTTCCTGCTCACGTCCAAGCCCGTGCTCTACTGTGCCAATGTGGACGAGGACACGCTTTCCGATATCGACGCCAATCCCTATGTGGGCATGATCAGGGAGATCGCCCAGGCCGAAAATGCCGAAGTGGTGGTCATCTGCGCCCGAATCGAGGAAGAGATGGCCCAGTTGGATGACGAGGAGAAAAAGCTCTTTCTGCAGGAACTCGGGCTCAGTGAATCCGGCCTTGACAAGCTGGTCAAGGCAAGCTACAAACTGCTTGGCCTCATAAGCTTTTTGACGGCCGGCGAGTCGGAAGTGCGGGCCTGGACCATCGTGAAGGGCACAAAGGCTCCCCAGGCCGCCGGAAAGATCCATTCGGATTTTGAGCGCGGCTTTATCCGGGCAGAGGTTGTCGCCTATGAGGATTTGATCCGCTGTGGTTCCTATGCCGCCGCCAGGGAGCAGGGCCTCGTCCGGTCTGAAGGCAAGGATTACGTGATGAAAGACGGGGATGTGGTCCTGTTCAGGTTCAACGTATAGGGCCCATAATGCGGTTCACGTTTTGCCTGTCCCAAAAATCAACCGGGCACGCCTGAGCCCGGTTTTTATGTCTGGTTATTGACCCTGAACCGTGTTTTCCTGTATTTAAGCATTCTGTGCCGAATGCCGATCCGCGTTCCCAGCACCAGCTTCCTCAGAGTAACCGGCTTTCTGGAACGGCGCATCTTCCTCCTGGTGGCCAGTTCGCTGACCACAAACCTTGCCAGCTCGAAGGGCGCCTGGGGAAGGGACTGGACAAACGCATTCCTTTGGATATTCGCCTGATATTCCTCGAGAACAGGCGTGTTCATAATCCGGTCAACCAGCTCCAGGAATTCCTCTTCGCCTGTCACATACCAGCCCACCCTGTTCCTGATGCAGAACTCCAGGTTTCCCTTCTCCTGAAGTCCGGCATTATGGGTTATGATGGGAGGCACCTTTTTCACCAGGTGCTCAAAGATGGTGGAAGGCCCTGCTTTCGTAATACCGAAATCGGAAGCCTCCAGGAGCTCATGCATGTTGTCCACAAACCCAAGGACGGCTATTCCGGTGGGTGATCCCTTGCATGCCAGTTTGCTCAGTTCCTTGAACAGTGCTTCGTTCTTTGCGCAAACCGCTATAATATTCAAAGGATACCCTTTCTCATAAAGGAGCCTGACATACTTTTCGGTATCCCCTATACCCTGGCCGCCTGCCGAAACCAGAACCGTCTTTTTGGCCGGATCCAGGCCCAGCCCATTGAGAATTTCCTCCCTGCTTTTGTTCACCTTTGCAAAAAACTTCAGGTTGAGCGGGAAGGACATGACCTTGATCCTGTCCCTGGGCTGCCCCTGGCTTATCAGGTATTGCTCGGCTTCCTGCGTGGCCGCAACAATGGTGTCCACGTTCGGGTTCACCCACATGTTATGCCCGGTGAAGGGATCGGCCATATAACTGATGACCTTGTACTGGAAATGGTATTTTTCCCTGGCAAAAAGCGCCACCGATGTGCAAAAAAAATGTGTTGAAAAAACGATATCAGGCTTATATGCCAATATATACTGAGCGCCCTTCCGTATAAAATTCTGGAAGAGCACCTTGGTCACCAAATTGGATCGGGTCAGGTGATTGAGTTTATCGATGAGCAGATTGACGTTGGTTGTCAGCTTGGGATGAGCCAGGGCAAAATCCCAGAGGTCTTTCATGGCTTTGTCGTCCCTGATGGCGCCGGCCTCCCTCGCAAAATCGATCACATCCACCTGGTATTGCCCGGGATATAACTGATCAATCGCGTCCTTTACGGCAAGCGCAATCATTTTGTGCCCGCCGCCCACTTCGATCATGGGGATGAGGATTTTCTTCATGAAGTCCTATCAACTCCGGTCAGCTTACTCTCTGTTCTCGTTGAAGATGATGTTGACGGCTTTCATGGGTGAAACGGTGGAAATGGCATGCTTGTAAACAAGCTGCTGCTTGCCCTCACTGTCCAGCACCACCGTGAAATTGTCAAACCCCTTCACCATGCCTCTCAGCTGAAAACCGTTGGTCAGGTATACCGTAACGGGGATATGCTCCTTCCTCACCTGGTTCAAGAATACGTCCTGAAGGTTGATATTTTTGTTCACGGCAACTCCTCCTCGCGCACAAAATAATATGAGATCAACTCAAACATCTTCCATCATTTTACTAAACTAATGCCCGATATTCAAGGCATCGGCCAATATTTTTAACATTGCCCGCCTGTCGAGAACCTGCGTATCAAGCCACTTGAGACCTTCCATGCTGTTGAACCAGGTGATCTGCCTTTTGGCCAGGTGCCGGGTATTCAGCTTGATCTGCTGAACCGCCTCATCCATGCTGCATTCCCCGTATAGTGCCGCAGCGATTTCCTTGTAGCCTATGGCCTGGAGCGAGACCAGATCCCTGGGATAACCCATGCCCAGAATCCTGGCCACTTCGTCCGCAAGCCCTTTCTTCATCATGATGTCGGTGCGCTGCTCGATGCGTTCATACAGTCTCTGCCTGTCCATAATCAGGCCAAAGAGCCGGTAGTCGAACTCAGGCGGTTTTGTCCGTGACAGGGCCTGATGCTCCGAGATAGGCCGGCCAGTTGATTCATAAACCTCCAGCGCCCGTATGACCCTTTTAACGTTATTGGGATGGATCTTTTCGGCGCTGATGGGATCGATCGCCTTCAGCCTGTTATGCAGATACTCCGGACCATACTGCTCGGCCAGGGTCTTCATACGCTCCCTGAATTCCTGGTCACTTATTGTTTCCGAAAACTGGATGTTATATACAAGGGAGCTGATGTATAATCCTGTCCCGCCGGCCACGATGGGCACCTTCCCCCGCGCCAGGATATCCCGGATGGCCGCTTCGGCCAGTGCCTTGAACTGGGCCACGCTGAATGCTTCGTCGGGATAAACGATGTCCATCATATGGTGCGGAATACCGCGCTGTTCTTCAGGAGTGGGTTTTGCTGTTCCGATGTCCATGTACCGGTAAACCTGGGCTGAGTCGGCGGATATGATCTCCCCGTTCACCATGAGCGCCAGTTCAATGGCCAGATCGGTTTTACCTGTTGCCGTCGGTCCTGCCAGAACAATGACCTTTTCCAAACCAAGCCCTCCACACAGTCGTAAAATCCAAGGTTAATCATCAAGCGCCAGGGGCTTTCCCCATCCTATACTATCCGTTTAAAGCGCTTCTCCAATTCCCTGCGGGAAATACTGATCGCCACCGGCCTCCCGTGGACGCAGGTATAGGGATTCTCCATGGCGCAAAGCTGCTCCAGCAAAGCCCGGATCTCCTCTTTCTCCATTCTCCGGTTGGCTTTGATGGCGCTCTTGCAGGCCATCATATAAATGGCCTCGTCGCTGATCCCGTACTTTTCACCCATGGTTTCCATCCATCTGTCCAGGATTTCATGGAAATCGTCCAGGCTGAATCCGCCGCCCATGATGTCGGGTACGCTCCGGATGATGACGGTCTGCGGTCCGAAGGCCTCTATTTCGAAACCCGCCCTTTCAAAATCAGCCATCCTGGAGAACAGGAAATCATATTCAGCGGGCGAAAGCCTGACGATATAGGGCTCCAGGACCATCTGGGAGCAGGCCTGCCCCTCGGCAATCCGCTTTTTCAGTGTTTCATAGCGAATCCTCTCGTGGGCGGCATGCTGATCGATGAGATACATCCTGTCCCCATGCTGGAGGATGATATAAGTATCGAATACCTGACCCACAATCTCAGCTTCCAGCAGAACATCCGCCCCGCGGGCTTCCTCGGAAAGCATCTCATGGGACGCATCCGGCTCCGGTTCGTTTTTTACTGTGACAAGCTCATCCTGGCTTGTCCCGGGCTCGGAAAAGGCTTTCCCATGAGCAAGGCTGCTCGTTACGGAGACAGCTCTTTCCGTCCCGGTTTCAGGTTCTTCCGACTGCTGTATGGGTACATCCATGATGGGCAGCGCGGGTTTTTCAGTTTCGTTTGGACCGGCATGCCCGTCATCAGCCTGCTTCTTCAGTTCCCATGGCAACAGGATACGCTGCGGCGGCGGTAGCTTTGAAGCCGGCCTGTTCCATGAAGCCATTTCCACCTGTTCATGGCCTGTTTGGTCCCCCGCTTTTCCGGATGGCGCATAGGCGGTTTCCGTCGTTTCCCGGATGAGAGAAGCCGCCGTGAAAGCGCTTTTCACACCATGGTATAAAGCCGAATAGACCGCATTCTCGTTGGAGAATCTGACCTCCAGCTTCTGCGGGTGGACGTTCACGTCATACAGCTCCGGCGAGATCTTCAGGTTCACCACGCAGAAGGGGAACTTGTTCTGCATGATCAGGGTTTTGCAGGCATCTTCCAGGGCTGCCGTGAGAACCTTGTTTTTGATCGTGCGCCCGTTGATAAAGAAAAACTGGTTGTTCCGCGTTCCCCTGGCTATCTCGGGTTTTCCTACATAACCCGAAACCCGGATCCCCGTTTCCTCGTAATCCAGGGGCAGAAGGGACCGGGCTGTTTCGTTTCCGAAAAGGCTGTAGATCACGCTGAGCAGATCGTGGTTTCCCGGCGTGTGATGCTGCACCTGGTTATTGTTGATGAACTTGAAGGCTATCTCCGGATGGGCCAGGGCAAGACGTACCATCATGGCCGATACGTACCCGGCTTCCGTGCTGTCCTTCTTGAGGAATTTATAACGGGCAGGAGTATTGAAAAACAGGTTCCGCACGATGAAAGTGGTTCCCGTGGGACATCCCGTCTGGGAAACGGAAAGGACCTTTCCGCCTTCAACTTTGACGAGGGTGCCTGTCTGCTCCTCTGCGGTCTTGGTGCGCACCTCCAGATGGGATACGGCCGCTATGGAGGCCAGGGCTTCTCCCCGGAAACCCATGGTGGACAGATTGTCCAGATCTTCAATCTTTCGGATCTTGCTGGTGGCATGGCGCTCAAAGGCAATCTCCACATCATCGCTCTCCATGCCGCAGCCGTTGTCGGTCACACGGATATAGGAAATGCCGCCGTTTTTGATTTCAACGGTGATGGCGGTGGCCCCCGCATCGATGGCATTTTCCACCAGTTCCTTGACCACCGAGGCAGGCCGCTCGATCACTTCGCCGGCAGCGATCTGGTTGGCCGTTTTTTCGTCAAGAATAATGATTCTGCCCATAAAAACCTCCATTGCACAGGGACAGCAACAGTCGTTGCGGGTGAAACAGATTGGAGCACAGCAATTTTTAGCCTTAACTGCATCTCATCAAGTGACTGAGATTGCTTCGTCGCTGCGCTCCTCGCAATGACATCCTTGGGTCGTGTCATTGCCAGCGAGTGGAACGAGCGCGGCAATCTTTGTTACTTAAGCTTCTGCTGCAGGCTGTACAGCTTGTTGAGCGCATCCAGCGGGGTCAGATTCGACGGATCCAGCGCCCGGATCTCGTCCAGCACATCGCGCTCGGCCTTTGTGAGCGAACTGGAAGCGAAAAGATCCAGCTGTCCCTCGACGGGCTTCTCCTTTTTCCGCTTCGGGTTCTTATTGATATCGGCCTCGTCCAGTTCTTCCAGGATCACCCTGGCCCGCTGGATAACCGGATCCGGAATGCCCGCCAGCTTGGCCACTTCCACCCCGTAGCTCCTGTCTGCGCCGCCCCGGGAGATCTTTCTCAGAAAGATGATATCATCGCCCTTTTTCCGTACCGATACGCAATAATTCTTGATGCCGTGGAGCTTGTCCTCAAGCTCAGTCAGCTCATGATAATGGGTGGCAAACAAGGTTCTGGAACCAAGTCGCGCCCTGTCGTTGATATACTCGATAACCGCCCAGGCGATGCTGAGCCCGTCGTGGGTACTGGTACCGCGGCCGATCTCATCCAGGATGAGCAGGCTGTTGGGTGTGGCGTTGGACAGGATGTTGGCCACCTCGCTCATCTCCACCATGAAGGTGCTTTGACCGGAGGCCAGATCATCCGAAGCGCCGACACGTGTGAAAATGCGGTCAACCAGCCCGATGCGGGCATAAGACGCGGGCACAAAGCTTCCTGCCTGGGCCATCAGCACGATCAGGGCCACCTGACGCATATAGGTGGATTTTCCCGCCATGTTGGGCCCGGTGATGATGGCAATCCGGTTGTCCTCCATGTCCAGCCAGGTGTCGTTGGGAACGAAGGAATTGTCGGAAAGCATCTTTTCAACCACCGGATGGCGTCCGTCCTGGATCTCAATAACGCCCCCCTGGTAGACCTGGGGCTTGACATAATTGTTGCGGTCGGCCACTTCCGCCAGGGAGCAAAGGGCATCCAGTTCGGCGATGCAATGGGCGGTAGCCTTGAGGCGCTTCACATGGGAAGAAATGGCATCCCTCAGTTGGCAGAACAGTTCGTATTCCAGCTGGACCACCTTTTTCTCGGCACCCAGGATGGTTTTTTCTAGCTCGGCCAGGGCTTCCGTGGTAAACCGCTCGCAATTGACCAGGGTTTGCTTGCGCACATAATCCTCCGGCACCTGCCCGATATTGGCCTTGGTGACTTCTATGTAATATCCGAAATTCTCGTTGTAGCGTATCTTCAGGCTCTTGATGCCCGTTCTTTCCCGCTCCCGGGCTTCCATTTCGGCTATCCAGTTCTTGCCCTCGGTGGTAGCCTTCCGAAGCCGGTCCACCTCTTCGTGGTATCCTTCCTTGATGATGCCGCCTTCCTTGACCGACAGCGGCGGATCATCGGCAATGGCTCTTTCAATCAGCTCCACGATATCCTCAAGGGGATCCAGCCTTTCCGCCATGGCGGCGTTGAGGCCGCATGTGAGCCCGGCCACCATTTCCCTGATATAGGGCAGCTTGGACAGGGAGATCTTCAGGGAAACCAGGTCCCTTGCGTTGATGGTCCCGAATACCAGCTTGCCGGCCAGTCTTTCGATATCGTAGACACCCCTTAAGAGATCCATCAGTTCGTTTCTGACCATGAAGCCGTTTTTCAGCTCTTCAACCGCATCCAGCCGCATCTGGATCTCGTCCACATCCATCAGGGGCTGCTCCAGCCAGCGTCGCAGCATCCTTCCGCCCATGGCGGTGGAGGTCTTATCCAGCACCCACAAAAGCGAACCTTTCTTCCTGGCATCACGCATGGTCTCGGTGATCTCCAGGTTCCGCCGCGAAGCGCTGTCGATGATCATATACTGTTCAATCTTGTAGGGCTGAATGGCTTCAATATGGGTCAGATCGGTCTTCTGGGTACTTTCTATGTATTCCAGGAGAGCACCTGTGGCGCACTTGGCCAGTTCCAGATCCTTCAGCGGGTTCTCCTTGAAAAGGCTCAGTATCTTCTCATCGCAAAAGGCCGGTTCAAAGACCTGGTCCGGCAGGATGGAAGCCCGGATGCCCAGGTAATCCTCGAAATAGCTCTTGTATTCAGGCTTTTTGGTCAGTTCCGCATTCGTGATAATCTCGGAGGGTTTGAACCGGGCAGTCTCGTCCAGGAGCTTGCGCATGGAGCTTCCCCAGGTAATCTGCGTGGTAAAGAATTCCCCGGTGGTGATGTCCACCACGGCAATGCCGAAATAGGTCTGGCGGCAATAAATGCACATGAGGAAATTGTTCTTCTTGTCCTCCAGCATGGTGGGATCGATCACCGTTCCGGGCGTCACAACCCGGGTGACATCCCTTTTGACCAGGCCTTTCGCCAGCGCAGGATCCTCCATCTGTTCGCAGATGGCCACCTTATAGCCCTTCGCGATCAGTTTTGCCAGGTAGGTATGGGCCGAATGATAAGGAACGCCGCACATGGGCGCACGTTCCTCCAGGCCGCAGTCCCTGGCGGTAAGGGCTATCTCCAGTTCCCGTGAAGCCAGCTCGGCGTCTTCAAAGAACATCTCATAAAAGTCGCCCAGCCTGAAAAAAAGGATGCAATCCTTGTAGCGCTCCTTGATAGCCCGGTATTGCTGCATCATGGGAGTAAGCTTAGCCACGCCCTGCGCCCTCCTTACCTTCCAGCCAGAAGGCTCCGGCACGGATGATCTCCACGTCCACCAGCCGGCCTGTCAAATTTCCATTGGCTCTAAAATTGACCAGTTTGTTGGTGCGGGTGCGGCCCGACAGCATTTCCGGATTGGTCTTGCTGAGACCGTCCACGAGCACCTCCACCGTCCTGCCCTCATACCGTTTGGCAAGCCCGGTGGCAATCTCGGTCTGCAATTCCACAAGCCGCTTGAATCGATTGGAAATGGTCTCCTGGGATTCGGTCTGTTCCCATTTTTCCGCCGGCGTTCCCTTACGGGGCGAATAGATGAACATGAAGGCCGCGTCAAACTGTACCTTTCTGACCAGATCCAGCGTCTGTTCAAAGTCTTCTTCGGTCTCCCCGGGGAATCCCACAATGATGTCGGTGGTCAGGGCTATGTCCGGGACGGCCTCCCGGATCCTGTCCACCAGGGCCAGGTAGTGCTCCCGGGTATATTTGCGGTTCATCCGCTGGAGCACCCGGTTGCTGCCCGCCTGGAACGGCAGGTGGAGATGTTCGCATACTTTTTCGCATTCCTTCATGGCCCGGATCAGGCTGTCGGAAAGATCCTTGGGATGGGATGTGGTAAAGCGCACCCGATCGATCCCGTCAATGGTTTCGATATCATAAAGCAGTCTGGCGAACAGATCCTTCTCTCCCAAATCATTGCCATAGGAGTTCACGTTCTGACCAAGGAGCGTGATCTCGCGGCAGCCATCCGCCGCCAGGGCCCGGATCTCTTCCAGGATATCCTCTTTTCTGCGGCTTCTTTCCCGGCCCCGCACATAGGGCACAATGCAATAGGTGCAGAAATTGTTGCAGCCATAGATGATGTTGACAAAGGCCTTATGCCGCTCGCTGCGCTTGATGGGCATGTCCTCAATGACACGGCCTTCTTTTTCCCAAATCTCAAAGACGCGCTTCCCGCTGGTCAGGTGCTGATAAAGCAACCTGGGAAACTCGTGGATGTTGTGGGTTCCAAAAACAATCTTCACATGCCGGTATGACTTTTTGAGCTTCTCCAGCACATGGGGCTGCTGCATCATGCATCCGGAAGCCACGATGATGGACCCGCGTTCCTCGCATTCCCGGGTAAGTCCTCCGATGTGGCCGTAGACCCGCTCTTCAGCATTCTCCCGCACACAGCAGGTAACAAAAACGATGATATCGGCCGGTGCGTCGGGTGCAACCTGCTCATACCCCATATTGGTCAGCATGCCGGCAATGGTCTCCGCATCACGCTCGTTCATCTGGCAGCCGAACACATCTAGCCGGAAGGTTCTCACCTTTCCGGTGCGCAGGGTATGCTCCACGTTCAGGTTCCGCACCTGTTCCATCCAGTCAGCCGATTCCATGGTTTTGGCCAGTTCCAGTCCCCCCTGGCCACAGGCATCCTTCTTTCTTGTGCTATCCTTGATGTTCTCCAAAATGATCTATCTCTCCTCACCAAAACGCCACACAGGGTGGCATGCCTCATATTTTAACGCTGATGTTTTCTGTCAAAACAAACATCCGATCCTGCCGGATCACAATCATAACTTATCATACCAAAAATCCGGTGAAAATAAAAGAAAGCAGGCCTCCAGCCTCACCGTGCCATATCGGCAGGACTTACGGCCATTTGCTTCCCACCGCATTGAAAAACGGGAGGTAAACCTTTCGCCTCCCGCTTCATCCAGAGTTTTGATTTCTGCTTAATTTCTCCTCTTTCCCATAAATCTCAATATGGTCAGGAAGAGGTTGATGAAATCAAGATATAACTGCAGTGCTCCATAAATACCGAGGTTGTTTCTCAGCGCCAGGTTGCCCTCGGTGCTGAAGTAAAACGCCTTCAGTTTCTGCATGTCATAGGCCGTAAGGCCCAGGAACACGAACAGGCTGATGAGGCTGATGATCCAGTCGAGGGAACTGCTTCCCAGGAGCAGATTGATGAGCGACAACACGATTATTCCGATAAGCCCCATGAAGAGAATGTTTCTGAAACGGGTCAGATCGTTCCTGGTGAAATACCCATAGGCACACATCACGCCAAAGGTTACGGCTGTCGTACCAAAGGCCGAGAGGATGGATGCATCCGTGTAGGCCAGGAAAATGATCGAAAAGGTAACGCCGTTCAGCGCCGCATAGCCCATGAACAGGCCGACGGCCGCAGCATAGGAAAACTTGGTAATACGGGCCGACAAAACAAAAACGACGACCAGTTCGGCGATCAAAAGCCCGTAAAACAGAACGGGAGTCGTCACAATCGTATAGACAAGTCTCAGATTGTTGGCAACAGCCACTCCTACCAGCGCTGTCAGGAAAAGGCCTATGAACATCCAGCCGAAAACCTTGGTGATATAGGCATTCATGCCCTTTATGGCATCGTACTGCTCCTCATAGGTGCGGGGTCCGTAATTGTTTTCTCCATAGTACATACGCTTCACCACCTTTTATGACGTATTACATTATATACCTCAGAACTTATTATATACTCCCCAATTATTTTTGTAAAATATTGCGGCACGCTCTGTGTCTTTATCGTATGATAATTTCACCCTTAAGATTATCGCGTGAATATTTCAC
>ENA-UPAD01000593-UPAD01000593.1-bioreactor-metagenome-genome-assembly--contig:-NODE-593-length-48176-cov-143.830199_pt1 | contig 48176 bp, 50 predicted proteins | sample MGYA00238179_ERZ772710 | MGnify/ENA primary metagenome ERZ772710 (study PRJEB29004, sample SAMN07631245) | bioreactor metagenome | isolation source: Switchgrass digestor | place: USA: Dartmouth...
GCGGTCCCTTTCTTTTTTTCCCTAAAAAACTCCTACAAATATTTTACGCTATGTAGGCTTTATCTTCAAAAAACAGGAGGGGTTCTTGAGGGCGTAACATTTCATATGAGCAGTCTAATTGCCATTTTTTATCGAACGCTCATATCCTTCGTCCGCCGGCAAATCAGATAACCTTGCCGCTGATGTGGACAACTCGTCACAGCGCTCGTTTTCGGGATTGCCATCATGACCTTTAACCCAAACAAACTTGACTTTATGCCTCTCGCACAGCTCCAACAGCCTTTCCCACAAATCTACATTTAAGGCTTTGTCCCTGTTGTTTCGCATCCAGCCATTTGCCTTCCAACGCCTGACCCATCCCTTGTTCATGGCGTCAGCGAGATATCTGGAGTCGGTAAAAAGCGTCACTTCACAACTGCAATTAAGGACACTTAGCCCTGCTATGGCCGCGTATATCTCCATCCTGTTGTTGGTGGTGAGCCTAAAGCCGCCAGATATTTCTTTCCTATGGTCGTTATAAAGCAAAACAACACCATATCCCCCGGGGCCTGGATTTCCCAGGCATGCCCCATCGGTATAAATTGTCACCTTTTTCATCTCCAAATCGATAACCCCGCTCAATCTCAACTTGACAATAAATATAAAAGGCCTCGCTGATTGAACTCAGGGAGGCCTAATCGTTTAATCTGGCTCCGGCGGCAGGACTCGAACCTGCAACCTAGTGGTTAACAGCCACCCGCTCTGCCGATTGAGCTACGCCGGAATGGACTTTTATTTGGAGGCGGCACCCGGATTCGAACCGGGGTATAAGGGATTTGCAGTCCCCTGCCTTACCACTTGGCTATGCCGCCGGATATTCTGGAGCGGAAGACGGGATTTGAACCCGCGGCCCCCACCTTGGCAAGGTGGTGCTCTACCCCTGAGCTACTTCCGCATCTATCAAAACTAACCTAAACCTTTTCGATGGTGGCGAGACCCAGAATCGAACTGGGGACACGCGGATTTTCAGTCCGCTGCTCTACCTACTGAGCTATCTCGCCTCTCGCCACCTGACGTAATCTCTGGCGGGGCTGACGGGGCTCGAACCCGCGACCTCTGACGTGACAGGCCAGCGCTCTAACCGGCTGAGCTACAGCCCCGCTTAACGCTACTCATGGTGGGCGGAATAGGGTTCGAACCTATGACCCCCTGCGTGTAAGGCAGGTGCTCTTCCGCTGAGCTATCCGCCCTAGGCGCGTACTAGTATAACCACGATTCATTAATTCTGTCAATCTCGACGGTCATTTTTGGTACACCTGGCCAAAAAGCCGCGGATCATCTCATCGAGCTGGTCAAAATCTATCAAAAAAGCGTCATGACCGTTGCCGCTTTCTATCTCGTCGTAACAGGCCCGTAGCCCTACCTCTTTCGCCATAAGCGCAATCTCCTCCACCTGCCAGTTAGGGAAAAGCAGGTCGCTCGATATTCCTATGGCCAAAAGACGCCCTTTAAACCTTGAAAGTGCAGCTTTAACGCCGCCCCTTCCTTGGCCGATATCGTGCAAGTCCATGGCCCTCGTAAGATACAGATAGCAATTGGCATCGAACCTCTGGACCAGCTTTTTGCCATGGTGATGTATATATGTCTCTATCTTGAACTTGCCGTTCCAATCCCACGGGGCGCCAAAGGCCAATTCCCTCATGTACTTCTTTACGAAGCTCTCCTCACTCCTGTAGGTTATCATCGCTAGCATACGGGCTATGGCCAACCCCCTTTCCGGAGAAGAACCGCCATAATAGTCTCCCCCATTCCATCTGGGGTCCGCCATAATGGCCTGCCGCTGCACTTCGTTGAAGGCGATGGCCTGCGGATATGTATAGGCAGGAGCCGCTATTACTATGGCGCTTTTCACAGCTTCCGGATAGCTTACCGCCCACTCCAATGCCTGCATCCCGCCCAAAGATCCACCTATTACACACGTAAGCTCGTCTATCCCCAAAATCTTTAGGGCTTCGCGTTGCGCTTTCACTATATCCCTTACGGATATGACTGGAAAACGCATCCCGTAAGGCTTCCCGTCGTCATGGATGCTTAAGGGCGACGTGCTGCCGTAGGGGCTTCCCAGGACGTTGAAACACATCACGCGAAACCTATCTGTATTTATTGCCTTGCCAGGGCCTATCAAGGGATCCCACCACGCCTCTGGCAAACCAGGCACATCGGGGCCTGCTGCGTGATGGCTACCCGTCAAGGCATGGCACACCAGGATCGTCTCATCCGCATTCGGGGAGCCGTACATCGCGTAAACCTGTTTCACGTTTTTTAAGACTTTGCCCGATTCCAAATGAAGTTCAGGGATTTCTACAGCCCCTATAGTCTCTTCCACAACTTTTCCCAACACCGCATGTCTTTCTCGCTTTCTCTTTAAATTGAGTTTAAAGCATTATCCAGATCTTCCAAAATGTCTTCAACGTCTTCAAGGCCGATGCTCAGCCGTACCAAGCCCTCCTCTATGCCGGCCTTTTGCAGTTCTTCCCTGGACAGCTGACTGTGGGTAGTCGAGGCCGGATGTATGGCCATGCTCCTGGCGTCGCCCAGATTGGCTACTATGGAAAAGAGGCTCAAATTATTTAAGAACTTCTTCCCGGCTTCTATGCCCCCTTTCAGGCAGAAGGCGACCATCCCGCCAAAGCCGCCCTGAAAATATTTTTTGGCCCTTGCATTATGGGGATGATCTTCAAGTCCCGGGTATGAGACCCAGGCAACTTCCTTGCGGGTTTGTAAAAACTGAGCCACCGCTAAGGCATTTTCGCTGTGCCTTTTCATCCTTAGTGACAAAGTCCCCATGCTCATCCAAAGAAGGTATGCCTCGAAGGGTGACATGCATCCCCCTAAATCCCGCATGGTACACGCACGAAGTTTAGCGGCCAAAGCCTGGTTGCCGAAGTGCTCCGCAAAGACCACGCCGTGATATGCCGCGTCCGGCTCGGTGAACTCCGGCCATTTATTCGAAGCACGCCAGTCTACGTTTCCTCCGTCAATCACGACTCCACCTATGATATTGCCAAAGCCGCTTAAATACTTAGTTGCAGAATGAACCACCACGTTTGCACCCCACTTGATGGGCTGGCACAAAGCAGGGGACATGAAGGTGTTATCCACGACCAGCAATACATCCTTATCCCTTGCGATGGCGGCCAATTCCTCAAAGGGGGCGACGTTAAGTCCGGGGTTTCCCACTGACTCCGTAATTATGCAACGGGTGCTTGCGCGCACTGCTTCTTCCACTTCATTTGGGTCGTCGGTGTCGACAACGCTTACTTCCACACCGAACCTTGACATTGTGTTCAAAAGAAGCGTTAGGGTGCCGCCATAAACCTTGCGTCCCACTACCACATGATCGCCCTTTTTGCACAACAGAACAAGCAGTTGATTGAAAGCTGCCTGCCCCGAGGATGTGGCAACGGCAGCAACTCCGCCTTCCAGTTCGGAGATGACGCTCTCAAAGGCATTTACTGTAGGGTTACCAATCCTGGAATAGGTAAATCCCTCTTTTTTCAACTCGAAAAGGGACATTGCGTCCTCGACCGAATCAAACTTGTATCCGGCCGTCAAATAAATCGGAAGTCCGAATGCTCCCGTGGTCGGGTCGTGATCCCAACCGGCATGGAGTGCTTTCGTCGAAAATCCCTTATATCTTTTCTCCAAGTCAGATGACCCCCTCATTCGATGAAGTAACGTTAACAAAAAGGCCTTCTTCCCGCTCAAGAGGAAAAAGGCCTCTGCCAATCCCTCTTATCACCCAACCTTTCGGTTGCAGGTGTTGGCACCACGCCTGTTAGGGCAGGTTGCCGGGCTTCGTAGGGCCAGTCCCTCCGCCGCTCTGGATAAGAGTCGTCTAATATACGTTGCCTAATGATATCATCTTTTCATCGAAAGTCCATCGTCTTGGCATACATGCTCGAAATTGTCGGAAAAGATGGACTTTAATACACTATTACCTATATCGATCCCTTCAAAGAGTTTTTTATATCTATTCAAGGAAAGTATGGGGTAATCGCTTCCGTAAAGGAATTTATAAGCAAGACCACTTGCTTCTATGGCCTTAAAGATCTGCGGCTCGTACAAAAACGGTGCAGCAGCCGTATCGTAATAAGCGTTGGACAGGGCCAATTTCATCTCTGGCATGAGCTCGTACATCCAAAGCCCGCCTCCGAAATGGGCAAATATGACCGTGATCTCAGGATGGTTAAGACAAAAGGCAGCAGCTTCCTTCGGCCCCACATTGCCCTTTCCGGGGTAATCATGACCCACTGGTTCTGCCGTATGGACGAGCAAAAACATCCCCATCTCATGACAGGCACCCACAAGCCTCCAGGTTTCTCTGGCATCAGCCAGGTCAAAGTCCTGCCCCTCGGGAAAGAGCTCTCCCACGCCTATAAGGCCATTTTGCCTGCACCTTTCTATCTCGCTTACGGCGCCCCTGACAAGGGGAGGAACGACGGCCAACCCCTTAAGGCGATCGGGGTATCGTTTTACGGCAGATATAACGTAATCATTGCACAATCTACAAAGCGCCAAATCGCTGAAGGCAAAGCCAAAGATCAGGCTTTGCGATATGCCGTCTGAGTCCATCTGGGCGATCAGGTCCTCGACCGTTGCCCACTTATGAACTTTACCCCGTACCAACACGTTAAAGTAAGGTTCCTTCTCGCCTATTTTCTCCCAATCGGATATCACCTCGGGAGGGTATATGTGAACATGACTATCAACGACCCTCATAAAGGGCCTCCTCTCCTTTTGGGCCATGCATCGTCTCGCGCAAGGTCGAGACGTTCGATACTATTCTTCGAGCAACGTGCGCCTTGTTCATTGTATATAAATGGATTCCCCTGACGCCGAAGGCAATGAGGTCCACTATCTGGTCGGTCGCATAGGCGATGCCTGCTTCCTCTAAGGAGCGCGGCTCGTCGGCATATCTGTGAAGTATCCTAACAAATTTCTGTGGAAGCGACGCTCCGCACAGGGTTACTATCCTTTCTATCTGGTTTTTATTGACCACGGGCATTATGCCGGCCGATATGGGAACGTTTATACCTGCTATATCTGCCCTTTCCATGAAACGATAAAACAGTTCGTTATCGAAGAAAAGTTGGGTTATCAGGAAATCCACACCTGCATCGACCTTTTGTTTCAGATAGCGCAGGTCCTTAATGGGATCTTCGCACTCTATATGCCCCTCGGGATATGCGGCCCCTCCGATGGAAATGGCCTGTCCATACTTTTCCCTTAAAAAACTGACCAAGTCCACGGCATGCCTGAAATCCCCCTTCGGTGCGCTTTGACCCTGAGGAAGGTCGCCCCTGAGGGCCAGAATATTGTGCACGCCGTTGCCTATCAGGAAATTTATCAGATCGCACGTTTCCTCTCGAGTAGCCTCGATACAGGTTAAATGGGCCAGCGATTCAATGCCGTAGTTATTCTTAACGTCTATAGCTATTTGCGGCGTCCTGTCGCGTGTAGATCCTCCCGCACCATAGGTAACGCTTATGAAGTCAGGCTTGAGCCCTTTTAGTTCGTCTAAAGTGTTATATATCCTTTCCAAAGGAGTAGTGGGTTTGGGCGGAAAAATTTCAAAGGAAAAGACGAACCTCTTTTTCTCGAATAGTTCTTTTATTTTCAACTGCCTTTTACCTCCTCTCCAGTTAACAGCTTCTCCACTAAGCGAACTGCACTCAAAGCATCGGGGGCATAACCGTCCGCACCTATGGCGTCCGCATAGCCTTGCGATACAGCTGCCCCGCCTATTATAACCTTCACGGGTAAATTTTCTTGCTTTATTGTCTTTGCAGCCCTTTCCATCTCGCGCATCGTAGTGGTCATCAAGGCCGACAATCCCACGATCTGGGCTTCTCCCTTTTTGGCTTCCTGCAATATCCGCTCTAGAGGGACATCCTTGCCCAGATCTATCACCCGAAATCCGTGACTTTTTAATACCATGGAGACGATGTTTTTGCCTATGTCGTGGATATCACCGGCAACGGTGGCCATGATGATGCATCCTCTGTCTTTAAGCTTACCCCCCCTGCTTAAGACCGTCTTTTCGACGAGGTCGCATACCCCTTGAGCGGCCTCAGCGGAGGAGATAAGCTGAGGCAAGAAATATTCGCCGCATTCATACAACCTGCCCACTTCCTCTAATGCCGGAAGGACAACGTCATTTATGAGGCCTAGAGGGTCGCCTCCTTCTGCAAGAAATCGGCTTGCCTTTTCCAAAATACCGCTTTTATCGCCTTGAACTATGCATCGTCTCATCTGCTCTATGGGCCCGAGCAAATCTCCTTGCCCTTGCCGGGCGATGTGCTCGACCTTTCCTCTTAACGAGTTCGCCCACGATATGTAGCGAAGAGCACCTTCGTCGCGTCCGGCAAGCAGGTTGCAAGCCATCATCATGGGGGTAAATCCATCGTCTAAAGGATTTGCGATGACTGCATCAAGCCCTGCTCCTGCTGCCATGGTAAGAAACGTCTTGTTTAAAAGCGATCGCTCGGGAAGGCCGTGAGAGACGTTGCTTATGCCCATTACAGTAAAAAGGCCAAGCTTTCTTAAGTTTCTCAAGACCTCAAGAGCCACTATCCCGGAAGACCTGTCTGCCGCGACGGACATCGTCAGAGGATCGACGAGCATCCTGTTCCTAGGGAATTCAAGCTCATCAGCTATGTTGCAAGCCTTCCTGACGGCTGCCAGCCTTCTTTCGGGAGTCTTGGCTATACCATCCTCGTCGATGGCAAGCACAACCAGGCAAGCCCCAAACCTCTTTGCAAGTTCGATGCCCTTCGTAAGCTTTTGCCTTTCTGCCGTGACCGAGTTGATCAGGGGAATGCCAGAAGCATGAATGAGGCCTTCTTCCAATACCTCAGGTTCGTCGCTATCCAGGGAAAGGGGAAGCATGCAGGCATTTTCTACGGCCTTTATGGCCTCACGCATGGCTTTCTTCCTGTCTACGTTCGGAAGGCTCACGTTTATATCTATCACGCTGGCACCGCATTCGGCTTGCCTGCGCGCTTCCTCGGATAAGGCATCCCACTTGTAGCGGGCCACCTCTTCCCTTATGGGGGACTTTCTGGATACGTTTATCCTCTCGCCGATCACGGCTATTGGCTCGTCGTCACCGACCAAGACAAGCCGGCTTCTACTTGCCAAGGCTGCCTTTTTTATTTCTACCGGGCAAGGCGGCTCTAAGCCACCTGCCATTTTCCTTAGGCAGGCGATGTGCTCAGGAGTAGTGCCGCAACATCCGCCGACCACACAGGCACCGGCTTTTATGAGAGCTGCAGTTTTTTCTGCAAACTCATGAGGTTCGAGGTCTTTGCTACCCGGGGTGCCGGCGTTAGGATAGGCAAATACCGGAATGCCGGCATTGTCATAAAGGTCTTTGACTACCTTTTCTGCGAGATCAGGCCCAAAGCCACAATTTAGGCCTACTGCGCTGGCGCCTATCATGCGCGCCCAATGGGCGATGACGTCAGGCGAGCTTCCAGTGATAGTGCGCCCGTTTTTTTCAAAAGTAAAGGAAACGACAAATGGAATATGGGGTGCAACGTCCTTTACGGCCAAGACGGCCGCCTTCGCTTCCTTTATATCAAGCTGGGTCTCGATCAAAAAGAAGTCAACCCCACCGCTTATAAGCCCTAATGCCTGTTTTTTATAGGATTCATAGGCTTCATCGAAGGTGAGCCGGCCTAAGGGTTCGATCAATTCCCCTAAGGGCCCCATTGAACCTGCGACGTAAGCGCCAAACTCGTCGGCAGCACGTCTGGCTATGCGGGCAGCTTCTTCGTTTATTCGCTGCGTCATGCCCTCAAGGCCTCTATATGATAGTTTGATCGGATTGGAGCCAAAGGAGTTCGTCTCAACTATATCTGCCCCAGATTTCAGATATTGCCTGTGGATGTCTGCCACCACGTCCGAATTTGTCAGATTCATCTCCTCAGGCAATGCAGGGGGTTGCCATCCCTTGTCGGAAAGCATCGTGCCCATGGCACCGTCCAATATAAGCACTTTACGACCAGCGAAAATTTTGCCAGAAAGCCCTAACGGCAAGACAAAATCACACCTTTCCCTGTTATGATATATACTCGATCAAGACCCTATGGTGAGTTGTATTTTACTCTAAATGAAGGGAGATTTTTACATGAAATACACAAACGATGACGAAAAGGCCCTTCCATGGCATATATTCTTTACCTTAAAGAAACTTAAAAGCACTTTGGGAAAGCCCTCAATTTCCCCAAGGGGCAGAAAGGTCTTAGATATCATATACGATAATTTGAGCAGCATGAAAATAACGGGAGATATGCCATTTGATTTGACAAAGGGATTATCCCTAATAAACGAGGTAATCTCGGGAATAGACTACGGAGAGCCGGAATGGCCAAACAAAGTGCTGAAATTATATGGGCCGCCAGTCAAGTGCATCGTCATTCCCTTCGTATCTAAGCACATGGCCATGAGCGACATTGGACAATATCTGCCACAGTGGAGACAACCCTGCGAGTGGTATTTCTTTCCCTTTAGTGCAGGAGAGGGAGATTCTCCCTTCAACGTTGAGCTTTTTTCAAGGCTTCTGGATGAAGGATGGAGCATGTACGATCAAAAACCTTCAAGCCGCTTTAGCCTTATGTTTGCTCCGGCGATCTCTCTTTTGACATCCGACTATGCCGCCTTCAACTGGGCAGCCGTTACAGAAATGAACTGGCCGGATGAAATAAAGGAATGGATAAAGGAGGTCGCAGGTGGCTCACAAAAAAGCGAAATTGGCCAAACGGGTCAAGAATGGAATTGGAACCAAATTTGCTACGCTGTCGATATGTTGCTCAAAAACATTCCACCCTGCCAGATTAAGGATAAAGCTTTGGATATAATAGACATCCTCATTGCCGGGGCCATCGTGGGCTCTTACAAGACTTACCTGCGTACTTCCTTCGAGGAGATGATCTCTCTTGAAAGGCTGATAGCCTTTGCCTGCGACGGCAGCCTGTTTTTATCTCAATATCAAAAGAGGAGCTGATGGCGCGTGAAAGGTGTATTGGGCTCAAACGCGATAAGGCAAATGCTGGAAAATGGCGAACTTATAGTCACGCCTTTACTTGACCTGAATCGTCAGATTGGAAGGGCCTCCCTTGACGTGAGGCTTGGGCAGGATTTCGTTCTCTTTCGCAAAGGGCAGATACCTGTCATGGATGTTAAGGGCAGTTTGGGCAATGCTTCTTGGGCAGATTATTACGACCACATTAGAGCAGAATATGGACAGCCCTTCATCCTTCATCCTGGACAGTTCGTCTTAAGCTCGACCCTGGAATTCCTGCGCTTGCCACGCAACGTAATGGCTTACGTCATTGGAAGGTCTTCCTGGGGGAGAGCTGGGCTCGTCATAGCTACCGCGACGTTTGTCGACCCTGGATTTCAAGGTGTCATCACACTAGAACTGGTCAACGAGGGAGAGGTACCATTGTCTTTATATCCCGGAACGCGCATCGCCCAATTGGTATTTCACCAGTTAGAAGAAGAGGTGCAACCCTACAAGGGCAAGTACGCCTTTGACACTAAGGCCACGGCAAGCAGGGCATACGAGGACGAGGAGATAGCAAAGCTGACAAGGAACGATCACGAAAAGTGGGCGTAGCGTTCTACCAAATTATGTGCCATCCGCGTCGGCTCAGGCAGCCGGTACTTGGTGCAACAGGCCAAGACAAGTTCAACTGCCTGCCTCAAAGACACTTTGTGTCCAGGGCTTATGTAGAGGGGCTTTACATCGTTTCGCGTTCGAAGGACATGTCCCACCACTTCTCCGTCATGACGTAAGGGCACCCATGACCCCTTGCTTCTAGGGACGGGCAGGTGGCTTCCAATGAGCCGGCTCTTGGCCACTCCTATCGATGGCCGATCCAGTAAGACGCCAAAATGTGCTGCTATGCCCAACCTTCGCGGATGGGCTATGCCTGCTCCGTCCACCATCCAGACATCCACATTGCTTGACAGTCCCTCGCATGCCTTCATCACTACGGGAAGCTCTCTAAACGAAAGCAGGCCGGGGATATAGGGAAAAATAACCTCATCTTGAGCGTAAACGCTTTCCAACACTTCACCCGACAGGCGATCCCACACGACTGCCACGGCACAGGCCTGCGAGGCCCCCTTGCCGAGATAGGCCACATCTACACCGCCTACGAGCCTAACGCTTGCGATATCGATATAGTCTCCTATCTTAACAAGTTTACGAACTTCATTTTGTAATTTGATCGCTTCTCCAGGATCATTTGGCAATTGATGCAAATCGTTCACTCCTAAACGAATAGACAAAAAGATGCGAGATGAAATTCCTCCATCTCGCATCTTTTTAGATAGCTTACTTTATCTCTACTTCGGCACCGGCCTCTTCCAGTTTCTTCTTTATCTGCTCGGCCTCTTCCTTGGAGACGCCCTCCTTTACGGGTTTAGGTGCGCCATCCACGAGGTCTTTGGCTTCCTTTAGTCCAAGGCTGGTCACTTCACGAACTACCTTTATTACATTGATCTTGTTGGGCCCGGCTGCCTTAAGGATGACGTCAAATTCCGTCTTTTCCTCCTCCTCGGCAGCGGCGGGAGCTCCTGCTGCTGCGGGAGCTGCTGCCATCATTGCCACGGGAGCTGCAGCAGACACGCCGAAACGCTCCTCTAAAGCCTTGACTAACTCCGACAACTCAAGAACAGTCATTTCCTCTATAGCCTTAATGATTTCCTCTTTGGTCATTGTCAAATTCCTCCCCTTCAATCTAAAGTATTTTTAAGCTGCTTGTTTTTCCTTTTCCTTTGCTATCTGGTCCAAACAGGTCACTAAACCGCGCACGGTTCCGGACAATACGGTAACCAGACCTCGTATGGGCGCTTCCATGGTGCCCAGCACTTGAGCCAACAGGACATCCCTCGCGGGCAATGTTGCGAGCACCTCGACTCCATTGGCATCGATAAACCTTCTGCCTAGCAGGGCTCCTTTGAGCTTTAAAGCTTCGCTTTTCGAAGCTTTGACATAATTTGTCAAAGCCTTCGCGACCTCGACGGGATCTCCGTAAGCTATGGTAAAAGCGTTAGGCCCCGAAAACACCTCTTCGGGAACGGGCAATCCATGTTCCTTTAAAGCCAATTTAAAGAGCGTATTCTTTGCAACTCTCATATTGCCCTTAGCTTCCCTTATCTTATTTCTGACCTCACCAATCTGTTCGACGGTCAAGCCCTTGTACTCGCAGAAGAACACTGCCTGCGCTCCCTCGAGTACTTTTACCAATTCCTGTAACTCTTGGACGTTAGCTTGAGATGGCATCCCTTCACCTCCTTTTTAAAAAGATAAAGCTCCCGGGCTTCCACCCAGGAGCTTTATTTGCAATATAAGGCATAATGCACTCTCCTGGACCTCGGCGGGCCGACCGTAAGGCCATTTAAGATATCACCCGCTGTCTTAAGCCCAATGGTAAACTAATTATATTATTGATTGGATCTAGCTAAATATCCTCGACGCCGATAGACTACCGACGCCTTGCCGTCTTATTCTTCCACTATCTCTTTCTGAGCCCTCGCTGGATCTATCTTGATCCCAACGCCCATTGTGGGCGCCATGGCAAGGCTCCTTACATATTGCCCCTTGACAGCTGCAGGGCGGGCGCGCAACACGGCACGCAGTAACACCTTGGCATTATCGAACAACATATCGGCAGAGAAGCTCATCTTGCCTATGCCGGCATGAATTATACCATACCTATCCACGCGGAACTCTATACGTCCTGCCTTGATCTCTTTCACCGCATCGGCTATGTCGAAGGTGACCGTACCCGTCTTGGCGCTGGGCATGAGACCGCGAGGACCCAGGATGCGCCCCAGGCGCCCAACTACACGCATCATGTCGGGAGTGGCTATTACAGCATCGAAATCCAGCCATCCTCCCTCTATCTTCTGCACGATATCCTCTCCGCCCACGAAGTCAGCTCCTGCTTCCTCGGCCTCTTTGACCTTTTCGCCCGATGCTATAACGAGGACCCTCTTTTCCTGACCTGTGCCATGGGGAAGGCTTACGGTTCCCCTGACCTGTTGATCGGCATGCCTGGGATCCACGTTCAAACGAATGTGCATTTCCACTGTCTCGTCAAACTTTGCAGGTGGCAGCTCCTTCAAAAGCTCTACAGCTTCGCGAAGGCCATAAAGTTTAGTCTTATCGACCTTCTCTAACATAGCTAAATAACGTTTAGACCTCTTTGCCATATCTAAATACCCCCCTGTGGTCTGTAACGGGCCTTTGCCCTGCCACTAAGTTTTGGGCGTTAGCCCACGACTTCTATTCCCATGGATCGAGCGGTACCCTCGATCATGCGCATGGCCGCCTCTATATCGTTGGCGTTCAGATCCTTCATCTTGGTCTTAGCAATTTCCTTTAGCTGCTCCCTCGTGATCTTGCCGACTTTGACCTTATTCGGCTCACCGGAACCCTTTTCGACGCCCGCAGCCTTCTTGAGCAATATGCTAGCCGGCGGCGTCTTCAACTCAAAGGTAAAGCTCCTGTCGGCATAGACGGTCAACACGACGGGTATTATCATGCCCACGTTGTCTGCGGTCCTGGCGTTGAACTGCTTGCAGAACTCCATGATGTTCACGCCATGCTGGCCCAGCGCCGGGCCGACAGGCGGTGCCGGCGTTGCCTTGCCGGCAGGAAGTTGTAACTTTATCTGTGCTACCACCTTTTTAGCCATATAAATTTCCCTCCTAAATGACCTTCGATTACTTTTATAATTTTGTCAAATCGTTATAGTCCGCTTCCACTATAGTTTCACGCCCAAAAAGGGTGACCGAAAATTTGACCTTTCCCTTTTCGGGGACAACCTCGACTACCGTCCCTGCCTGACCTTCGAAGGGTCCGCTCTTAACGCGGACGACATCTCCCGGCTTAAGGTCAATCTCCACCTTGGGCTTCATCTGTTCCTTGCCTATCTTGGCGAATATCTCCTGCACCTCTCGTTCGGACAGGGGAATGGGGCTGTTTCCCGCACCGACAAAACCAGTAACGCCAGGAGTATGTCTCACCACATACCAAGACTGATCGTCAAGGATCATCTCCACGAGCACATATCCGGGAAACACTTTTCTCTTGACCTTTTTATGCTTCCCATCCTTGACATAAACGCGCTCCTCCGTCGGCACCAGGACTCTAAATATCTTATCCTCCATGCCCATGGTGGCTATGCGCTGTTCCAAATTCGCCTTGACCTTGTTTTCATATCCTGCGTACGTTTGAATAACATACCACCGACGTTCGTTTTTGTCACTCATCACCGAAAAGGGGGCCATTCGGGCCCCCTCACCCCCCTGATTGTAATATCTTAACAGGCACTTTTAAGAGATTAAATAGTTTAACCTATGACCCTAGAGAAAAACGCAGTAAATATCAAATCCAAAATACCTAAATATGCCGAAACCAACAACGTTACTCCAATGACCAGTAACGTGGATATCCACACTTGCTTTTTATTAGGCCACGTAACCCTCTTAAGCTCTGCCCGTGCTTCTCTCAAAAAATTCATTATCTTATCCAAACCTTTTGCCCCCTGACGCACAAAGTAAGACACAACGAACCCCGACATCCACTAGGTTGGCAATAAATACCCTACATGCCGCTGTATATTATCATGCATATATTTTACAAGTCAAGCGGAGTCGGGCCTTGTCCTGGCTTAAGTCATATTGGCAGGCAACGTTCGTAACAATGCCCCTTGCCATTTAGGGCAAGGGGCATTGTTAAACACCGCTAAAAACTGGCAGGCCCGGCAGGATTCGAACCTGCAACCCCCGGATTTGGAGTCCGGTGCTCTGCCAATTAGAGCTACGGACCTGCTCATTCATTGCGCAATTATTTTAGCCTACTTCGTCTCTTTGTGCAAGGTGTGTTTGTTACACCAACGGCAAAATTTCTTCTTTTCGAGTTTCTTGGACTGTTTTTTCTTGTTTACCGTCGTCACATAATTTCTGCGCTTGCACTCGGTGCACTCCAATCCAACTACATCGGCCATTTATATCCCCCCTTTCATCTTTTAGGGGATTACTTATCCAGTATATCGGTCACTACGCCGGCACCTACCGTACGACCGCCTTCCCTTATGGCAAACCTCAAGCCCTTCTCCAGGGCTACGGGGACTATCAGCTTTACCTCTATGTTGGCGTTGTCGCCGGGCATGACCATCTCGACTCCCTCGGGAAGGGTTATCTCGCCGGTGACGTCGGTGGTCCTGAAGTAGAACTGCGGCTTATATCCGTTGAAGAAGGGGGTGTGCCTTCCGCCTTCCTCCTTCTTCAAGACGTATATCTCCGCCTTGAAGTGCTTGTGAGGGGTTATGGTGCCGGGCTTTGCGACGACCTGCCCTCTTTCAACGTCCTCCTTGTCGACGCCCCTCAAAAGTATACCTATGTTGTCTCCGGCTATGGCCTCGTCCAAGACCTTCCTGAACATCTCGAGCGAAGTGGCCACGGTCTTTATCTTGTCCTCCCTCATGCCCACGATCTCTACTTCCTCGCCGGGGGTTATCCTTCCGCGCTCAACCCTGCCGGTCACGACGGTGCCGCGGCCCGTTATGGAGAATACGTCCTCTATGGGCATCAGGAAGGGCTGATCCACCGGTCGCTCGGGAAGAGGTATGTAGCTGTCGCAGGCGTCCATGAGCTCCCATATCTTTCCGCACCAGGGGCAATCCCTCTTGCCGCAGCCGCACTCGAGGGCCTTCAATGCAGAGCCCCTTATCACGGGCACTTCGTCTCCGGGAAATCCGTAGCTTGAAAGCAGCTCCCTTACCTCCATCTCGACCAGGTCGAGCAATTCCTCGTCGTCAACCATGTCCACCTTGTTCATGAAGACCACTATGACGGGGACGTTTACCTGCCTTGCCAGAAGGACGTGTTCCCTCGTCTGGGGCATGGGGCCGTCTGCGGCAGATACGACGAGTATGGCTCCGTCCATCTGGGCTGCTCCGGTGATCATGTTCTTTATGTAGTCGGCGTGTCCGGGGCAGTCGATGTGGGCGTAATGCCTGTGTTCGGTCTGATACTCCACGTGGGATATGCTAATGGTTATGCCGCGTTCCCTCTCCTCAGGGGCCTTGTCTATCTGGTCGAAGGGGGTGAAGTCGGCAAACCCTGCCGTGGACAGTACCCTCGTTATGGCTGCGGTCAAGGTGGTCTTGCCGTGGTCGATATGTCCTATGGTTCCTATGTTTAGATGCGGTTTTACCCTTTCAAACTTAGACTTTGCCATGCTTGTCAGCCTCCCTTATCCTAATCGTGCACTGCAACATAGCCCTCGGGTAATATGATATAACATACTAAAAGAGATCCGAAACATATCGCACGTCTCGGACCTCTAGCATCCTGGAGCCGACTGCCGGAATCGAACCGGCGACCCCTTCCTTACCATGGAAGTGCTCTGCCTGCTGAGCTAAGTCGGCTCTATGGTGGGGGGAGCAGGATTTGAACCTGCGAAGGCGTCCGCCGGCAGATTTACAGTCTGCTGCCTTTGACCACTTGGCTATCCCCCCGCTGCCAACCACATACACCGGCTCGCGTCAATGATTATACAAGGACTAGGTAGTTTGTCAACTTGAAAGTAAAATCACGGTCTAACCGGTCCATATGAAACAGGCGGCTTACCAACCGAAAATCCAAAGGTCCAGTCGTCACGATCATCATATAAAGCAAATACGCTCAAGTCAATAAGCCTGTTGGGAATATTTAATCCAATTCCAATCTCCCACAGCTCCTGGGTGCGGCTCCAACTGTCATCCATTGCGTAACCAAAAACACCGAAAAGCTCCGGCTCCAATCTACCCCACCATCCCCTAACCAAGGCGCTTCGCACGCCTACTCTGACCCAAGCTGCATTATCTGCCATGACCGGATGCCCCATCCTGCTTAGAAACTCTCCGTATCCACCCAAATATGCAGCCCATGCAGGGTTGCTTGAGTCGCCCTTCTCAACTCCGCCGGAAAGTACGATGCGCCATTTGTCTTCCACGGGTAAAGAAGAAGCAAATACCATCCGCCCGAGCAACGTTTCCCCCTCTGGGTACCACAACAACCCGCTAGCCTCGAAATAGCTTTCTAATTTGTCGTCCCTTTTATTTTCGTAGGCAAATTTGACCATGGGTCCCCAATGGCTCTCGTCTCGGCCATCGTCTGTGCGATCAAAGGCAATACCGCCGCCAAAGGACATATTGTCCTCTCCGACGTTATCAAACCCAAGATAGGCAAAATACCTCTTCCAGCTGACCTTGCCGTAATTTTCCGGACTTATCTCCCAATCTTGAAAGGCAAAACTTGATTCGAACTGCCAATTGCTACCCTCTTTGCCCATATAATCGACCCTTGCGGAACTGTTTTCTCCAAGGCAGACTTGCAATTTGGCCTCATCTCCCAAATCAAACAAGTCTCTCTCGCCGTATTCCAGGGATATCCATCTGTCATTCGAAGATATATTGGTGCTGTAACCCGAAAGGGAATACTCCCTTTGAGCTTTCCTTTTTACAACAAATTCGATAATCACCCATTCATTTTCTTCTACAAGAAGATAATCGGCCATGGCAACTCTGCCATTCGATAGGAGCTCCAGAACGGAATCGTTGACCTTTGCCATGTCCAGCGGCCGACCCACCCAAGACCTCCTTTCTTCCAAAAATGACTTCTCCATATCGGGAAATCCGGTAAGCCTAACATCTTTTACGATCAAACTTTTATGAGCTCTCTCCACTCCGGTAGCCTTCGGGGCAAGCGCCGTTATTGCATCCATCTGCTCAAGGGCTGCCTTAAATCCACGGTCCATTATCTCCCCGGTATTTGCAAAGCTCATCAGCGATACATCCTCCACATTCGGCCTGATGACGACATCGGCATATTGCAAATCCTCTTGTACATTCTTCGCAGTCATCATGCTTACCGTTTGATCCAATACGTCTATCATCGACCTTACCTGTTCTTTTTGCATCAGTTTTCCGGTCACATCTACGGCTATAACGGGACAATCCGGGAATAGCTCTTTTGCTATCCTGACGGGTAGGTTTGCCACCAGACCGCCATCGATCAGCAATTTGCCCTCATATGGCCAGGGGGCAAAAATGCCTGGCAGGGACATGGATGCTCTCATGGCCGATGCGAGATTTCCCTTCGTAATAACGACGGCCTCGCCCGTTTCGAGGTCGGTAGCCACGGCAGCAAACGGCACAGGCAAGCTCATGAAATCATAACATTTGACGTGGGACGTGTATTTTAACATTTCTTCATATATTTTCTTTCCTTCCATCAGTCCCATCCTGCCGATGAGTCGGCCCTTTTCATCGTAGGATAACTTTATGACGGGCTTACTTGAGGATTGGGCATGCAGATTTTTGTCTTCCGCATCGGAAAAGAGCGCGAACATGTTGAGCTCAAGAAATATTTTTTCTAGCTCGGCTCCATCATATCCGCTCGCGGCAAGGCCCCCGATTATCGCGCCCATGCTAGTGCCAACGATCCCGGATATCTTTATTCCCCTTTCTTCAAGGGCCTTAATGACTCCCACGTGGGCCAAGCCCTTAGCACCTCCCCCCGAAAGCACCAAGACAACTCCTCCGTCATTGCCCAAAGCCACCGTAGGCAAAAAAGACGCGGTAAAAAACAGGACGAGCATGAAAATCTGCACAAATTTTTTTCCTGAGAACATGACGTCATCCTCCAACTCAAAGCTGATACTTTGGTTTATCATATGTATGATTGTAATTCATATTTTTCCGTTTCAAAAAAGGAAGGAAGAAGATCATGGATATACTGAATAAGGTAGCTTTAGTTACGGGCGGAAGTGGGGGCATAGGAAGAGCCGTCTGTCTGGAGCTGGCAAGGCATGGTGCCAATGTCGTACTCACATACAATAAAAATGAGACAAAGGCTTTAAATACTGTCAAAGAAATTGAAGACCTGGGTAAAAGAGCAGGCTGTTATAAGGTCAACCTCGCCGATAAGGTCGAGATAAGCAAAGCCGTTCAAGGGATAATCGACGATTTCGATATCGTGGACATACTTGTCAACAACGCCGGCACTATAGGAGAAAATTCCACCTTACTCGAGATAGATGAAGATGAGTGGGACGAAGTTTTAACCGTGAACCTAAAGGGTGCATTTCTCATAACCCAATGCGTCCTGCCCTACATGATTAGCAACGGAGGAGGAAAGATCGTCAATATAAGCAGCGTCGCGGGCAAGGACGGAGGCACCATGGGGGTGCACTATGCCGCCAGCAAGGCAGGCTTAATCGGTATGACCTTCCACCTGGCCAGGGAATTGATGGAACATAACATAGAAGTAAACGCAGTCGCCCCCGGACCAGTGAATACCGATCTTTTAAGCTCTGAAGACAAGGAAAGGCTTGCACGCCTTTCGCCCAACGGCAGGCTGGCGAATCCGGAGGAGATAGCCCATGCCGTCAGGTTTTTAATCGAAAACGATTATGTTAACGGCGAGGTATTGGACATCAATGCCGGCCGTTATATGGACTAACAGACGAAAAGAGGGTTTGCGATGATACCTAAGAAAACTCTTGGTGTATTGGGCGGGATGGGACCTGCGGCTTCGGCTGAGTTTATGGTGCTTTTGACAAGATTTGCTCCGGCAAGTTGTGATCAGGAGCACCCAAAGGTAATATTGCTTTCTTGGCCGCAAATACCCGACAGGACAAAGGCCATACTTTCAGGCGGAGAGGATCCTTCTGCTTATCTGCTTGAAGGGCTTAATAAGCTCGCAGCATGGGGAGCTGATGTTTTGGCCGTGCCCTGCAACACAGCACATTACTTTATCGATAAAATGAAAGATCAGATACCCAGGCCGTTAATACACATAGTAGAGTCAACTCTGGAACAGGCCAAACAAAAGTCGCCTTCGGGGGCATGGCTTATAGCCACGAAGGGGACCATAAGGACAGGGCTATATCAAAGATACGCCAATCAAATGGGAGTTAAGCTTCTTTTGCCCGATTCAGAGGAGCAGGACAAGATACAGAGTTGCATCGAGCTTGTCAAGAAAAAAGACTCCCAGGCAGCTGGTCGGGCATTGAAGGAGATCCTTGCCTCCCTGCAAAAGAAAAACGACGTGCCGTTCATAGCAGCATGCACTGAAATACCTTTAGCGTTCGAGGCGACGGGCCTTGGGAACAATTTAATGATCTCAAGTTTGGAGGCTCTGGCAGTGAAGTGCATTTCCGTCATTTATTCTGACGTCTATAATCCTTATTAAAATGGCAAAAACAGGATCGCCGCAAATATGAAAATTACGATCAGTAAAGCTACCACCAAGGCCCTGCTTGGCCCTCTTTGCTTGTGCATCTCATGCACCTTTACCTTTATGTCTCCCGGCGAGATAAATCTGAAGTATGACTCCTTAGATTCAGGTTCGTCAGCTTCTTTTATCGTGCCATGAGCTTCGTACTGACCGTCCTTAAGCAGCCTCAACATGTATATCGTTGCGGGTACTTCAACTTCATCTCTTATTACATAGATGACATCTCCGGGGTGAAGCTCGGACAAGGGCACCCCGTCAACGGGATCAACAAAGGGGTCAACTTCAACAAGCGGGGTTACATCATCTGTAGATCCCATTAAATCCATTGATTCCCTTTCTGCGGTTGAACTGTCCTCATCCTTTCTCATCAACTGCGTTAAATATCTAGTTATGGCATTATCGAGGGAGATTAAATTGACGCTTTTTTCCCTAAGATCAGGTAAGGACAATTTAACAAATTTAAAGGCAACGATAGGCAAAGTTCTCCCGGTGGCTTCGCGAAATCTTCTTTCGAACTCCATTAACCTCTCCCTGGAGAGGCACTCTTCATCGTTATCCGATAAATCGGACTCCTCCTTTCGCAGGAACTCGCCGTAAGCATCGCCTGCAATATCAGGCCATATCTTTCTTAATTGCTGATTGACATGTTGGGCAGCTATGAACTCCACATCATTTACCGACTCAGGAAGCGGACTTGTTCCTTTTGTCAAGATGTTAGATATGGTTGGCCATCCGCTCGATGAGATGCTTTCCGCGGCATAAGGTAAAGCCGCTTGCGATGTCCATACTATATTGCCATCCGGACCTATTATGGCCACCTGGAGCAGGGAAATTTGGTCAGAATAGGACATTATAGCCCACATTACGATATATTCCCTGCTTTCTCGCATCAAATAAGCAAATAAAGTTCTGGGGTCTTCCTTGCCTCCCTCGTCTATATACTTCTTCATCAGCCTGTCTACCTCATCCTCGCTGAGGCCTAACATATAAGCCAATAAGCCTTTCGTATACCATTCGGACATTTTTGGACTCCCCGTCATTTTGATCTCTATATTTTCCCTTTGCCTTACAGGGTATTTTAAACTAAACTTAAAACCAAAATGTCTATACGATCGATAAATTTTTACGAAAGCGGGTACGCCATGCTAACAGATATCTTCTTTCTCTTTTTGAAAGCGAGCCTATGGGCCTTAGGTGGGGGCTTTGTTTTCATGGGTCTAATAGAGATCGAGATCAAAAAGAAGTCCTGGGATTCGTTGTGCGACGTAAACTCTCTGATTACAATCGCTACTTCTCTGCCCGGCCCCATAATTACTAATCTGTCGTTCTTAATCGGCAAGAATCTGGCTGGAATGATTGGAGGCCTTACTGCCGTTGTAGGAGCTGTCCTGCCACCTTTTATAATTATATACCTTTTGGCTCCGTTTCTGCTGGATCAAGGGTCTTCGCAGGCCTTTGTGAGCTCCTTTTTCTACGGTGGCCTGGTTGGCGTTATGGTCTTCGTCTTTTTAACGGCCTATCGATGGATAAGGGGGGCATATAATTTTGGCATTGTAAGTTTTGCAAGCTTCGCACTTATGACAATTTTAATGCTGGCTGGCATCCATCCGCTCATCGCCCTTCTCGTCGGTTTTTCGATGAACATGTTCCTTAAAGGGAATACAGAAAATGAGTGAACTCTTTCTCTTAGCTGTTGCCTTTGGCAGAATTGCATTGGGGAGTTTTGCCGGCGGATTGGCTTCAATAGCCTTAATATATCATGAAATTGTAGTACATTATCAGTGGTTTACCGATGAAGAATTCAGCAAGATGATCAGCCTGGCCCAAATGACTCCCGGCCCAATCGCCGTCAATGCCGCTACCTATGTAGGCAAAAAGCTCGCAGGATTTCCTGGCGCCTTTGTGGCAACGACGTCAGTAGTCGCCACCCCCTTGATTTTGTTGTTCATAGTGTCGTCAACCATACGCTTCCTTCCGCTAAGGGAAGAGACGAAACAAAGGGCCCGGCTTTCGCTCCGACCAGGCGTAGCAGCGCTTTTGACTGTCAGCACCCTGAGGCTGTTTTCATCGACATTGGAAAGGCCGATTTACTTATTGCTAGTGCCAATGGCCTTCTTCATGTTGCTAAACGGCAGGACAGGCAAAAACCCTTCCCTAGCAATCGTATCCTGTGGACTGGCAGCCGCAATAATAACGCTCATGCTGCAGATATTCCAATGGTAGAGATATTTTGCTCAACTCATCGCCAAGACCATGTACAAAGTCCCTCCCCTACTTAGTTTAAAGGGAAGGGTAAAATTTTGTGTGGATTTTCCCTTGGAAGGAATGGATCTTATGTGCTCGCCCACAAGCAACTGCGGAGGGGTTAAGTTCAAACCCTCCAGCTCGCTGAGCTTAATGAAAGCTTGACCGCTTGCCATGTTGGCCAATTCACCCAGTGCGCTCATGGCCAACGGATCGCCTAACTTGGGAGTTATAGCGCCCCCCGACATTGCCGTTACAAGCTCATTAAATCCATCATCGTCGACCATTATGGCCACCGTGCCCTTTACTGTCGTAGTTACAAAGCCAACCAATGCAGCGGCTCTGCTTCCTCCGACGTTGACATCGGAAGTGATGGCCTCCTTATCAAGGGTGATCTCCAGGCCCATGCTCTTGCAAACAGATACTAAAGCCCCAGCAAAACCGTTAACGATCTTCGTAAAAAGCTTAGGATCCATGTATAACGCACCTTCCGTCAAGATTTATCTCTGCAGCCACATTTTTACGAGCTCCCACGCTGCCAGGTCATCTACATCGCGATTAGGAACCAAAAGGGATCGTGGCAAATATTTGCGTAATCCCCTTGGAGGATGAATTTGAAAATATAAACCCCTTGCCCTCTCCGTCGAGAATGACTCGTCTACGACCTCGTAATTTAAGCCCAATCTCTTCAGTGCAAGCTCAACTTTTTCGGAGGTGGTTCCCCCGCCGAGCAATATGCCTTTCAGTCTCTCATTGTAAAGCAAGCTAACTTCGCCTTCGCGCCCGTATGGCTTTAGCCTTTCCCAATCATCCTTCATAAGGATCGACAAAAATAAATCGAGGTCTGAGGCCGGCAAAATGCCCGAATAAATAAGTTTGCCTTCCTCATCTACGAAGGCAAACCCCACCTTATCCCTTCCGGGATCTAGACCAAGATACATCATTTGTCACCTAACGTAGATGCCCATCGGGGATATAGCCACAGCCATTGCTCGGGATGCCTCGAGATCCAGTCTGACAAGATATCATTACATATACACACGTTCTCTTCAAGAGGTCTTTCATAAAAATTTTCCACGCTCTCCTCCAAAGAGGGCAAGAAATACAAATCGTGATGGACGTTGTCCTTTCTGCGAATTATAAACAGGGGCACCATGGGGGATCGCATCTTCAAGGCCATCTTTATGGGGCCATAGGGAGTGCTAGCCGGCTGCCCCAAAAAAGGCGCGACTATTCCCTTATCCTTGGCATCTTGATCCAAAAGTACGCCTAAGATATTGCCCTCCCGGAGGCATCGAATGGCGCCCCTCAGGTCGAAGCCCTTTCCGATAGTTTCGACCCCGCACGAAGATCGTATATCGGCGATCAACTGAGTAATGCGAGGATCTCTTTGATCGGCACCTATCGCCTTCATGGGATATCCCTTCAGTCCCAAGTAAGCCGCAGCCAGCTCCCAATTGCCCAGATGGGCCGTAAGCAATATCACGCCTCTGCCGTAAGCCAGGGCATCGTTGAGATTTTCTATATCATGGACAGTTACCAATTCATCAATTCTATCCCTCAGACTCGACAAGCTCAGGAATTCCGCCAAACTTCGCCCTAAATTGATGTAGGATTTAGCAACGATATCCCTTGCAACGGCTAAACTGCATCCCAAAATCTTGGAACATCTGCATACAGCCTTAGAAGCTCTCTTCCCGCTCAGCAGGAATACCATGCGCCCCAGGTTGCCTCCTAGTGATAATGCAATAGAGTGAGGTAACATCCGTAGTTGAATGCTCAAATATTGTATGCTTAACCATATCAGTTCATTGGGCATTAAGCTCTTATCACCGTCCATATATCCTCTAAATTTAATACACGTAGATTATCTCAAAATCAGCGATAGATATAACGGCAATTTCCCTGGTATCGAACAAACGTGAGTTTACCTAGAGGTTAAAATATCTTCCAGTATGTCTAGGGCACGAGAGACAAGATCAAGATCGGCCTGGCTACCCATGTGACCCACCCTAAAAACTCTGTCCTTCAGGATGCCGTAGCTGCCACCGAAGACCACGCCTCTTTCTCGAAGTTTGCCGTCAAGCGTCTTCCAGCTCCATCCATTAGGCACATATATTGCCGTAACCGTTGGCGAGGAATAACCCTCATCGCGAGGAAACAACTTAAGCCCCATATCCACGACTCGACTTATGCAGTAGGCACTGACGCTTTCGTGGCGCATGTAGACGTTTTTTAAGCCCTCATCGAGCAATTTTCGTGCCGACATCGCAAGCGCGGCTACGGCATGCCAATTGTGAGTATAGGGCAATTCTTTCTTTTTCGGCCCGTATCGCCACGGAAGCAGGGCATCATAACCATCGTAACGCCTTGATGCTATGGCGTCCCAGGCTTTTTCGCTTACCGTCACCATCGCCAGATCAGGCGGGAGGCTTAAGGCCTTCTGGCTTCCGAGCAAGCCCAAATCTATATTCCAGTCGTCCACAAGGACCTCAACTCCGCAAGCGCTTGAGACAAAATCCACGTAAAATAGTGCATCAACTTCGCGGGCTATTTTCCCAATGGATTCAATGGGGTTTAAAACGCCACTGGGCGTCTCGCAGTGAACAGCCGTAATCATAAAGGGCCTGAAATCCAGGGCTTCGCCTCGAATTACGTCGATATCGGGCACGCGATCGTAATCAAACTTGACTTCGCGGACATCACACCCCAAGGCCCTTGCCATGTCGGCTACGCCTGAGCCAAATACCCCATTTGAGACGGCAAGCACCTTGCTGCCCGAGGGCAACGTGCTTTTTAATGCCCCCCAAAGCGCCAGCATTCCCTCTCCTGACATGATGACCACGTCATTTTTCGTAGATAAAACTTCTTTGAGCAAATTGCCGGCTTCGTCGTAAGCTTCAAAGAAATCGTCTTCAAGGTCTGCGCTCCCGAAATCGATCGTGTAAATATCCCTAATATCCTGCGGCACCGATACAGGTCCCGGCACCAGTCCGATGGGATAGGTTTTCATGTCTCCTTCAACCTCCTAAACCTTCAGAATAAAGTCCATTACCATCATTGACAGTATTGCTTTCTTTGTCCAGGACCTATTTCGCACAAAATGGGACAAATCTGGCATCCCTACCCATCTTTAGCCACAACATTATCTCTTTAAGGCATCGATCTTCTTGCAGAGTTCATTGAGGGATTCATTGTGTTGTCTTGCCCTGCCTACATCCCAATAAAGCAAAGTGGCCTTAAAGAAGTCACGCTCTCTGAATATGTATGATCGTTTCCTCTCGCGCACGGCCCGATGAAAATGATGCAGAAATGCGTACTTGGGATCTTCGATCAAATCAGTAGGGAAAGGGCCTCGGAAGGTTAACCCCGAGGCCCTGTAAACGGCATCTCCATCCGCCAAAAGCCAGGCTTCTATCTTGCGTTTTGCAGGCGCCACAATTAAGCTTGGACCCTCAAGTTCCTCAATGGCCTTGTCGTCCTTCTCGTCCGCTTCATCATAGACCACTACTACGACGTATCCTTTGGCAATCAGTTTGCGTGCTACGCCGACAGCCTCCTTAAGAAGCCTATTCACCCCTCCAAGTTGCTTTGTCATGGCAAAGACGCCATCCGGCATCAATTGCCTTATGATGCTTTTGACTACCAATACGTCATTTGAGCCCTCGCATAGAAAGGCAAATTTCCCTTTTGCATCATGCAACTTGCCTATATGTGCCTCCCCACTTCGAAGGCATCCCATATCGTGAACATGAAGTTACGCACCTTCATGGCATCTCCTATGAGGTAGGAGTTCGGAAATTCCTTCCTCACCGAGTCGTAAAGCTTGTTTTCCTCCTTAAGGCCTATGGCTACGACGATGGTGTCGGCCTCAAGCTCCGTCTTCCTGAAGTTCTTGTCGATCAGCACAGCCCCCTTGGAAGTAACCTCGGCTACGGTTGTGCCGGTTATGGCTTTTACATTGTGGAAGCAGAGCAGGTCTAACAGCATCTGTTTGTTGGCATGGCACAGCGGCATGCCTGCCGACATCAGCTCGTCCAGCATCTCAACTATCGTGACTGACTTGCCCTGCTGGGCCAGCCAAAGGGCCGTCTCACAACCCACGAGGCCACCTCCGACGACCAATACGTTTTGTCCTGCCTTACCCTTGCCCAGGAGCAGGTCCTCTGCCTTTACGACGTTGTTCTTATCGACGCCGGGAACGTTTAAATCCCTGGGGCTTGAGCCCGTGGCCACGATAACTACATCGGGAGCTTCCTCTCGAAGCAGATCAAGCGTTACCGTCGTGTTGAGCTTCACGGTGACGCCTGCCCTTTGAAGCTCATTTTCGTACCACTTAAGCAGCCTTTCCTCGTCCTTCTTGAAGTCGGGCACCGAGGCCTCGATGATATGGCCTCCGAGATGTCCTGACCTCTCATATATCGTCACCTTATGTCCCCTTAAAGCAGCGACCCTTGCCGATTCCATACCGGCTAAGCCGCCGCCTACGATGGCAACCTTCTTGGGAGTCGTCGTCGGGGTGATGGCCGCATCTTTTTCTCGGCCGCAGGCGGGGTTGACCGCACAGGACAACGGTTTTCCCTCAAATATCCTGCCCAGACAGCCATCTTGACATCCCAAGCAGGGCCTGATCCTTTCTTCCTGGCCTGATCTTACCTTGTTTGGCCACTCGGGATCCGCAAGCAGCCCCCTTCCCAAGACTATAGCGTCGGCGGTCTTTTCCTCCAAAGCTTGAGCGGCAAGATCTGGCAGCTCCATCCTTCCGGCCATGAGCACGGGAACGCTTACCACCTTTTTAAGCTCTTTAATCAGGTCTATGTAACAGCCGTGTTTCATGTAGTTCGGCGGATGGGCCCAGTACCAGGCTTCGTAGGAACCTGCGTCGGCGTTAAAGCCGTCGTAACCTGCTTCCTGCAGTATCTTGGCCGCTATGAGGCCTTCCTTTAGGTCCCTTCCTCTTTCCTCGAACTGCTCTCCGGGCAGACCTCCCTTATTCCATCCCTTTATGTAGCTTTTTACGCTGAACCTAAGGATGACGGGAAAGTTCTTGCCCACCTTGGACTTAATGGCCTTAATTATCTCGATGGGAAACGTAAGCCTTCCTTCCAGGTCTCCGCCGTATTTGTCGGTCCTCCTGTTGAAGAAGCTCATGGTGAACTGATCCAGGAGGTAGCCTTCATGCATGGCGTGTATCTCGATGCCGTCGAAACCACAAGCCACGGCGATCTCTGCCGCTTCTGCAAACCTCTCGACCAGGCGCTCCACTTCCTCGGTCTTAAGCTCCCTGCATGTTACGTTGGGTTCCCAGTAGTTTGGGATGGCAGAAGGGGCGACGGGTTGGCCGTCAAGCATTATGGGATGTGCGTTATGCCCCAGTCCCGCGGTAATCTGAATGAAGATCTTGGATCCGTAGGCATGGACCCTTTCGGTGAGCTCGGCAGCCCTGGTGATGAAATGAAGCGGGTTTAACGTTATACACGGAAAGGTAGGCATCTTAAGCTTTTCTATCTCGTTTTCAAGCTTCACCGCCCCGGTAATTATAAGCCCCGTACCGCCACGTGCTCGCTCTACATAATACTCTACGGCGCGTTCCGTATAACAGCCATCCTCGGTTACCAGCCCTATGATGCCCATGGGAGCCATGGCGATCCTGTTTGGGATCTCCACACTTCCGATCCTCATGGGCTCAAAGAGCCTCTCACGCCCTTTAGTCATTTAGAGCACCTCCTTAGGCTTATATTTTAAATTCAGATAGGGCTAAACAAAGAAGATTTGGAAGCTTAAACAATATTTCACGATCATTGCTTTTACAGTTATTATAGCATAGACACACTTAACCGTTTGAGCATCTAAAATAGCGCCAAACGACCCAAGCTGCGTTGCCTCAAATTTGTCGCTCGAGATAACAAAGGGAGGCAAATTATGCTATATTATCCAACGGTTTTGAATCAGACGAAAGGAAGTGATCGCCATGGCGCGTAGGGTTGGCACCATAGCGCGAGGTATAAGAGCACCTTTGGTAAAAGCCGGTGACGATGTAATCTCAATCGTCATGGATTCCATAGGAAAAGCATGCAAGGAAGAGGGTTTTTCCCTGCGAGATAAAGACGTGATAGGCATCACCGAGTCATTCGTTGCCAGAACGCAAGGAAACTACGCTACGATATACGACATAGCTCATGACTTATCGGCCAAGATGTCCGGACAGGAAATTGCGGTGCTATTCCCCATCCTGAGCCGTAACCGTTTTTATTTGATCCTAAAGGGCATCGCGCTCACGGGAAAAACTGTCCATCTCTTTTTGAACTACCCCAACGACGAGGTGGGCAATCCCCTGATGGACAGAAACGTGATGTACGAAAGGGGCATAAATCCCTACAACGATTTGCTATCCGAGCACGATTACAGGTCCATCGAAGGGCTGTCCATCAGGCATCCTTTCACTAGCGTCGATTACGTAGAGCTATACAAAGGTGTATTTCCCGAAGGAAGGGTACATATATACTTTTCCAACGACCCGAGGATTGCCCTAAAATACTGCAAAGAAATACTTGTTGCCAATATCCACGAAAGGGCTTGGACCAAGAAAATCTTAAGGCAAGCGGGCGCCAGCAACGTATTGGGGCTGGATGACCTGCTTACAAAGCCCATTAACGGAAGCGGTTACAATCCCGAATACGGCCTCCTGGGCTCCAATATGGCCTCTGGCGAAAAGCTCAAGCTCTTTCCCCATGACTGCGAACAAATATGCGCGGAAATTCAGCGAAGGATCAGGGAAGAATACGGCGTCGATGTGGAAGTCCTGGTTTACGGCGATGGGGCCTTCAAAGACCCCAAGACCGGCATTTGGGAGTTGGCCGACCCGGTGGTCTCACCCGGTTTCACCAAGGGCTTAATAGGTACACCCAATGAGCTCAAGCTAAAGTATCTGATAGATAGCGAGCTTGATCGGGGTAAAAGCAACGCCGTAGAAGACGCGGTGTTAGGCCGCATACTTCAAAAAAAGAGGGGAATCTCAACAGATAAAGAGGAGTCCTTGGGCACCACACCGCGCATGTATACAGATCTCATAGGAAGCCTGTGTGACTTGGTCAGCGGAAGCGGAGACAAAGGCACACCCATAGTGCTCGTGCAGGGGTATTTCGACGATTACACCAAAGAATGGTAGGCATATTAGGATAAATACCTCCTTGCAACACTGTTGCATTTTTTCTCGAATTCCCTATACTAAAGAGGTCGAATGCCATCCATTCAAACAAGGGGGTATCTTTAATGTTATCGGGCATGAAAAAGGGCTTTCTGATCGCAATAGGAGTGGTGTTTATTACGTCGCTTCTGACGTCCTTCGTCTTTGCCGCTTCATACAAAGACGTCGTGGCCGTAGCGGCAAGCATCCATGAGTGCATCAACGACTTGGCCTCTCAATACGAAAAGCAGGGCCTGGGGAAAGCTCCCGAAGTCGTCTCTGGCGCATCGGGCAAACTTGCCTCACAGATAATTGCAGGTGCACCCTTCGGGCTGTTTTTGTCCGCAAGTCCCGAATGGACCAAGAAGCTTGCAGATGAGGGGCACCTTTATGATGTACACCCAATGGCGACAGCTCCAGTAGTAGCCTGGTGGCAGAAGGATGAGCCCATCTCGACCGATACGTTGAAGAACAAGGGTCTTCATATAGCCATTGCCGATCCTGCGTCTGCTCCCTTTGGCAAGGCTGCCGTAGAATACCTCAAATCCCAAGGAATTTACGATGATCTCATGAAAGAAAAAAGGCTGGTAATAATGGGAAGCGTCGAGCAGGCAGCTTTAGCTGCAAAAAGCGGCGGAGCCGACATTGGGATATTCTCGCTTTCCATAGCCAAGAAGCTCAACGGGGGAAATTATGTGATCCTTCCCGTAGATCCGCTGGAAAACAGCGGCGGGCTCGTAAAGGGCAAGGACACGGAGAATCTCAAGAATTTTTGGAGCTACATTAGGTCTGAAGCCGCCGACGATATATGGAAGAAGTGGGGCTTTGAGCCCGTGCACGGCAAATGATATCTTCCCTCATCATCAGCTTAAAGGTCTTGGCCATAGATGTCCCCTTGCTGTTGATAATAGGCGTAGCTTTGGGTTGGATCCTGGCCAAGACTGAATTTAAGGGAAAGGACCTCCTCGACGTGCTGGTAATACTTCCAATAGCCCTGCCTCCCTCCGTTCTTGGACTTTATCTTCTGATGACCTTAAGCCATATCCCCTTCATCAGAGAAGCGGAGGTCCTTTTTTCCTTCCCTGCAGCTGCCTTGGCCCCGCTTTTTCCGTCGTTGCCCATAATGATACAGGCCGCCAGGTCCGGCTTCTCATCGGTGGACAGGCAGCTTGAGCAGGCAGCAAGGACGCTGGGTGACAGCGAACTCAAGATCTTCTGGAGGATAACATTTCCCCTGTCGCGCCTTTCCATCATGGCAGGACTGGCTCTGGCATCCATGAGGGCCCTTGGGGACTTCGGGGTTACCCTGATGATAGCCGGCAACATCCCCGGCAGGACGCAGACCTTGCCGCTATTTATATACAGCAATGTGGAAGCCATGAATTTTCTTGAAGCAAACATAGCAGCTTTGCTGCTCACGATTCTTGGGATAGCAAGTTTATTGATCGTAAAGAAACTGGAGGGAAGGCATATTGAACTGTCTTGAAGCAAGCTTCTCGAAGGACTTGGGAAGCTTTTCTTTAAGGATCTCCTTTGAGTTGGGAGAGGAAATAGCTGCCCTCTTTGGTCCGAGCGGCGCAGGCAAAAGCTTAACTTTAAAGATATTGGCCGGACTGGATCGTCCCAAAGAGGGCAGAATCGTCCTGAACGGCCGCGTCCTGTATGACTCCGCTTCTTCCGTCTTCGTCAAGGCATGCCAAAGAAGGATAGGGTTGGTCTTCCAGGAGTTGGCGTTATTCCCCCACATGACTGCGCTTGAAAATGTTGCCTATGGACTTAAAGGGCCAAACAAATGGAAGATTGCAAGACAGTGGCTGGATAGGGTAAAACTTGAAGGCCTTTATGACAGGATGCCAAACCAGCTTTCGGGCGGGCAAAGGCAACGCGTCGCACTGGCCAGGGCCCTGGCCCCTAAGCCGGATCTTCTGCTGTTAGATGAGCCCTTTAGCGCACTGGATGGCCCCATGCGGAGGGCCCTGAGAAGGGAGCTTAAAAAATTATCACTAGAAAGTCAGACGCCGACCATATACGTCACCCACGATATAGAAGATGTATGCTCGTTGGCAAGCAGGGTATTTTTGATACGTGACGGCAAGACGCTTGCCTCAATTGACGTCGATAAGCTATGGGATCCTCATGCTCAGGAAAGCATCTGGCATTCCCTTGGATGGGGGACTTTGATACACGGCAAGATCGAAGAAGATGGAGGAAGCCTCTATTTCAAATGGGACAAGGGCAGGCTTAAAGTGTCGTGTTCTCGTCACTTGATCGGAGAGGCGTCCGTCTTCATACACCCCAACCACGTTAAGCTTCTATATCCTGATGTTCCTGTCGACCCCGAGCTTGAGGCTAACGTTATAGAGGGGAAGATAATCGAAAAGATAGAGATCAACGGTTCGGTGCGACTTTACATAAAAGGTTCCGGCATAGAGTGGCATGCAGAATATCCAGGCGATTCCTACTTGATGCTTGAGATTAAAGAGGGCCAAAACGTGCTGTTCAGCATAGCGCCGTCCAAGATATCCCTATTGACGCCATGTTTTAATTCAGTAAGTTAAAATGAACTTCTCTTTTTAGCAGAATTTGTGGTAAAATCCTAGTATCCTGGGGGAGTCGGTTAACCGACTGAGAGGAAGCTTGAGGCTGCTTCGACCCCTAGAACCTGATCCGGGTCATGCCGGCGTAGGGAAGGTACTAGCTTTAATCCTCTAAAATGAGTTGCTTTCCCGATGTGCCGACTGATCCTTATCATTAAGGAGGTCGGCTTAAGTTTGTTAAAGGTGTGTAATATAAGCAAGATTTATCCAGATCTCGCGGTATTTACGAACTTAAGCTTCACGGTAGAAAGCGGAAGCTTTGCCGCCTTTCTTGGCCCTTCAGGGTGTGGCAAAAGCACCATGTTTCGCGTAATCGCGGGCATAGAGCCCTTTGACGGAGGCTCCATGGAATGGAAGGGCTTAAGGGTACAGAACTTGAAAGAAAATGCCGCGATGATGCTTCAAAAGGATCTGCTGCTTCCCTGGTTCGACATCTTGGATAACGTCTTGATCCCCATAAAGACCTTGAACAAAGACTTAAATACAGGAAAATCAGAGGCAAAACGGTTACTCTCGCGATTTGGCCTGTCGGGGTTCGAACATTACTTTCCCAATCAAATCTCGGGTGGTATGCGCCAAAGAGCTGCTTTAGTGCGAACATTGCTCTTTGACAGGGAAGTATTTTTGCTGGATGAACCGCTCTCTGCCCTCGACGCCTTAACCAGGCGAATGCTTCAAAGCGAAATCATGCGCATTCAACTCGAATTTAACAAGACCGTATTGATGATCACCCATGACGTGATGGAAGCCTTGATGCTGGCTGATAAGGTATTTTTGCTCTCTCATCTGCCAATGCGCATCATAAAAGAGATCAACCTGAGAGACTTGCCGAAACCCAGATATCATCTTGACTCAAAACTGGCCGAGATGGCAGAGGATATATTTTCCACGCTAAAGGGGGAACTCGTCGATGTATAGGCGAACCTCCCTTTTGGTAGTGGTTGTAGTCCTCCTGGCTTGGGAAGCTCTAGTAAGGACTTTGGGAATCCCCAAGTTCATCCTTCCTCCTCCAAGCCTCATATTATCCACCTGCTTTTATCAAGCGCCCTTGCTTTTTGAAAATACGCTTATCACCGCTGTTGAAATTTTCCTCGGGCTATTTATAAGCCTTGCCATATCCATACCGCTTGCCATAGCGATGTTTCGCTTTCCGGGCATAGAAGCCTCGGTAACTCCCTTTTTGGTGATATCCCAGGCCATCCCCATATTTGCCCTGGCTCCGCTGCTAGTGATATGGTTCGGATACGGCCTCATAAGCAAGGTTGTAATGGCAACGATAGTCATATTTTTCCCTCTCACCGTCTCTTTGCACTCCGGCTTTAAGCAGGTCGATCCCGATTACGGGGTGTTATTTGACTTGCTTGACGCGCCCTTCCGAAAGAAGATGCGCTTGCTTTATTGGCCTGCCGCGCTGCCATCCTTCTTTGCCGGCCTTAAGATGGCCGTCGCCGTCGCAACTATTGGAGCAGTGCTAGGGGAATGGGTGGGATCTCAAAGGGGCTTAGGGTACCTGATGATCCAGATGAACGCCAGGCTCAGGACGGATATGCTCTTTGCAGCCCTGGTATGGTTAAGTGCCATGGGCATGGGGCTTTGGTTTGTGGTGAGCAAGCTGGAAAAGCGTTTCCTGTTTTGGCTCAACAACACGAAGGGTTAGGCAAAAAGGAGAAATTTTAGGGGGAGGCGATCTTAAAGTGAAACGAGTAGGTTTGGCATTGCTAGTGGTTATTCTTCTCTCTGTTCCGGCATGCGGGGAAAGCTTGACATTGGTGCTCGATTGGTTCCCCAATATAGACCATTTGCCGCTTTACGTAGCCCAAGAAAGGGGATTTTTTGCCGAAGCAGGCCTGAAGGTTAACATAGTATCGCCATCGGAAACTGCCGATGCCCTGAAACTGGTGGCTGCAGGCAAATCGGAGCTTGGAATAAGCTATGAACCGCAGGTGCTGGTCGCCACGTCCGAAAAAGTTCCCGTGACCGTCGTTGGAAGGCTCATAGGCCACCCTCTGTCAACTGTACTTTACATAAAGGGCCGCGGCATAGAAAAACCCGCAGACCTTAGCGGAAGGCCCATGGGATACACCGTAGCCGGGATGGAGGACGTATTGGCCAAGGCCTTTTGCGACCTGAACGGGATTAAAGATTATAAGTTGGTCCATCTCGAGTTCGCCATAGTGCCATCCCTCATCTCCGGAAAGGTTGATTCAGTTATGGGCGGCTTTAGGAACTACGAAGTCGTGGAGCTTGAGCTTCAAGGCTACAAGCCCGGCTATTTTGCCCTGGAAGAACACGGTTTTCCTGATTACGACGAGCTCGTGGTGATAGCCAACCCCCAATTTGTCAAAGAAAACGAAAAGGCGATAGTCTCATTTAGAAATGCCCTATCCAAGGCCATCGCCGAGATCAAAAAAGACCCCCAAAGCGCATTGACGGATTACTTCAAAGCCATACCGGAATCCGACAAAAAGCTTGAAAGGCTCGCCTTGGAAAAGACATTGCCGTTTTATGCAGAAGACCAAAATTTAAGTGTCGATAGATGGAAGACCTTTGCTGATTTTGCCCTTAAAGTCGGACTCATAAGCCGCCCGGTTGAGGTGGAACCAATACTGTGGACGGAATGAAAATTAAAAATTTAGGGGGTATGAAACATGACGAGGACTGCCACGAAAAACATGGCCATGGCGGCTTTGTTCGCCGCCATGGCAGTGCTGCTTTCGGGCTTTAGCATCCCCGTTGGACCAACCCGTTGTTTTCCCTTTCAACATGCGATCAACGCAATAGCAGGGGTAATGCTCGGTCCATGGTGGGCAGCCGGTGCAGCTTTTACTGCAAGCCTTATAAGAAACACGTTGGGAACGGGAACGCTTTTTGCCTTTCCGGGAAGCATCCCCGGAGCTTTAGTGGTGGGCTTCATGGCAAGATTGTTTAAGGACAAAAGGCGCTATGCAGCGTTGACGGAGCCGTTGGGCACGGGGTTCGTCGGAGCTGCGATAAGCGTTTATATACTGGCACCGGCCATGGGAAGGGAGACGACCCTGTGGCTCATAATGTCCGCCTTTCTTTTGAGCAGCATCCCCGGTTCCATTATGGGATTCGCCCTTCTTGTCGCGCTCAACAAGACACATTGGCTTCAAAAAAACGTTGGCAGATCCCCTGTGTAATGCTAATCTTATCTGCATAAAACGGTCGTTATTAGGAGTGGTAATCGTTGAAGAACTTTATGCTTATCATAGAGCTTGGCGGACCCTGCATGTATCCCATAATCGCACTTTCCATAGTGGGGCTGGCGGTAGTCATAGAACGCCTGTGGTTTTACAAGAAATCCTGGGTCAATCCCGGACCACTCGAGCGCAAGCTTGGAGAGCTTCTTTACAAAGGAGACGCAGAAGGGGCCTCCAGGCTAGTCCGCGAAAGGGAGACCTCCCTACATCGTCTGTTTCGTGCAGCAGTGGATCATTGGCAAGCACCTCCCGATGCGCTCAAGATGCTCCTCGAACAGGAGGTACGTCACGAGATATACAGGTGGGAAAAGGGCCTCATGTTGCTTTCCGCAGTTGCCAGGGTGGAACCCCTGCTCGGGTTGCTTGGAACGGTGCTTGGAATCGTGGAGGTCTTTCGGGCCGTTGCTGTTGCCGCTGAAGGTTCTGCCAACATGGCCATGCTTGCCTCGGGAATTTGGGAGGCCTTACTTACGACAGTTGCAGGGCTGGTCGTGGCCATACCTGCCGTGTTGTGTTACACGTGGTTTTCCTCCAAGATCGAGGCAGCAGAAGAGGCTTTATGTAGGGGAAGCGATTTTATCCTCCGTGAAAAGATCTTAAGAGGCTAAGGGGTATGGTCGGTCTAAAAAAAATCAGCTCGACATTGCTGTTAGCTTTCCTATCTTGGGTGATTTTGGGATTACTTTTTCCAAATTCAGCTTTTGCGTTTAAAACTTATAAAAGGATAGTCTCTTTAGCGCCAAGCGTCACGGAATCTCTGTATTTTCTGGGTTCCATTGATTCCGTAGTAGGAGTGACCGACTACGATACATTCCCGCCTGACGTCTCAAACAAGCCAAGCGTCGGAGGTAACGTAGACCCTTCCCTTGAAAAAATAATCAACCTAAAGCCGGACCTCGTCATAGGAGAGAAAATTTTTCACCATGATCTACTAAATCGACTTCAGGCCTTCAATATAGATACGTTGGAATTAACGTTGCACCATAGGCTAAGCCACGTTAAAGAGGCTTTTTTTAAGATAGCAGAAAAAGTTAACAGGACAGAAAGAGCAAAAAAGGTATGGCAAGACATCGACAGGGGATTGGGACAAAGAAGGTCGCAACTTGCGGCAAGGATCAATAAGCCGACATCCATGCTGGTAATAGTGTGGCATGACCCTTTGATAGTGGCCGGAGGATGGAGCTACATCGGCGATATAATGAATGCAATAGGCATTAAAAATGCTGCCGACAGCAAAAAGTTCTCCTTTCCGGTGATCAGCAGGGAGGAGTTGTTGCTTTGGAACCCCGATGTCATACTCCTGGTTCAGACTAAGAAGGGCATGTCAATAAATGCAGAGGAATTCATGAAGGTCACCGGAAATCTGCCGTTAAAGGCAAAAATAGTCTCATTTGAATCGGAAGTCCTGCTTCATCCCGGGCCAAGGGTCCTTGAAAGTGCAGACGTCTTAATCAAAGCTATTGACATGGCATCCAAGGAGGCAAATAAATGAGGTCAAAGAGGGATATTCCCGAGGTCGAATTGACCTCTTTAGTGGACATCATATTTCAACTCATCCTCTTTTTCGTCATAGCCACCACTTTCGTCGAAGGGGGCATTACCGTAGCTCTGCCCAAGGGCAAGGGAGATCCCCTAAAGAACACCCCTCTTGTCATTAACGTCAACCATGACGGAACTATAATACATAACGGCAAAGCGGTAGACATTGACGAAGCGGTAAAGTTGGCTCAGGATGCCAATTCCAAGGGGCGGACGATACTTCTTGCGGGAGACAAAAGCGCGACCTACGGCAAGGTAGTTAACGTCTTGGATGCCTTAAAACAAGCCGGCATCGATGAAGTATCCCTTGCGGTAGGAGGAGGCGAAAGGAACGGCCAATGAGCGATAACGTCAGAAGATGGGCGCTTCCCATCTTGTTGAGCCTCATTATCCATTGCGCTGCAGTTTTAGCGATCAATGTTCCGCCAAGACTGCAGGTCAGATCTTCGACGCCTGCAAAGACGATTAACGTCAAACTCGTATCGATAGAGACGAACGCTGCAAAAGGCAAAGTCGCTGCCACAAACACCCTGCCGTCAAGAAAGACGAACAACCCTCCTGCCATGGCAACCGATAAAGCCCCTAAAGCTGTCATCAACAAGGAAAAACGTATCGACAAGCCAAAGCCTCCAGTCAAGACCGTCGATAAAAAAATACCTTCCGAGACTCACGTAACGGATCAAAACAAAGGCGATCAGATAGCCTTAGGGAACGCGGATAGCGACTTAAAGGATAGGGGACAAAATCTTAGTGCCTCTGCAGAATACGAAGAAGGCAAGGGCGGACCCTCCGATGCTTTAAATTTTGCAAACGAGGGATCGCTTGAGCAGGAAGAGAAAGTGCCTCCAATTGCAAGCGACCTCGATATCGTTCGAGGCGCCAAGCCGATATATCCCCTGGCTTCCAGGCGACGCGGAGAAGAGGGAACGGTACTTATATATGTGCGCCTTTCGCATGACGGTGCCGTCGTCGAGGCCAAGGTATACAAATCCAGCGGATACGAACAACTGGACGAAAGTGCTCTTAAGGCCGTCAAAAGGTGGGTTTTCAAGACCTCGAAGGAAAGTGAATTGCTGGTGCCAGTGATATTCAAGCTAAATCCTTAGATTATGTAAAATCATTACAATTAATGCGAAATTATCACATTAAAAGTTAGTATTATCTAACAAAATCCCTCTTTTTGCTGATTTCAAAAAATTTGATCTCATATGTTTATCGATGTCCTTGGTTTTTAGGATGTTATAATTAAGATAAGATCAGATATAGTCCATAAAAACTAGAAAAGGAGGATTGGATCGATGGAGGAAGAGAGCAAGAAAAGCGGTTTTATGAGTTGGTATTTCGGGTCAAATTTGCTGAAGCGGATATTGGCAGGGCTCATATTAGGCGTTATCGCGGGTCTCTTATTGAAGGAAAAGATACTCTGGGTTCAACCCTTTGGGGATTTATTTATCCGACTTTTAAAGATGATAGTCGTTCCTGTGATACTGTTCAGCCTGATCGTAGGTACGGCAAGCATTAGCCCTTACCGCTTGGGCAAGGTTGGCGTCAAGATAATCGTCTACTACTTGCTCACAACCGTCTTTGCCGTCGCCATAGGCCTGATCTTCGGCAACCTGTTTAAGCCCGGATTGGGCTTAGAGCTTGCCGGAGGCGAAGTGGCAGGAGTCACCTTGTCTAAACCGTCGCTGACAAACACGCTTCTTAACATAGTGCCCACAAACCCGGTCGAATCTTTATCCAAGGGTGACGTGCTTCCCATCATTTTCTTCGCGCTTCTTTTCGGCATAGGGCTTTCCTTCCTTCGAGAGAGCGAAAACGAGGAGCTAAAACATTCTGCCAACATAGTTTACGGATTTGCGAACGGCGCAGCCGAGGTAATGTACAAGATCGTGCGCGGCATAATGGAGTATGCTCCTATCGGCGTATTCGCCTTGGTAGCGGTGATACTGGCCAAGGAAGGATCGCGCGTAATTGGACCTTTAGCTACGGCAGTTGCAGCGGAGTATTTAGCCATAGTTGTGCATGTGGCAGTAATTTATGGATTGATCTTAAAGTTTTTCGGCTTACGTCTGACAAAATTTTTATCCCATGCCAAGGAGGCCATGATAACCGCCTTCGTCACCAGGAGCAGCAACGGGACCCTTCCCGTATCCATGGCATGTGCAGAAAATATGGGGATACCCAAAGGCATATATTCCTTTACGCTCCCGCTTGGGGCAACCATCAACATGGACGGAACGGCCATTTATCAGGGAGTTTGCGCCTTGTTCATAGGATTTGCCGTAGGTCATGATCTGACCCTCTCGGATCAGCTCATCATCATACTTACTGCACTGCTTGCGTCAATAGGAACCGCCGGGGTCCCCGGAGCCGGAGCCATCATGTTGCTGTTGGTCCTAGATTCGATCGGGCTACCAGTTGAACCGGGCACTCCTGTAGCTGCTGCTTATGCCATGGTCCTTGGAGTCGATGCCATATTTGACATGGGCAGGACCTGTATAAACGTAACCGGCGATCTCGTGGGAACGAGCGTAGTTGCCAAAAGCGAAGGAGAGCTGGATATCTCGAAATGGCAATAATTAAGGGGGCAAGCGCCCCCTTAATTATTTACTGATTGTCTGCTACTTCCTCTTCGTCCCTTAAGGCAAGCCACCTTCCCCAATCAATTCCCAGGGGCCCGCTTAAGACATACACCGATGCACAAACAAGCGCAATCTTTTCCTTAAAAACTACCGATATGGTAACAAAACAACCGATAAGAAATAAAAGCCTGAGAATATTGATGTTATCTTTGCTTAAATGCTTAAGGTTGCCGTAGGGAATGCTTGAGATCATCAATGCCCCTGCGATGATGGCGATGGTCATTGCCATTAGGGGGTGTAAAACCACTCCCGATGCTATGAAGGACATCAAAAATAACCCACCTGCAGGGATTGGGAGCCCTTGAAATCTCCCGCTCGAATGTACCACGTTAAAGCGAGCCAGCCTCAGCGCCCCACACAGGACGTAAAATGCCGTGGCCAATGCTCCCAAAACTCCGCCAAAGGCATATAAATAAGATATGTAAAATATCATGCCAGGGGCAGCCCCAAAGCTCACCACATCTGCAAGGCTGTCAAATTCCACTCCAAAGGCGCTGTCTCCGCCAAGCGATCGAGCTACCTTGCCGTCCATCAGGTCGAAGAATGCAGCCATGAAGGTCAACCAAGTGGCCGGCACTAAATGGCCATGAAAAGCCAAGACCAAAGACATCACTCCACACAAGATACTTCCGCTGGTTATCATATTAGGTAACAATTTGCGGATGGGGATCGGCTTTCTTATCATTCGTTTTCTATATACTTTCTTGCCCACCAAGCTCACTCCCTTCGTCTGAAGCTAAACCTATGACGCTGCTTCCGGCTTTAACCTTATCTCCAATCTTGACCATGGGCTTTATTGCAAGCGGCAGATATACGTCAACCTTAGAACCGAACCTTATCATGCCATAGGCATCCCCCTTTGGCACCCTTTGACCGACCCTTACGCGGCATGCTATTCTCCTGGCCAGCAATCCAGCTATCTGCACCAATAACACGTTGCCATACTTAGTTTCAAGGCCGGCATATAACCTTTCGTTGACCTCAGACGACTTGGGAGCAAAGGCCACCAGGTGTTTGCCTCTTTTATAATCCAAAAAGGATATCTTCCCATCGTAAGGTATTCGGTTAACGTGCACGTCCATGACAGACATGAAAATGCCTATCTTGGTAGATTTGCCGGCAAAGGGAGCGTCGACGACTTCGAGCTCGACGACCTTCCCGTTTGCCGGACTCACGAAGGAAAGGGGATCCGTCGGAACATCGACGTGAGGTTCCCTGTAAAACCATGCCAGAAAGGCAGTACACAAGCCCAAAATGACCCCTAACACAGGAGATATTAACCAGGCTCCCATCGTCATAAAAAGAGCTGTAACTACAGGCACAACCCCCTCGCGAGCTAAACCCATATCAGATCTCCTCCATGGCATCCTCGCGAATTACGGTGACGTCAGCCACCTCGTCGCCCTGATCAAGCCTAACTAGGATGTTCCCCGTCGCCGTTCGAGACAGCACGGGAACGTCTTTAACAGTTATGCGCGTTACACGCCCTTTGCTCGTCACTATCATCAATTCATCATCCTCGGTAACGCTCCAGGCGCCCACTATCAACCCCGTGCGCCCAGATAACCTCATCGCCCTTACACCCGACCCGCCACGATGATGCAAAGGAAATTCATCGGAGGAGGTACGCTTGCCAACTCCCTTTTCGCTTATGAGCAATATCATCGTATCCTCACGCAGAGGTTCGCAGCCAACCAAAATATCACCTTTCGAAAGCCTTATGGCCCTCACTCCCCTGGCCTGCCGCCCCATGGGCCTGAATTCCTCTTCGCTGGTCCTCAATGCCTGTCCCTTGGCAGAGACGAAGAGCAGGTCATCGCTCCCGGATGTAAACCTGACCCTAGCAATTTCGTCACCTTCATCCAGGTTTATGATGCGCCTGCCGGCACGAGTCAGGTTGCCGAGCTCTCTTACGTCAACCCTCTTGGCGATACCATTTTTAGTGGCGAAAAGCACGAATTTCGCCCCATGCATCGTATCGTCTTTTATAGCCACAACGCGTTCGCCTTCCTCCAGCGTAAAAAAGGAACTCACGTGTTTGCCCTTGCCGTTTTTGGGCTCAGGAAGCAGGTATCCTTTTATGGCAAATACGCGCCCTTTGTTCGTAAACAGGAAGATGTCGTGATGTGTCGTGGTTGCAGCGAACATCGCCACCTCATCCTCGTTTCTCGGATTAAAGCCCTTGATGCCCTTGCCTCCTCTGGCCTGCAAACGATAGTCGCCCAATGGGGCCCGTCGCAGATAGCCATCCTTTGTCAATACTACTACTATGTCTTCCTCGGGGATGAGCTCATCTTCATCTACATCGACAATTTCGTCTATAATTTCCGTCTTCCTCACATCGCCGAATTGCTTTTTCAGCTCCAACAATTCCTCGCGAACGACAGAATCGAGGGCAGAGGGATTGTCAAGGATGGTACGGTATTTCTCTATGTCTTGCAATAGCTGTTTTAATTCTTCTTCCAGTTTGTTCCTTTCCAGGTTAGTTAAACGCTGGAGCCTCATGTCCAAGATGGCCTGCGCCTGAACCTCGGTAAAGCCAAAGGTTTCCGTCAGGCCAACTTTAGCGCTCTGGATATCCTGCGATCCCCTTATGAGGGTGATGATCTCGTCTATGACGTCTAACGCCTTAACGAGGCCTTCAACTATGTGGGCCCTCTCTTGCGCTTTACCCAGTCGATAACTCGTCCTGCGACGGACTACATTTCTACGATGATCCAGAAATATCTTAAGCAACTCTATAAGGCTGAGTTCCCTTGGTACGCCATCTACCAAGGCAAGGTTTATTACGCCAAAGGTAGTTTGAAGAGGCGTTCTGCTGTAAAGCTGCCTTAAGACCAAGTGGGGATCGGCGTCTCGCTGCAATTCGACCACTATCCTGATGCCATCCCTGTCGGATTCGTCCCTAAGGTCAGCTATGCCAGTTATGTAACCTTCCTGTACGCCTCTTGCTATGATCTCGATCAGCGAGGCTTTGTTGACCATGTAGGGAATCTCCGTTATGAGAAGATTTGTCCTGCCGCGCTTCATCTGCTCAATGGAGACCTTGCCCCGCAATATGATCTTGCCCCGTCCGGTCTTGTAAGCGCTTATGATTCCCTCTCTGCCTGCTATGGCTCCACCCGTGGGGAAATCGGGGCCAGGCAAGACCTCAATTATATCTCCAAGCTCTATGTCCTCACCCTTCTCTATGAGCAAGCAAACCGCATCGACCACCTCGGCCAAGTTGTGAGGGGGCATATTGGTAGCCATGCCTACAGCAATACCGGAGCTACCGTTCACCAAAAGATTTGGAAGCAGCGAAGGCAAGACCAGCGGTTCTTTTAAGGTCTCATCGAAGTTTGGCCCCCAATCTACCGTGTCTTCGTTTATGTCCCTTAACATCTCTTCTCCAAGAGGGGAAAGACGAGCCTCTGTGTAACGCATGGCTGCAGGGGGATCTCCGTCAATAGAGCCAAAGTTCCCCTGTCCGTCCACGAGAGGATATCGCATGGAAAACTCTTGGGCCATTCTCACCATGGCATCATAGATGGCAGCATCCCCGTGAGGATGGTATTTACCCATGGTCTCGCCGACTATTCTTGCCGATTTTCTGTACGGTTGACTTGACTTTAAGCCCAGCTCCATCATCGCGTAAAGTATCCTGCGTTGGACAGGCTTAAGTCCGTCCCTGGCATCGGGCAGCGCACGGCCGATTATGACGCTCATAGCATAATCAAGGTAACTGTATTTTATCTCTTCTTCAAGTGGTAGCCTTAATACTTTGCCAATGTTGCCGCTTTCTGTCATGCCTATACCTCCAACAAAGTCGATGAATATGATATGTCAAACAATAAATAAGCGACGGTACTGAGGGCCCGTCGCTTATTTATTGATTATAGCACATATTCCACATTAAGCGAGGCTTTTACCACCTATTGCGATGGATCCTGCTGTGGTCATAACCGCTGTGAGGCTCCTTCGTTTCGGCAGGATAGCCGATCGCCGCTATGGCCAAAACCTGAATGTCATCCGGAATTCCTAAAGCCTTTCTAACAGCTTCCGGACGTCCGGGGGAGTTGCTCACTCCAAGCCACACAGATCCCAAACCCAAAGCATGAGATGCAAGCAATATGTTCTGCATCGCTGCCGAGCAATCCTCTTCCCAATACCGCTTCGCAAAATCATTTAACTTGGGATCTCCGCACACCACGATGGCCAAGGGCGCCTCGTGTAGCATCTTTCCGTAGGGATGGGCTTCCGCCAAGGCATCTAACATATGCCTGTCCTCAACGACCACGAAATGCCACGGCCTTCCACCCCCAGCTGTAGGAGCAGCTTGAGCGCACTCCAAAATGATGTCAAGCTTTTCGGGCTCGACTTTCCTGTCCTTTTGAAACTTCCTTATGCTCCTTCTGCCCAATATAACCTGTATAGCACGATCTTCGCGCAACGACATATCGAACACCCCCTAAATTATAAAGTAGCCAAATAAGAGCTATCACGCGTCGATTTTAGCCATTTATTGGCCAACTGCTCCCTGTTTTTCATGACCACGTCATCGACGATCTCCTTGAACTCCCCTGAGACAAACTTGGGCAATACTACACCGAAATGCTCCCACGTCAGGACTGTCCTTAGAGATGATAGCGAAGGATCTTCGTCCAGGCAACTCTGTACGGTAGGACTATCTATGACAGCTGCGCTGATATCGCCTTTTTTAAGTGCCTGCAGGGCATCCTGCCAACTGGGATAAGGCACAACCGTAGAGCCCGTAAGTTTTTTCCTGGCTATGGCTTCACTGGTGGTACCCTTCTGGGCCCCAACTTTTTTGCCAACAAGATCCTTCAATGAGTTTAATTCGTCTTGCTTCCTGAAAAGGATCTTTTGTCCTACCGCTGCATAGCTGACTGAAAAGACCACCCTCTCAGCCCTTGATGGGAGCTTGGTAACGGCCGAGATCACCATATCAAACTCGCTCCAATCCTCTGACAGCCAGGTACCAGACAGTGTACCCTTTTCACCGTTGCCCCACGTGGTAGGCACAAATTCAGCTTTTACGTTCAAAGCCTTTGCTATCTCGTTGGCCAGGTCGACGTCGAGCCCCTGAACCTTGCCACCCCTCCAGAAGTGAAAACGTCCCCAATCGCGGTTTTCGATGCCTATTCGCATCACGGCTCTTTCTTTTACCAGGGATGACGATAGCTCTTCTTCCTTAAGCTTAAACTTAAATAACGCCTTTTCCATTGCATTGGCCGAAGAAAGGATGACTTCAACCTTCTCGGCCATGGCTTCCGAGGATATTGCCTCATCCTGAAGCAGTGCGTTCATCTCGTCCAACCTCTTGGTCTGACGATCCACCTTTTCAGTTATGCCTGCTATAAAGTTGGCCATCTCTACGCTTGATTCAGCTTGAGTCTGGAAGGTCTCCGAAGTAAGCCCTATCTCCCTGATCAAATCTCCGACGATGGACAGGACCTTTTTATTGCTCTCATCCATGCGCCTTGCCTTTTCGTTGGCCTCCATTACCTTCCTGCTTGCTACATCGATACTTTTAACGCCCTCTTCAGCCAAGGCTCTGATATTGTTTGCCAGGTTCTCTATGCTTGACGCCGCCCTTGAAGATTCTTCGGCTAAGCTGCGAACTTCTTCAGCGACAACGGCAAATCCCCTTCCGTGCTCGCCTGCCCTGGCTGCCTCAATGGCAGCGTTGAGCGCAAGCAAGTTGGTCTGCGCTGCAATCCCCTTGATGCTGCCGACTATATCGACTATGTCTTTAGAAACCCTCTGCATTTGACCGATTGCCTCGGAAACACGCTTTGTTGCCTCATCCACGGCTCCTATCCCTTGCGTCGTCTCTTGGACCAGTCTCACATTTTCTCCGGCCTCCGATTCGACGGACTTGCCCTGCGCTGCAATGTTTTCAATCGTGGACGAAGATTCCTGAATGCCCGCCGAAAAAGTCTGTATACGCAAGCTGGCGTCGTTTGCCAGTGAACTTATCTCGCTCGCTGCTTGGGCTATCTCAGAAGCAAAAGCGGCAATGCTATGCATGGTGTCACTGCTGAATTTTGCGGATTCTACAACATCTTCCGTAGCTATACCCACCTTGCCGGCAAATATGCGAACCCCTAAAATAGCTTGGATCGTATTATTTAAGCCGTCAGCCACCCAGGATAAAAAGCTTTTGCCCTTATCGACGCTTAAGTCCTTAGCGCTGAGCTTTTGATTTAGGCTCAAAAGCACTCGAACCAAGCTTATCCTTTCGCGCTTACTGAGGTAAGCCTCCACTAACAAGGCTGCCGTAGCTACGGCAAACACGACAGCCGGCCAAAGGATGGCCTTGCGGCCACCTCCAAGGCGAGAGAAAAGCCACAGCCCTATTGCCCACGAAGCAACAGACGTACCAAACATGAGCCATGCGAAGGAGCCTTCTTTTTTCACGATGCACCCTCCTTGACCTTGTTTAAAATTGCCTCCGTACAAGCTCTAAGCGATGGCACGAAATCGGGCAACAAGGGCACCTGTTGTCCGCTTAGATTTGCAGAAGCGACCCTCCTGTCACGGGGGAAAATGGCGTCAACGCTGATGCCGAGGGACTCCACGGACGTTTTAACGTCCTCTGCTATATCCTCATCTACCATATTCACCACCGTTACAATGGGACGATTTACTTCTTTTGCGAGACCATTCATAAACTTGGCCATTTCCATCGATTCATGGGAAGGCTCCAACACTACCAAAAAGACATCGGCATGTCGCCACACCCCGCGTCCAATATGTTCCACACCGGCTTCGCAATCTACTAAAACCCACCATCCGGGTACATACAACCTCTCCAAGAAACCCTTCTCAAGAGCACTCATGGGACAGGCGCAACCTTCATCCGGCTTGTAGATCTTCCCTATCGCCAAAAAAGCCAGATCATCGCGCCTGCTGACGCAAGATCGCGGCAGATCATCAACGTGTAACTTGGCATCTTCGGAATCACTGCCATTTTGCCTCTCAAACACCGCCTTTTTTACGGCGACCCTACCGCCCAAATCTTCCATCAGGGTGCTGTTGGGAGCCTGCAGGCCCAGCATCCTGTACAAACTACGATTGCTTTCGTCGGCGTCTATCACTAGCACGCGCATGCCTTCGGAGATCAAAAACTTTGCCAATATAGCAGTCAGCGTGCTTTTACCGCTTCCCCCCCGACCGCAAACGAACACCTTTGTCATGATTGCAGAGGCACCCCTTTTCTCTTATTGTTGTCTTGGGTTTAGCTCTCCGTCAGAGGAGTTATCTGGCTAAATATGTTCTTTTCAATGGCCCTGGCCTTTGGAGTTACAGCTAGCCCTCCCTTTGATGTCTCCCTTAACGTTTCAGGCAAGGCCTTACCAACCTGCCTCATGGCATCCACCACTTCGTCAGGCGGGATGACGGACCTGACTCCGGCTAAAGCCATATCGGCACATATGGACGCCAAGGCGACCAACGTGCCGTTTCGTTTTATGCAAGGCACCTCGACCAAACCGGCAACCGAATCGCACACTAAGCCCATTACGGACTTTATCGTCAGGGCAGCCGCATGCGCGGAGGCTTCGGCACTGCCCCCTTTAAGGTAAGTTAAGGCAGCCGACCCCATGGCAGCAGCAGCACCACATTCGGCTTGACATCCCCCTTCAGCTCCAGCCAATGTAGCTCGCTTTTGAATGACCTCCCCCACGCCTCCTGCGACGATTAGGGCCTTTACCAACGCATCCCTGGAGGGCGCATATAAATTCTTATAGGCAAAGAGCAATCCGGGTAGTATCCCACAACTTCCTGCCGTAGGGGCAGCCACGATGCGCCCCATGTTTGAATTGTACTGAGATACCGCCAACGCAATATGAGATGCATTTGCGATAAATTTTCCGGATAAAAGATCCTCGGTCTGGGATATATATTTGCCAAACCTTCTTGCCTCGTCTTCCATTAGACGACCCTTAAATTCGGTATTCAATGCCGAATTTACGGACTGTTCCATGGCATCGAGCATAGAAGCCATAAAGGAGTATATGGAGTCAAAGTCTTTGCCGCTTTCGCGGCTTTCGAGCTCCATGACCGCTTCGTAAAATTCAAGGTCCACATCGCAAAGTTTCAAAATTTCTTCAAACGACCTCATATCAAATCACCTTCCGCAAGCGGGATGAAGATGACCCGCATCAAGGCAGGATGGGAACGCTGCAATTCCTCTTTCGCTTCTTGTTTCAGGTCTCCGTCGATCTCGATCACCATGGCGGCCTTGCCACCTCTTCCCTGACGATAGAGATGCATCGTAGCGATGTTGACGTCATGTTTGGCCAGCAACCCCGTAACCGTTGCGAGCACGCCCGGCCTATCCACGTGAAATGTGACCAAAGCAGCGAGGTCTCCTTTTAATGACAACCTAAAACCATCTATTTCCTGAAGTTCGACGACCCCGCCACCCAAAGAAGCACCGACGACCTCCATGGTCCTGTCGTTGCCGTAAAGCACAAACCTAACGGAATTGGGGTGCGCACCATCTATATTCTCCGCAAAAAATCGATATTCCATTCCCCTTTCGCGAGCGATGTTCAATGCGTCCTTTATCCGTTCGTCATGTGGCAGAAATCCAAGCAATCCACCTACCAGGGCCTTATCCGTACCATGTCCCCAATAGGTCGCGGCAAAACTGCCCCTCAAATATATGTCGACCTTGGAAACTTCATCGTTCCAAACCCTTCTTGCGAGCCTGCCCAGCTTAGCTGCCCCCGCCGTATGGCTCGATGATGGGCCAACCATGACCGGTCCTATTATGTCAGAAAGCACAACCTTTCACCTTCCGTTCAAAAGTTTATCAATAATCGTTTTCTGATATTGTGAATTTTATCATAAAAAGCCACCACATTATGGTTAAAATTATAAACCATAAAGGGCCGCTCAACTTGAGGGCCCTTTATGGTTGGGACGATGGACTTTTGTAGGAGCCTAATTTTAGCTAAAACAAATGCTCTAAGGTCAAATAGACCCTTCTTTCTGGACCGATGAACCCATAAGTATCAACTATATATTCCTTATCGAAAATGTTGTAGGCAGCCAAGCTAATCTTATCATTCTTCGCGCTGTACGAAAGCAAGGCGTCGACTATTACGAAATCATCATCTGCAGGGCCATCGTATCCATCTTTCTCGCGCTTCCCGTAATAGTGCGCGCTCAAACTGCCAAACCATGGGCCGCTGTCGTAATTAAGCTCGCTGTAAAGCTCCAGTTGCGGCGTGCCGCCCTTTTGCCATGGATCTCCCGGATTTGTCTTTTCCTCCGGCTTTTGCCAGGTCATTCCGTTGATCCAACTCAGGTTAGTGGTAAGGTTCTTTTCGAGTTGTCCCTCTATGCCCCAAGAGCGAAATTCGGCCAAATTAATATATCTTCC
>ENA-UPAD01000610-UPAD01000610.1-bioreactor-metagenome-genome-assembly--contig:-NODE-610-length-47254-cov-28.664781_pt1 | contig 47254 bp, 48 predicted proteins | sample MGYA00238179_ERZ772710 | MGnify/ENA primary metagenome ERZ772710 (study PRJEB29004, sample SAMN07631245) | bioreactor metagenome | isolation source: Switchgrass digestor | place: USA: Dartmouth...
AACCCTTGAAATTATAAGCACTTCACATTTTATATAATGTAACATTTTAATCAAATTGATACATATTATTTTTACTATTTTGTGTTATTTTAGGGAAATTGTACTTTTTATCGCTAAACTTAATATATGAACAATATTATAACAATATCATCAATGAAAAAGGCAAATCCATCGAAAGGTGGAGACGCAAAGCCATGAGTCTAAAGCAATTTTTAATTGCTATGATTGTCAGGTTGCCAAAGAGATAATGTATTTTTATCTGTAAATACAGAGGGCAACTTTTGCCTTCTTTTTTTTGGCAGATAGGAAAGTTCGAAAAACTTTCTGTAATAAGTCTCAGAAAAATTTACCTCATAAAAAGTTGAGAAAGCGAAAAATTCACTCGCCGAAGGCGTTTTTTTTTAAACTTATTTTAATGACAGAAGGGAGAGATTGAAAATGAAAAAAGTGCTTATTGTTGATGATGCAGCTTTTATGAGGATGTCCTTAAAGTCAATACTTGAAAGAAATGGATTCGAGGTGATTGGTGAAGCAGAAAATGGAGAGATGGGCGTCCAGAAATATAAGAAATATAATCCTGATTTAGTAACCATGGATATCACAATGCCTGAAAAAGATGGGCTTCAAGCTTTAAAAGAGATAAAGGCTTATGACAATAATGCAAAAGTTGTTATGGTTACTGCATTAGGGCAAGAAGCCTTCATCATGGATGCCATAAAATCAGGAGCGAAATATTTTATTGTAAAGCCTTTCAAAGAAGAACATGTAATTAAGGTTTTAAATGATTTGTCTAAAGTATGACATACTCATTGAATAAGAGGTGATTTAATTGGCAGGAAGTTATAACAATGAGCCGTTGCTGGAAATGTTCGTTTTCGAAACTACTCAGTTATTGGAGCAGTTGGAACAAATCATTATTGCAAATTGTTATGAACAGGAAAACATCAATGAAATATTCAGGATCATGCATACCATCAAAGGGTCTTCGGCGATGATGAATTTTAAAAATATATCCATGCTTACCCATAAAATAGAGGATCTTTTCTATTTTATTCGCGATAATAAGCCGCCGAATATAGATTATTCAAAACTTAGCGATATCATGCTGGAAAGTATTGATTTTATAAAATTGGAGATTAGCAAAATCGAAAATGGCAATAAGCTGGACGGAGACTCATCACCTATTAGAGAAAAAGTTGATAATTTTTTGACAATCATAAAGGACTTTAATTACAAAGCTGAGGCTGCGGAAGAAAAAACTGAAAATTCCGCAGAAAAAGCTGAAGAAGATTCTAAAATTCAAAATGATGTACTTTCAAATAAGAAGAAATTTAAAGCAACTGTTTTTTTTGAAGAGGATTGCGAGCTTGAAAATATTCGCGCATATACATTGATTAATGATTTGAAAACCATTGCCGAGGATATTTATTATATTCCTGATATTGAAAAAAGTGATAGCGCTGAAATAATAAGAAAAGATGGAATTCAAATCTGGTTCAAAACAGACATATCTTTTAATGATGTACATAGTATCCTTTCTAAAACTATTTTTCTTAGAAATATGGAACTAATTGAATTAGAAGAAAGTAATGAATCCAATCAACATATCAACAGCAATATAAAACAGTTTCATACAGATGTTGCTTCATCAATGAAGGATATGGAGCAAAATACACATATGCTTTCTTCGAATCAAAGTATGATCAGCGTTAATGTTGCAAAATTGGACAAGCTGATGGATTTAGTTGGCGAGCTTGTTATTTCAGAAACAATGGTAACACATAATTCAGACTTGGAAGGATTAAAACTTGATAATTTTCAAAAAGCGGCAAGTCAACACCGTAAAATCATTAATGAACTTCAGGATATCGCTATGTCTATAAGAATGGTGCCGCTTTCTGCAACCTTTAGGAAAATGAACAGAATTGTTCACGATATGTCCAAAAAATTATCAAAAGAAGTAAGGTTGGAAATAATCGGCGAAGAAACTGAGGTGGACAAGAATATTATAGAGTGTATTTCAGATCCACTTATGCATATAGTCAGAAATTCTATAGATCATGGTATAGAGCCGACAGAAGAACGGAAAGCAAAAGGTAAACCTGATGTGGGGACAATTATTTTAGAAGCGAAAAATGTAGGTGGAGATGTACTGATCATCATTAAGGATGATGGTAGAGGTTTAGACAAGAGAAAGATATTAGACAGAGCAAAAGCACGGGGACTTATGAATAGACCTGAAAGCGAACTTACGGACAAAGAAATATATTCTTATATATTTTTACCGGGCTTTTCTACGAATGAAAACGTAACGGAATATTCCGGACGTGGCGTAGGTATGGATGTAGTTGCAAAAAATATTGGTTCCATTGGAGGAACTGTTTCTGTTGACAGTATTCCGGACAAGGGTGCCACCATAACTTTAAAAATTCCGCTGACACTTGCCATTATGGATGGAATGATTGTTCGAATAGGAAATGTAAGTTATACCATTCCGACGTTGAATATAAAGGAATCCTTTAAGCCTAAAGAAAATGATGTCATCAGAGACCCTGACGGTAATGAGATTATTATGATCAGGGGAGAATGTTATCCTGTTTTGAGATTGAATGAATTATATAAAATAAAAACAGACATTACAAGCATTTCAGATGGCATTATTGTCATGGTTGAGAGTGAAGGCAAATATTTATGTATCTTTGTTGATGCTTTAGTTGGTGAACGACAGGTAGTTGTAAAAGTTCTGCCCAAGTATATAAGGAACTTCAAAAAGATAAGGGGGATTGCCGGATGTACATTGTTAGGCGATGGAAGCATTAGCTTGATATTGGATATTGCAGATCTGATTACAGAATAATGAAAGAAGGGGGATGAAGTGATGGCAGATTTAATAGAAAATACGATGGAAGAGATGGAAGAAGACACTCAAAAAGGACGATTTCTAACGTTTTTACTTGGGAATGAAACTTATGGTATAGAAATAAAATATGTCACAGAAATTATAGGAATTCAGACCATAACTGAAGTACCTGAACTACCTGATTATGTTAAAGGAATCATTAATTTAAGAGGCAATATTATTCCTGTTATGGATGTAAGACTCCGATTTAAAAAGGAACCAAAGGAATATAATGATAGAACTTGCATCATTGTGATTGATATTAATGATGTGTCTATAGGGCTTATAGTAGATAGTGTTTCAGAGGTAATTACAATTCCTGAGCAGGATATTGTAGAGCCGCCCAAAATGGGAAATGGATTTAATAATAGATATATTAAAAATATTGGAAAAGTAGATGATGATGTAAAGCTTCTGCTTGATTGTGAAAAATTGCTTACAGAAGATGAGTTGGAAGAATTGAATGAATCATTGTAAAGATTCGGAATAAATTCAATGGTTTATAAATGTATATAAATAAAAAATAGGGGGTTATAAAATGCTAAAATGGTTTGAAAATCAAAGAATTGGATTTCGTATTACGGCTGGTTTTATAATTGTTACAATAATTGCAGCTATTATAGGTATACTTGGTGTTGCAAATATATACAGTATTAATAATAAATATAATGTTGCTTATCAAGATAGTGTGGACTCATTGAAGTATATGGAAAGAGTTAGTTCTAACTTTCAGCGTGTTCGATTAAATCTTAATTTAGTAGTATTGGCTGAAACTCAAGAGGATAAACAGTTCTATATAAATAAAATGGCTGAACATAAGAACAATATTGATGAATATATTTCAAAATACAAAGAATTATTAAGCGATTATTCTCCTGAAAAAGTACAACAAGAAATGGCATTGCTCGATGCTTTTGATAAAAGTTTAACAAAATATCGTGAAGAACGAGATAAATTTATTGAAGAAGTTGCTATGGACGCAAGTCGTCAGCGTGAAGCATTTGACCTTTTGGATGAGGATGGAGCATTACGGCAATTGGCACAAGTAGTAGATGATAATATAGAAGCAATCATTGAATATAATAATCAGTATGCTGATCAACAAATTAATACGAATGGAAAAACAGCAAGTAATACCATATTGGTTATGATTATAGGAATGATTGTAGGAATTATTGTAGCAATAATTATTGCAATGTACATTTCGGGCGATATTTCCAAGAGATTGTTTAATTTTGTAAATGCTACAGAGGCACTTGCATTAGGAGATGTAGACGTAGAGGTGGAAACAGAACGTAAGGATGAACTTGGCATGGTGGGCCAGGCTTTCAAAAAAATGGTGCAAAGTATTCGCGAGCAGGTATTGGCTGTGGAAAGAATTGCTGACGGTGACTTAACGGTAGATGTTACGGTAAGGTCGGAAAAAGACATTCTTGGCAAAAAGTTGTCTGAGCTGGTTCAAAGTATGAATGACTTGATATCCAATATTGTTTCTGCTTCTGATCAGGTAGCGGCGGGTGCAAAACAAGTATCGGATTCAAGTACTATTTTGTCTCAGGGAGCTACGGAACAGGCAAGTTCAATTGAAGAACTCACAGCTTCACTTGAAGAAGTATCGTCACAAACAAAACAAAATGCAAATAATGCAAAAGAAGCAAATAAATTGGCCAGCAATGCAAGAGTTAATGCTGTTCAAGGCAATACAAGAATGGAAGAGATGCTTAAAGCAATGGATGAAATCAATGTTTCTTCAGCAAATATTAATAAAATCATTAAAGTTATTGATGATATTGCATTCCAGACCAATATCCTTGCATTAAATGCCGCTGTAGAGGCAGCAAGAGCCGGTCAGCACGGGAAGGGCTTTGCTGTGGTTGCTGAAGAAGTAAGAACACTTGCGGCCCGCTCAGCCGAAGCAGCAAAAGAAACAACAGAATTAATTGAAAGCTCATTGAAAAAAGTGGAAGACGGTACAAAGATTGCGAAAGAAACAGCCGATGCATTAAATGAAATCGTATCCGAAATCGAAAAAGTAGCAGATTTAGTCAATGAAATTGATACGGCATCCACGGAGCAAGCCACAGGCATAGAACAAATAAATCAGGGAATTATGCAGGTGTCCGATGTTGTACAAACCAACTCTGCTACATCTGAAGAAAGTGCGGCAGCAAGTGAAGAGCTTTCAAGCCAGGCTTCTGAATTGAGAGAAATGGTTAGAAGGTTTAAATTGAAAAAAGTCAACAAATCCTATAGTCCTTTGGGTGGTATCAGCCCGGAACTGCTGAATATGATTAATAATATGTCTGAAAAAAATAAGGCTGATACAAGCAATGAACAGGAAGATGAGGATCTTGGAAAGAGCAATATAAATTTGAATAAAAAAATTGTATTAAGTGACAGTGAGTTTGGAAAATATTAATTTTACGCTTCAATAGTGGAACGCATAGATTGCGTTCCCTATTTAATGATTAAACAGATTAGTTTTACGCAGTTTCTGTGCAATTGTAAAAAGGTGAGGTCTAATATGCTCAAAATTACAGAGAACGAATTCAATAAGCTGGCAGGATTTATAAAGTCCAATTACGGCGTATATTTGAAAAAAGAAAAGCAGACCCTTGTAATGGGCAGACTTCATGATGTTCTTATACAAAATAAATTTAAAAATTTTTCTGAATATTATGATTATGTCATATCCGATAAAACAGGAAAAGCTGCTATTATGCTGATAGATAAGATTACAACCAATCATACGTTTTTTATGAGAGAGGCGGAGCATTTCTTTTATTTCAGAGATGTAGTATTGCCGTATCTCAAGAAAAACATAAGGGACAATGATTTGCGAATATGGAGTGCCGGTTGTTCCACTGGTGAGGAACCGTATACTCTTGCAATGATTATTGATAAATTTTTCGGAGCCAATAAGATTTTCTGGGATACCAAAATACTGGCTACAGATATATCAAGCAAAGTGTTGGAACATGCCAAAAGGGGCATTTATACCAATGAAAAAATTGCTTCCCTTCCGTTTTCATGGAGGCAGCACTATTTTGAAAAAATTGATAGGTCAAACAGTATTATTGTTGATAGAATAAAAAATGAAGTTATATTCAGAAAGTTCAATCTTATGGAAAAGGTGTTCCCGTTTAAAAAGAAATTTCATGTAATATTCTGCAGAAATGTGATGATATATTTTGATGCACAGACTAAAAGAGAATTGGTGAATAAGTTTTATGACTTAACAGAACGCGGTGGATATTTGTTTATTGGACATTCGGAATCCATTAGTCGTGATGAAACAAAATACAAGTATATTATGCCTGCAGTGTATAGAAAAGAATAAAGAGGTGTGGTATGCATTTTGGGAAAAAAATAAGAGTATTGATAGTTGATGATAGTATTTTATTTCGAGAAGTATTATCCAGAGGTATTTCTCTGGACCCATATATAGAAGTTGTAGCCACAGCAAGTGATCCGTTTGAAGCAAGGGACAAGATTATTGAATTTGAGCCTGATGTTATAACATGTGATATTGAGATGCCTAAAATGAATGGCATAGAATTTATACGCAGGCTGATGCCGCAGTATCCGTTACCGATTGTTGTAGTCAGTTCAATAAGCGATGCGGTTTTTAGTGCCATGAATGCAGGTGCGGTAGATTTTGTGACAAAACCGGATACAACCTCTGCTAAAAGTGTGGAGGATTTTATAAGAGAATTGATATTGAAGATAAAAATAGCTTCCACTGCAAATTTGTCTTCCTATAAAAATAATTATATATTAAATAATAAAGTAGATAAAGCAAATATTCGTACGGATATTAAATTAATAGCCATTGGTGCTTCGACCGGAGGTACGGAAGCTATCCATAATGTATTGAAATCTCTTCCGCTGAATATCCCCGGCATTGTTGTCGTGCAGCACATACCTCCTGTTTTTTCCCGTATATATGCCGAAAGGTTGAATCATTCGCTTCCGCTGCGGATAAAAGAAGCACAAACAGGCGATTATGTAGAAAAAGGACAGGTGTTGATTGCTCCCGGAAACGCGCATATGATTGTAAAAAAAATAGGAGACAGATTTAGAGTTGAAGTGTTTAACGGGGATAAAGTAAATGGACACTGCCCTTCGGTTGACATTTTATTTGAATCGGTTGCCAAAGTATGCGGCAACAATGCCATTGGAATCATTTTGACCGGGATGGGACATGACGGAGCAAAAGGTCTTTTGTCTATGCGAAAAAAAGGAGCAAGAACTATTGGTCAGGATGAAAAGTCATCTGTGGTATATGGAATGCCAAAGGTTGCCTTTAATATTGGAGCAGTTGAAAAACAGGTTTCGCTTGAAAAAATACCGCAGGCCATATTATCGATGCTGAGTTAAAATATTAAGGAAAGCTCTGCCTTTATTTAAAAGCAGAGCTTTCTTCATCATTATCATAATTGTTATAATGAATTCCTTATTGAACCCTAACTGTTGTTAAGAAGTTACTTGATGCAGTAAAGATTTCTTAAGTGTTCCTGCTGTATAACTGCCACCGGTATACAAACCATTGACCGGTGTTCTGGTACAGGTAGTTTCGTAAAGCGGTGCACTGGTTGATAAGGTTGCATTGACGCCATTTAATGTTATCTCAACAACATTTGATTTATTGGGGAGTGAACTACAATTTTGCCGCTTTCAAGTTCACCTTCAATGGTATAGCACCGGCCAACGCAATGGTTACAATACTTCCGTTAGAGGCCGGCATGTTAATTTTAAGCTTTCATCTGTTTTCCATACAAATCCTTTCAGCATCTGATTTTCTCCTAACGTAATATGATTTGGGAAGTTGAAGTCTTCGTTCCCTTGCCATTTGATGAAGAAAGGCTTTCAGCTAAAAATTTATGCTAATATAATATTCGAAATAATATTCATACAATTTCCAAATTCAATTTACAAACATGCGAAAAATATAACAGCCTGTCATTTTGTGACATGAAATTTTTTCTATAAATTATTGACATGGATTTTAAATCATAATATAATTACATACAAAACATAGTAAACATATAGGAATAATTATAATATAATATACCGGGAGGTGTGGATTTTGAATGTTATTATGGCCGGAATGGATTATACTTTAGCGTCCGTTGATATCCGAGAAAAATTTTCATTTACAAAATCCACTATACAAGCCATATATAATGAAGTACTAAAAAAGGATAAGATTTTCGGTGCAGTGCTTATTTCAACCTGTAATAGGACAGAGCTATACCTTTCGTGTGAGGATTACCTCTATATTAATCCATTTGAACTTTTATGCGGTATAGTAGGTTATGATTATGAAAGATATAGGAAGTTACATACATTAAGGACAGGAGAAGATGTTATTATACACTTATGCAAGGTTGCATGCGGCGTGAAATCTCAAATATGGGGCGAAGATCAAATCCTTACTCAGGTTAAAAATGCGATAGAAACAGCAAGAGAAATGAATGCCAGTGACAGTACTCTTGAAGTCATGTTTCGAACTGCCATTACGGCAGCCAAAAAAGTAAAATCCACCCTAAAACTCAGTAGTATAGAAGGTTCGGTTGTTATTAGCGCTTTGAGAATTATAAGGAGCAGGGATGCCATTAAGAGGGCCCTTGTTATAGGAAACGGGGAAATTGGACGTCTGATGTCATCAACATTAATCAATAACGGATATGATACTACCATAACCCTTAGGCAGTACCGTTACGGCAGCAATATCGTACCATTGGGAGTAAGAACCGTAGATTATAGTGAGCGATATAAGGAGCTTTGTCATTGTGATGTTGTAATTAGTGCCACTTTAAGTCCACATTATACGATAAAGTTCGATGAGGTCAATAAAATAAGCCGTTATCCGCATTTGTTTATTGATCTTGCGGTTCCACGGGATATTGATCCATGCATCAAATCTTTAAATCAGGTAGAACTATATGATGTTGACAGTATTTGTGTGGGTGAAGTGAATAAAAACCATACGGAACAGTTGGCACGCGTAGATGAAATTATTCAAAAATATATTCTGGATTTTTATAGATGGTATGAATTTAAAAAAAGGCGGTTTTTGGCATGAAAGATTTTTTTCCATTATTTATTTCTTCCAAAGGGAAAAAGGCACTGGTAATTGGCGGTGGGAAAATTGCAGCAAGGAGAATATTAACCTTGCTGAATTTTAAATTTGATATAACCGTTGTATCGCCAAGTATATCAGATGAAATTCAGCCGTTTATAAATGACGGAAGTATTACTTATATTCAGCGTGAATTTTCAGAAGAGGATTTACTTGATAAGTTTCTGGTGATTGCTGCTACAAACCAAAGGGAAATAAACAAACGCGCAGGTGAACGTGCAAAAGAGTTGGGTGCATATGTAAGCGTAGCCGACGTAAAAGGAGAATGTAATTTCTATTTTCCTGCTGTCATTGTAAAAGATGAAATTGTCATTGGTGTTACCAGCGAAGGCCAATCTCATAAGCTGGTGAGGAATATATCAAATACCATAAGAGAGGTATTACATCATGAAAATCAGAGTGGGGAGTCGTGAAAGCAAGCTTGCTGTCAAACAAGCAAAAATGGTTATAGATTCAATAAAAAGAAACAATCCTCATATTGAAATTGAACTCATAACAATGAAAACAACAGGGGATATAATTCTTGACCAATCTCTTGACACAATCGGAGGAAAAGGTTTGTTCGTCAAAGAACTTGATGTTGCTTTGTTGACCCGTCAAGTAGATATTACGGTTCACAGCTATAAAGATATGCCTATGGATATTGATGACCGCATACCGATTGTAGCATTGTCCAGAAGGGAAGATCCCAGAGATGTGCTTGTGTTGCCTAAAGGGATGCATGAGATTGATTTTCGTAAGCCCATCGGTTGTTCAAGTTTAAGAAGAAAAGTACAATTTCAATTAATTTACCCTAATTCCATAATAGAACCAATTCGAGGGAATGTTCTTACCCGTTTGGATAAATTGGACCGAGGGGATTATTCAGCTGTTATTCTTGCTTATGCAGGACTTACGAGGCTGGGACTGGAGGAAAGAATAAGCCGTATATTCAGCACAGAGGAAATCCTTCCGGCGGCATGTCAGGGGATTATTGCAGTACAAGCACGAAAGGATTTTGATGCTTCAATTTTAAAGAGTTTTAATGATGAGGAATCATGGGATATATCAGTAGCAGAAAGAAGCTTTATAAAGGCACTGAACGGCGGATGCAGCTCGCCGGCAGCAGCTTATGGAAAAATACAAGGGGATCAAATCATTTTAACAGGTTTCCATGTTGGTAAAAACAACAGGCCATATAGAATGACAAAAGCAGGAGACAGAAAACGAGGAGAAACTTTAGGACGTGATTTAGCTTTTGAAATGATGAGGGAGATGAATACATAATGCCTGATAAAAAGGGAAAAGTTTACTTGGTCGGAGCCGGACCGGGGGATGAGGGGCTTCTCACGATTAAGGCGTCTGAGGTTATCAGTAGAGCAGATGTTATCGTATATGATCGCCTTGTCAGCGACAGCATTTTGTCAAAGATTCCTGACCATATAGAAAAAATAAATGTTGGAAAGAGTGCAGGAAACCATCCGGTTCCTCAGCAGGAGATAAATAGAATTTTGGCGGAAAAAGCATTAGAAGGGAAAACGGTAGTCAGACTGAAAGGCGGTGATCCGTTTGTATTTGGCAGGGGCGGAGAGGAGCTGGAATTTTTGTATGAAAAATCCATACCTTTTGAAGCAATACCTGGCATTACTTCTGCATTAGGGGCAGCAGCATATGCAGGTATTCCCGCTACACACAGGGATTATTGTTCTTCCTTGCATATTATCACCGGACATTCCGGGAAAAACGGAAAGCTCAACATTGACTATGCTTCTTTTGTGAAATTGAATGGAACATTAATTTTTATGATGGCTGTATCAACTTTTTCTCAAATTGCCAATGGGCTTATCAAGGCCGGTATGAATCCTGAAACAGAGGCGGCAGTGGTAGAGAACGGAACAAGATCATACCAAAGAACGTTTCTTTCAAAGCTTTGTGAAATTCCAAAGGTTATCGCAGCAAATCATGTTCAATCCCCTGCAATAATTATAGTGGGAAAGGTTTGCAGTCTTTCGGAAAGGCTTGACTGGTTTTCCAGACTGCCGCTGAAAGGGTGCAGAATACTGGTAACCGGACCGAAAACAACCTCCGGGAAACTGGCAAGCGGACTTGGCGAATTAGGAGCACATATAGTGGAATATCCATGTATCAGGACAGAGCCGTTGGATTTCAGATTGGATATCCGTGAATACAACTGGCTGATTTTTACCAGTGCCGTAGGTGTAGCTGCTTTTTTTAATAAATTGTATGAAAGCAAGTTGGATAGCAGAGCTTTATGTCATAAAAAAGTTGCGGCAGTAGGTCCCCAAACAGCAGAAGAACTATTAAAGCATGGGATTTATGCGGATTTTGTTCCAAGCATCTTTGACAGCAGGCATTTAGGGGAGGAGCTTATAAAAAGAAATAAAATAACCTCAAAGGACAAAATCATTCTTTTCAGAGCCAAGGACGGGACACAAGAGCTTATAGACATTTTAGAAAATAATCATATTTCATATACCGATGTACCTGTTTATAAAACCGTATATATAAAAAATGAGAAGATTGATGTCGAACAATTTAATTATGTCACTTTTACCAGTGAAAGCTGTGTAAAGAGCTTTGCAGGTTCATTGGCTGATACTGTTGATTATTCAAAAGTTCATGCCATATGCATTGGGGAATCCACTGCCAAAGCTGCAAAGGCTTACGGCATGAATACAATTGTTTCTGATATGGCAACCATTCCTTCCATGGTTGCAAAGATAACGGAGGTATACCATGCAAATTAGGCCACGTCGATTAAGATTAAATCATCCCATACGAGAGTTGGCAAGAGAAACCCGCTTAAGTGAGAAGTCGCTTATATTGCCTATTTTTTTAAAAGAAGGTAAGAATATAAAATTGCCAATAAATTCTCTTGAAGGACATTTTTATTATAGCCCTGACATGATTTCTGAAGCGGTTGACAGCGCATTGAAACATGGAGTAAATAAAATTCTGCTTTTTGGATTGCCGGCTCATAAAGATGAAATCGGAAGCCAAAGCTATGCTGAAAACGGAATCATACAGCAAGGAATAAGGGCCATTAAAGAGAGGTACGGGAATGAAGTATTTGTCATCACCGATGTTTGTATGTGCGAATACACTTCGCATGGACACTGCGGTATATTGGAGCAAGAATATGTTGATAATGACAGGACTTTGGAATATCTTGCGAACATTGCCATATCCCATGCAAGAGCAGGTGCAGACATGGTAGCTCCGTCGGATATGATGGACGGCAGAGTGGCGGCAATCAGGCAGGCATTGGATAGAAATAATTACATCAATACATCAATAATGTCCTATGCGGTGAAATATTCATCAGCGTTTTACGGCCCCTTTCGTGAAGCTGCGGATTCTGCACCGTCTTTTGGCAACCGGAAAGCATATCAAATGGATTACCACAATAAAAAAGAGGCGGTCAAAGAAGCTTTGCTGGATATGAATGAAGGGGCGGATATTTTAATGGTAAAGCCGGCCATGTCTTATTTGGATATTATCAGTGAAGTTTCTCGGTGTTCTCATTTACCCACGGCAGCTTACAGTGTCAGTGGCGAGTACGCTATGATAAAGGCAGCCACAAAAATGAAGCTGATTGATGAATATGAGGTAATGTGTGAAAGTGCTGTATCTGTTTTTAGAGCCGGTGCGGATATTTTAATTTCATATTTTGCCAGAGAAATTGCAGGTGCTATCAGAAAGGGGGATATCGGGTAATGATTCCGTCAAAGTCCGGACTTTTATTTGAAAGAGCGAAAAAAGTAATTCCCGGTGGGGTCAACAGTCCTGTCCGGGCTTTTCATGCAGTGGGAGGATGTCCCCGTTTTATAAAAAAAGCTCAGGGAGCAAGGGTTTACGATGTTGACGGCAATGAATATATTGACTATGTAGGTTCATGGGGGCCAATGATTTTAGGTCATTCCCATCCGAAAGTTCTGGAAGCGATATCAAAAGTGATGGTGGATGGGCTTAGCTTTGGTGCTGCAACCGAATTGGAGATTCAAATGGCGGAACTTATTACACAGCTTGTACCGTCAGTGGAAATGGTTCGAATGGTAAACAGCGGTACGGAAGCCGTAATGAGTGCAATTCGGCTTGCAAGAGGTTATACCAAAAGAGAAAAAATCATAAAATTTGCAGGTTGCTATCATGGCCATGCAGACAGCATGCTTGTAAAAGCCGGCTCAGGGGCTTTAACCAATGGGAAACCCGACAGCGGAGGAGTTACGGCCGGAACGGCTAAGGATACACTAATAGCCCAATATAATGATATAGATAGTGTAGAGTTTTTATTTGAGCAAAACAAAGAAAAAATAGCAGCTGTTATCGTGGAGCCTGTAGCGGCAAATATGGGAGTTGTTCCACCTGCAAAGAGCTTTTTGAGTAATCTCCGCAAGCTTTGTAATGGGCATGGTGCTTTGCTTATCTTTGATGAGGTCATTACAGGATTCCGATTGGCTATCGGCGGTGCACAGCAGTATTTCGGAGTTTATGCGGATTTGGTGACTTACGGAAAAATTATCGGCGGAGGAATGCCTGTCGGTGCATATGGGGGCAGACGTGATATTATGAAATATGTTGCCCCTGCAGGAAATGTCTATCAGGCAGGAACGCTGTCGGGAAATCCGCTTGCTATGACAGCGGGAATGGTTACCTTGAAAGAGTTGGCGGATAATCCACAGATATTTGAAAAGATCAACAGGCTTGGCATTAAATTAAGCGAAGGTCTTAAGAAGATTACGAAGAACACGGTAAATGCCGTCGGTTCTTTGGTTTGTATGTTTATGACCCAAGAGGAAGTGACAGATTATAACAGTGCAGTCAAAAGTAATACGGATCAGTATGGAAAATACTTTCACTATCTTTTGAATCATGGAATTTATATTGCTCCTGCACAGTTTGAAGCTATGTTTATTTCGAATGCCCATACGGATGAGGATATTGATGAGACGCTGAAAACAATAGGTTCATATTTTTCTGTCTCTATAGCAGACAGATAGATTTTAGAGGAGATGGTAACATGAATGGTGTTTTAATTGTAGTACACGGCAGCCGTGAAAAAGAGGCTCAGAAGTCATTAGACAGTATTGTTGAGATAGTAAAAGACAAATTACGTGAGGTGACTATAGAAGTGGCATATATAGGGTATGGAGAGCCGAGTATTGATAAAGGCCTTGCTTCTATGGTAGAAAGGGGAATAACCAATATCAAAGTGATTCCATATTTTTTGTTTGAAGGGATTCATGTAAAAGAGACCATCCCCAATGAAATATCCGCGTTTATAAAAAAGCATAGGAATGTTACGATTACCATGGGAGAAACTTTAGGAGCGGATAAACGGTTGGCGGATATATTGGTGAATAAAATTATTGATTAAAAGAAACGGAACATATTGATTTATCCGAATTCATAGAATTTATATAGGAATAATAAAATTTTTTTTACGGATATATTGACATTGGAAAAAAATGATTGTAAAATAAATACAACAAAACATATAAGAATAGTATGATATTAGTTCAAAACATTTAAGGGTAGCAAGCCCTTAAATTTTTAAGCTAAATCATACTAAAATGATATGAATACTTATAAATAAAAATTAGAAGGAGAGATGATGATGAGAAGAACCAGGAAAGAAATCAATGTTTTAAAGAAAAGCCTAATAGGGCTTTTAATTACAGTTTGCCTAATTTCATTTGCAGGCTGCGGAGAAAAAACAGCTGATATTCAGGAAAATTCAACTGTTACAACTGCAGAAACTGCAAAAAAGCCTATTACACTTCTTAATGTATCCTATGATCCCACCCGTGAACTTTATCAAGAGTACAATGAAGCCTTTATAAAGTACTGGAAAGAAAAAACCGGCCAGGATGTTACCATCCAGCAATCCCATGGAGGTTCCGGAAGTCAGGCAAGAGCGGTAATGGATGGCAATGAAGCCGATGTTGTAACACTGGCATTGGCATACGATATTGATTCTATAAACAAAAATAAAGAAATTTTAAATAAAGACTGGCAAAAACGCTTGCCGTATAATTCAACACCATATACCTCCACCATTGTTTTCTTGGTTCGAAAGGGAAATCCAAAAAATATTAAAGATTGGGATGATTTGGTAAAACCAGGTATAGAAGTGATTACGCCTAATCCTAAAACATCGGGTGGAGCTCGCTGGAATTATCTGGCAGCATGGGGATATGCACTGAAAAAATACGGCAATGATTCGGAGAAGGCGAAAGAGTTTGTAAAATCAATATTTAGCAATGTGCCTGTTCTTGACTCGGGAGCACGAGGGTCTACAACCACATTTGTAGAACGCGGTCTGGGGGATGTGCTCATTGCTTGGGAAAACGAAGCATTCCTTTCGATTAATGAATTAGGCACAGATAAGTTTGAAATTGTTGTACCGACAATTAGCATACTGGCGGAACCGCCTGTGGCAGTTGTTGATTCGGTGGTTGATAAAAAGGGAACTCGTGAGGTTGCAGAAGCTTATCTGGAATATTTATACAGTGAGGAAGGCCAGGAGATAGCTGCAAAAAATTATTACAGACCAAGAAATGAGGAAGTTGCAAGCAGATACACTTCACTATTTCCCGAAATAGAGCTTTTTACTATTGATGAAGTTTTTGGCGGTTGGGATAAAGCGCAAAAAGAACATTTTGATGATGGTGGTATTTTTGATCAAATCTATGCGAAAAAATAACGAAACTTCATACATAAATTTTAATTTCAAGTCTTAGGGGTGAATTCATGAATTCAATCATCAGGTCATTACGAATAAAGCGGAATGGCGTAATACCAGGCTTTGGGATTACAATGGGTTTTTCTTTATTATACCTGACCCTGCTGGTTTTGATCCCTTTGTCAATGGTTTTCCTGAACAGTACAAAAATAGGTCCGGCGGAATTCTGGAGCATTGCTTCTTCAGAAAGAGTGCTGGCCTCTCTGAAGATATCTTTTAGTACGTCTTTTTTGGCAGCAGCAATTAATGTCATTTTCGGTCTTCTACTTGCATGGGTTTTGGAGAGGTATGAATTTCCGGGCAAAAAGCTGGTCGATGGCTTGATAGACTTGCCTTTTGCTTTGCCTACGGCTGTCGCAGGTATATCACTTACCACACTATATTCTCAGAACGGTTGGATTGGGAGGCTGCTGATGCCGTTAGGCATTAAAGTTTCCTATACCCCTTTGGGTATCATTGTTGCTTTAGTATTTATAAGTTTTCCTTTTGTAGTACGAACCGTCCAACCGGTGCTGGAAGGTATGGATTATGAGGTTGAAGAAGCAGCGGCTTGTCTTGGAGCTACCAGGATTCAGACGTTTTATCGGGTTATTTTGCCGGAGCTGCTTCCGGCATTAATCACGGGCTTTGCCCTTGCTTTTTCAAGATCATTGGGTGAATATGGTTCGGTGGTTTTTATATCAGGAAACATGCCGTTGAAGACCGAAATAACCCCTTTGTTAATCCGGACAAAGTTGGAACAATATGATTATGTCGGTGGAACGGCTGTCGCAGCAATTATGTTAATGATTTCTTTTATCCTGTTGTTTTTCATTAATCGATTTCAGTGGTGGGCAAGTAATAGACATAAAAGGTAAGGTAGGAGTGGTTTAAATGGTAGGGAATGAAAAAAGAGCAATTAGAGAATCAAAGCTTGTTCAAGTTATTTTGACATCAATTGCGCTGTTGTTTTTTGCTTTGATGCTTTTAATACCGCTTATTTCAGTATTTGTAAAAGCATTTGAGCAAGGAACAGGTTTATATGTTGCGGCAATCACCGACCCTATAGCGTGGAAAGCCATAAAGCTTACCCTCATGACCATAATAGTTACCGTACCCATTAACACCATATTTGGTCTTACCGCTGCCTGGGCGGTTGCAAAATTCAAATTTCAAGGAAAAAATCTGTTTATTACTTTTATTGATGTGCCTTTTTCCATATCACCTGTTGTGGCAGGGTTAATATTTGTACTGCTTTTTAGTACCAGTCATGGTCTTTTAGCCCCGTTACTAAATGCCTGGGGAATCAAGATTATTTTTGCACCGCCGGGAATTTTTCTGGCAACATTGTTTGTTACCTTGCCTTTTGTTGCAAAAGAGCTGATACCGCTTATGGAAGCCCAGGGTACTGCAGAGGAGGAGGCAGCGCTGACATTGGGGGCAAGCGGCTGGAAAACTTTTTGGCTTATAACGATTCCAAATGTAAAATGGGCGCTGTTATATGGCATTATGCTGACAACTGCAAGGACGGCGGGAGAGTTTGGTGCGGTTTCTGTTGTATCCGGACATATCAGAGGTCTTACCAACACACTTCCTCTCCATGTGGAGATATTATACAACGAGTATAAGTTTTCTGCTGCGTTTGCTGTGGCATCCTTATTAACACTCATTGCGTTAAGCAATTTAATTGTAAAGAACATAGCGCGCAGGAAAATTAAGCAGCAAATCAAAGTTTGAGGTACTGTGAAATAGTATGAAAAATTTGGGGAGGATTGGCTATGAGTATTGAAATATCTAATATTACCAAGAGGTTTGATTCATTTAAGGTACTGGATCATATTAATCTTCACATTGAGACAGGGGAACTGGTAGCATTGTTAGGTCCATCCGGCTCAGGCAAAACGACCTTATTAAGGATTATTGCAGGACTTGAAACAGCAGACCAAGGAAGCATTATTTTCGACGGCGAGGATAATACAAGCAAGAGCACGCAGGAGAGAAAGGTTGGATTTGTATTTCAACATTATGCTTTGTTTAAGCACATGACGGTTTTTGAAAATATTGCATTTGGTTTAAGGGTAAGGCCTTCAAAGATAAGACCAGGTAAAGAGGAGATTAAAAAGAAGGTTCATGAGCTATTGGCATTGATAAAGATGGAAGAACTGGCAAACCGATATCCGTCGCAGTTGTCCGGCGGGCAGCGTCAAAGGGTAGCTCTTGCAAGAGCATTGGCTGTAGAACCAAAGGTCTTGCTGCTTGATGAACCTTTTGGAGCACTGGATGCCAACGTGAGAAAGGATTTGCGGAAATGGCTTAGGAAGCTGCATGACGAGTATCCTATTACCAGTGTTTTTGTAACCCATGACCAGGAAGAGGCTCTTGATGTAGCGGACAGAATTGTTATTCTCAATCAAGGTAAAATTGAGCAAATAGGTACACCGGAAGAGGTATATGACAATCCCGCCAATCCTTTTGTATATCATTTTCTGGGCAATGTAAATTTGTTTCACGGAAGAATCCACAATGGGAAAGTTGAGTTAGGCCCTGTTCAATACGATTCCAACACCAATGATTCTGACAACGGTATAATCAGTTATACCCGTCCTCATGATATAGAAATCAGGCTGGAGCCTGACGGAAAGGAATTTATTGGTTCGGAAATTATTTTTATCAGGGCAATCGGACCTGTTGTAAAAATTGAGTTAAAAAGACTGGATAATGAAGAGTATATTGAGGCTGAAATCAGTAAGGAATCCTATAAAAAGCTGGAGCTGAAGGAAAAGCAAATCGTGTATGTGAGACCTAAGGACTTTAAAGTTTTTATTCCTGAAGATTATGTTATTTAATAAAAAATAGGTAAAGGGGAAGAAAAATGATACAACTGGATTTAGAAAGATTAAATGCAGAATATGCAGATAAAGATCCGGAGGACATTATTAAGTATATTGTCGAAAGCATGGGTATCACAAGGATCGCATTAGCTTCAAGTCTTTCTATTGAAGATCAGGTGCTGACCGATATCTTGCTTAAAATTAATTCTCAGGCACGGGTATTTTTCCTTGACACAGGAAGACATTTTCAAAAGACCTATGATCTCATGGAAGAGACCATGAACAGATATGGTTTCCATTATGAAATCTATGCACCGGATACCAGAGAATTGGAGGCAGCAGTTTCAGAGTACGGTCCCAATTTCTTCTATGAAAGCGTTGAGCTTCGAAAAGAATGCTGCAGGATAAGAAAAGTAAATCCTTTAAAGAGAGTATTGAGTACCGTGGATGGTTGGATTTGTGGATTACGGAGGGAGCAGTCGTTAACGCGTCAGGATTTGAATGTTTTTGAATGGGACAGTAGCCATTCTGTTTATAAGATAAACCCTATTGCTTTTTGGACGGAAGAACAGGTATGGGCGTATATTAAAAAGCATAATGTTCCTTACAATTATTTATATGATAACGGCTTCCGAAGCATCGGCTGTCAGCCGTGTACCAGAGCGGTACAACCCGGAGAAGATGTCCGCAGCGGCAGATGGTGGTGGGAAGATCCGGATAAAAAAGAATGCGGGTTGCACGATAGAATGACAAGACTTATATAATATGTTGTTATGACAATAAAAGAAATATTTACATGCATATATATACAATTATTATATATATCTTGTAATTAGAGCCAATTAATAATATAATTATTGATATTTTAAAATGTAAATATTATTAAGGATGGTTCTAATATGGGTAACGAAATATCTGATTTCACTACACAGGGAATGTATAACTTTTCTCCATACATGTTTTACAAAAATGAACAGCTTATGAAAGATTGCTGTCTTATTCCATATATGTTTCACAAATGCTTTGGATACAGAGCTGTTATAGTTACGGCCCAAAAAGAGGAGTACACTTATCTGAATTTAGTCAAAGGGCTTGAAATGGACATTTTAGACACACCCAAAGACATGGATGAATGGATAAAAATGTGTTGTGATTATATCTCGGAAAATTATAAAAAAATTGATGTAATGTTTTGTTTTGGAGCATATCCATCTTATTGCTATATGGTGCCGCACTATAAAAAGCTCAGACCTGACGGGAAGGTTATTCTCAAATTAGATGCCAATATATACTGGGTAGATAGAATTCCTTTTCAAAGTGAGGAGTATAAAAATTTTTTCGATAATTGTGATCTAATAACTGTCGAATCGAAAAAAATAAAGAAGCATTTATCCAAAAAGTGGCCTTATAAGATTGAATATGTCCCAAATGGTTCTGTGAACTTTTCACCACGTAAACGAACAGAATATTTTGAAAAGGAAAACATCATTCTGACCGTCGGTAGGATAGGGACACAACAAAAAGCGAACGAAATATTAATGGAAGCCTTTAGGCTTGTTTCAGATCAGTTACCTTCATGGAAAGTAAAGCTTATAGGAAGTATCGAAGAATCTTTTAAGCCATATATTGAAGATTTTTTTATGAAGAATCCTCAGTTGAAAGATAAAATCATCTTTACTGGAAAGATACTGGATAAAGAGATCCTTGAGAATGAATATAAAAAAGCAAAAATATTTGTTTTAACTTCTATAATGGAAGGGGGCACACCTAATGTATGGGTAGAGGCTGCCCGAAATGGATGCTATATGATTTGCAGCAATATTGATGCTGCAGGTGAAGCAACGAATTTCGAAAGGTGCGGTAAAATATTCGAAATAAATAATATTAAGCAATTATCCGAAATATTCCTGGAGGTTTGTAATGATGAAAGCTACATTGCAAGAGGTTGCTATGATATTCAGGAATATCAGGATAGGTTCTTTGATTATGAAAAAATTATATACAAATTAAACCATTTGTTAAATATGTAAACAACAGGAGAAGTTTAATATGAAAAACTCAACCGATATAAAAGTTCATAATAATAAAGTCATGATTAACGATGAAGTCATTTATGATTTTGAAGACAGATATCATAATATTTCTGCATTAAGTGTAGAACAGCAAATAAAAATTTTTTCTGGATTAATCAATACAATTTCCACAACTCAACTATCAAAGGCAGAAAAAAATGAATTTATATTAATTTGTACCTATCTTTTTCAAATTTTATCTGCAAAGAATACGCCTGCAGCTATTTTGATTATAGGTGATAATCTCTTTTTAAATATAATCGCCAAGATAATGAATCTATTTAGTAATGCAAACAAATTATACCATGTTTGCGATATAAACAACTATCATTCTAATGGCCTTTGTAGTAATTTAATTTCAATTGTTGTAAATCAATTTTGCAGTACGGATTTTTTAGCGGATTATCGTTTTGATGCCGTATTCGTTGATCTGAATTTTATAAAAAACAACCTTCATGCTGTGTTATCAGAATGCAGAAGGTTATTGGGCAGGGATGGTAAAATTATTTGTTATGGTTCAAGTGCTTTCAGTTCAGAAATGCAAAATGTTCTCTTAAATGCAGATGCGAATTTATATCAATTGGGTCCGGAAAGAATGGTAGGGTCTATTAGTATTAACAACGAACAAGATAATGTTTCTCAAAATAGCGTTAAGGAAGAAATTTTAAATATAATAGAACAAAAAAATTCCAGGCTTTTTGAACTGCTTCAATACATTATGTCAAATCGTCCCATATCATTAAGCGATATATGGTACAGTATCATTGATGATTGTATTTATATGATTGATCAAATAGAATCAATCATCACAAAAAATTACATGTTGTTTGAAAATAAAGATTTGAAGTATCAAACGAATGAGATGAAAAATGCACTTTTGGATTTTAAATATGAAGCGTATCTGAATAGAAAGCATTATGATTTTTTTCAGGCCAATTTATTTGATTGTTATAACGATTGGATAACAAACATCAAATAAATTAATAATGAACAAGATTTATATTTTGTAGTGACAGTAGTATAATACAGATTGAAAAAGATTCAAAGGGCGTGCAACCCTTAATTTTTTAGACGAATTCATATTAAATATATATGAATACTTTTAATTTGTGAAGAGAAGTAATGATAAACCGATGTAAAAAATAGAGATTCAATGACAGAACGGAGGGATTGGCATGAATCATTTAGACAAGTTGGAAGCACAAAGCATTTACATACTTAGAGAAGCCTATAGAGAGTTTAAAAATATCTGCATGTTATGGTCCATTGGAAAAGACAGTACGGTACTTCTATGGCTGGCAAGAAAAGCCTTCTTCGGGCATGTACCCATCCCTTTGATACACATTGATACCCATTATAAAATACCTGAAATGATTAAGTACAGGGATGAGTTGGCACGGAAGTGGAAATTAACCATGATTTACGGGGAAAACAGTGAAGCGTTAAGGCAGAAAAAAACGTTCCCTGACGGCAATGTGGATCGCCTGACATGCTGTCAGTTATTAAAAACCGAAGCCTTAAAAAATACTCTTTCAGGTGAATGGCCGCGTTATATTTTGGATCATAAAACCGGTAAATATGTTCCTGATTCCAACAGGGAAAAGTATACGGGTGTAATTGTCGGTGTAAGAGCGGATGAAGAAGGGAGCCGCTCCAAAGAGAGGTATTTTTCGCCCAGAGATAAGGAAAGTGACTGGGATGTAGGAGAACAGCCTCCGGAGTTCTGGAATCAGTTCAAGACCGATTTTGCTCCGGGAACGCATATTCGAATCCATCCGCTTCTGGACTGGACGGAACTGAATATCTGGGAATACATTGAAAGAGAAAACATACCGGTCACATCCCTTTATTTTGATCAGGGTGACGGAAAACGCTACAGATCCTTAGGATGCTATCCATGTACTTCTCCTGTGGAGTCAACAGCAAAAAATGTTTGCGAAATTATTGAAGAATTAAAAAGCGGTAAGTTTGCAAACATAGCAGAAAGAGCCGGACGTGCACAGGATAAAGATGACGGCGGCGGGCTGGAGACTTTAAGAAGAGGAGGGTATATGTAATATGGATGCCAGAGAACAAATGAACATTGTCATTGTCGGGCATGTGGATCATGGTAAAAGTACCGTTATAGGAAGACTGCTTGCAGATACCGGTTCTCTTCCGGAAGGAAAGCTTGAACAGGTTCAGAAATTTTGCAAAAAAAATTCCAAACCATTTGAGTATGCATTTTTACTGGATGCACTAAAAGATGAACAGGCACAAGGAATTACCATTGATACTGCAAGGTGTTTCTTTAAAACAAAAAAAAGAGATTACATTATTATTGACGCGCCGGGGCACATTGAATTTTTAAAGAATATGGTTACGGGAGCCTCAAGAGCAGAAGCGGCTTTTTTAGTAATCGATGCAAAGGAAGGAATTCAGGAAAATTCAAAACGCCACGGATATATTGTTTCCATGTTGGGAATCCATCAAGTGGTTGTTCTGGTAAATAAAATGGATTTGGTGGATTTTGATAAAAAAACTTATGAATCAATTACTTCTGAATTTTCGGAATTTTTAAAAAAGATTCATGTAAAACCTCTGAATTATATTCCAATCAGTGCATTTTACGGGGATAATATTGCGGAAAAATCTTCAAATACTTCTTGGTATGAAGGACCTACCGTATTGGAACAATTGGACGGATTTATTAATAAGAAAGAGAACCGGAAGCTTCCATTCCGTATGCCGGTGCAGGATATTTATAAGTTTACGGAAGAAGGAGATAACCGGAGGATTGTTGTAGGGACGATTTTAACCGGTGCAATCCATGTGGGGGATGAGGTGGTCTTTTTACCTTCCAATAAGAGGTCTGTCATAAACAGCATTGAGGGATTTAATGTTAAGCCGAGAAATACGGCATATGCATATGAGGCCATAGGAGTAACCTTAACGACACAAATCTATATAAAACCCGGAGAACTCATGGTTAAGGCAAATGAAAAGAAGCCTTCGGTGAGCTCTCGTTTTCGGGCAAATATATTCTGGGTTGGCAAGGCACCGTTTATTAAAAATAAAAATTATAAATTAAAAATCGGTACCATGCGTATTGGTGTTAAACTGATAGAAATATTAAACATCATTGATGCAGCAGAGCTGAATATTGATACTTTTAAGGGGCAGGTAGACAGACATGATGTAGCAGAATGTATTCTGGAAACATCAAAACCCATTGCCTTTGATGTTATTTCAGATATTGAGCTGACCGGCAGATTTGTCATTGTAGACAATTATGAAATATCCGGGGGTGGAATTATTTTAGAAGAGGTGTCTGACACAGACAGCAGTTTACATAAGCATGTCAGAGAAAGAGAATTTCTGTGGGAAAAAAGCTTAATTTCGGCCGAACAGCGAAAAGAGGCTTATGGCCATAAATCCAAGTTTATTGTGATTACTTCAGGCAGCGAAGGGAAGGAAAATGATCTTCAGGATATTGGGAGACAATTGGAAGAGCGGCTTTTCCATATGAAATATAAAGCTTATTATCTCGGAGTTTCAAGCATATTGCACGGACTTTCCTCTGATTCTGCCACAGGCTATGAAGACAGAGAGGAGCATATAAGGCGCATAGGAGAGCTGGCGCGAATATTTACGGATTCAGGACTGATTTTCATTACGACGGTATTCAATCTTGACGATTATGAGGCGGAAAAGCTTAAACTGCTCAACCAGCCTAATGAAATTATAGTTGTCAATGTAGGCGAGACACCTTTTAGCAAGTTTGTGCCGGATGCAAATATAGAAGCAAATGGAGCAGTGGAAGCCGTGTGCGATTTATTGAAACAACAGGAAGTTATTCTTGAGTATTATATTTAGAATCATTTCATAAACGATTTATCCATATATAAATCGGTATAAAGCTTATTATATGAAGGAGGTTTTTTCATGTTAATAAAGGTTAACGGAAAGGATTTATTGCTTGAAAAAGAAGTTACGGTAAAACAGCTTTTAGAAATGCAAAAAGTGGAGATGCAGGATTACGTGACCGTGCAAATTAATGATGAATTGGTGGATAGGGCGGATTTTGAGGTGCTAACGGTCAAGGAAGGCGATACGGTAGAATTCCTTTATTTTATGGGAGGCGGCGATAGATGAGCTTCACCAATGAACAAATGGAAAGGTATTCCAGACACATTATTCTAAAAGATGTTGGCGTCAAGGGACAAAAAAAGCTTCTTCAGTCTAAAGTCTTAATTATTGGAACTGGCGGATTGGGTGCACCTGCCGCTATGTATTTGGCTGCCGCCGGAATTGGAACAATAGGTCTTGTGGATTCTGACGCGGTGGAGCTTTCAAATCTTCAGAGACAAATTATTCATTTGACCAAAGATGTGGGGAAACCGAAGGTTTTATCCGCAAAAGAAACCATTAATGAAATGAATCCTGATGTGGATGTTGTAACATATCAGGAATGGGTAAACGCGGCTAATGTGAAAGACATTATAAAGGACAGAGATTATGATTTTATCATAGACGGTACCGATAACTTTCCTGCAAAATTTTTAATCAATGATGCTTGCGTTCTCACCAAAAAGCCGTTTTCGCACGCGGGGATTATTAGGTTTCAAGGGCAAACCATGACGTATGTTCCGGGAAAAGGACCATGTTATCGATGTATTTTTCAAAGTCCTCCGCCACCCGATAAAGTCCCGACCTGTAAACAGGCAGGCGTATTAGGTGTAATGGGCGGTATTATTGGAACCATTCAGGCAACAGAAGCCATTAAATATATTCTTGGTATTGGCGATTTGCTGATGGGATATTTATTAACCTATGATGCACTGAAGATGGAGTTTAGGAAGATAAAATTACCAAGCAACCAAAAATGTCAGGTTTGTGGTGAAAATCCTACCATAAAAGAGCTTATGGATTATGAACAGCCAGTATGCGATTTGAAATTCTGATCAATGTCGGAGGTTAATTCATAATGATTGTAATGAAGAAGAGGCACTATGAAGAAATTCTAAACCATTGTCTTAGCGCTGTACCTAATGAAGCTTGCGGACTTTTGGGCGGCAAAGCAGAAGATGGGATCAAATATGTTGAAAAAGTATATTTGCTTTCCAATGTAGAGAACAGTCCTGAGCATTTTTCCATGGATCCCAGGGACCAGTTTGCAGCAGTAAAAGACATGAGGAACAATGGTTGGGTTTTACTGGGAAATTTTCATAGCCACCCTGCAACACCGTCACGGCCATCAGAAGAAGATAAGCGACTTGCCTTCGATCCGGAAGCAAGTTATCTTATATTGTCTTTATTGGATATGAATGTGCCGGTGCTAAAGAGCTTTAGAATTAATGCAGGTCAGGTTATTCAGGAAGAATTGCATATTGTGGGGGAGGGAGAAGAGTGGCAAATGTAGATTACAAAGAGCTAAAAAAGGGCGGTTTTATGAAGCAGGTGGATAAGGATCGATTTTCTTTGCGCCTTAGAATGGTTGGAGGTCAAATTACGTCAGAACAGCTTGCCAAAGTGAATGAAATAGCCCAGGAATACGGGGCAGGATATATCCATTTGACAGCAAGACAAAGCATCGAAATCCCATTTATCCGACTTCAGGATATTGATACCGTTAAAGAGGAGCTTGCAAGGGCAGGTCTGCAGCCCGGTGCATGCGGACCAAGGGTTCGAACCATTACAGCATGTCAGGGCTGTACCATTTGTCCCAGCGGTTTGATTAATACGACAGAGCTTGCCAAGGAATTCGATGAACGATATTATGCTCGTGAATTGCCCCATAAATTTAAGTTGGGCATTACAGGATGCAGAAATAACTGTTTAAAGGCAGAAGAAAATGATATTGGTGTAAAAGGTGGAATGATGCCCGCTTGGGAGGGTAGTCAATGTATTTACTGCGGATTATGCGAGGCGGTTTGTCCAACGAAAGCCATTCAGGTAAAAAAGGCGGAAGAAAAATTAATTTTTAATGAACAAGACTGCATCTATTGTGGCAAATGTGTAAAAGCGTGTCCTACAAGTGCATGGATAGGAAAAAGCGGGTTTATAGTGTACTTCGGCGGTCTGTTTGGAAATAGAATAGCCATTGGAAGACAACTGCTTCCTATCATTTTTTCAAAAGAAAAACTGCATGAAATAATTGAAATCACTTTGGCATTTTTCGAGGAATATGGAAGGCCCGGTGAAAGATTCGGAAATACTTTGGACAGAGTAGGCTGGGATTTATTAAAAAACCGGCTTGTAGGATTGTTAGATTAAAGGAGGGTGAACATGAGCAGACTTACAGGGAATAGTTTTGTGGATATTACAGATGTTGTTTGTCCTATGACTTTTGTAAAGGCCAAAATAGCAATAGAAGAATTGGGAGAAGGAGAGATACTTGAAATTAAGATGAATGAAGGGGAACCTATTCTGAACGTTCCAAGAAGCTTCAAGGAAGAGGGCCATAAGGTGCTTGATGTTGTCAATAATGAAGATGGGACATTTACTGTTTTTGTAGAAAAGGGCAAATAGGGAGAGCATGCATCATGCTATTTCGGTGCAAAAAAAGAAAAAATGCGATAAATAAAGTTATACCATCCGATTTAACGGATGAATGGATTCGGAGATTTAAATCAAAATATTCTGAAATCAGAAACATCACTGAGCATATTAATTTTGGGGATAATATGGCATTATACTGCTTCCTTTATATATATCTTAGTTATGAATTCAAAGACTTAACATTGCAAAATCAAGTAGCTCAAATAAAAAAATATATTCATAAAAGTGTATTTTTCACAACCAATCCAAAGAAGATTCTTACAGACATTGATAATTTTATTGATGCTATTCAATATATTCAGACGGATGGTGATAAATAGATAAAAAGCGTTATAATGTTAACGGAAACGTGTAGTTTTGATAACGTAAATCGGTTGTCAAGTCTGCACGTTTTTTATATATGGGGATATCTTTTGTTTATTAAAAAAACAGGAGAAAATTAAATTGAAGCTGAAAGAGACAAAGAAGTAGAGTACAAAAAGAAATGAACAAAAAAATTTTTAAATTTGATATATAATATATAAATAAAACACAATTTTTTCTGAAATACTATTTAATAGACAAATCTGTAATTAATTTGTTTATATTATTAAAAACAGGGTAATTATATAATAAGCAGTTACTTTTAATATAGGAGGTGGAGCATGATGAAATCAACAGGCATTGTCAGAAAAGTTGATGAGCTGGGAAGAGTAGTAATTCCTATGGAAATCAGACGTACATACGATATAGGAGAGAATGACGGACTCGAGATTTTTGTAGATGGAGATACTATTATTCTAAAGAAATACGAACCTGCTTGCATATTCTGTGGAGAAGCCAATGGCGTGGTGAACTTTAAAGGGAAGAATGTATGCAAGGGCTGCATTAACGATATAAAAGAAAATGTTAAATGACAGGGAGCTGCATAAAGCAGTTCCTTTTCATTTTTCATGAATTATTCAGATATTTAAGCCTATTTGCAGGATATTGTTCGTGAATGTGGAATTAATATATGTTTAGAAATAAATTATTAGTATTAGGATGATATAAGTGGAACGTATTATTCTACATTGTGATTTGAATAATTTTTATGCCAGTGTGGAATGTCTTTATAATCCGGCATTGAAATCTGTGCCTATGGCAGTCGGCGGTAATGAGGAAAGCAGGCATGGAATCATACTTGCTAAAAACAGTCTTGCAAAAGCGGCAGGAGTCAAAACTGCTGAAACCATATGGCAGGCTAAACGCAAGTGTCCTAATCTGGTTATCGTTCCGCCCAGACATTCGTTATACCATGAGATTTCAGAGCAGGTACGGGAAATTTATAAAAGATATACGGACCGGATAGAAGCTTTTGGTATTGATGAAAACTGGCTGGACGTAACGGGAAGCACACTGCTTTTCGGAACCGGAGAAAAGATTGCTTATGAAATAAAAGAGCGAATAAAGAATGAAATCGGGATTACTGCATCGGTTGGAGTAAGCTTTAATAAGATATTTGCAAAGCTAGGTTCGGACATGAAAAAGCCGGATGCCGTAACGGTTATTACGAAAGAGAACTTTAAGGAAAAGGTATGGAGTCTTTCGGTTGAAAATTTATTGTATATAGGGAAAGCATCGGTTGAACAATTAAATAAAATAGGCATATTTACTATTGGTGAATTAGCTGCTGCTCCGGCAAGCGTCCTGTATAGCCACTTTGGGAAGTGGGGGCAGGATATGTGGTATTATGCCAATGGATTGGATAACAGCCCTGTTGCTTCAATAGAAGATAAGGAGCAGCTAAAAAGCGTTGGAAATTCTATCACCACTGCACAAGACCTTGCCAATAATGAGGATGTAAAGATCGTGTTATACGAGCTTGCTGAAAGTGTGGGCTGGAGACTTCGCCAGCACGGACTGAAGGGAAAGACCATTCAGATTACGATTAAGGATTCCACGTTAAAATCCATAGAAAGACAGGTTACCTTGTCCGATTATACGGATGTAACAGCTGAAATAGCACACTGGGCATATAAGATATTTCTAAAGGAATGGAATTGGAATAAGAAGGTAAGATTATTGGGGATCAGAGTAACCAATTTTGCAGGAGATGAATGTGAACAGTTAACTCTGTTTCAGGACAAAAAGCATGATAAGCAGCGAAAACTTGATAAATGTCTGGATAACATTCGCAGCAAATATGGGGAGGATGCGGTACAAAGGGCATTGTTCATTAACCATAAGATTGATATTTGATATTTTGTTTTATGTATGTTATATTCTGATTATGCAGTTATGAGTTCATGTTAGGAGTCATTGCTATGGTTGAAATGACAAAAAAGAAAATGTTTTTGCGAATTGCTGCCATAATATTGATATTCCATTCTGTTGTTGCAGTTGCTTTTAAGGGCGGAATGAATATAGGGACGCTGTTGACCGGTGCATTCGGAATCATTATCATTATATGGCCTTATCTTTCTAAATACATAAAACGATATAGAAATTTTTATCGCTTAGTAAAGAGCTTATTAATTCTATGGCTGGCTTCATTTGTTATTATTCAAAGCCTGATACTATTCACTGCCTTTACTGTTTATGATAATGAAGCGGAGTATTTACTGGTATTGGGGGCAGGATTACATGGAGAAGAGCTTTCGTTAACGCTGTTGGAACGTATGAAAAAGGCAGTTGAATACCTTGAGGCTAATCCGCAGGTAAAGGTAATTGTTTCAGGCGGACAGGGACCGGGAGAATCCATACCTGAGGCAGAGGCGATGGCAAGATATCTGATTGAAAATGGAATCCATGAAAGCAGAATCTTAAAAGAAAGCAAAGCAACCAGTACGATGGAAAACTACAGATACTCAAGGCAGCTGTTGGATAATATTGAGGGAAAGAAAAACCATAAAATAGTGGTGGTTACCAGTGAATTTCATATATTCAGGGCAAAAATGCTGGCGGCAAGGAATGGCTTTGAAGCAGGAAACATTCCTTCCCATACACCGGTGTATTTATTTCCAAGCTATTGTATAAGAGAATATTTTGCAATTGTTAAATCATTTTTGTTTGATAGATTATAATAGTAAGGGGTTTGAAGGCATGAAGCTAATATCATGGAATGTAAATGGAATACGTGCTTGTATGAAAAAGGACTTTATGGTTTTTTTTGAAAAGGAATCGGCGGATATTTTTTGCATACAGGAGACAAAGGTTCAGGAAGGGCAGATAGAGCTTCCATTAGATGGATATTATCAGTACTGGAATTATGCTGAAAAGAAAGGATATTCAGGAACGGCTGTGTTTTCAAAGATAAAGCCGCAGAATGTGTTCTACGGCATAGGAATAGAGGAGCATGACCACGAAGGAAGGGTTATCACTTTAGAATTTGATTCTTTTTATTTGGTTACGGTGTATACTCCAAATTCCCAAAGGGAGCTTGCCAGGTTGGGCTACAGAATGAATTGGGATGATTGCTTTCTTCAGTATCTTAAAAAATTGGAGGAAACAAAGCCTGTAATCTTTTGCGGGGATTTGAATGTTGCCCACAAAGAAATAGACCTGAAAAATCCGGACTCGAACCGACGCAATGCGGGCTTTACCGATGAAGAAAGAGCGAAATTTGATGCAATCATAAACAGTGGTTTTATTGATACCTTTCGATACTTTTATCCGGATAAAACAGGCTGTTATACGTGGTGGTCCTATATGTTTAATGCCCGTGCCAATAATGCGGGGTGGCGCATTGACTATTTTTGTGTTTCTGAAAGCCTGAAGCCTTATCTTAAAAATGCAATGATATATAGCGATGTTTTGGGTTCGGATCATTGTCCGGTGGGGTTGGAAGTATTTTAAAGAAAAAAGAATTTTTAATCAAATTCTAATCGAATATTAAATAACCATTAATTTAGTGGATGTAAAATAGCCTTAACAGTTAAGCATTCACAGGTTGATGCTTAACCAATAAAGAATTGAGGAGGCTAAAATATGTCAATTTCTTTTGAACAGGTTGAAGAGCTGAAAAAAAGGGCAAATATCAGCTATGAAGAAGCAAAATTGCTTTTAGAAAAACATAATGGCAGCATGGTAGATGCACTAATCGAACTGGAAAAAAGGAAAAAAATCAAACCACCTGCAGATCATACGGGCAAATATTTCTCAAGGCTGAAACGGTTGTTTGCCGAAGGGAACCGAACAAAATTCGTAGTGACAAAAGGCGGAGAAATAGTTGCTAATGTTCCTGTCAATTATCTTTTGCTTGTATTAATTATGGGTTTTCATTTGGCGGTGTTTTCACTGGTTTTGATTTTCATTACGGGCTGTAAAATGAGTATAAAAAAATCGGAAGGTAAAGTAATGGATGTCGATGATGTCATTGTAGATGTATCCCGGAAGGTGAAAAATGCAGCAAAGAACTTCACGCAGGAGGAGGCCTTTACTAATACTGCTGAGAGTAATTCCGGTGAAGACGGTTATAGTGAATTTACGGTTGAATAAATAATAAAAAGCGACAGAGAATTTTAAACTGTCGCTTTCATATTTTTATTGTATTTGATGGCAAGTAATGTAATAATGAATATAGATCGGAGGGATATTAATGGCACATAACATATTGATTGTTGAGGATGAGACCAAAATTGCCCGTTTTATACAACTGGAGCTGGAGCACGAAGGTTATGAAGTGGAAGTGGTTTATGATGGCAGGTCGGGATATGAAAAGGGACTGTCGGGAAAATTTGACTTAATTATTCTGGACCTAATGCTGCCTGTTATGAGTGGAATCGAAGTATGCCGCAGAATCCGTAAGGAGTCTGAAATACCAATTATTATGCTGACTGCCAAGGATGATGTTTCCGACAAAGTAATGGGATTGGATACGGGTGCCAATGATTACATGACCAAGCCCTTTGCCATAGAAGAGCTATTAGCCAGAATCCGAGCGATATTAAAAAGGAATAATATACATTTTCATTCGGCGGGAAAGAGCAGCATCCTAACGGCAGGCAAGTTGACTCTTGATCCCAACAGATTTAAAGTGATGTATGAAAAGGATGAGATTCCAATGACCAAAAAAGAATTTCAGCTTCTTGAGTATATGATGAATAACAGGGATATGGTATTAACCAGAGAAAAAATATTAGAATCGGTTTGGGGCTATGATTATATGGGCGATACAAATATTACAGATGTATATATCCGATATCTGAGATCAAAGATTGATGATAAATACGGTGTCAAATATATACATACGGTAAGAGGGGTGGGGTATTGTTTTAAGGATGAATAAGAAAAGACACCTGATTGGACGTTCACTGGTATATATTGTTACACAATTGTACTTATGGCTGAAGAAAGTAACAGAAAGCCTGGTCCGAAGAATTCGGTTTTCAATTGGCTTCAAGATAGCTATCAGCTATGTAAGGTGGCTTGTTTTTTCTCTTTTTTTATCCATGCTTTTAATTAATGGAGCTTTATGGTTTGTTACACTTAATCATGAATGGAATACCCTGAATCATATCGGAAATGAATTTGTTGAATATTTTCAGGAAACCGGAGATCCGGCTGCCGGAGAAATAAAATATGTCCCATCCGACAATCAGATGGCAGCATTTATACTTGATGAAAAATATGATGAAGTCTATGTATCCCAAAACAGTCAAATGGAGAGTTTTGAACACCGGAATCAACTTTTTTTGCCGTTTGGTATAAATAGAATCAACCAAAGCTTCTACTTTATTTATGTTAAAAATATGGTACGGAATGAAAAAACCTATTGGATTTTAATCTATAAATGCATTGACGGACAGTTTGGTTTTTTAATAAAATTTTTAATGTTTACGGTAGCAGCACATGTGCTTGTTATATTCATTACCGTTATGTCAGGGATAAGAAGCAACAGCAAAGTGCTGAAGCCGATAAAGGATATGACAGAAACAGTAAAGAGAATATCCGGAAAGGAGCTGAGCTTACGAATAAATGTAAGCGGTATACAGGATGAACTGAAGGAACTGGCCATTACAATCAATGAAATGATGGACAGGATAGAAAATTCATATAATCAGCAGCAGCAATTTGTTTCAGATGCTTCTCATGAGTTGCGGACCCCTATTGCTGTTTTGCAGGGATATGCCAGCTTGCTGGAACGATGGGGCAAAAATGACCCTAAGGTGCTGGAAGAATCAATTTCTGCCATTAAAAATGAAGCGGAAAGCATGAATGAATTGGTTGAGAAGCTTCTTTTTCTGGCGAGAAGTGACAGAAATAGGCTTATGCTGCAGAAAGAGAGATTTAATTTGTCGGAATTAATGGAGGAGTTGGTAAAAGAAACAGAGCTTATAGACAAGGAGCATAAAATATCCTATAAGATAGCAGATCATCTGTTTATAACGGCAGATCGGGGCAGATTAAAGCAGGCATTGAGAATCTTCATGGACAATGCGGTAAAATATACTCCGAAAAACGGGGAGATATTTGTTGGAGCACAAGCTTATAAGTCAAAGAATATGATTGTGTTTAAGGATACGGGGATAGGTATTTCAGGGGAAGACATAAAGCATATATTTGACCGTTTTTATCGTTCTGATAAATCCAGAACAAAAGAGAAAGGCGGTCATGGCCTGGGCCTTGCAATAGCAAAAATTATAATATTGGGACATGGCGGAAAGATAAAAGTAAAAAGCAAATTAGGCGAGGGAACAGAATTCCGGATTATAATATAAAACTCGTTCAGTATTTATTGAACGAGTTTTATCATGACTGAATTAAATATTAAATTCATTTTTTAATGCAGCCTCTGCCTTTTCGGCATCCCTGTCATAAATAAGACATGAAATTTCTATTTCTGAAGTGGTAACCAGTTTTATTTCAATATCATTTTCAGCTAACAGGGTAAATATTTTTGCAGCAACTCCCGGCTGGTATTTCATTGCTTCACCATAAACAGAAAGCTTGCAGTTGTTGGAGTTTATTTCGGTTCTTATTTCAGGTATGGCTTTCTTAAACGTTGACAGTATGTTAATCGCCTTTGGCAAATCATGATCCGACATTGTAAAAGAAACCTGTATGCGTCCACGGTATGGGGAGGTTTGACTAATCATATCAATATTAATACCTTCATTTGCTATGGCTGTAAAGATGTCCGAAAATGTTTTTGTATTGTTCGGTATATTATCAAGCGAAATAAGGGATACTTCATCGGTTATAGAAAAACTGGTAACGGCTTTTCCATCCAAAAATAACACCCTCCTTATTGATTGATATTGTTTACCAAATCCTTCATATTATACATTCCGGGTTTTTTGCCAATCAAAAATTCAGCTGCTCTTAATGCACCTACGGCAAAGATTTCTTTTGACATCGCTTTATGGTTAATTTCTATAATTTCATCATTTCCCGCAAAAATAACCGAATGCTCTCCGACAATAGTGCCGCCTCTTACGGCATGAATACCAATTTCGTTTTTGTTGCGCTTTTTACGGACGGAATGTCTGTCATATACAAATTCTTTTGTTTGGGGGAGACTGGAAGATATGGATTCGGCAATGGCCAGTGCCGTACCGCTGGGCGCATCAATTTTTTGATTATGATGTTTCTCAATAATTTCAATGTCAAATGAATCCTCCAAAATCTTCGCAGCTCTGCAGACTAAATCAATTAATAAATTGACTCCCAGTGACATATTTGCCGAAAAGAAAACAGGTATTTTTTCTGCTGTTTCATGTAAGGCAGATATCTGTGTATGCGACAATCCGGTCGTTGCAACAACGATTGGAATATTTCTTGATACGGCAAAAGGAAGCAGCTTAATTAGGGCGTTTGGATGTGAAAAGTCAATAATCACATCAACCTGTTGTGCGCAATTTTCAGGGTCCTTATATACCGGATATTCATTATTGACCGTATCTGTAACATCAAAACCACAGACAATTTCAAAGCCGTCTTTTTCTTTAACCAACCGGGTTATTACCTGCCCCATTTTCCCGTTGCAGCCGCTCATAGCAATTTTTATCATTTGAGTGCACGTCCTTTACATAATAAAAAGTTATTTAAGTTTGAAACCGTAGTTAATAAGCTCCTGCTTTAAGATGTTCAGGTTTTTCTCGCTCATGTCGGTAAGAGGCATTCTAAGCTTTCCGACATGATAACCAAGAAGATTCATAGCCGTTTTAACCGGTATAGGATTGACTTCAATAAACAGGGCGTTAATCAAAGGAAGCATTTTTAGCTGCAGATTTCTGCTTCCTTCAATATCACCTTGCATATACTTCTCAATAATATCATGCGTATCTTTTGGAGCAATATTTGCAACAACGGATATAACACCTTTACCGCCCAATGACAATATAGGAACAATCATATCGTCGTTTCCTGAGTAAATATCAATAGAATCACCGCATAAGGCTGCCATTTGAGCCACCTGTGATATATTACCGCTTGCTTCTTTAATAGCAACAATGTTATCAACTTCAGAAAGTGTTTTTAAAGTTTCCGGCGTTATATTCACACCTGTTCTGCCCGGTACATTATATAGTATAATTGGTATATTGACTTCTTTGGCAACAGCTTTATAATGTTCAACCAACCCTTTCTGTGTGGTCTTATTGTAGTATGGTGTAACCAGCAAAAGACCGTCAGAGCCGACACTTTCAGCATACTTGCTGAGTTCAATGCAATGCTTGGTATCATTTGAACCGGTACCTGCAATAACGGGTATTCTGCCGTTAACCTTTTCTACGGTATATTTTATGGTTGCCATATGTTCTTCATCGGGCATAGTAGATGCCTCGCCCGTAGTACCACAGATTATAATGGCATCGGTTTTTTCGGAAATTTGGTATTCAATTAGTTCACCAAGCTTTTGAAAATCTACGCCGTCTTCTGTAAAAGGAGTAACGATGGCTACTCCGGAACCGGTAAATAGAGTTTTGCTCATTTTTCTGCCGCCTTTCCTTTATATTAGTTTATTGCTGTTCATTCCACATTTTGATTAGTTCCTGTGCAATTTGAACAGCATTTGTTGCAGCACCCTTTCTGATGTTATCTGCAACAACCCAAAGATTAACACCGCTTTCAACGCTTTCGTCTCTTCTGATTCTTCCCACAAAGGTTTCATTTCTTCCAGCTGCATAAATCGCCATTGGGTATATGTTGTTTGCCGGGTCATCCTGTACAATAACTCCCGGGGCATTGGTAAGAATATTTCTAAGCTCATCCAGGTCAAATTGTTTTTCAAATTCCACATTGATGGATTCGCTATGACCATGGAACACAGGTACCCTTACGGTAGTAGCTGTTATTCTTAAGCTTTGGTCACCTAAAATTTTTCTTGTTTCATCCATCATCTTTTTTTCTTCCTTTGTGTATCCGTTCGGAAGGAATACATCAATATGAGGAATACAATTTCCTGCAATGGGATGAGGAAATTTCTTCGGCGGCTCGCCTTTAAGTCCGTTTTCAAGGTCTGTATATCCTCCCATACCTGCACCGGATACAGCCTGGTATGTGGAATACACAATTCTCTTAATTTTGTATCGGTCATGGAGAGGCTTTAATACGACAACTGCCTGAATGGTTGAACAATTTGGGTTGGCAATAATGCCTTTATTCCATTTTATGTCGTTAGGATTTACTTCAGGTACTACCAACGGAACTTCTGGATCCATTCTCCAGGCACTGCTGTTATCAACCACAACACAGCCTTTTGAAGCAGCTATTGGGGCAAATTTAAGGCTTGTGGAAGCTCCGGCGGAGAACAATGCAATATCAATTCCTCTGTCAAAGGAGTTTTCGGTCAATTCTTCAACAACATATTCCTTGCCCATGAAAGTAAGCTTGGTTCCTGCGGATTTGCTTGAGGCGAAAAGATAGTAGTTTTCAGCAGGAAGATTGAATTCCTCCAATACTTTCAAAAACGTTCTTCCTACCATACCGGTGGCACCTACGACGGCAATATTATACTTTTTCATTAATAAACTAACCTCCCAGAGTATTTTTCTTGAAATAAAAATAACTGGTTGAGACAACCAGCTGCTTTTGTAAATACATGACCACATTAATGTACAATGCAGTACATGATACTTCCAACTACAGATAGCTCTCCATCAAAATAACTTGATGACAGTTAGACAGCTCTTAACTGAATAACCAGGACCCAAATCGCCGGAAATCTGAACCCTTCGGCACTTTTCCCTTTCTGCATAAATCATGGAAATCCGGATTTCTCATTATGCATACTCTTAAAAAGTGCACCTCTATCTTATTATTTATTTTATAATATGATACCATTTATTGAATACCGTGTCAATCCTTTTTAAATTTATATGGGGATAATAAATCTGAAGAAAAAATATAAAAATCTGCTTGACATTTGATTGGTTTTATATTAAAATTCATTATGTCGCTCTCGAAAAGCGGCAATATGGCAGGGGAATAATTAGTTACCTCAAATTAACACTTTATTTTTTCATAAATTTGTGGTACAATAATTATTGTTCTGACAAAAAAATATGGCGGTATAGCTCAGTTGGCTAGAGCATGCGGTTCATACCCGCAGTGTCGATGGTTCAAGTCCGTCTACCGCTACCAAAACAAAGTTGGAAAATCAATCTTTCCAACTTTTAATTTGGCCCATTGGTCAAGTGGTTAAGACACCGCCCTTTCACGGCGATAACAGGGGTTCGACTCCCCTATGGGTCACCATTTTTTCGGGCGCATAGCTCAGCTGGGAGAGCACCTGCCTTACAAGCAGGGGGTCATAGGTTCGAGCCCTATTGTGCCCACCAAAAAACACAGTCCTTTGACTGTGTTTTTTCTTTTTTGTGGGAAATGTAAATATAGCAAGCATTATGGAAATAAATGTAAAAAACTTTTTTTTATTGCCAACCCAAACTGACAAATATTTTGTGGGACATGCTGTATAATTGTGTTTACACAAAAGAGGGGGTTGGTATGATGCAAAGAACTGATTTATTGCCTTATCAAAGGATTACAAATACGAAAAAAATACAGCATCAAGGTCGGGATAAAAAAATATTTATGAAATCCTTTTCTTTTAAAAATTTAATTACTGATTTTTCCGGCTTTATGCTTGCTCGTGCCGCTATTTTATCCGGATTGACACCATTCGGATTGCCTTTTTATGCGGCGGCTTTTGACGGTAAAATCGGTACGTTATTTATTGGTCTAAGTGTTATTATAGGGTTATTCTCCGCAAATACAGGGCTGCTTGCATTAAAGTATATTGCCGCAATGCTCCTATTTACTTTATCCATGATGCTGATAAAAAGCAAGCTGCTGAAAAATACTTTTTTTATTGCTTTGATGGCATTTAACAGTCTATTTATTTCCGGAATCATATCGGTAATATCTCAAGGTTTGCTGTTGTATGATATTTTTATGCTGTTGTTTGAATGCTTTATTTGCTTTGTAATGGTTTATATATTAAAAACCGCTATGCCGGTGCTGCAGCAAAAAACTGAGAGAAGAGTCATGGCGAATGAAGAAATAATCAGCTTATCCATTTTAATGGGTTTAATCATTTTGGGCCTGAATGAGATTAATTTGCCGGGTGGAATCTCCTTAAAAAATATTTTGTCAATATTTATACTGTTGGCATTCAGCTTAAAACACGGTATAGGGGTTGCAGCCTCTGCCGGAGTAACCTTAGGACTGATAAACAGCATGGCTTCACCGGGCATGTATTATATGATAGGCAGTTATGCTTTTGGAGGGCTGATTTCCGGAGTGTTTAAAAGCTTTGGAAAAATAGGAGTGTGTTTGGGATTCCTTTTGGCCAATGCCATTATGACCATTTATATGAATGGCTCTACGGAAGTGCTAATAAATATATACGACATTTTTATTGCAGCCCTTATGCTTGCTGTTGTTCCTGAAAAATATTTAGATTATATAGGAAAATTTCTGAATAAAACAGCAAAGGATGGTATTATAAAAAAGACATACAGTCTGAGAATTAAAGAAGTAACGGCAGATAAGCTGAACAGCATTTCAAAATCCTTTGAGCAGCTGGCATGTACCTTTGATAGCATTGCCGAAAAAAGAAAGACGGTCAATAATAATGATGTTGCCGTACTATTTGACCAGGTAGCCGAAAGAATATGCAAAGACTGTGGTTTGTGCTTTTGCTGCTGGGGGAAGGAATTTCACAGCACCTACCAGATTATGTTTAAAATATTGGAGAAGCTTGAAGAAAAAGGACATATAGATGAACGGGATGTTCCGGATTTTTTTGCAAGCCGCTGTATCAGACTGCCTGATTTCGTAAACGCCACAAATAATTTATTTGAAATCTATAAAATGAATCTGATATGGCATAATAAGGTTGGCGAAAGTCGGGGTCTGATTTCCCAACAGCTTAAGGGTGTTTCAAAAATTATCAGAAATCTGGCGAATGAGATTTCTATTGATTTGAACTTCGATGAAGGAATGGAAGAAGAATTAATGATAGAGCTTGATAAGGCAGGGATTATTGCAAAGGATGTCACCGTATTGCAAAATTCCAGCGGTAAATATGAGGTTGATGTTGTTTTCAGATCATGCGGAGGTGTGAGAAATTGTGTTAAAGCTGCTGCACCTGTTATTTCACAAGTACTGGGCAGAAAAATGATGAAAGAAGAAAGCGGCTGCAGTTTGGATAGATATGGTTCAAAATGCTCAGTGAAATATATAGAAGAGCAAATGTTTCAGGTGTCGTCAGGAATAGCCAGGATAAAAAAGCAGGGACAACAGGAATATGGCGACAATTATACGTTTATGCAGCTTAAGGATGGAAGATTTGTTTTGGCATTAAGTGACGGTATGGGCAGCGGCAAAAGGGCGGCACGGGAGAGCAGCACGACCATTTCTCTGCTTGAGCAGTTATTGGACTCCGGTTTTGATAAGGATACGGCAGTCAAGCTGATCAATTCGGTTTTAATTCTGAAATCTCCTGAAGAAACATTTGCTACAATGGATATTTCAATCATTGATTTGTATACCGGCAATGTCGAATTTGTAAAGATAGGTGCTTCATCAACTTTCATTAAAAAGCCTGACAGGATAGAGGTTATAAAATCAACTTCGCTGCCTGCAGGAATATTAAATAATATTGATATGGAGCTTTCAAATAAGAAGGTCAATGACGGTGATTTTATTATAATGATGACGGATGGGGTGCTGGATTCGAAAGGAGAGGAGATTAAAAAAGAGGAATGGGTCAGGGAGGTACTGCGTGAAACCGACACAATCAATCCTCAGGAGATGGCTGACCGTATATTGCAGACTGCTATTCAGAATGCCGGAAATTATATAGGAGATGATATGACGGTTTTAGTCGCTAAGATATGGAAAAAAATTTGAGGGAAATTATGTATATATATGAATATGATTGTATAAACTACTAATGAATATGATTATTAATCGGAGGTAGTTTATGGTACATAAAAATGCAAAGCAGGTTGTTATTATAAAAGATATTGAGTCCAATTTTATTGAGGAAGCAATATTTATCTTAAAAAATAACACATCTGCATTAAGGAAACAGGAAAAGAAGGCGATCATTAAGAGTACCCCTCAGAACAGCGACTATATCATTAAGGAAGCTCAAAGCATTATTGATAATTATATAAAACAGCAGTCATTGAAATATGGATATGCCATAGGCATTCCGCAGGAAAACAGGAATAAAAAATGGAATGCCACGGTTGCCATGATATTGAATATAGCAATGTTTGTTTCCATTGTGCTATTTGTTTATTTACTGTCAAGAATTATTTAGGGAGACGGATAATTATTGTTCAGTCTCCCTTTTTTAATGTTTTAATGGTATTAATCATTAAGTGAGCTTCATCCGGAGAAATTCCGGATTCTTGTATTTCTTTTGCAAGAATCAGGTACGGCGTTTTAATTTCAAATAGTTCTTCAGGCAGCATATTGGATTTTATAGAATAAAGCGGTTCGTCATTTGAATTCATTTTTTCCTTCGCAATCGTATCGGATGAATTGTCCTGATAAAACCAACTGACAGGCTTTTCTGCGTATTTTGCGATGATTTCCAATTTATCGCTTCTCGGTTCACGGGTTGCTGTCACATATTGCTGAAGTGTAGCTACGCCGATTTTCACTCCGGTTTTTTTGTGGATTTCTTCAGAAAATTTTCTATATGGCATATTATTTCTTACTTTATTTATGTTTTGACCTACAATTTTTCTGGTTTCAGACATTGATGTCACCTCTTGATCTTCATATTTGCTTATTACATTATTTTAACAGTTATTTAATAAAAATGAAAGACGTTAAAAAAAGTTGTATTTTTAAAATATAATGCAATTTGAGAACAAAATATTGACATATTAATGCAATTAGCATATAATTTCATTGTTAAAAATCAATAATGTGGAATTAATGTAAAAATATTTTCAGGAGAGGATTGTATGTATGATAACAAAAGAACCGACAGCAAAGTCAGAAGGGACGTGGAGAGATTATCAAGGACAATTATAATAGAAGAAAAATCCTGGCGAATGGTTCTGGAAATTGCATTTAAGGATATTTACGCAAATTATATTTGCATGGGTAAGGATGTTCCGTATAGATATTTTATACATACAGCCGCACAGGCCTTAAAGCTAATAAACAATAATGAATATGGACATTAATATTTTTGTTGGAATCAAAATGTGATAAAATACTAAAGATAACAGTAGAAATGCATAGGAAGGATATTTTCATGAAAATAGGCAATGTTATTCTGGAAAACGGGATTTTTCTTGCACCTATGGCAGGAGTAACGGATTTGCCATTCAGATTATTGTGCAAGGAGCATGGCTGTGGGCTCATGTATACTGAAATGGTAAGTGCAAAAGGATTGTATTATGAGGATAAGAAAACCGGAATGCTTCTTCAGATAGATCCCAGGGAAAAGCCGGTGGCAGTGCAAATATTCGGTTCGGACCCGGACATTATGGCAAGGGTTGCCGGAGCGGCTGCCGGTACAGGAGCCTGTATCATTGATATTAATATGGGTTGTCCTACGCCCAAGATTGTAAAAAACGGCGAAGGTTCTGCACTGATGCTGAAACCGGAGTTGGTTGGCAAAATAGTAAAAGCAGTTTCGCAAGCCGTTGATTTGCCTGTAACGGTTAAAATAAGGAAGGGTTGGGATGAGGCTCATATCAATGCCTGCACCATTGCCCAAGTAGCAGAAGAAAACGGTGCAAAGGCAGTTACCGTACATGGCAGGACCAGAGAACAGTTTTATAGCGGTAAGGCGGATTGGGATATTATTAAGCAGGTTAAGGAGAGTGTTTCAATACCTGTAATCGGAAACGGGGACATTACAAGTCCGCAGGATGCAAAACGTATGATGGATTATACAGGCTGCGACGGCGTGATGATAGGCAGAGGAGCTCAGGGCAATCCCTGGATTTTCAGCAGGGTGAGGCATTATCTGCAGCACGGTGAATTGCTTGAAGAACCGTCTCCCAAGGAGCGGATAGATACTGCCGTCAGGCATGCCCGATTACTGGTAGAATATAAAGGGGAGTATGTTGGTATTCGCGAAGCAAGAAAACATATTGCATGGTATATTAAAGGACTGAGGAATTCATCGAGGGTGAAGGAGATGATTAATCAAATAAATACTTTTGAACAAATGGAGAATTTGCTCAATGAATATGGTGTTGAATTATGTGAATATAGGTAGATTTCACTCTTGACTCTCCATATCCCCTTTGATATACTGATTAAAATATTTACTAAAACAGTAGGGAGTGATTCATATTATTAGTGAAAAGTTTGTTAAAGAATGTCTGACCTTTGATGATGTGCTGCTGATTCCTCAAAAGTCTGAAGTATTACCGAAAGAAGTTGATTTGACAACCAAACTGACCCAAAAAATTAAACTAAATATTCCTTTAATGAGTGCCGCCATGGATACGGTTACCGAGTCAAGGCTTGCTATTGCCATTGCAAGAGAAGGCGGTGTAGGCATTATTCACAAAAATATGTCTATTGAAAGTCAGGCTCAGGAAGTAGACAAAGTCAAAAGATCGGAACATGGCGTAATTGTTGATCCTTTTTCTCTTTCGCCAAACCATAAGTTATACGAAGCAGATCAATTAATGGGCAAGTATCGGATTTCCGGTGTTCCTATAACCGAAAACGGAAAGCTTGTAGGAATTCTGACAAACAGGGATTTGCGTTTTGAAACCAATTTTAACAAGCTTATCGGCGAAGTCATGACAAAGGAAAATCTTATTACAGCACCTGAAGGGACCACTCTTGAGCAGGCGCAGGAAATACTGAGACATAATAAAATTGAAAAGCTGCCCATTGTGGATGAACAAGGTTATCTTAAGGGTTTGATTACTATTAAAGATATAGAAAAGGCAGTTCAATATCCTAATTCGGCAAAAGATAAAAACGGCAGACTGCTTGCCGGAGCAGCTGTAGGTGTAACTGCGGATGTTATGGAGCGTGTGGCGGCGCTGGTTAATGCAAAAGTGGATGTAATTGTATTGGATTCCGCTCACGGTCATTCGAAGGGGATTATTGAATGCATTCAAAAAATCAAAGCTGCTTATCCTGATTTGCAGCTTATTGCCGGTAATATTGCAACGGGCGAAGCTGCAAGAGATTTGATTGAAGCAGGTGCTGATGCCGTTAAGGTTGGCATCGGGCCCGGTTCCATTTGTACAACAAGAGTAGTTGCAGGTATAGGCGTACCACAGATAACTGCAATTTACGATGTGGCCCAGGTGGCAAAAGAATACGGAATTCCGGTGATTGCAGACGGCGGCGTCAAATATTCGGGAGATTTGACAAAAGCGATTGCAGCAGGTGCAGATGTTGTTATGATAGGTAACTTATTTGCAGGCTGCGAAGAAAGTCCCGGAGAATCAGAAATATTCCAGGGTCGCAGATTTAAGGTATACAGAGGAATGGGTTCATTAGCGGCCATGCAGGAAGGAAGTAAGGACAGGTATTTCCAGGAAGACAGCAAGAAGCTGGTTCCTGAAGGAGTTGAAGGAAGAGTACCCTATAAGGGTCCGCTTTCCGATACGGTATATCAATTAATGGGCGGACTCAGAGCAGGAATGGGATATTGCGGCACAAGGACCATAGAGGAACTTAAGAAAAACGGGAAATTTATCAAAATTACCGGCGCAGGTCTTAAGGAAAACCATCCTCATGATATTTATATTACAAAAGAAGCACCGAACTACAGCGTTAGTCCATGAGAAGCTGTTTAAACAGCCGGTTTTGCCGGAAATATGCAAAACCGGCTGTTGTTTTTTGGAAAACTACCAATTTTACCATTGTTTTTCTCGAAACTATTGAAATGTAAAAACTTTTATGATAAAATAATTATGAAACGATGTTTCATATAGTGGGACGTGATAAAAATGGCTGAAAAAAGCGTTCAGACATTGGACAGAGCACTGGATATACTGGAGCTACTGGCTACGGAAAAGAAAGGATTAGGAGTAACGGAAATCGGTACCAGAATAGGACTGCACAAAAGTACCGTTCATCGCCTGCTTAATGCCCTTTGTGAAAGAGGCTATATAGAAAAAAACCATGAATACGGTACTTATAAGCTTGGACTTAAAGTAGTGGAGATTAGCAGTATCCATTTAAACAGCATCGAATTAAAAACAGAGGCAGCGCCGTTTCTCAGGCAGCTTGCTGCTGAAAGCACACAGCCGGTGCATTTGGCAACATTAATCGACGGCGAAGTTACATATATTGAAAAGGTAGAAACGGTAAATACCATAAGAATGTATTCCCAGATTGGAAAGCGTGTTCCTATTCATTGTTCCGCCGTAGGGAAAGCTTTGTTGACCGGTTTTACGGATACGGATATCGTGCTGATGTTAAAAAGCAAAGAATTAAAACCATATACGGCAAAGACCATAACTAATATTGATGAGTTACTGGCACAGGTTTTGGAAGCTAAGTCACGGGGCTGGGCAATTGATGATGAAGAGCATGAAGAGGGTATAAGGTGTATTGCCGCACCTATATATGATTACAGGGGGGATGTGATTGCCGCGGTGAGTACATCAGGTCCCCGCGATATTATATCTCCGGAAAAGGATTTTGAGAATTCCCGATATGTCATGAAGGCGGCAAGAGAAATATCAAAAAGAATGGGATATAATAATTGAAGAGAGTGAATGCAAAATCATTATTTGAGAATTATAATTTTATATATGAGAATAAACATATTATTGGGAGGTAAAGAGATGGACAAGGAAAAAGTAATTTCAAAAATTTGTGATGTCGGTATCGTTGCTGTTGTCAGAGCTGAGAGCAGTGAACAGGCATTGAAGATTGCAGATGCGTGTCTCGAAGGAGGAGTAGCTGCAATTGAGATGACATTTACTGTACCGGGAGCACACAAAGTTATTGAGGATTTAGCAAAGACATATACAAATGGAGAATTGATTTTGGGCGCCGGAACAGTAATGGATCCGGAAACAGCAAGAATTGCCATTCTTTCAGGTGCTCAATACATTGTCAGTCCTTATTTTAAGCCTGAAACAGTAAAGCTTTGCAACAGATACAGAGTGCCATGCATGCCGGGTGCCATGACCATTAAAGAAGTAGTTGAAGCAATGGAAGCAGGAGCGGATATTATAAAGATTTTCCCGGGAGAAGCATTTGGTCCTAAGATTATAAAGGCAATTAAAGGGCCTATCCCTTATGCAAAAATGATGCCTACCGGTGGAGTCAGTGTAGATAATGTAGCTGAATGGATAAAAGCAGGTGCTGTCGCTGTTGGGGCAGGCGGTGCTTTAACGGCGGGAGCTAAGACAGGAGATTATGCTTCTATTACAAGAATAGGAAGAGAGTTTGTAGAAAAGATTAAAGAAGCCAGAGGAAAATAAGCAAAAAATAATTTAAGAAAGGATTGAGAATTATGAGCAAAAAAGTTGTAACTTTTGGTGAAATTATGCTGAGACTCCAAACGCCTGATTATCAGAGATTTATCCAGGCGAAAAGTTTCGATGCTGTATTTGGCGGAGGAGAAGCCAATGTTGCTGTGTCTCTTGCAAATTACGGTTTGAATGCCGCATTTGTTACTAAGCTTCCTAAAAATCCTATTGGTGATGCATGTATCGCTGATTTAAGAAAATATGGTGTTGATACCCAGTACATAGCAAGAGGCGGCGAAAGACTAGGTATTTATTTTGTAGAGAAAGGCGCTTCACAAAGAGCATCAAATGTTGTTTATGACAGAGCACATTCTTCTATTTCCACTGCACAGAGTGGAGATTTTGACTGGGATGCTATTTTTAACGGTGCAGAGTGGTTCCATTTTACCGGTATCACCCCTGCTCTCAGTGACAGTGCCGCAGAGTTATGTCTTGAAGCTTGTAAGGCTGCAAAAGAGCATGGTGTAACTGTCAGTTGTGACCTGAATTTCAGGAAGAAATTATGGACATCAGAAAAAGCCAATAAGGTAATGTCAGGATTAATGCCTTATGTTGATGTAGTTATTGCGAATGAAGAAGATGCGGAAAAAGTATTTGGAATTAAAGCGGCTGAAACAGATATTACTTCCGGTCATTTAAGTGATGAGGGATACAAGGACGTTTGCAGGCAGTTGGTTGAAAGATTTGGCTTTAAGAAGGTTGCGATTACCTTAAGAGAAAGCATTTCTGCATCCGTAAACAACTGGTCGGCACTTTTGTATGACGGCAAGGAATTTTATAAATCCAACAAATACAATATTACCATTGTGGACAGAGTAGGAGGCGGCGACTCTTTCGGCGCAGGATTAATCTATGCACTGCTCAATGATTACAGCATGCAGGATACCATCAATTTTGCCGTAGCTGCTTCATGTCTGAAGCATACCATTGAAGGTGATTTTAACCTTGTTTCAGTAGACGAGGTCAAGAACCTTATGAAAGGTGACGGCTCAGGAAGAGTACAAAGATAATCATTTTGGTAATTCTATTTCCTATATATTTTCATAGTAACTCCGGATTCGCTATATTTAATCCGGAGTTTTGTTATTTTAAACTTAGAGTATAATTTTTATTGGCAAAAATAAAGGAAGAAGCAAATTGCCTC